>Ga0210388_10002649_pt1 | contig 13907 bp, 13 predicted proteins | sample IncBWC19OmetaG_FD_155485 | JGI IMG/M metagenome (GOLD analysis project Ga0210388, IMG submission 155485) | Forest soil microbial communities from Barre Woods Harvard Forest LTER site, Petersham, Massachusetts, United States - Inc-BW-C-19-O ...
CGATCCGTTGGATCGAGTGGCATATGAAGAGCGTGGTGTTCGAGCCAAACGATTCGAGGCTGTGGGCGCGGATCGAAAGCGAACTCCATCAGTATTTTCTTGGTCTTTACCGGCAGGGCGCCCTGCAGGGACCTAGTGCGCGAGATGCTTACTACGTGCGATGTAACGCGGAAACCAACCCACCCGAAGTAATCGAGTCGGGCCAAGTGGTGGCCGAAGTCGGATTGGCGGCAAGTCTGCCGTTTGAATTTGTAGTAGTGCGATTGATTTATGGCGCCAGCGGGGTAAGTGTCTCAGGCCCAACTCGACCCGAACAAAACGCATAGGAGAAAGGAACATCATGCCAACTGGACAAAGAACTGATCCGTATCTTGGTTATAACTTCAAACTGGAAATCGACGGGATTCACCGCAACGGTTTCCGTGAGTGCTCGGGTCTGGACGCAACCTCCGATCCCGTCGACTACCGTGAAGGCGACGAGAAGGTCTACACCAATCGCCGGCTGCCGGGACAAACGAAGTACTCCAACATCACCCTGAAGATGGGGAAAACCGATGATAAGGATCTGTGGGAATGGCGGCAGAAGGTTATCGACGGCAAGACTGAGCGCAAGAACGGCTCGATCGTTCTTATGGATTCGTCCAGCGAGGAGAAGGCTCGTTGGAACTTCGTGAATGGCTGGCCAACCAAATGGGTCGGGCCAAGCTTCAATGCCACTGCCAACGAAGTAGCAGTTGAGACGATAGAAATTGTGCACGAAGGAATTAAGCTGGCGTGATCGTGCAGACAGAATTTCCATTTGCGTTGCCTCGCGGTTACGTCGATGGCGAGGGAAATGTGCATCGCGAAGGCGTGATGCGCCTGTCCACCGCCTTCGATGAAGTGGCTCCCATGAAGGATCCGAGGGTTCAGACTAATCCCGGATACCTGGTCATCATTCTGTTGTCACGGGTTGTTATCCGGTTGGGCGACCTGACGCACATCAATCCCAAGGTGATTGAGGGGTTGTTTTCGGCGGACCTGGCATTCCTGCAGGACTTCTATCGACGCGTGAATGACAGCGGCAACAGCCGCGTGGGAGTCACTTGCCCTCACTGCGAGGGGAAGTTCGAAGTGGAGACCAGCTGCGTGGGGGAATGATCGGCTACCCCTCCGAGGCTCTGCACGAGGAGGTAGCCTTCATCGCCTATTACCTTCACTGGCCACACGAGCAAATCATGTCGCTCGATCACTGCGAGCGGCGTCGATGGGTGGCGGAGGTGTCGAAGATCAACCAGCAATTGAACCAGGCAACGAACCCGGAGAACTGATTCATGGCAACGGGCGAACGTCATGATCCTGTACTTGCATTCTGCTTTGCCGTAGAGATCAGCGGATTGCTGGTCGCTGGCTTCAGCGAGGTCTCAGGCCTGCAGGCAGAGATTGAAGTGCAGGAGTATCGCGAAGGAGGAGTGAACGGGTACGTGCACAAACGCGCGGGCCCGGTGAAATACGCGTCTAACCTCACCCTCAAGAAAGGAATTACCGACAGCACCGAGTTGTGGTGCTGGTACCGGGATGTGATGAATGGCACGATCAAGCGTAAGCCGGTTGACGTGGTGCTGATGAACAGCGCGGGCGAGGAGTGGCGCCGGTGGAAATTGCAAAACGCATATCCGGTGAAGTGGACCGGGCCGGATATGAAGGCGGCAGCTTCGGAGGTTGCAGTAGAGATACTGGAGCTTGCCCACGAGGGATTACTCCCTCAATAAATTTTGGCTCATGGACCAGATGGTATGGCGAACGACCGGGAAGAGCATAACGGCAATCCCACAGGGACGAGAGACGATGACGACCCGCAATTGGGCCGCAGCGTCTTCCTGAGACATGCTGTCTTCTCGAGTCCCGATTCGCTGGCCAGAGATACGATTCGACGGTATGCGTCGTTTCTGGGGAGAACTGCGGACATTACTATCGCCCGGTGGACGACGTCCGGCGAGGGGCGTGGCGACTGGCTGAATCTGGAGTGGCTAAGAGGCGTCTCGCCGGTTCGCCGAAAAGCAATCAGCAGAGTCGCGAAGCAGGCAGCTGTGGCGCGGAGCGTGTCTGTGCCAGCGGCGGAGAATAAAAGCCTGACCTCGTCAGCACCGGAATTGACATTCGCGGGTCGAGTGGAAGGCTCAGCAACGCCGGCACCGCTCGAGCCCGAGTCGCCGGTCAGCGGTGGACTGGCCATTGCAGGCGTTCCCAGCGCATCGACTCTAACCGCTGCCGGCGGTGTCGGTCCGTCGATCCATCGCGCGCACACCAGGATCGAAACGGATCGCGCGCGCACCGACTTGCCTACGTCCGGCGATGATCGAAAACCGCATCCTGCTCCGGAGCACCAGGGTCAACCGGAACATGAAACGATTCCCAGACCGGGCATCGAGCCATCGGCTTCCTTCACGTCGACACCCGCCTTTACCGGCGGTATTCCTGGTGGACACCCAACGATTCACTCAACAGTCACGGAACGCCGGGCCGCAAAGACATTCCACGGCCCTCCTATCTTTCAGCGCTCTCACATCCGACGTGTGAGTGCCGCCGAGGGCCACGCAGGAAGGTCCGAGAACCTGGTCTCAGCCTCGGCTGGACAGGACGCATCGCCGATGCCCAGCAAGCTGAAGGCGCCTGGCGATGCCGCTTCGCCAGTAGAACCGGCTCTGCTGCGGACTTCCGCGCTGGGTTCGGCCAATGGACCGGAGTCCTTCGACGCGCAGCAAGTGCTTCACAAGACCTACTCCCAGCCTGACTCCGCAGAGAGCACCGCGTCGGACTCCGCCGCGGCAGCATCGCCGGTTGGAACGAGTGCCGAGAGCAACAACACGAGTTCCCTGGCTCCGGCGACCCTTGTTCATGGCCATCCTGTGCAGTCTGCAATCCAACGCCATCGCGATGCCGCCCGCAATTCGAACCCTCCTCTGCTTGCGCCAACAAGCGATAGTCCGGCCCACATCGCGCGGGACGAGTCTGCCGCTGGGTCAAGAGCAGCCCACTCTCCAAGCGTGACGCCTAAGAAGAGCACGCTTTCCGCAATACCGAAGGAGAATTCTTCTTCACCTGGGCACACGGCCGATCCTAAGGCTGTAGCCCCAGAGGCCGTATCAGCCGAGAGTGCCCAGGTCAATTCCACGATCGGCGGCCTCGGCGAATCTACTCATCGCTTCCTGCAATCGCGGAGGGCCGCGGCCTTATACGTACCGGCAGTGCAGCGGTTCGGTGAAAGCCTGCTGCAACGACACAGGAGTGCGCTTGTCGCGAGTGCAGGCACTGAAGCCGGCTCACGCATGGATTCGGCAGCGAGCGGTCCTGTAGTGCAATTGACAGCGATTCCACTTCATGAGGCGACGCTTGGCAACCAGTCATCGCATGAGAATCCCCCGGTCCTGAGATCCGCAGCGCTCGATCCCACACCCGCGAGCAAGGCATCACCGCTAAGGGGCTTTTCGCCCGGTATCAACGTAGATTCCCATTTGGCGGCGCGCGATCCAGAACACCTGGTTCCTGACCGAGACATAGCCACCCCGGATTCCAAAGTAGAGACTCAATCATTCCACTCCATCGGTCAGATGGAAGTGGTGCCGGAAAGCACCGTCCTGGCTCCAGGCTCCGCTGAGATTGTTTTGGCACGACATGCGTCGTCGCATTCGACAACGGCTAATCGCGGAGAAGCGAGTTTTGCGGGAGCAACAAGCGAGCCGATCGCCGTGCAGAATCAATTCGGATCGATAGTGGCAGACGCTAATGAAGCCAGCCCCCTGAGTCTAGCGGGCTTCGACGCCACGCTGAGGGTTTCACACGCCAGCCCTAATGCCGGCGGGGCGTCCCGCGCTGACACCCCGAAGGATGTGCTCCGGCCGCAAAGCTGGCTTCAGTCCGGACAGCACAGCGCGGCTCACCGCGAGGTAAGAGCGCCAGGCCAGAGTTTGCCGTCTTCACTTCCACCGCACTCGACAATCGGAGATTCCGCAGCCGCGAGTCTTGCAGGAGCAGGGAGCGAGCCAGCCGCCCATGAGCGTCCGATATCGACTCTGGCAGGAACCGGGCCAGCAGGCCCCGCTGGTTTCGAAACATTACCGATGGTTTCCCGCACCAGCCTGAAGACCGGCGTGGCAACTTCCGCTGGCGTCCCCGCCGATATGGTCCGGCCCCATTTGCAAGGCTTGCTTCGATTCGGCCCGCAGAGCACAGCCTACCGGGATGCGACCGCTGCACGCCAAGCTGTGCAGCCTTCCTTCTACCCAGATGCGCGGCACGCTATTTTGCGTGCCGAAAGAGTTGAACATCCGCAATCGGGCGACCTCACTCTCCATAAACATGGCACCATGACAGAGACAAATTACGTTCTGGGCCCCTCGGCTGGTCCCGTTTACGCACGTCGGGACGAACAGCCGGTTGCCGTTGCAGGTGGGATAAATCTGCAGCACAATGCATCTGTTCTAACGCTGGCGTCTGGCGCGAGTGCGGCACGCAATCGGATCCATCCGTTTCTTACCTCTGCAACGCCGTCCCGGCATTCTTTCTTGCCCCTGGTACCTATGCATCACGCACAGAGTAGCGTGCGAGGGCCACAAGGTGTTGCCCCTTCGGCCCAGGGCGATCTTCTGTTCCGTAGTGCGTTGAGTAGCCCCGCCGTGCCCGCAACTCCCGGCTCTTCCCTTTCCGGTTTTCCGAGCGTGGCTCAACCGGCCAGCCCAACGGCGTCCAATTTCAAGAATGTGGACGTCGCGCAACTGGCAAACCGTGTCTACGATCTGCTTGTGCGGCGGTTATCAAGCGAGCGCCAGCGAAGGGGCATGTAAATGGGACATCAGTTCGTGAAGATAGAGCCTGCGGGTCAAAGCGCTTTCTATGTGCCCTTTAACCCGAATAACTACAGCCTCTCGAAGGCGAACCAGATTGCCGAAGCGGCCATCCCCGGCCTGAATGCCCCCATTTTGCAATATGTCCACGGAAATACCCGCACCCTCGATATGGAGCTGTTCTTCGATACCTATGAGGAAGGGGTACCAGTTACCAGCGATATCGTAGATGGCAATGGTTGCACGTTATCGGGTACTGAAAATATCTACAAGTTGTTACTTATCGACCCGTCTACACATGCGCCGCCAATCTGCAAGGTATCGTGGGGAACCTTCATATTTCAGGCTGTCCTTGATCATGTAAACGGAAAGTTTACGCTGTTTCTTTCCGACGGGACACCAGTGCGAGCGACCTTGACCGTCACCTTCAAAGAGTACATAGATGTGGATGCGCTGGTGAGAACTCAGCCGACACAATCAGCAGATCATCGGAAATTGCGTGTGATGAAGAGTGGCGACCGTCTCGACAATATCGCCGGTGAGGAATATGGCGATCCGGAAAATTGGCGCGCCATTGCCGCCGCGAATCATCTTGACGACCCCGCGGATTTTGAGCCCGGAGATGTACTGATTATTCCGGCCCTGACATAGATGTTCAGTGAAAGGCTGTCGATGTGACAAGATACTTCGCACCTTCGTTCCGGATCGTGGTGAACGGCTCCCGCATTCGGGCGGATGTGTCCGCGGAGATCGAGCAGGTTCAGGTGGTCAGCAAACCTGACACTCTCGATACCTTCAGCTTCACCATCGCAAATCCGCTGCCGAAGATGCGCTGGACGCATACCGACGATGCCGATCTGTTTCGCGAAGGGAGCGCCGTCAAAATTGCTATGGGCTACGTGGACGATCTGCAGGACATGATGGAGGGAGAAATCACGCAGATCAGTCCAACCTTTCCGCAGGACGGCATACCCACAGTCGCAATCGAGGGCAACACGCTGTTGCATCGCCTGGATGGAACGCACAACACCCGGACTTTTCAGTCCGTAAGCGACAAGGACATCGTTCAGAAGATCGCGCAGGAGGCCAATCTCCAGGCCGATGCGGAAGATACGCAAATTCATTACGCCTACGTGATGCAGCCCAACCAGACCGATCTCGAATTCCTGAGGGAGCGCGCGCGACGGCTGCACTTTGAGATTCTCGTAAAGGATAAGACGCTTGTTTTTCGCAGGTCGCAGGAGCAGCAGAGCAAAAGCTACACGCTGGTCTGGGCGCATGCCCAGAAGGCCATCGCCATGGGCTCGAATGCGCTGCCGCTGTCGACCTTTAGTCTGAAAATGGACACTTCGAAGCCGGCGACCAGCGTAGAGACGCGCTCCTACGACCCAGTGTCCAAGCAGGCGTTTGTGTCCAAAGCTGGACCTTCCGACCAGATATCGAAGATGGGCGGAAACCAAAGAGGCGGCGACGTAACCCACGACGCTTTCAAGCGCGATCGCAAGCACGTGCACGTGGTAACACCGTTTGGCTCGCAGAGTGAATGCGACGAACACGCAAAGGCTTCCTACAACAACCAGGTGATGGGGCTGATTTCCGGTAGTGCTGAAACCATCGGGGTGCCGGATTTGCGCGGCGGCCAGATCGTCACGCTCCTCGGTGTCGGCCGGCGGTTCGAAGGCGATTATCGCATCGATGAAGCGACGCATATCATCGGGGGCGACGGCTACAAGACGACACTTAGCGTTAAGAGGAATTCAACCACATGAGCACCAGTCTGCTTGATCTGCTACATACTTCCGGCGAGCAGGAGTCCGGACGTTACTACGGGGTTGTGGTCGGCATTGTGACCGACAACCAGGACCATAACAACATGGCGCGTGTGCGCGTGAAGTTTCCCTGGCTTTCAGATGACAACGAAAGCTGGTGGGCGCGCATGGCCGTGCCCATGGCCGGGCCTGGACGCGGCAGTTACTTTCTGCCGGAAGTCGATGACGAGGTGCTGGTGGCCTTCGAGCATGGCGATGTTCGATCTCCTTACATCGTCGGAGCGCTTTGGAACGGTAAAGACTCGCCTCCCGCGAACAACAGCGACGGCAAAAATAATATCCGGGTTATCCATTCGCGCAGCGGCCACCTGGTGCGTCTCGACGACACCGATGGCGACGAAAAGATCGAGGTAATCGACAAGACGGGAGCGAATAAGATCACGATCAAGAGCTCCGATAACAGCATGAGCCTGGAATGCACGGGCGATATGAGCCTGGATTGCAAAGGAAAAATGACCCTTCACGCCACCGCGGGTATCGAAATGAACTCCGACTCAACGGTAAAGATCAACGCAAACGCAACCATGGACATAGAGTCCTCTGCGCCGATGACCATCAAAGGAGCGATTGTAAGCATTAATTAGCGGGGATCCGATGATTGCAGATTATCTGGGGAAAGGCTGGGACTTTCCCATCAGCAAAGACGAGAAGAAAGGCATAACGATGAGCCTCGGTGAGGAAAGCATCGAGGAAGCGATATGGATCATCCTTGCCACGGCCCCGGGCGAGCGCGTCATGCGTCCGGATTTCGGATGCGGAATCCATCGCTGGGTTTTCGAAGTAAATGACGCTGCCACTATCGGCCAGGTGACGAGGGATGTGCGCGACGCTTTGATCCGCTGGGAGCCGCGAATTGACGTGCTCGATGTGAATACAGAGGCGAAGGGGCGAGGCGAAGTTCTCCTGATTAACGTTCATTACCGCGTGCGTTCCACGAACAACTTTTTCAATCTCGTCTATCCCTTTTATCTGACAGTGGGCTCGCGAATATGATTGAGCTTCCCAAAGTCGACCGGCGCACAGCCTCGGATATTGCCCAGGAGGTGCGCACGAATCTTCATCTGAACAGGCTGAGTAAAGAGCAGTTGCAGGGAAGGCTCGACGTCGCCCTGATCAACGTCTTTTCCCGCTTCACCGAGATTGTGATCGAGCGTCTGAACCTGGCGCCGGAGAAGAAGTTTCTTGCCTTTCTGGATCTGCTCGGAGTTTCTCCGTTGCCGATGGAAGCGGCTGACGTTCCTCTTACGTTTTACCCGGCACCCAACGCCACCGGTGCCGCTGCCGTTCCTGCAGGCACGCAGGTTGCCGCAATATCTCCGTCCAAAGGCAACCAAAAGCCGATCATCTTTGAAACGCAAGCCGATCTCGTTGTGACCGCAACGCAACTTGACTCGCTTTTCGCCAAGAATGGAAGAGACGCCTACGCCAACCTGAGCGCCGCTCTGCCCCCCGCGCCCGACTCGCAGAAGCAGGGTGCGGTCTCAGTACCGGATAGCGCATGCGTCGCCGTTTTCGAGCCGATCCCGCATCTCTTCTATCTTTCGATTCCGTGCAACCCAGCATGGCAAACGATCGACCGGCTAACTCTGCAATTTGCCCTGGACGCATCTTCGCCCAAGCCGGGAACCCCGCTCACACTTCAGTGGGAAGCTACGGCCGAAGCGCCCGGCCATGGTGCGGGACCCGCATCACGAGTCCTTTCCCCGTCCGCGGACACAACGCAGAGCCTGAGCAGGTGCGGTAAGGTCGAGTTCACGTCGGTGCCAGCCATTCCGGCATCCTTGGTGGATGGCCGGTCTTCCTGCTGGCTGGGTTGCCGCCTGCTTCCTCCCGCGGCAGGCCCGGGGTCAACGGAAGATGACCTTCCCGCATCGCCGGCGATGCCGGCCATAACAGAGGTCCTAGCTGAATGCGAGCAGGGCCGTACGAACCTGTCCGTCGAGCAGGCTTTCTACGAAAAGCAGGCTCTTGATGTAAGCAAGCCACTCTTTCCCTTTGGGCAACGACCGCGCCTGGGGGACGCATTCTATCTGGGCTGCCGAGAAGCATTTTCTGCGCAGGGCGCGACGATTGCGTTGCACGTTGAACTCGCCAACCCCGCTGGAACCGATGGCGCAATTCCTCCCACGAATCCCAATCATATCCAGCTTTGCTGGGAGTTTTGGAACGGACGGGCTTGGTCGGCACTGAATCCTCCCATAAAAGGAGCTCTCAGATTAGGTGCGGACGCCATCGAGGCAACGACGGACGAAAGCGACTTGGCAAACTTTTCCGATGGAACCGACTCGCTCTCAAAGAATGGAACCATCGGTTTCAATCTTCCCGGCTCACCTGCGGAGTTAGCTCTCAATGGAATTAAGAACTACTGGGTGCGCGCTCATATTGCCTCGGGCGACTATGGCCGCGAAACCATGGTCATGAGAGATGCCGGGTCTGGAGCGCTGTCGACAGTACCGAGCACTCTGGCTCCGCCGTGCATCCAGTCGCTGAAGGTGGATTATTCGGTAAAGAATGACTCGAAACCCGATATCGTTACCCTGAATGAATGGCGGGCTTCCCGGCTTGCGCGGGGCGTTCCTTTTCAAGCATTCCTCCCATCTTCTGCGGACGCTGAGGTTCCCGCGCTTTATCTCGGATTTCTTACTTCACATTCTCAGCCTTCGACATCATCGATTGTTACAAACGTCGGCGTGGGTAAAATCGAGCCATTTCCGCGTTTCCCGATGAACGCATATTTTCTATTTGACGAACGATCGCCACGCGCAATTGTGAGCGATGCAGGTCAAATCGGAGCCCTGTGGGAATACTGGAATGGCTCCAGATGGAAAACCTTCACCGTAGCAGACGGAACTCAAAGACTTCGCACGTCGGGCCTTCTTCAATTTCTGGTTCCCCCCGATTTTGCTCTGAGCACCGAGTTCGGCCGGCAGCGGCACTGGCTGCGGATGCGCCTCACCCAGGGGATATTGCCACCCGTCCGGTCCATCATCCTTAACACTACGCTGGCGGTTCAGGGAGTCACCATCAAGAACGAGACTCTGGGGGGCAGCAACGGCGAACCGAACCAGCGCTTTCGTACCAGTTCCCCATCCGTTTTGACTGGCCAGAAGCTAGAAGTGTGTGAGCCTACCCTACCTTCCATTGCCGAACAAGAGATACTTCGGCGTGAATCCGGTGGGCAGAACTTTTTTCATCCATCTACGGAGAGCGGTGCGCCCAAAGGCTATTGGATAGTCTGGCGGGAAGTTTCAACCTTTAACGTCTCGGCTCCGCGTGATCGGCACTACATCCTCGATCACGTGACGGGCGACGTTTCCTTTGGCGACAACGTGTGCGGCATGATACCTCCGATCCTCGCGAGCAACATTCGCATCGGCCAGTATCGAACTGGCGGCGGCGCAGTCGGAAACCAGCCGGCCCAGGCTGTCAAACAGCTTGTCAGTGCTGTTCCCTATATTCAAAAAGTCGTGAACTGGATTTCTGCATCCGGAGGAAGCGATTCGGAGCCTCCTGACACTATTCTCGAGCGGGGCCCTCGCGAAATCCGCCACGGCGGACGAGCTGTGACATTCGAAGATTACGAAGACCTGGCCACAAGGGCTTCGCGAGAAGTGGCAAGAGTTCGATGTGTGCCGCAAAGCGACCTGGCCAGCGACCCCACCGCGAGATTGCGAAAGCCGGGAGTGATTAGCGTTGTCGTGGTACCAAGGTCGGCGGATACAAAGCCGACCCCCAGCGTGGAGTTACTTGAGCATGTGAAGGATTTCCTCGATGCCCGGCGACTGGCCACGGCAGATCTGGTCGTGGTGGGTCCGGAATTTGTGCGCGTAGATGTGGAAGCGGAGATCGTCGTAGAGCAAGCGGAAGAGGCAAGCAAGGTGGAGCAGAGAATCGATGCAGCGCTGAAAACATATCTCCATCCCGTTTCGGGCGGCCCATCGCGTTCTGGATGGGACTTCGGCCGCCTGCCGCAGCGCTCCGACGTATACGTGCTGATCGAGCGAGTCCCGGGAGTCGGCCACATTCGCGATTTGACATTAACCACCGTGGCGGAACGCCCCGGTATCGAGAAGACGAAGCATTTTCTTGTTTACTGCGGACGTCATACATTGACCATGACTTTATAGGTGCTCACTTGCCGTTACATTTGCCCAATCTCGATGATTTGCGATGGAATGAGTTGGTTATCGAAGGCCGTTCCCTCATTCCCTCCTCGGCCGACGAGTGGACGAACCACAATCCTTCCGACCCGGGAATCACCTTGGTTGAGCTTTTTGCGTATGTCAGCGGAACTCTGATGTATCAGCTGAACCGGATCACCGACTCTGACATCGCGGCATTTCTGAGCCTGATCAATGGAAGCGAGTGGACCGGGAAAAGAAATCTTACGGACAGAGAATCTCTGGGTGCATCGCGATATCGCAGCGTCCTGCACACTGCGGTGAGCGCGTCAGAAAAGCGCCACACGCTGCGAACATTTTTGACTCCCGTACGCGCCGTTACTCCCGAAGACTTCGATTCCCTGACAGGTCTCGTGGCGGGCGCAGAGCGGAGTAAGACTTTGTCGCGGCTCAACCTGGAAAATACCGATTCCAACTCGAGATGGCGGGATGCCCCCGGCCATGTCAGCGTGGTGGTTCTGCCATTGAGCGATGCGACCGCGCAGGAAGTGTTGGCAAATGTCCGGCAGGCCCTGGAACCGGCTAGACTGCTGACGACTCGTGTCCACGTAGTCGCTCCGCGTTTTGTACCGATCACCATTCGACTCACTATCGTGCCACAGCGCGATGTCTACGACGTCGAGGCGCTTCGTAAGCGCACGGTCGACAAGCTCACAGAATTTCTCGATCCCCGGAGAGGGTGGTTCGACGGCAAAGGATGGCCGTTCGGGAAAACTTTGAACATCTCGGAGCTTTACCAGGTGGCAGGCGAAGTTCCGGGCGTATACGGCGTGGTTCAGAGCAAAGACTCCCAGGACGTTCTACGCGATGAGGTCTCCGTAGACGCTCCGTTCGAGAATAGGTTGGCCCGAGATGAGAGTGGCGCGATCAAGGAGCTCGCGCTGCTTCCAGATGAGCTTTTCGAGCCAAGAATCTTGGCACAGAACATTGCGATTGCAAGACATGTTTGAGTATTGCAGACGGAAATCGCCACAAGGTAGCCCAGGTGGAATCTATGGTTGACGACTCTCGGGAAAGACGAACCAAATTGATCGATCTGCTGCCTGCGATTTATCAAGATCCGGGCATCGAAGGGCGTTCCAACTACCTTCCGCGGTTTTTGAGCGCTTTCGAGAAGGTTTTGTTCGGGACGCTTCAATCGAACGAGGCGGCCGAGGATAACAAGGCGGTCGCCGATATGGAAACAACTCAGGGCATGCGCGACAAGATTGTGCAATTGGGAAAGCTCCTCGATCCCTGGCTCGCCGAGGACAAATTCCTACCCTGGCTGGCTGGATGGATGGCGCTTTCATTACGCTCCAATCTCGCGCCGGAGAGAAAGCGAGAGCTGATTGCGAACATGATTCCTCTCTACCGGATTCGCGGCACCAGGAAGTATCTTGAAAAACTTCTAAGCCTTTGCGTGGATGTGCCCACTGCGATTGAAGAAGAGGACGTGCCTGCGTTGCAAATCGGCAAGCACTCCACGCTCGGCAAGGACATGTACATCGGTGGTGGGGCGCCGCATTTCTTTCGTGTCAAGATGGTTGCTTCGCAATTGAGCGTGCCTGCGCTGGAAGAACAAAGGCGGCTGGCCTATGAAGTCGTGGAATTAGCCAAACCCGCTCACACGGCTTACGAATTTTTGATTGATTCGCCGCAAATGCAGATTGGAATGCACTCGACGGTGGGAATCGATACGGTTTTGGGATCTGCTCAGGCGGTCTGAAAGGAGTCTCGTCGTGCCAATGAAACGGCTCAAATATTTCACCCACCAATTTCTGCGCGAGCAGGACTTTGAGGCGGAACAGAAATATCACATCGACATGCGACGCCTGCATAATCGCTCCGTACACGGCTGGGGGGTCATCGAAGGTCTCGCAGTTCACAAGAAAAATGAGAAGGAAATCATTATCGATCCGGGCATAGCCCTCGATGGGCAAGGGCGCGAGATCGTCCTGGCGAACCAGGTCACTCGCAACCTTTCCTCTTTCGAGCCCAATTCTCACACCTACATCACACTCTCTTACGAGGAGACGCTGGATGACGGCGATCGTTATTCTTCGGGAGGAGTAGAAGGTTACACGAGAACCACGGAGTCCCCTCTGGTCAGTGAAAAAAGGCATGAGCCTGCGAAAGACGGCTCAGTGCTCATCCTTGCCCGCGTCCGCATCAACGAGAACGGCAATGTAAGTGACGAGATCGAGACGCACATGCGTAACCACCTGCATCCCAGGAGTTCCGTGACGGGCTGGGTTCGCCTGCCTTTCAAACCGCTACGCCTTGAACCATTGCGCGTCGCAGGTAAGCTCGTTCCCCCGAAGCAATGGGACCCCAGCGTCGAATTTACGGTCGATGTAGCGTCCGCTTATTGCGACAAGAGCGCCCGCGGAACGATGCCGATCCCGGTGCCCCCGGGAGCGTCGAAGGTAAAAGCTTTTCGCATTTGCGGTACCACTCAGGGCAGGGTGGAAGTCGAACTGGTTCGCGGAGGCTGGAATGCTGAAGCCAACAAGAGTGACCAGAAACAACTGGCAGAGCGCCGGGTGGAGCGCGAAGCTTTCGACGAACTTATCGAGCTTCCTGAAGATCGTCAGAACCTGGGCGAACTGCATACTTTGTCGATCGGGGTTATAGCGGAAGGAAAGACCGAAATCTGGCTGGTGGCGGCCCGCTTCGAATAGCCACGCGCACGTTGCGTACGTGAGGAGGCAATCGCGATGGATTTGCACTTTCATATTCTGACGCCAGAAGGAAAAACCGAGCCGGCAACATTTCCGGCTGAGCTTTCCGCGCACCAGTTGATCACCGAGTTCGTCACCACCGATACGATGCGTATCCAGCCTCCTGATCCGGAGCAGTGGGATCTCGTCGATGAGGACACCGGAGAGCCACTCGACCCGAAGAAATCGCTGCAACACAACGGCGTTCATGGCGGTCATCTGCTCAAGCTCACACGTCGCAAGATCCCAGGGACAAAAGTCAGGGATCCGGAGCTCCTGGGAGACGATAAGTCGGCAGAGCCAGGCGGCTCGCCCGTCCTCAAACGCTGCGAGAAGGGGCATTATTTCGATCCCAAGAAACACAGCGTGTGT
>Ga0210388_10002651_pt1 | contig 13896 bp, 12 predicted proteins | sample IncBWC19OmetaG_FD_155485 | JGI IMG/M metagenome (GOLD analysis project Ga0210388, IMG submission 155485) | Forest soil microbial communities from Barre Woods Harvard Forest LTER site, Petersham, Massachusetts, United States - Inc-BW-C-19-O ...
CATCCTCGCCGCCGCCGTGATCGCCGTGATCATCGTGGTCGTCATCGACCGGCAGCGCGTGGTGGCCATGATCACGATGTTCCTGCCTGACTTCGAGCATCCGGAAGTGGTCATGATGACGGACGTCCCGATGCTCGCCAGCCTGCGGATGCGCAGGCTCGGCCGGCAGTGGGCACGGCTGAACCTCGGCGTCGACGGCAAGCGCGCGATGGCGCGGTACCAGCTGGCCGCGACCGAGCTGGCGATGGCGTGCAACCGCAACAGCTTCGGCCGCACCACCGAGGAGGCCTACGCCAGGCACCGGGACGACTCGCTTCAGCTGATGCGGGCCGCCGCCGCGATCGTGCGCTGCCGCGAGCAGCTCCACCAGCCGCCCTGGATCGGTCCCGACGATGCGTCGGTGTTCGTCGCCGGCACCGCCGTCGGACCGCCGTCCCCGCCGACCTGGCCGCGCCGCCCGCAGAGCTAGCAGGCACAGAGTCAGCAGGCACAGAGCCAGCGGCGGGTACAGAGCCGGCAGGGCCGCTACCAGAGCGTGGTCTGCGCCTCGGGAACGGCCGCAGCGCGACGCCCCCGGTCGCCGGTGCCGAACGGCGCGCCCTCGTGCCGCAGCAGCCACTCCTTGCGCTCCAGGCCGCCGCCGTAGCCGGTGAGGGACCCGTCCGCGCCGATCACCCGGTGGCAGGGCACGATGATCGAGATCGGGTTGCGCCCGTTGGCGAGGCCGACCGCGCGGGAGGCGAGCAGGGACTTGCCGATCGCCGTGGCGACCGCGCCGTAGCTGACCGTCACCCCGTAGGGGATCCGGGCGAGCTCCGCCCAGACCGCGAGCTGGAACGGGCTGCCGCTGGGCGCGAGCGCCAGGTCGAACTCGGTCCGCGAGCCGTCGAAGTACTCGGCGAGCTGCTCCGCCGCCCCGTCGAGCCCGCCCGGCCGCCGGATCCAGTCTGCGCGCACGCGGGCCGGATGCCCCCCCGTATCGAGCATGTACAACCCCGTGAGGGCCTCATCGTTCCCGGTCAGCAGCAGCCTTCCGATGGGGGAGTCCATGACGTCGTACCAGATCGGCGACGTCGCCCGATCGGGTGCGAATGGCGTGTTCATGATGCCATCTCCTCGGCCTTGATGCCAGATTCGAGCGTTGCCCAGAGGTGGTGCACTGCGTACGACCGCCACGGCCGCCAGGCCTGCGCCGCGGCGGTATCGGACCCCGACGCGACAACGTGCCCGAGCGCCCGCAGCGCCCGCAGCACGCCGGCGTCGCTTGGCGGGAACGCGTCCGGATCCGACAGCGACCGCATCCCGATGTAGCCGGCCGTCCATGGGCCGATGCCGGGCAGCGCGACCAGCCGCGCGGCCGCCTCCTCGCGGTCGGCCCCGGGATGCAGGCAGACCGCGCCCGACGCGAGGGCGTCGGCCAGCCCGACCAGGGCCCGCGCGCGCGAGCGCGGCATCGGCAGCGTCCCTGGGTCAAGCGCGGCGATCGTCGCCACATCAGGAAAGACGTGCGTCAACGCCGCAGAGCCGGAATCAAGCGAGCCCGGCGGCAGCGGGCCGCCGTGCAGCGCTGCCAGCCGCCCGGCCAGCCGTCGCGCCGCCGCGACCGACACCTGCTGGCCGAGCACCGCCCGTAGCGCGATCTCGTCGCCGTCGACCGCCCCGACCGAGCGCCGCCCTGGGCAGGCGAGCGCCAGCGGGCCGATGACCGGGTCGCAGGCCAGGTAACCGGAGATCGCGACCGGGTCCGCGTCCAGGTCGAGCAGGCGCCGGCACCGCTGCACGGCCGCGCCGACGTCTCGCAGGTCGGCCAGGACGAGCGAGCACTCCACCCAGTTCTGGCCGGGAACGATCCGCAGCCGTGCCACCCCGGGTCCGTTCGGAAGACTGATTGTCCGGCCGTATTCGGTCGCGGTCACCACCTCGACCCCGGGCACGGCCCGCGCCCCCAGATATCGGAAGACCCGGGCCAGGTCGATCGGCGGCCGGAACGGCAGCCGCAGGCACAGCGCCCCGGCCGGCCCGTCGGCACCGGCCGGGCCCTTCCCGCGCTCGCGTCGGCGGGCGGCCCGCTCCCGCAGCACGCTCGGCGCCGTGTCGTAGACCTCGAGCATCGTGGCGTTGAACTGGCGGATGGAGGCGAACCCGGCCGCGAACGCGATGTCGCCCATCGGCAGCGTGGTCGTCTCGACCAGAATCCGGGCTGTCCGCGCCCGCTGCGCGCGGGCCAGCGCCAGCGGTCCCGCGCCCACCTCGGCCGCGAGCACTCGCCCGACCTGGCGCGGCGAGTAGCCAAGGCGCGCCGCCAGCCCGGGCACCCCGTCCCGGTCCACGATCCCGTCCGCGATCAGTCGCATGGCCCGCCCGGCCACGTCCGACCGGACGTTCCAGTCGGGAGAGCCGGGCGAGGCGTCCGGCCGGCACCGCTTGCAGGCCCGGTACCCGGCCTGCTGCGCCGCCGCCGCCGTCGGGTAGAACGTCACGTTCGCCCGCTTGGGCGTGATCGCCGGGCAGGATGGCCGACAGTAGATTCCCGTCGTCCGCACGGCGGTGAAGAACACCCCGTCGAACCGGGCGTCCTTGCTCGCCGCGGCCTGATACCGCTGGTCGTCGTCCATCACGCTTCCACTCAACCACCGCCGCAGCGGCGAGCACTAGCGGAAATCGGACATCATAAATTCAAAATCTGCATATCGAACGGACCCTGACTCCGCCTCACACGCGCCAGAAGTCGAAGGGATCGCGGCCGGCCTTGAACCCGGCCGCCTCGACGACGTCGACCGCGAGCTTGAAACGGTCGCCGACCCGGCGCGGCAGGTGCGCGTCGCTGCCAAAGGAGACCGCGGTCCCGCCCTCCTCGCGCCACCAGCGGATCTGTTCGACCGAGGCGAGCGGCGACTTCGTGTTGACCTCAAGCACCCGTCCGGTCGACGCGAGCGCCCGCAGCACGGCGCGGTACTCGTCCTCGAAGGGCTCCTCCCGGTACAGATGCGCTCCCTTGGGCCAGTACCGGCGCGGGAAGTCGAGGTGGGCGAGAACCTGGAAGAGATCGCTGCCCTCGATCAGATCGACCAGCTCGGCGAAGTAGTAGCGCATCACCGCGTCGTCTGACATCTCCCCGAACAGCGCGTCGGCCGCGACCAGCCTGCCCTTGTACGGGACCGCGTGCAGCGAGCCGAGGACGCGCTCGAAGGCGTTCCCGCGCACGATCGCGCCCGCGCTCGCGGCGAACAGGTGCGGCTCGCCCGCCTCGACGCCGGCCCGGATGCGCAGACCGGGGAAGCGCTGCCTGCACTCCTCGATCGACGCCATGTAGCCGGTCACGTCGAGCGGCCTGATCCGGCTCCACCAGCGGTGATCGGTGGCGACCTCGACGATCGCGTCGCCGGGAGCGCTGGCCGTGAACTCGAGGTGCTCGGTGAACGCGATCGCGGGCAGCCCGATCGCCACCGCCTGCTCGCAGCTGCGCACCATCGACGCGTCCGCCGGCGTGTCGTACGACCATTCGGTATGTACGTGATTGTCGGCAGGGAGCACGGTATTGATTCTATCGGGGTGCCGGTTACCAGCGGTCGTCGCGGTCCTTGGCCGAGGTGATGACGTAGATCTCGCCGGTCTGGCGGGCCTCCGGGGGAGCCTGGCCCGCAGGGCCGGGGACGCCCAGGGCGGCGCTCGGGTCGCGGCCGTCGGCGCCGGTCGTCGGCACGACCGCGCCGCCCTTCTTGCCCGACTTCACCAGGCGGTCCCAGCGCTCTTCCCAGTCGCCTACGTCGCCGCCGCAGGCGTTGACGTAGGCGATCAGCACCGGCAGCGTCGGCAGCCGGAGCCCTCCGGCCGCCGACGCCAGCGTCCGCATCGTGTAGTGCGACTTCTCCGCCATGTCGGGGTAGTCGAGTCCGACCTTGGCCCGGAGCACCCGCAGGTCGCGCGCGAACGCCGCCACGTTGTCGGTCTCGATGGCCGCGATCACGCCCTTGGCGCCCGGCGGCGGGTCGGGCAGCGCGCTGTCCCGCTGCCTGATGACCGGGCCGCCCACCCGGCCGAACGAGCCCGTGGACCGAGGGTCGGCGGCCATTGGATCGCCGACCCGCCCGAACGAGCCGGTAGCGCGCATGCCGGGGCCATGTCCGGTCGGGGGAACGCCATAGCGCGGGTCGCCTGGCCCCTGCTGCGGCTGTCCCGGATAGGCCTGACCCGGGTAGGCCTGACCTGGGTAGGCCTGACCTGGATAGGCCTGACCTGGATAGGCCTGACCTGGGTAAGGCTGGCCCGGCTGCGGCTGCCCCTGGAAGGGCGGCTGGCCGGGGCCCGCCCAGCCCGGACCGGGTGTCTGCCCGGCGGCCTGCCAGGACCCGGTGTTGGAGAACCTCGGGTCGTACTGTCCCCCACCATGAGGGGCTCCCGCCCCCCAGGCTCCCTGGGCTCCAGCGTGGGGGGCTCCCGCCGCCCACGTCCCCTGGCCCTGACCCGGCGGCCAGCCCTGGCCATTCTCGGGCGCAGCCTGCCACGAGCCGGTGTTGCGCGCGCCGGGCGGGAACTGTCCCCCGGGGTGGGGGGCTCCCGCCGCCCATTCGCCCTGGCCGGGCGCACCCGCCCAGGATTGTCCCTGAGCGGGGCCTGCAGCCTGCCAGGACCCCGTGTTCCTGGGGTCTTGACCGTACTGTCCTCCAGCATGGGGGGCTCCCGCCCCCCATTCCCCCTGGCCGGGCGCACCCGCCCAGGATTGTCCCTGACTGGGGCCCGCAGCCTGCCAGGACCCGGTGCTCCTGGGGTCCTGGCCGTACTGTCCTCCAGCGTGGGGGGCTCCCGCCCCCCACGCGCCTCGGCCCGGCCCGCCCTGCCAGCTGCCCGTCGTGCCCGCCCAGCCCTGTCCCGGCGGGACTCCTCCGGCCGCCTGCCAGGACCCGGTGCTGTGCACGCCCGGGTTCGGCTGCGCTTGGCCGCCCGGCCAGCCCTGGCCTCCGGCCCAGCCCTGGCCTCCGGCCCAGCCTTGCCCCGGTGCGGCCTGCCAAGAGCCGGTGCTCCGCGGGTCCTGGCTGTACTGGCCGTGGCCGAACTGGCCTCCAGCGTGGGGGGCTCCAGCGCCCCATTCGCCCTGGCCCTGGCCGGTCTGGCCGCCAGCCTGGGGAGCTCCCGCCCCCCAGGCCGCCTGGCCCTGGCCTTGGCCCGAAGAGGGCCCGGCCGCCTGCCAGCCGCCAGTGCTCCCGACTCCCTGGCCGAACTCTCCTGGCCCCTGCGGGTTCGTCCCATACGGACCGGGTCCGTACTGGGCCTGCCCGTACGGGCCCGGGTTTCCCGAGCCGTACTGACCGGTCTGACCGGGTCCGAACCCCGCCTGGTCGGCCGGGCCGGACCCGTGCTGGCCCGTGCTGGCCGAGCCGTAATAGCCGGGCTGGCCCTGGCCCGGCGGGCTGGACGGGCCGTGCCCGTTCGACCCGAACGCGTCCGGTCCGGCCCCGGGGTGTCCCGGTCCGTACCACGCCTGGCCGGGCCCCTGCTGCTGCGACTGCCCGCCCGACGGCCCCTGCCCTGAATGCTGCTGCCCCTGTTGCCCCTGCTGGCCCGCCCGCGGCTGGCCGGGGGCGAACTGACCGGCGGCGGCGTACTGGTCGCGACCGGGCCGCATCGGTCCCGCCCCTGGTGCCGCGGCCGACGGGTCGGCGGTGGGCCACTGCTGCCCCGACCGGGGGTAGCCGGGCTGACCGCCCGAACCGTCGCTGGCCGGGCCGGCGCCCCTGGGGCCGCCGCCCGGCGGACCCTGGCCCGCCCACCCGGCCGACGCCCGGCTGTAGTCCTGTGCGTGCGCGGCCTGGCCGACAGACGCGTCCCCGGGCCCGTACGCGCGGGCACCGTGGCTGGACCGGCCGCCCTGGCCCGCTTGCCCGGTCTGGCCGGGCCGTCTCGGCGGCTGCTGGCCGGCGCCGTCGGCGCGCGGCCCGGCTGCCGTCTGGTCGTGATCCGCGCCGTAACTGCGGAATCCCTCGGGGCGCGGGCCGCGTGGGGGCGTCGGGACTCCGTTGCGGGGAACCCGCCGCCCATTCGACATCATGGTCTCCTCCGCCGTCGAGCGGACGCGACTGGGCGCCTGCGGCCAGGGGCGATCGTTGGCCCGGCCCCGGCCGTCCGGCTGCCCTCGCCCGGGCCGTGGCCTTGGGCGGCCGCCCGGCGGGAACGGCGTCGAGTCCTCCGGCCTGGTCCACGGGCGGTTCGCCGTGCCCGCGTCGCGCGGTCCCTGGCGAGGCGATCCTGGTGGGAATCCCGGCCGCGGCGGCATGCCGCGGTCCGGGCGGCTACGGGGCGGGCCGGGCGGCATGTCGGCCGGCCGGGGCCGGTCGCTGGTGCGGCCTCGGTAGCCGGGATCGACCGGGTAGGCGCCGGCGTCCAGGGTGGGGTCAAGCTGGGAATCCTGCGGGTAGCCATCGCCGTAGGCGGCTTCGGCGGCCCAGCCACGCGCGCCACGGCCAGACCCGCCGCCCTGACGATTCACCCGCTACCTCCAGACCCAGAGCGTGTTCGCCGCGCGCAGTGTCAAGCTCGCCGCCCCCGGCTGACGTTGCGGCACTCGCCTTGCGATCGAGTGTAGGGCGGGCGGCCCGCCGGGGCATGGCCGACGGTCAATTGGCCCGGTTCGACACTTTTTTATTACGCCGGGCGGTGGCCCTGGCTGTGGGTGTTCTGAGCGCGTTTGACGCGTTACCCTGGGTTTCAGGGCACGAGCACTTTTGCCCGCGCCCACGGCTTTCTGCGTCGATGCGCAGCGAGCGGATCGCAACGCCTGCGGAGCGGCCATCGTGGCATGGATCGTCTGGCTGATCGTGGCGGCCGTACTAGGCGTCGCCGAACTTGCCACAACCACGTTCGCGCTCGGCATCATCGCGGTCGGCGCGCTCGTCGCCGCCGCCGTCGGCGCCACCCACCTGAGCCTGCCCTTCCAGCTCCTCGCGTTCGTCGTCGCCTCGGCCGCCGGCCTCGGCTTCGTGCTCCCGATCGCCCGGCGCCACCTGAGGCAGCCGCCGGTGCTGCGGACCGGTCCCGCCGCCCTGGTCGGCCGGCGCGCCCAGGTGCTCGAAGAGGTCACCGAGCACGGCGGCCGGGTCCGCATCGGCGGCGAGGTGTGGTCGGCTCGCTCCTACGACGAGACGCTGGTCATCCCGGCCGGCTCCGCCGTCGACGTCATGCAGATCGAGGGCGCCACCGCCCTCGTTTACCCACGGGAGTAGCCATGGTCATAGCGGAGCTCATCATCGCGGTGGTGATCGTGCTCGCCGTCCTGCTGACGGTGGTCCGCTCTGTGCGGATTATCCCGCAGGCGCGGGCCCGCAACGTCGAGCGGTTCGGCCGGTACCGCAAGACCCTGGAGCCGGGGATGAACTTCATCATCCCGTTCGTGGACCGGGTCAAGCCCCAGATCGACCTGCGTGAGCAGGTGGTCGCGTTCACCGGCCAGCCGGTCATCACCGAGGACAACCTGGTGGTGCTCATCGACACCGTGCTGTTCTTCCAGGTGACCGACGCGAAGGCGGCCGATTACGAGATCGTCGACTACATCGGGGCGATCGAGCAGCTGACCGCGACCATGCTCCGGTCGGTCATCGGGTCGATGGACCTGGAGCAGACGCTGACGTCCCGCGACAAGATCAACACGGCCCTGCGCGGCGTGCTCGACGACGCCTCGGGCAAGTGGGGCATCCGGGTCACCCGGGTTGAGATCAAGGCGATCGACCCGCCGAAGTCGGTCAAGGAGGCGATGGAGAAGCAGATGAAGGCCGAGCGGGAGAAGCGCGCCGCGATTCTCACCGCCGAGGGCGTCCGCCAGTCGAAGATCCTGACCGCCGAGGGCGACAAGCAGAGCGAGATCCTCCGCGCCGAGGGCGACAAGACCGGTGCCGTGCTGCGCGCCGAGGGCCAGGCGGAGGCGATCTCGCAGGTCTTCCAGGCGATCCACACCAACGACCCCGACCCGAAGCTGCTCGCCTACCAGTACCTGCAGACGCTGCCGCAGATCGCGGCCGGCCCCGGCAACACGTTCTGGGTGATCCCGGGCGAGCTGACGACCGCGCTCAAGGCAGTGACCTCGGCCTTCACCGACGGTCCGGGCCACGGCGCGGCCGCCCTAGGCGGTCCGGCCGACCGGGCCGCCCAGCCGGCGGCCGACGGGACGAGTCCGGCCGGCGTGCTGGACGGCGGCGGCCGGGACGCCGCCGCGGCCGCCATCGCGGCCATGCCGTCCGCTGCGGCCGCGGCCCTGGCGGCGCTCGCCCCGATCGCGGTCCCGGCCCAGCAGGAGCCGGCCCACGACGCCGAACCCGACGTCACCGCCCAAGGCACCGCAACGCCCGGCATCGTGGCACCCGCCGCCACGACGCCCGCCGCCACGACGACCAACGGCACAATCCCGAACGGCGCCGGCCCGACCGCCACCTAACCCAGGCGACCATCGCCAGCGCCGTAAGGACCGGGGGTTCTTTCCGTCAAATAGCAACGCCAAGTTCCCCAATGTCTCGTGGGCGCATTGCGCTCCAGATAACAGCAAAAATGACCTGGCCGCCGACCGGTTTCGTTCAGGCGAGTATTGCCAGCAGGGCGACCAGCATGCAGACCGCGATCGCGATCAGCGCCGCCACCGTGGTCCGTGACAGCCTCCGTGACCGCCGCCCGACCGTGGTCGGACCGGAAGCCGCCGTCGCCATCGTCGACGCGGCGCCCGCAGCACTGGCCGGCTTGGTCGCCGCCGAATGACCAGACCCGCTCGCCCCGCCGGACCCCATGCCCCCGGCGGACCCGCCCGACTCGGGTTTTCCCAAGGTCGCAGCCGAGTAACCGGCCGTGCCCGGGCGCCCCGCAGCCGTTCCGACGCCCTCCGCGGCAGCTGCGGCTGCCCCGGCCCCGGCCGTCGTTGTCGTCCCGTCGGCGGCGGCCGGCTCGCCGGCCGCCTGCGGGAGCGGCCCGGTAGCCGAGGTCCAGGCGGTCCGCATCGTAGTGGTCTCCCACGCGCTGACCAAGGCGGTCCCCGCCTTCCCGCTCGCCGATTTCGCGGCCGCGGCCGCGGCGGGGGCCGGGACGGGGATGGCCGGACGCTGCTCGATCGTCGATACCACGGACCGCGACGGGAGCGGGGCAGGCGTGGCGACGGCCATCTCCTCGGCGACCCGGTCGAGCGCCGCCAGGATGACCGAAGGGTCCGGGGTATCGGCGACGGGGCTGGTCGAGCCGATGCGCGCCCCGGCCGAAGCGGCGGTCGAGCATCCGGCCGGCCTCGCGTCGAGCAGCGGCAGGGTGGGCGCGCTGGTGAGCGACCGCCACCGCTCCTCCCACACCTCGGTGGTGCCGCCGCATCCCCTGACGTACGCGGAGAGCACGGGCAGGTCGGGCAGCGTCGGCCCGACCTCAGCCGCCTTGATGCGGTCGTACGGGTAATGCGCGCGCGACGCCAGCTCGGCCTGCCCGAGCCCGGCGCCGTCCCTGAGTTGGCGCAGCTCTCGTAGGAACCGTGCCGGATCGTCTCCTGGCGCGCGGCACGATGCTGCTGGCCGGTCTTCTATCTGACGATGCTCCACCCAGGCATCCCTCCCCTGAATCCATCAGAACGGCTGGACCTGTTGGACGACGGCTGTCACGTCGTCCTCGCGGGCCGCCACTGCACCCCCAGCCCGGGATTCCCTCGCAGGTTATCGCGTATCTCGGATCCGAAACCGGCAACGCAATAATTTTTGGAGGTCTTGACTTTTCGGCGGAGTTAGTTATTGCGGTTGTCTGTCTGATAACGTCGAATAACAACGATGAATAGCAAATCAGCCGTGAATGGCGAGGCCTATGGTGAATACGAGGCCGAAGGCGAGCTGCAGCCGCCCGGTCTGTCCCAGCGTCGCGATCAGACCCGGACCGGACACACCGCCCCGCACCGCCTTAACCGGCGGCACCGCCAGCGGCAGGGCGACGAGGGCAAGGAGCGTGAACGGCCGGTAGACGCCGATCAGCGCGGCCAGCGCGAACGGCGCGAGCAGGAACACCAGGTACGTCACCCGGGCGCGGGCGTCCCCGACCCGCACGGCGAGCGTTCGCTTCCCCGACGACGCGTCGGACCCTATGTCCCGCAGGTTGTTGATCATCAACAGGGCGCAGGACAGCAGCCCGGCCGGGACCGACGCGGCCAGCCCGAGCCACGATAGCCGCCCCATCTGCACGAACGCGGTGCCCGCGACCGCGGCGACGCCGAAGAACACGAACACCGAGACTTCGCCGAGGCCCCGGTACCCGTACGGGCGCGGCCCCCCGGTGTAAAACCAGGCCGCGAGGACGCAGAGCGCGCCCGCGGCCACGATCCACCACGACGTGAAGGCGGCCAGCACCAGCCCCAGGCAGCAGGCGACGAGGAAACTACCGAAGGCGGCGTATTTCACCGCCCGCGGCGATGCGACGCCGGACCCGACCAGTCGCATCGGGCCGGCCCGCCGTCCGGCCGCGTCGGTGCCGCGCACGCCGTCGCTGTAGTCGTTGGCGAAGTTCACCCCGATCTGGAGCGCAAGCGCGACCAGCAGCGCGAGCACCGCCCGCCAGAGCGAGAACTTCCCGTACCCCGCCGCCACGCCCGACCCGATCAGCACCGGGACGACGGCCGCCGGCAGCGTCCTTACCCTGGTCCCCGCCACCCACTCGCGCGCACTAGCCACCGGCAGATCCTACGCGGAAGGGCGGGAGGGCTGGGAGGAAGGGTCAGGGGGTGACAGCTGGGTGTGCAGCCGCACCACCGGTACCTTGACGCCCATGTCCAAGTTGGAGCGGCTCCCGTCCGGCGCCCAGCCCGCCGAGGAGAGGAACGCGATCCTGGACTCGTCGCCCGACAGCGCCCAGGTGTAGGCGGTGCGAAAGCCGTCCTCCGCGAACGCGTCCGCGACCGCGTGCAGCAGCCGGCCGTCGTGGCCGGCGGGCTCGTCGCCGCCGTTGACGCCGACCGAGGAGACCGGCTCCGGCAGCACGTGCAGCTCGTACAGCTCCGCGTCGGTCCCCGCCCACAGGTCCTCGTCGGTGGCGGGCCCGGCCGCGGCGAACCCGGCCACCTCGGGCGACCCCGGCTCGGCGACCGCGACGTGCACCCGGTGCCTCGACGTCGGCGGAGCGGTGATCGCCGACAGCCAGCGCTCCGCGAATTGCGCGACTGCGGCCGGACTCGTCAGCTCCGCAAGGACCTCGTCGGGCACGATTCCGGCCAGCGTCGCCTGCCAGCTGGCCACCTGCACGCGGGCCAGCCCGTCCGCATCGGAAGCCCGCGCGGCCCGGACGAACCCGCCGGTCACGCCGTCTCCGGCGCCAGCCGCGCGAGGGCCGAGATGTCGCGTGACGCGCCGGTCGACGCCGACGTCGCCAGCGCCGCGTACACCTGAAGGGCGGCGCTCACCGAACGCTCCCGGGCCACCGGCCGGTAACCGCCGAGCGAGGCCAGCAGCGCCTGGCGCCGCTCCGCTAGCTCAAGGTCGGGCACGTCGAGCCGGAGTTCGCGCCGCGGGATGTCGATCACGACGGTGTCCCCCTCGTTGACCAGCGCGAGCGCACCGCCGCTGGCCGCCTCGGGGGAGATGTGCCCGATTGACAGCCCGGAGGTACCGCCGGAGAACCGCCCGTCGGTGACGAGCGCGCAGGCCCGCCCGAGCCCCTTGCCCTTGAGGAAGCTGGTCGGGTACAGCATCTCCTGCATCCCGGGCCCGCCGCGCGGACCTTCGTACCGGATCACCACGACGTCCCCGGCGACCACCCGGCCCCCGAGGATCCCGGCGACGGCGTCCTCCTGCGACTCGAACACCTTGGCAGGACCGGAGAACGTCCACAGCTCCTCGGGCACGCCAGCGGTTTTCACTACCGCCCCCTCCGGGGCGATGTTCCCGTGAGCATGCAGAGCCCGCCGTCGGCGGTGTAGGCGTGCGCGACGTCGCGGATGCATCCGCCGGCTGCGTCGCGGTCCAGGGACTCCCACGACGCCGACTGCGAGTACCCCTTGACCGTCCGCACCCCGCCGGGTGCCGCGTGGTAGAGCTCGACCGCCTCCGGCAGCACCGACTCGGAGCGCAGGTCCCAGGCGGAGATCGGCGCGCCGTGCACCGTGTGCAGGGCCCGGTTCAGCAGCCCGGCCCGGTCGAGCTCGCCCAGGATCGTGTAGATGCCGCCCGCCCGGTGCACGTCCTCGACGTGGTAGGACCCGCTCGGGGCGACCTTGCAGATGCACGGCACCCGCCGCGACAGCTCGTCGATCTCCTTGAGCCCGAAGTCCACGCCCGCCTCGTGCGCGGCCGCGAGCAGGTGCAGCACCGTGTTGGTGGACCCGCCCATCGCCACGTCGAGCGCCATCGCGTTCTCGAACGCCTCGCGGGAGGCGATCGACCGCGGCAGCACCGACTCGTCGTCGGCGTCGTAGTACCGCTTGGTGATCTGCACCGCGACCGAGGCCGCGCGCACGAACAGGTCGCGCCGGGCGGTGTGGGTCGCCAGTGTCGTCCCGTTGCCCGGCAGCGCCAGCCCGATCGCCTCGGTCAGGCAGTTCATCGAGTTGGCGGTGAACATCCCCGAGCACGAACCGCAGGTCGGGCAGGCAGCCTCCTCCAGCGACAGCAGGTCCGACTCCGACACGGACGGATCGGCCGCCGCCACCATCGAGTCGATCAGGTCCAGCTTGCGGACGCCGGAAGACCCGTCCGCGGTCGCGATGACCTTCCCGGCCTCCATCGGGCCGCCCGACACGAACACCGTCGGGATGTTCAGCCGCATCGCGGCGATCAGCATCCCGGGCGTGATCTTGTCGCAGTTGGAGACGCAGATCAGCGCGTCCGCGCAGTGCGCGTTGACCATGTACTCGACCGAGTCGGCGATGAGCTCGCGGGACGGCAGCGAGTAGAGCATGCCGCCGTGGCCCATCGCGATGCCGTCGTCGACCGCGATCGTGTTGAACTCGCGCGGGATCGCCCCGGCCGCCCGCACCGCGTCGGCGATCACCCGGCCGACGTCGGCCAGGTGGACGTGGCCGGGCACGAACTCGGTGAAGCTGTTGGCGACCGCGATAATCGGCTTGCCGAAGTCCTCGGACGCTACGCCGGTGGCGCGCAGCAGCGCGCGCGCTCCCGCCATGTTCCGACCGTGCGTGACCGTGCGCGACCTCAACGGCGGCATCGCTGAACTCCCCTCACCGTAAACACATGGGAAGTTCAGCCTACAGGCGCGACCGTCCTCGTCGGCGCGACGTCCGGCAGCATCCTGGCCGCCGTGTCGTAGATCGTGCGGACTTCCTCGCGGGTGAGCTTCGGCGTGCCGTCGCGCTGCCGGGCGCGCCGCCTGAGGTACTTGCGCAGCGTCGGCCCGCTGAACACGTCGACGTTCCTGATCGTGGCGATGTCCCACGGGATCCTCGGCCCGTAGATGGCGAGCGCAGGGCGGACCGCGATCTCGGTCCCCAGCGCCGCCGAGAGGATCTCGCTGGCCTGCCCCGCCTCCCACGCGGCGTGCTCGAGCCGTTCCTTCTGGGACTCGGGACCGCGATAGAGCCGCTTGCCGTTCAGGGTCCGGACCGGGACCTTGGAATCCCACTTCTCCGAGTCGATCGCGTAGACGCCGGTCGGGCCGATGACGAGGTGGTCGATGAACTCCCGGCTGTCAGGGATGGGCCGGGCGTCGAGGGCGAAGTACCCGTCCCGCCGCATCCGCTTCAACTGCCGGCGGGTCCGCTTCTGGGCGCCGGCCTGGCTCGCCCCGTTCTGGTAGTTGGCCGCGTTCCGTGACCGGTAGACGGTGTCGGCGATCCCGGCCAGAATGGCCAGTGTGAGTCCGATCACCCAGTTCTTGGTCAGGATTCCGAATAGCAGTCCGACGACGATCATGATGATCGCGCGCGTCCGCCAGAACCGGATCTGCACATCC
>Ga0210388_10002652_pt1 | contig 13884 bp, 21 predicted proteins | sample IncBWC19OmetaG_FD_155485 | JGI IMG/M metagenome (GOLD analysis project Ga0210388, IMG submission 155485) | Forest soil microbial communities from Barre Woods Harvard Forest LTER site, Petersham, Massachusetts, United States - Inc-BW-C-19-O ...
TGATTCCATTTTGTGCCACGACAAACTCAACCACGACCGCTCGCCTACTTGCTCTAAACTGTGACCATCGCGCCCGCAATAGATGGCTTCCTCAGTCTGATGGAAACCCGCGTCGACGAGCACGCGGTCAAGACATACGAGCGGGATAGACTCGTGATAGGTCAATCCCAGCGTGTAGAGTTCATCGTTCGCCTTGCGGCGTGCCACGCGTTCTTGCTGTGCTGTCATTAGATTCTCCCTTCGAATTTCGCGATTGATTCTTTCTGGTATGCAACTGCCGCACGGGCTGCGACAGGCGTCTTTGTCATGTCTATCGCCTCGCGTGCTTGACACGGGTTGCACAGGTCGCCATTGTTTTCGCAGACACACGGCTTCGCCGCGTCTCGATAATCGTCGAGTAGTTGCTGTTTACGCCATGAAACGTACATCGTTAGTATCCATTCTGCTCGTAATATTTGAGCAATTGATTTGCTGTCGACACTGCCGTGCGAGCGAACAGCGGATGGTGCACGCGTACGAGTCTTTCAGGCTCCTGCACTCTGCGGTATACGCTCACACGATAGCGGTCGAGGGCCCACGTAATCTCCACGCGGTACTTGCCGCTAGCAGTTTGTATTGGTACTTTCTGCTGCCACTCCACGCCGTCGAGCATCCATGTTTCGAACTTGCCATTAGCATTAGCAAACTGTGCACGAAGCATTGTCATATCTCCTATTTGAATTTTGTGGGGAGGGCTGAGGGAGGAACGTGTTACTGTTTCGGCATTGCGATGCACTCAGTGCAGAGCGCAGCACGCATGCCCATAATCAGTTCGCCGTTGTTATCGCAACCGGGTGTCTTGCAGCGGTTCGCTTCAATCTGTGCGATGCGAGCCCGCAAATGGTCAGCATATTCCGAGGGAGTGAGCAGGCTATTTGTGCAGCACAGCCCGCCAAACTCGCCGCCATTGCACTGAAAGTGCGCGTGTCCCATCGTATTAGCCTTGGGGCAACCGGGCAGATTGACGACACGAACGATATCGCCCGATTTTAGTTTGCCCAGACCGACCGCGATAGGCGGATGTAACTCGTCGATCATGACAGGCACATAATGATAGATGCTGTTTACGCGAACACGTTTGCAAGCCATGTGTTTTCTCCTCGGCTGTTAGCCGTGTATTTCGTATTGAAAGATTAGTTGCCCGATTCTTCATCTTCCTGTTCATCCAACCACACTTCGACGGCAGGCAAACCTGTGCGCTCTGTGAAATCTTCATCGCTATTGAATCGGTTTGCATCATAGCGGCAATCGTTCATGTAGTTTGCAGAGCCGCCCGCTTGGAACGAGCCGTCTGGGTGAAACTGTCCGCAGCATCCGCATTCAAGCAATCGAACTGGTGTAATGGTAGTCATATTGTTCTCCTGTATACGAAATAGACATCTAAGAAAATCGGGCACCCGAAGATGCCCGTGTTCCGAACGCTAGTTCTCACGCTAGCGGAGATGCGGAACATAAATTGTGCCCGATATCGGACTCGCTCTGCAGTCCAGCCCAACCAGCTACGCCTATGCTGCTGCGTTGTCGTTGCTTCCAGCTTGGCTGCAGAACACGTATATATCGGTCGTACTGCTGTCGTTTGTTTGCGTCGCTCGATTGAGCCCGCATATGAGTGGTCAGGATATTCACTCAGCCTTACGGGTTCAGCCGTTGCACCGTCATGCCGTACGCTTGTGGCGTGTATCGCGGTTTGGGCTCCTCAGTCGTTCTGATTAGGCCCTCACGCTGGCATGAGGCGGATTCGGTCACCGTCTCAGGACTTCTATTGTGCCGTCCACTTCACTCCAGTGGGCCGTTGCTGCTTCCCGGCTAGATTGTCAATGAACCCTTGCGACTGATGTAATAATACTAAACACAGAGGATTGAGTCAAGAGAAAAATAGAACTTTATTCGCTTTGTTATCAGTGAGATGCGGCGGCACGCGGGACGCGGCGTGCAATATATACGACATATACGATTGAAATCGGGCCTATTCTTTCGTGAAGTGATAAATGCCCGTCAGCCTGCAGCGCATGCCGTTCGGGCTCCCATCAAACTGTTGACCGTCAATGACCGCGAATACGTGCCCGCTCTTACGGACAACAAATCGGCCATTCGGGAAATCTTTCAAGAATTGCGCGAGGGTTACGGGCTTGTCGAGTGCGACACGCTGGACGCGGTACGCTCCGATCTTGCCGCACGGGCCTCGCTCTATTTTCGTGCCCGTTATGCTGTATCCTGTCGGGCTCATGGCCCACGCGATGAAATCACGATATTTCACACCACGCCGCGGACGCCGTCCGAATCGGGCCAACAATTGATGCGCTTCGAAATAGGGTATCTGGGCAGCAATCGCGGTAGCGTGAACCGTGCAATCCATATGCTCGTGCGCGAATTCAGCCCCACGCTGCGTGCCCGCGTCGATCATGCGATATGAATCTTTCATGTCCTTATTGTCGTCTATGTCGTACCGATTGTCAAGGCACGAAAGTGCTATATTGCTCGGAACGTTTCATGCAGACATTCGCCTTGTGTTCGCCTCACGCTTGTGTAACACACACCGAATCGGGCAATTCGGGCCAATCGGGCAAGGACAACCGACATCATAATAGAGAGAATGGAGAGCGGATGTCGTCCGTTAGCCGGACGTAGCACGCTGTAGCGTGTATGAAATAGACGATTGAATACCCATTCGTATTCCATTCGCTTATGACATTCCATAGGAGATCGATTACAATGGTCATAGGCGAACGCATGGCGAATAGCAGGACGCGGCACGCGGGACTACGCCGCTGCTATTCCGCGTGTTGCGTGCGACTAAACAATGTAGCGAAGTGGGAAATCATCGTCATTAGCGCAGGAAAGTGGAACACGGCACGCGGCACGCTGTCGCGCCGTTCAATGAAGTGTAGCACGCCCGTTGGCGTCCTAATCGTATCAACGAGTTACGGCCATTCCACCGCAATAATCCACGAGGTAACCACTGCACGCGGCTCGCACTCGCGCCCAGATCGCTCGCTCGTGCCCTGAAGTGGAAAACCTGCACGCCGCGTGCCGCGTCCAGCACGTATTCACGACATGACGAAGCGAATAGAGAGCGAAGTGAATTGACGTAAGTCATTGATTATAGGGGGTCAGTACTTAGAGCGAGAGGCGGCGTGCGGTCACCCCAGCCACCCTGCGCCAGCGAGCCAAGCTTGGCCTGACCACACGCGGCGTGCAGCACGGGTCCTCTTTCACGGGTCCCGTATTACGCCTTTTCTTCGCTTATGTAAATCCATAGAAAGCTTTAGGTACCATAGAGGTAGGAGTCCCAACGGCGGCACGCGGCGCGGGGCTAGGGGATGGGCCCTTTGGGGTCCCACTTACAGGTTTTCGCTAGGTTGCTGCAAGATTTTGGAGGAGGTGCCCGAATTGGGCGAATTAGGTGGGGGTGGTACGGGATATACTAAAACGAGAAGGCCCCCGCGGGGAATGGAGAGTCATACTCAGTCCATCGGGAGTTCGCCTGCCTCTCCTGCGCCTCATACGAGTAGAGGTGATAGAGATGCTTGACGACTGCGGCTTGATCTTCAGGTTCTAACTTCCCGACAGCTTCAACAATGAGTTTTTGCAATTCATAATCAGCCATCATTTACCTCCAAGGGCGGTTTTAACAGAGGCGTACGCCGCGGGCAACTGGCCGTCGAGGCTGTACGGCAAACGATAAGGCGGGACCCACCCGTATCCTGTACGAAATACCAATCCGTGGAATCCCGTCGTGCGGCACACGCGCTCCCAAGGAACCCAGCCTGAGTCAGTCGACGGGTAGGACTTCGAATGGTCTCTCATGGTTTCACCTCCACGGGCGGCATTCCCAGAATTGGTCCCATCCGCACCACGGCGGCACGCGGAATCGCCCGAGTGGGAATAGCAACGCAATCCAGTATTTAATACCCTGTATACGGTATCCCATGTACCACGACATCCACGGCGCGTTCCTAGGGTCGCATACGATCATAGGGCCCTCTCATCGGTAAAGCCGACTATATCCCCGTCAACAGTTACCGCGAAGGTGTCCCACAGAATGCGGGTGTCATATCCGTAGAAGTAACATTCGATGTCCTCAATAGAGACGTTTAGGTGCCGAGCCAGAGAGTCGAGGGTCGGGTCAAGGAGAACGACCGCGTTCATCGATTCTATCAACCCGCCGCGGTGTGGTCTGAATTTCATGTGGGGTTGCCCGATTCTTCAATCTTACGACGGACGGCTCCCTCAGTACATCCCTCCCCGAGCATAGCCGCATCCACGACCACTGTCGCTGCCTTCACCGTCATCCCTCTACCAGTGATGAGGTGAAGCACCCGGTACGCGTGCTCTTCAGCCGCCCACATTTCAACGAACCTACCGTTACCTTGCACAGGAGTATATGTCATATATTCTTCAACCAGTCTTTCACGGTCGTCCAGAGCCCCCGAGGCTCATCCCCCCATCCGAAGTAGAAACAGCGATTACACCACCACTTCTTCGGGAGCATCATCATGTCTTCCCCTTCGATATAGCACCAAGGCGAGACCCAGTCCACACGGATGCACCAGCCGTACTCTCGCGGCACGCCGGGTGCTCCGCCGACGTTCGTCGGGTAAAGGGACCCTCCGTACCCTATAAGGTTGACTTCCACTAGTGGCTCCCTTCGGGAAGGTCAGTCGGGGGGCCCGATTCTGAAAATCCGTCTGCTTGCGGCACGGGGTCTTGCTGATATCTACGGTGCGCGATTTGAGCGTCGTAAATCGCTTTCTGCGTGCTGGCTCCGAACCCCGCTTTCTTCGGCGCACGGCGCATGTCGACGTCACTGAGGTGATCGACATATATGACCCAGTAGTCAAACCCTTCGAGGAGGGGAAGGCACGGCCACGGGATCGCTTGCCCGTTCATCAGTATTTCGTATACTGCGGGTCCAAGGGGCGGAGACATCACCGCGGCGAACACCCGCGGCGTGTAACTCTCAGGGTGAGGCTCGAACCCGCCCTCGTTCGAGATGACAGTCTTTGTGTCAATCTTAATTTCCATGGATTTCCTCCCTTTTGAACATCGCTATCTCCCTAACCTCGCATTGTCATACCGAATCCTACTCGGGGGCCACGCCAGAATTTTCAACATCGTCCACAAGGACCGGGGTTTGTTGAACGCCGCCCACAGGAGAATATATAAGAACGTCATTCAAATAGTCTCCTTCTCCGACGAAGACGTGGTAGCACGATTTTTCTTCAATGACAAGTATTTTTCCGATTGCTCGGTAGTACCAAAGTCTTGCCACGAGGAATCGGTAATCCCGTACTTTAAGGCCTCGTCTACCGATATCAAACGTAGTCCCTCGTTCATGGCTCGAAGCCCTGAGCCCGTCGTAAGGTGCCGCGTTCTTGTTGAATCGTATGAGACGCCTTTGGACGTCCGCTGGACGGACGGCTGAGTCAATCGTAAGAGTCGAGCCGCAGTCGCGATTGAGTCTTTCAAGAAAAGATTCAGCCTCAGGACGGAGGTAGCGACGATCTTTAGGAAGTTTCGCATTGATCTTCACTCCTTCTATCGGCACAAGTTGATCGCTTATAACCCCTTGTCGCATATCAGCGGTATTGACATACCGTTTATAGCCTAGAGTGTCTGCCCGTCTGTTCTCCGCGGCGACGCTGTCGTGCGTCGCGGGGAAAACCTTATGTTGGGAACTCCGCGCAAAAAGCGGAGATACCAACATGAAGCACGCGGCGAGAGTGAGCGCGAGTCTCAATTAAGACGTCGCCCCAATCCCAACTAATTTATCGAACCACGTACGATTGCGTTCCGTAGTTAATAGACCTTGGTAAAAATCTCGGTCGAATCGAGCCGCTTTCAAGTTCGCTCTCAAACCGCTGTTCTCATCAAGCCTCTTGTCGAGCAGTTCCTGCAACCGAATGATTTCCTTCTCTTGGTCACTTGCATGTTTGTCGACTTCAGCCGCTAGCATCTGGTACGCCCGCACGCGGCGGTCGCACAGGTCGATCTCCTCTGTCAAACTCGCGTTAGCCGCGTGGGCTTCGTCGAGTTGAGAGCGGAGTTCAGCAATCAAATCGCTGTCTGCGTCGAACTGGTCACAGATGTCCATTTCGTGATGGATAAGGCGAGTTTGAATCGCTGGACTATATTGCTCCGCTTGCACGCTGTCTAGCGCACTCTGGCACGGCACGCTGCTCGCTGCGATGAACGGGTAGTCCCCATCAGTCCGCACGCGACACTCTTTTACAGGCACCACGCGGTATTCCAGCGTGGCGCCGTCCTGCTCGCGTTCAGCGGCTTCGAGCGCAGTCGAGTAGTCATCGAACACGCCTTTCGTGTTGTCATTTTCCGAGCGGAACCACTCAGGCGGGTAATGGGGGTGTGTCTGTTTACCTCGACACTCGACGATAAACAAATCCTCATTCACATCAATCGCCAATGCCGCGTCCTTCTCGCAGCGTCCGCAGATGTACGGGAGGCGAACGGCACCCCCGCAAACGTCAATCATTTCTTCACAACTACTGCATTCAATCCAACTCATAGTTCTCTCCTATATAAAAACCCGTCTCCATCTTGTAAGAAGTACTTCTTCATTCGCACGATTTTCTTGAAATCGTTCACCTCATAAAGTCGAATCGCGCTCACATTGTCGACATGAACGGTCAAAGACAAGAATGTCGCGCCCTTCAATGTGTAAAATTCGACGATTTCGTCCACGAGATACTGGGCAAGCCCTTGTCTTCGCCACCCTTCGTCTACTGCGATTATTACGAGCCGTGCTTCATCAGGCACGAACTGTTCGCAAATTGCGAATCCTGTTAGTTCGTCGAAGGAGGTTCGAGTGATAAATACTTCGCCCTGATTGACCAGTCGCATCAACTTTTCGTCACTCGCACGCACACTCGGGAAGCACGCCCGATTCAATTCCTGTATCTTCGGCAACCAATCCGTCTTGTCGTGTACCAGTCTCATTCTCGGAACCTCCGACCTTCTTCGTCCCAAGTTGCCCGTTTTGCCTTTTTCGCGGGTGCTGTGTACGGGACGTAGTTCCAACTCACGCGGTTCGATGTCGCCGTAGGTGGAACGAACGCCGCGTGCCGATGAAGCCCGACGAACTTCTGCAAAGCATAATCGATCTTTTCGGGCGCTTCGGGTATAGCACAAGTCAACACTTGCTCGCATTTCGTACAGCGTAGTTGCATCCTCGGGACACTCCACGCATAGTCAACTACGACATTCCCATCCGTTGCAACCTTTACCCACTCGTTGACATAAGTCTGAATGTTAGCAGGTTGCATCGCCATCGGGTTTTCCCTTCGTAGCGTAGTGAATTTGGGATTCTGAACGATTCCACACGTCGTCCTTTGGGATAGCATGGTGTTGGGTCAACTTCTGCATCTTTGACTCGATCTCTTCGAGCGACCACGGCTCGTAATTGTGCCCTTCAACACCGATATCAAAAGAAAGTCCTTGCGGCGGGAGTTCCTGATGCGAATGCCCGTAAACCATCCAATGACCTTGATGGGACTTCGGCCACACGCGCATAGCGTAATGGCAAATCGTCAGTTTGTGTTTGTTGAAATAGAGTTGGTGAATGTCTTTACACCACTCGAACTTCGACTGCAACCATTCGCTCTCCTGAATCACGTCGTCGTGATTACCCCATACGAGGGCGTGCCGCCCGTGTAATCTGTTGAGTATACCCATACACTCGTCAGGATCGAGCGTGCGCCAAAAAAGATCGCCCGCGTGGATGGTCAGATAATTAGGAGAATCGGGCACCTTCTTGTTGTGCCGCGCAATCATCCCCTCTGTCATCGAGTAGATGTCAGGAAACGGGCGGTTCTTCACCTTACGGATGAAGTCGTGTCCGTAATGCTCGTCGCTCGTGATGAAAATATCGCTCATAAATTTATTGGGGACGTTCTGTTCCAAGGTGTCCCCGAGCCCGCTACTGCCGACGCTTACGCGTGTGCAGCAAATGCTTTCGGCTTTTCAGTCGTAGCATTTATGGTTTCCGTGTCCCGTCACAGTGGGCCACAGCATTCTGGACTGTCCAACGCCTTCGTCATCCCCATCGATACCGTGACGCCCCCCATCAAAGACGTTTAGCAATCACAGGTTTGGTAGTGTCCTTTCGGGCAGCAACGCCCGATACCCACTCCCACCAATGCCACCTGCCTGTGAATCTCCTATTGGCAATTAGAGTTCTAAACGTCTTTGGTGGAGGCGGCGGGAGTCGAACCCGCGTCTGGAGTTGAATCCAACGCCTTCATACAGTCATAGATCAAAAAGTTCGATGCGCCCTATTCACCTTTCGCGCATCTTGTGGGAGACTCGCCATCTCAGTGGCGGCGAGCGTGAACCCACTGGCCAATCAAAATGTGGGAGGGCACCTAAGGATTTGAACCTTCGGTCTGCACGGATTACTTGGACGTTACCATCCTAGGAGTCGCGCCTTTTCTTTTAGACGAGGTCTCCGTGCATTACTGGCCCAACTTGCGGTTGGGTTGCTCACCAGCGTGTGCCCGTAAAGGGGTTGTCCACCGATTGCGGGACGGAGTTCTATTCGTTCACCACTCTCGGGATTGGTTCCCCCCTATTGTTAAAGTATCACAGTCCAGCGGCTTTTGCAAGCCTTTTCTTTGTGCCCGAACGATTCATTTTGCGGCGGTAGTCTGCGGCTATCCGCTCCGCTTCTTCCTCAGTCCCTTGGAACAGCAGGCGGTAATTCCCGATCCATACGGTAAATCCGTTGCCCAGATAGACTGGGCGTGCTTCAATTTTCATAAACCCTCCTATTTTCTGTAATACGGCGCGGTATACCCTTCCGCCGCTAATGTAAATCCCATCGTCGCGCCCCACTCGGGCACTTTCGTCATACACGCTAGCAAGTCCTCCAAACCCAAGGGCGAGTCAAGCGGCACTTCTGTCACTATTTCGTCGTGAATCGTAGCAAGAATAGTAAACCCTGCTTTTTCTGCGGCGAACATGCCCGCCAGCAGCAAGTCCCTCGCTATCGCCTGCACGACATTCTCCGTCAGTAGCCCGCCGTATAGCGACGACTGGCGTGAACCCTTCGAGTCGTACTGCGTATATATGACACAGTCTTGAGGACGACCGAACTTATTATCTACAATGACACGGGGCTCGAAATAATGCAAGCACCTTCCGCTTGGCAACTTGATTTTCATTACCCGAGGGTCACGCCCGTCTACGACGAGCCCGTTGACGAAGACGCACATTCCCGCTTTCACTGCACGGATGACAGCATTGTTCAAAGCCGCCCATAGCGCGGGGATTTCGTGATATGTTTCACGGAACCCGTAAACCGCGTCCTTGGCTTCCTGCTCTGTCAGTTTGATGCTGTACGTCAACGCATATGCTTGGAACTTTTCCCACCCCATCTGGAACCCGCAACCAAGGATGATAATCTTGCCGCGTGCGCGTTCCGTTGAATCAATCTGGTCAATCGGCTTTCCTAACTGAGCGGACATACATTCTTTGTAGAGGTCCCGTCCTGACGCATATGCGTCTTTCATCTTTTGGCATTGAGCAAGGACAGCGAGGACTCTGCTCTCGATTTGGGCAAGATCACCGACGACCAGTCTGTGTCCGGGCGTTGCTGCGAAAGACGAACGAATAGTGGAAGCCACCAGCGCCATTTGGCTATTTCTAGAAATAATCTTCTTTCCAGAACGAATTGCCCGTGTATAGGTATCAAGAAACTTAGAAACGTCCTTGTTTGGCTTAAACAGGTTTTGCAGTTGCACTCCCCGACCAGCCCACCTTCCAGTATGTGCGCCATGATAAATGAACTGATCTCGGAGTCTTCCATCGAACCCCATCCTTTCCAAAATTGATTCGAGTTTCTTGTATGCGGAACCGCCAAGTTTCTGCTTCAACTCCAGCACTGTGCGGAGCAGCGGGGACAGTTGAGTGTGCCCCGAATATTTCAACGCTTCTTCAATATGTTCTTTGTCGAGCGAGTCATAGGGGTATTTCCGCTCTTGGCACCACTCTATGAGTTGGTCGCGGCTATTCGGGTTGTCCAGCCCTGTGTGCGATTTGATTTCCGCGAGGATTTGGTCGGATTCTGCTTCCGCCAACTTCTTCGCATTGATCACATATTGCTGGTCGATAAACACGCCTGTTTCGTTCATCCGTTGGTCGAGTTGCCACGCACGAAATTCCTCATCTGTCATTGGACAGTTGAACGCCACGGCAGCGTGATAGACCGCTCTTTCAGCCTCAACGTCCTGACGGCAATATTCGACGAACTGCGCCCACTCTTCGGGATGAGTCTCCCAGTTCTTGTAGTACCACTCGGGCGCGTCAGGGTTTTTCTTCAACACCGTCTTTTTCTGTTTACTCGGGGACGAGAACATTTTGACATACTTCTTGCCCTCGCCCATCTTCTGATGCTCGACGCCAAGGGCACGAGCCGCCCTGTCCAATCCAATGGGGAGGGACATATACGCACAAAGGACGGATGGGTCAAACCAGTTCAATTGTTCCGTGTCAATGTCCGCTTTGTATTTCGTACAGTCCCGTTCGAAGTTATAGTTCCAAGCACCCTTCTTGATATTCGGGTCGAGCAGCGCGGCGGACAACTCCGCGGGCATAGCCTCACCCGTCCACGCAGCCCACATCTTGACGGGCTCGTCATCGAACGCGTACGCCATCATTAGAATTTCGGTGCTTGGGTCTTTGACGTACCTGTCCAGCCCGCACTTCTTGAGGTTTAGCTTCGAACGAGTTTCGTAATCCGTCCAGAGGATTTTAGGCATTGTGGCTCCCGAAGGAGTAGTTATGTCTAGTGCGTAACTCTGTTTTCATCGTAACTCCATGATAATAATATGTTTTGCCTAATGCGTAGTAGTGCGTAAATTTCGCTACGCATTAGGACTTCAAGCACCAATCCTTTGTTATCAACAACTTGCGTGGTTTTCTTGTCCGAAAAAAACCCTAATGCGTAAAAATAGCCTGTGTTAGAGAGATACAAGTATATGATAATAAAGAAAAAGATGTGACTCTCTACGTAGAGGGGGGTAAATTACGCATTAGAAAAACCCCCTCACGCCCCATAAACCCACTCCTGTTTCGCTTTTACCCACATAGCATCCTGAAACCCGAACTTCTGCACGCCACGGTCGGACTTCTGAGGCATGACAATTACACGGTCGGCTTGCAGCAAAGCCTTCCATGCCCGATTCCAAAGTTCATATCCTCCCGATGACTTGTCCGCATTCGAGAACTTCTGGACGCCAGATTTTGTCAACGGGCCCTTTTTACGGATCGCGTTCAGGATTTTCCGTTCGCACTGGCTGACATCCGTTCCGATGTCAATAGGCCACAAAGTGGTACGAAGTAACAATTCGTGCTTCGCCCATAAGACAGACCGCTCAACCATGTCTTTCGTGATTCGAACAGTATCCCCCGAGCCGAACGCAGCGCGAATGAGAAGATCGCGCTTGAAGTGTGCCTCAAGTCTCATGCAATGGCCTGATTCTACGGATTCCTTTTCCAACGCTTTCTTTTGGTCGTTCAACCACGATTGAAACTGCTTACGGACAACTTTTGCGTCCGTATCTTCCTCGGGGATGAGCGGCATACCCGTTGAGCCTGCGACGGTTGTGTCTTTCAACTTGCTCGTAGTTTCCATAATACACTTAACTCGACTGACAATGCTGTTCAAGGCTTTGTTGACGAGTGGCCCATCCATGGGAAGCCAGTCGCCTGTGTAATCTACGCCATTCGAGTAAGTCAACGTCATACGGGAGAGAAATCCCGAACCCGCAACACCTTTTCCTGATACGGTTTGCTCCCATGAGTTACGCGTGAAGTTCCCGAGCATGCACAGGCTGACATTGTGGAAAGATGACTTTCCGTGCGTCACACTTCCCGCGCCGCCGTCAGTCTTCTCGTAAAGTTCAAGCAACTTGTCAAACAGGGTCGAGCCGAGACTGCCGCCTTTCAGGAACAAACTTTTCATTTCGTCAAAGTAGGCAAGGTGCTTCTTGCCATCGTTCTCCGCGAGCGTGCGTAGCGCATGTTCCCCCGAGGAAAAGAATCCCGATACTGGTAGGACAACCCCGAACGCCTCAATAATCGGTTTCTTTAATAGTAGTTCAGTCCGCTTCCACGATTCGCTCTTTCCTGATTCAGGTCGCGCCGAGATAATGGCATTCCATTGGCGCATGTGTAACGTTTCCTCCCCGGGGAACGCGATGTTCCCGTCAAGGATGGAGCCAAGTAGTGTTTTTATGCACGTTCTCGCGAAACTCGGTGGGATGAACGTCCCGTCTGTCATCGCGAGCGCGAGGTCGCCCACCGCGTCGCCTGAAATAGTGTCAAGAGGAACTTCACTTATTGTGTCGCCTTCATAAATCGGATCAGGACTGCCACTCGTAACAATACCGGGGGTAGGGCTTTCTTCGCAATCTGCGCTTGTCGCCCACACTGCAATCTCACGGATTTTTTCTTCGGGATAGTTAGCGCCGTCCTCGCAGTGTTCTGCCGTCCAGTGCTTCAACACGCTGAACATCAACTCTTCATCACGGATGCCGTTCGCTTTGAATGTGCCCGCACGCGATTGAATGTGCCGCCATCGCGTAGATACGGGGATGAGATCGCCGCTGCCTTGCTTGGGAAAGGTGTACTGCCCTTTGTCTTTTGCGTATTCACGCACAGCGTCAGGTACGACGGCTAAGTCATAATCGTGCACGATTTCATACTTCTTACCAGACGGGTGCATCGATCCTGCGCCTACGACATACCCGCCGATGGACTTGAACTCGCCTTTCACTCCGTCAATCTCAAATCCTGTTGTGGGAACTGCGCCTAGATAGTAGAGGTGATAGCCTGCGTACTCCGCGTCGCGTCCAGAGCGGACTATGAGCGTGGGCGGGAGTTTGTTCTTTTCCATCCAGAGGAGTAAATCTTGATTTGTCTTTAGTCCGTAGTCACAATCGACAACGCAAAGGTTGGATAGACCACAGGCGACGCCATAATTCGCTTCAGTCCCATCGAGCCACGGCTTTAGCGCGATGTTGGAATCGTTTGTCGCGGAGTTCACTGCGTGAATGCTGTACTTCGCCCACGGCGCTTTGTCTTTTGGTTCGCACGCAAGGATTTTGAATCCTCGTGCCAGCGCGTCTTTTGCCGACGCTAAAATTTCTTGAGTAAGGACACTTTCGCTCATTGCTTCTCCCTCTACTTCAGGTGAAACAGGCGAGGGCTGCTGGCACAGCCCCCGTGTACGAAATACTGAATCGCCCGAAATCGGGCAACCCGTTAGACTTCCGCTACTGCCGTCTTCGCTCTGGTTGGAACGATAGTGACATTCGCGTAGTTGCGGTCCTTGCCTTCCTTGTGGGAGATGATGATCTGCGTCTTGACGCCGATCAACTCATCCGTGTCGAAGGTGTCTCCAGCAGGAATCTTCAACTCTGCAAGCAGTTTGCCGAGAGTCGATTTTTCGCCAAGGACTTTGTTCGCGCTAATCATAGCGTCGAGCGCCGTGCCGTCCTTGCCCTTCTCATCCAGCATCGTGAAGATAATGCGAATCTTTTCCTTCACACCGAACGAGGTCTCGACCTGACCCACATCATCAACCCGTGTGATCTGTGCGAGGTGCAACCCTTCGGACGGGAGTTCGAAGGTCTTCTTAGTTACGATAGCCATAGTGCTCCTTTTCTGCCTCAATGGGCTCAGTGCTGTGGGCGGATGTTCCCCCACTTCTCAATACTAGCAGAAACTCATTGGGTTGTCAAGACTCTTGACAATCGGGCACCAATCTGTTACGATTAGAAAGTGGAAAGAACGCGGAGTGCCGATCCGCGAGGGTAACGGATGTAA
>Ga0210388_10002653_pt1 | contig 13884 bp, 12 predicted proteins | sample IncBWC19OmetaG_FD_155485 | JGI IMG/M metagenome (GOLD analysis project Ga0210388, IMG submission 155485) | Forest soil microbial communities from Barre Woods Harvard Forest LTER site, Petersham, Massachusetts, United States - Inc-BW-C-19-O ...
GCATCCGATTCTCCCGCACCCACTGTCAATTGGCGTTGCTCGCCGCGGGTGTCAGCTATTCTCGCGCCTTCACTTCGTTGAGCGTCACGCGGGACTTCACAATCCTTGTTACGAGCGCTTTGGAAAGCGGCTTGTCCACCGGGAACTGGATGGTTCCCTTGGAGGTTTTGTACTGTTTCAGTTCTTCCTGGAATTCGTCAGCGAGCGAGCTGTCCATGGGGAAAAAGCTGCAATGTTTTTTGAACGCGGCATACCACACCAGGCCGCCTTTGTACTGGAACGACGGAATCTTGTAGCTGATGGCCTCCGTGGCCGCTTTAGGCGCAGCGGCCCGGATCATCGCGCGCACGTTCTCCAGCGTCGTCCGCGCAGGCTCCGGCACTCGCGCCAGGTATGCTTCTACGTCCGCCTTGCCGCTCTCCGCACTGACCTTCTCTTTTGCCATCGCGGTCGCTCCTTTCGCCTTTTACAATGGGAAGCTCATGCATTGAAAGCAAATTCTACGCCGCTGATGGCGGGAACTGTTTTTCCGGCGATGGAATGCGGCCCATATGTAAGATGTGACAGTAAGGACTTCCTCGATGACGAATGCAACCGTTGCATCCCGCCTGGCACTGAGCCAACTCGCTCCCGGCACCGTTCAGTCTGAGATTCGCGCCATGTCCGTGGCCTGCGAGCAGATAGGCGGCATCAATCTGGCGCAGGGCGTCTGCGATACGCCGGTCCCCGCTCCGGTTGAGGAAGCTGCGATCGAGGCGATCAAGACGGGGCACAACATTTATACGCGGCTTGACGGCATCGGGCGGCTGCGCAATGCCATTGCCGCGAAGCAGCAGCGCGACTACGGCCTTACCTACGATCCGGAGTCCGAAGTGCTGGTCGCATCGGGCGCCACTGGCGGGTTCCACGCAGCCGCCATGGCGCTGCTCAATCCCGGCGACGACGTGCTGCTCTTCGAGCCTTTCTACGGATACCACGTCTCGACGCTCAAATCGCTGCGCGTCAATCCCGTGCTGGTCCCGCTGGCGGAACCTGACTGGACCCTCGACACAGATGCGCTGGAAGCGGCCATCACACCGAAGACCCGCGCCATCGTGCTCAATACACCATCCAACCCCGGCGGCAAGGTCTTCTCTCTGACAGAGATTGAGGCGATTGCGGCCGTCTGCATCAAGCACGACCTTTTCCTGCTTACGGATGAGATTTATGAGTACTTCGTCTATGATGGCGCGCGCCATATCTCCGCCGCCTCGCTGCAGGGAATGAAGGAACGGACGATTGTCATCTCGGGATTCTCGAAGACATTTTCAGTTACCGGCTGGCGGCTGGGCTATGTAACTGCCGACCGTAAATGGATGGGCGCGATGAGTTACTTCCACGACCTGACCTATGTCTGCGCACCTTCCGCATTGCAGCACGGAGCCGCGGCCGGCCTGGAACTGCTTCCGCCGAGTTTCTATACCCAGTTAGCCGCCGACCATCAGGACAAGCGCAGCCGGATGTTATCCGCACTGAGTGATGCAGGACTAACTCCGAGCAAGCCCGCCGGGGCCTATTATGTGCTGGCCGATGCTACAGGCGTTCCGGGCAAAACCGCTGCGGAAAAGGCACGCCACTTGCTGGCAGTAACCGGCGTGGCCTCGGTGGCGGGCAGCGCATTCTTCCGCCTGGGGCGCGGCGAAAATCTGCTGCGCTTCTGCTTCGCGAAGAAGGACGAGGATCTTGACGAGGCCTGCGCGCGGCTGCGGCGGCTTTAAAGGCTGCGGAAAAACTCGGAATCTGGTTTGAAATGGAAGGGAAGGCGTCCCTCAGGGGCTGAAGCCCACGTTTATTTTCAGCTACTTGCGGCACGACTGAAGTCGTGCCCTGACACTTCTTGCCTCTTCCGCAGAGTTTTTCGGCAGCCTGTTTAGGGCATTTCTCACGGCGAGCGGGGAGACACTTGTGCTCCGATTCTTGAGAAATGCCGGCTGGATACTCACAGTCTCACAAGCTCAAGGGGCGCATTTTGTTGTTGAGATGCTTGAAGGGAAGGCTTTTTGTTTCTGCTTGATGCGATGAGATGCTCGATGTTTTCGGATTGAATTGCGGCGGATTTATTATTTCGTTTCGGGTTGGGTAACTACTGTTTCATTACCGGCTAGTTACTACCGGGTAGGGGGGTGGGGGGGTATCTCTCTGGGGGTACGGTTCGGTCCCATACCTGACAGACTGGGTCTATCTTGAATTGTACTTAGATCGGCGAAATAACACGCAAATCCGCGCGAAGATTCTCAGGCCAGTTATGTTGCTGGTGCGGAAAGGGTTGAGGGCGAATTGGCGCGGGGATTGGGGCGGCTTGCTCTTGACACGAAAATCAGGGTTGTTGAGGCGGCGCGCAGTCTTTGACCAAATACAGCGAGTTAGCGGGCGACATGGGCGATGCGGATTTCATGCCTTTCGGGGTCGGCGAAGCCAGTGGGCGACTAGAAGGAACGCAAATCCAAGTTAAAGAAAACAAAGGATGACATTGAGAGCTGTGCTCTCCCACCCTTGGCACAAAGACAAGAACGTGCCAAGGATGAGGCACCCAGAGTTTCATCTCTCGCGGGTCGGCGAAGCCGGGGGCCATTACTGCAAAGCTGCGACGAATTGTTTTTGATATGGGGGTCTCCCGCAGCTGGTGGAGTCCGGCCTAGCGCATCGCGGACCAGATGGCGACATTCACGCCTATCATGAGGACGGCTGCGCCGGGGATTAGCAGGAGGGCGCGCTTCAGCCGCACGGGATCGTCGCCGGCGATGGCGCCGATGAGACGGGAGCTAACGGCGAGACCCGCCCATCCGCATGTGATCACGAAGCCGATGGCGGTTCCGCTCATGCGTGGGAAGGCATTGCCTACCATGGCCAGGGTGGTGGGAAAGACCGGGGCCATGGACACGCCGGCGATGAACACCAGCATGGCCGCCATTGCCGGCTTGCTGGTGCGAAGCATGAGGAACGTGGTGATGGCCATGGCGATGGAGGCCACCAGGGTTACCGTGACCGCGGACACGTGAATGAGAATGGGCGAGACGCCGACGCGGCCGACGAGCAGGCCGAGAGCAAACCCAAGCGAAAGAATGTTGAGAGCGCGCGACTCCGGAATGCCTTGTGCGATGAGGTGGCGCGGCAGCCAGTTCCACACGCCTACTTCGCAGGAGACGTAGAGAAACAGGAAGAACCCCAGCAGGAAGAGCAGAGGCCGGCCGAGGATGGGGCCTGCATCGGCGAGTACAAAGCCCGCCGCTCCAGACGGAGCCGGCATCTTTGCTACAGCCTGGATGGCGAGCGCGACCACGGTGAGAGACGCGACGGTATAGCAGAGGCGAACCCAGTTCCTTTTGAAAAGATTCGCGGAGATGAACGGCGTCATGAGGCCGCCCAGGCCAAAGAACAGATTCACCAGGTTGAGCGCGGTGGCGCGATGCGCTTCGCTTACGCCGCTGACCAGGGCGTTGGCGCCGGTGACAACGATTCCGCCGCCGATTCCGAGCAGGAACAGAAGCAACACAATGTTGAGGTACCCTTTTGAGCGCGGCAGCCAGAACAGCGCAATCGCGATCAGCGCCAGGCCAAGAATCAGGCCCACTTTGTCGCCTTCGGTGTCGAGCAGAGGGCCAACCCCGAGCGAAGCAATCATCAGTCCCAGAGCCTGCGCAAACGCAATGGTCCCGTTTTGCGTGGGGGTAAGATGGAATCGATCGGAAAGATCGGGAAGAATGGTGCCCAGCATGGCGGCGATCATTCCGTAGACAAAGATGGCCAGGATGGCTGCAAAAATCAGCACGCGGTTGACTTCCTTTCAGGGACGGGGGAATTGGACGCAAGGCTCAATTCGGTGGCGAGTCAGTTTGAACGATCATTCCCTCAGGGGCTAAAGCCCAGATTCATTTTGCTGCATTCAACGTACGGGCTGAAGCCCGTACCCTTCAAGCTGAGGCCGTACTCTTGAGGCTGAGGCCCATACTCTTCAAGCTGAGGCCGTACTCTTGAGGCTGAGGCCCATGCTGTTGAATCTGACCCGCAATTCTCAGTTCAAATCGAATTACAATTTCAATCTGGATTCGTCAGAATTGTACCCCCTGGCGCTGGCGCAGGGCCGAGCGGAAACCTTCCAACAATACCGAGCGTAGATCATCAAGCTTAGATCATCGAACGTAGATCAGGGAGTCGAGGACACCGATGGGAAATTTCTGGAATGACGTCAAGCATTCCCTGCACATGTTCATCAAGAACCCCGGATTCACCATTGCCGCAGTGGCCGCGCTGGCCTTGGGCATTGGAGCCAACACGGCCATCTTTACCGTGGTCAACGCGGTGTTGCTCAAACCGCTTTCTTATCCCAATGCCGACCGGATCGTGCAGTTTATGAATACCGGCCCCGACGGCAGCTGGAACGGCGCGTCGATTACCAAGTTTCACAATTGGCAGCAGCAGACGAGCGCATTTCAGGAGGTTGCCGCGTATGACCACGAGGGTCCCGGGTTCAACATTACCGGCGACCGCCCGGAGCAGATCCACGGGCTTCACGTCACCGAAGGCTATTTCCGCCTCTTCGGCGCGCCAATTTTGCTTGGCCGCACCTTCACGCCTCAGGAAGACGCGCCTAACGGCGGCAAGGTGGTGGTGCTGAGCTACGGGCTGTGGCAGCGCAAGTTCGGCGGCAATCCAAAGATCGTTGGCCAGGCGCTTTCGCTGGGCAACGAACCCTATACCATCGTCGGAGTGCTGGGAAGAGATTTCCTCTCCGATCCAGAAGCCGACATCTGGGTTCCTTTCCAGTTCGAGCCCAACAGCACCAACCAGGGACACTACTTTCAGGCCGCCGGCCTGCTCAGGCCAGGCGTAACGCTGGCCAAGGCCAATGCGCAGATGAAGTTTGCCTACAATCAATTCAAACGCACGTATCCGGATGCCGATCAACAAGCAAGTTTTGGCGTTGAGCCGCTGCGCGACACCATCATCGGCGATGCTCGCAAATCCCTGCTTGTTCTTCTGGGCGCCGTGGGCATGGTGCTGCTCATCGCTTGCGCCAACGTCGCCAACCTGCTTTTGGTCCGCGCCTCGAGCCGCAAGCGCGAGTTCGCCATCCGCTCCGCGCTTGGCGCCGGTCGCGGACGCATCGTCCGCCAGTTGCTGACGGAGAGCGTGCTGCTTTCCGTCACGGGTGGGGTTCTGGGTCTGGGGCTGGGCTTTCTGGGTGTCCGTGCGCTGCTGGCGATTAGTCCGGCAGGTTTGCCGCGCATTGGCGAGGATGGAGCGGCTGTCGGCGTTGATTGGCGCGTGCTCGGGTTCACATTGGGCATATCGCTGATCACCGGTATTCTGTTCGGACTTTTCCCGGCGCTCAATGCCTCGCGCATCGACCTGAACTCCTCGCTGAAGGAGAGCAGCGGCCGCTCCGGCACGGGATTCCGCCAGAGCAAGACGCGATCTCTGCTGGTGATCAGCGAAGTCTCCCTGGCGCTGGTGCTGCTGGTGGGCGCGTCGCTGCTGATCCGCACGTTTCTGGCGCTGCGAGCCGTCAATCCGGGATTCGATCCCCGTCATGTGATCACCATGGAGATGTCCCTGACCGGCGACCGCTTCCAGAAGACATTGGGCGTGGCGCAACTGGCGCGAGCCGGGCGCGAGCGGCTCAACGCCATTCCCGGGGTCGAGGTTGCCGCCTCCACCTGCTGCATTCCGCTTGAAGGCGGCTTTGGCCTGCCGTTTACTGTTGTTGGACGGCCGCCGGCCAAGCCGGGCGATGAGCAGGGAGCCGGCTGGATGAACGCCTCGCCCGGCTACTTCGAGGTGTTCAAGATTCCCATTCTGCGCGGGCGCGCGTTCCAGGAGAGCGATTCCACGGGCGCGCCTGGCGTGGTGCTGATCAACGAAGCGATGGCGAAGCAGTTCTGGCCCAAGGAAAACCCTGTTGGCCAGCAGATGATCATTGGCAAAGCGGTCGGCCCCGAGTTCGATGAGCCGGCGCGGCAGATCATTGGCGTGGTGGGCAACATTCACGATGGCGGCCTCAACCGGGATCCGCGGCCGCTCATGATTGTGCCGCAGGCGCAGGTGACCGACGGCATGACTGCCTTGAATGCGCGCATCGGCCCGGTCGGATGGGTCATTCGCACCCATGGCGACCCGCACGAAGCCACAGCCAACATCATTGAGCAGTTGCGCCTGGCCAGCGGCGGCTTTCCCGTGGCACACGTTCGCAGCATGGACGAGGTAGTTTCACGATCGACCGCGCGGGATAGCTTCAACATGATGCTGCTCAGCATCTTCGGCGCGGTCGCGCTGGTGCTGGCGGCCATTGGCATTTACGGGCTGATGGCTTATTCCGTACAGCAGCGCACACAGGAGATCGGCATCCGCATGGCGCTGGGCGCTGACCGCTCTACTATTCGCAAGCTTGTGGTGTGGCAAGGAATGAAGCTGGCGCTGGTGGGCGTGGCGCTGGGCCTGGCCGCAGCGTTTGGCCTTTCGCGGCTGATCGCAAGCTTCCTCTTCGAAGTAAAGCCGTGGGACCCGATGGTCTTCGTCACCGTTCCAATCATTCTCAGCGCCGTGGCGTTGCTTGCGGTTTTGCTGCCGGCAACCCGCGCCGCCAAGCTGGACCCCATGCAGGCGCTGCGCGTGGAGTAACATGGCCGACCCTTTGTGAATTCAGGAGGAGCTTTTATTCCCGCGCGACTCCTTTAGACTTAGAAGGCGATGAGAGCGAAAGAACGATGCGGCGGGAATGCAGTGTTGCTTGCCTTTGCTGCGGTGATAGCACTGACCGGCTGCGGCACTCCGGGCGCGCCACTGCCGCCATCGCTCAAACTTCCAGACCGCGTCACCAATCTCGCCGCAGTCCGCACCGGGAACGAGGTCACGCTCACCTGGACAATGCCCAGAAAGAACACCGACAAACTGCTGATCAAGGGCAATATCGCGGTTCGAGTCTGTCGCAAGGAGGGCTCGGGCGTTTGCGATGCTGTGCTGTCCGGTCCTCTCTCGTTTGCGCCCAATGCCAAGGCCACATTCACCGAGACGCTGCCCGCGGCGCTGGCCACCGACTCGCCGCAGCCGCTCACTTATTTCGTCGAACCGCTCAGCCCGCATGGCCGTTCAGCAGGACTGTCGAACGCTGCGCGCGTTCTTGCCGGAGAAGCGCCCGCACCCGTCGCCGGCCTCTCTGCGCAGCTTCGCAAAGACGGCGTCGTCTTCACCTGGAATCCCGATACATCCGCGGACCAGGCTACCAACATCCGACTGCACCGCAAATTGCTAACGGCGCCGTCGCCGGCCGGAGCAGCAGCGAAATCCAGCACCCAACAAGGAATTCTCGGCCCCGCCAAGGAGCCCCTTGAGCAAAGCCTGCTGGTTGACTCTCCCGCGCAGCCCGGCCGCGCAATCGACAAGACCATCCGGTTTGGCCAGACCTATGAATATCGCGCCCAGCGCGTGGCCCGCGTCACCGTCGACGGCCAAGCTGTGGAGCTGGCCGGGCCGCTCTCGGAGCCAATTCGCGTGGAGGCCATTGATACATTTCCGCCTGCTGTTCCCACAGGCGTTGCCGCCGTGGCCACAGCAGCGGACTCAGCAACCGGTCCATCCATTGATCTGAGCTGGCTGCCGGTCTCAGAAGCCGATTTGGCGGGTTATGCCGTCTACCGCCGCGAAGGCATTGAGGAATGGAAACGCATCTCGCCGCCTCAGCCCTTCATCGGGCCGGCGTTTCACGACGCTCAGGTTCAGCCCGGACACATCTACCACTATGCAGTGACGGCCATTGATCAGCTTGGCCATGAAAGCGCGCGGTCCGTTGAAACCGAGGAGACTGTTCCTAATCAGTAGGGATCGGAGAGCCTGGCATTCGCCGAGAGCTCATAAAAATAGAGGTTTTGGTAGAATCGTTTGTGCATGGACCAGCAAGAATGTTGTGGTCTGCTCTTCGAGGTAAAGCATGGGCATTCTTCTCAATCCGGATCTGGAGCATCGAAATCGCCGCCAAGATGCAGGGCGGACATTATCAGTCCCCTGCCGAGGTAATAGAAGAAGGGCTGGATCTTTTGGATGCTCGGGACTCCGCGACTCCGGCACCGGCAGCCGAGGGTGAGGAATCCATAAGCGAGATTTTTCTGCGGCTGGGAAGGCAGGTTCCTGAGGAAGAGTGGTCGAAGATACCTACCGATTTCTCCATTAACCTGGACCATTACCTTTATGGTGCGCCGAAAGTATCGAAGTGAGGCGAGTATTCGCTGACACGGGGTATTGGATTGCTTTGCTTCATCCGAGACATCATATGCGCAGTCGTGCTGTTGAGACCCCGCGAGGTTCTACGGTCCAAATCGACTCTCATCAGAAGACAAACAGGCGCGGATAAAGCGGGCATCCTGCGTAATCTTAGGAAGGGCTTACCGCAGGGGCTAAAGCCCCCGCTCATTTTGCTGACTTTTCGGCACGACTAAAGTCGTGCCCTGACACAAAACCGTTGGGATTAGCTGGTTCACCCCAACAACCGATTGTGGCAATCTGAGTCAAATGGATCCTCGCTTCCGATGAGATATTGCCGCTTCTTGCTCGATGACCAACCCTATTACGGCGCCGTAGAGGACCGTCCGGGAGACGACGGAAATCCCGAGCTCTGGATCGTCGACCTCATGAGCGCTCCTGAGGATGACCACGAATTTCGCCGGTTCCACTCCGGCTCCAATCCCATCAGTTTCAGCTTCGAACCTGAGCCACTCAGCGCCGCTGACCTTCTCGCTCCTGTCACGCCGTCGAAGATCATCTGCGTTGGCCGCAACTATCGCGATCATGCCAAGGAACTTGGCAACGACGTTCCCACTGAGCCGCTGCTCTTCTTTAAGCCGCCATCCTCGCTGCTGAAGCCGGGTGGTGTGGTGCGCATGCCGGCTGTTTCAGAGCGGGTGGACTTTGAAGGGGAGCTAGCCTTTGTGATCGGCAAACGCACTACCAAAATGGCCACGGATGCTGACTGGCGCTCCGTCATCCGCGGTTACACCATCGCCAACGACGTGACCGCCCGCGACCTGCAAAAGAAAGACGGGCAATGGACGCGGGCCAAGGGATTCGACACCTTTTGCCCGGTCGGCCCGATCATCAGTGACGAAGTCGATCCTGAAGCCAGCCTCATCGTCGAGACGCGGGTCAATGGCGAGCTGCGACAGCAAGGATCAACATTGGATTTCATCTTTTCCGTCCCCGCCCTGCTCAGCTACATAACCGCAGCCATCACGCTTGAGCCCGGCGACCTTATTCTTACTGGAACGCCCGCAGGAGTGGGGCCACTCAATGCTGGGGACTGTGTGGAGGTAAGCATTCCCGGGCTAGGCGTGCTCACGAACACCTTCGAACCGGACGCGATCTAGCCGCGAAAACACTCCGATTTGCACCCACCGTTCATTTCCGGCATCCAAAATAGCTGTACACTGGTCCCGAACCTGCTCCCGCCCGGCGACAGCGTCGGACCACCCATCCCAGGAGGAAATCATGCCGAATCTGCTCGAACAGTTGCGCAACTACACAGTGGTCGTCGCCGACACCGGCGATATCCAGGCGATGGAGAAGTTCCGCCCCCAGGACGCAACCACCAACCCATCGCTCATCACCGCCGCCGCGCAATTGCCGCAGTACCAGCCCATTGTGGACGACGTGCTGAAGGAGGCGCGCAACACGCTGGGCGAAAGCGCGACCGACAAAGACGTTGCCAACCTTGCATTCAAGCGCCTGGCCATCGCCTTCGGCAAAAAGATTCTCGCCATCGTGCCCGGCCGCGTCTCCACTGAGGTGGACGCAAGGCTCTCTTACGATACGAATGCAACCATTGAGATGGCTCGCTCCATTATTGGCGAGTACGACAAGGCCGGCATCGGCCGCAATCGCATCCTGATCAAGATCGCGTCCACGTGGGAAGGCATTCGCGCGGCAGAGGTGCTGGAGAAGGAGGGCATTCACTGCAACCTGACTCTGCTCTTTGGTCTGCATCAGGCCATCGCAGCCGCGGACGCAGGCGTGACTCTGGTCTCGCCGTTCGTAGGCCGCATCCTCGACTGGTACAAGAAAGACACCGGCAAGGACTACCAGGGCGCCGACGATCCCGGCGTGCAATCGGTGACCAAGGTCTATAACTACTACAAGAAATTTGGATACAAGACCCAAGTCATGGGCGCCAGCTTTCGCAACATCGGCGAGATCGAGCAACTGGCTGGCTGCGATTTGCTCACCATCAGCCCTCAGTTTCTAGCCGAGCTTGAATCCACTGAAGGCGACCTGCCGCGCAAGCTCGACCCCGCAACGGCGCAGCAAGAGGTGATCGTCAAGATCGATGTGGACAAGGCCACGTTTGACGCGATGCACGCTGCAGACCGCATGGCTACGGACAAGCTGAAGGAAGGCATTGAAGGCTTCTCAGCCGCGCTGGTCAAGCTGGAATCGCTGCTCGCCAACCGCCTGGCTGAGCTGGAGCAGAAACAGCCGGCTTCAGTCTGATCAGGCAGAGACGATAAAGAGTGCCAAGTGAGATGCACCCATACGAGAGCCGGTTTAACTCGAGGGGTCTCCGGGGTACAATTCGGGAAACGTCGATTTTCGAGAAGCGGGAAAGCCCGGATGCCGAATTACCCGACGTCTTACATCGTTCCAAATTACAGCTCTGTTGAAGCTGCGCTCTATTTGCGCCTCAAACTTCAGGATGTTAGGCGCTGGGTAGATGAGGGCGTCGTCCGGGGCCCAAGTGGAGGAATTTCCTTTCTCAATATCCTCGAACTGCACATTCTAAAGGGTCTACGGCGGGAGTTCGGCTTACCATTACAGCGAATTCGGCGCGCGATTGAGGAATACAATCAGACTGAATATTCAGACCACCCATTTCTCGACCCAAGGCTAGAAACGGACGGAATTCATTTGTTTCTACACGACGGCGACGAATACCTGAATCTCAATCGACCTAGGCAAAAAGGAATCCCTGAGATTCTCTCAACCTATTTGCAGAGGATTGACCGCCTTCCCAACGGCGAATTTCAATTCTTCCCGTTTATTGTCGGGGAGGATGCGCAGGAGCCGCGCACGATCCAAATGTCGCCCAATATCGCATTTGGCCGCCCTGTCTTAGCGAACACGGGAATCGCAACAGATGTGATAGCCGGCCGTTTTCGCGCCCGGGACTCTATCGCCGATCTCGCCGAAGAATATGCGGTTCCACCCGCGATGATTGAAGACGCAGTACGCTGGGAATTGCCCCAACTGAATGCAGCCGCCTGACAGTCCGGCCATTTTCCTCGATGAGGACCATTGCAATAACAAGAAAATCCTTGCTGTCCTGGCCAAAGCCGCAGTCCGAGTGGAGCGGCACCTGGACTACTTCGTTCGCGGCACGCCCGATGAAGACTGGTTGCCTCTGGTCGGAGCAAATGGCTGGGCGCTTCTGACAACCGATAAAAGGATTCGGTTCCGAACCAACGAAAAGCAGGCGGTCATCAAACACAAAGTACGAATGTTCTATTTCTCAAAGAACGATTTGAGCGGAGAGCAGATGGCTTTCGCACTAGAGACGGCAATGCCGGAGATCTTTAAGATTTGCGCTCGCCAACAGCCGCCGTTTTTTGCTGCAATTACCAAGACCGGTGAAGTTTATTTGAGAGAGAAGTTTGCCCAGCCGCAGACATAGCCATGACGCATGCGCGCACTTTTCCGTGGATCCCCGTTCGCAATCAAATTCACACTCTGCTAACAATCTTGGTTCCCTGCTGTTGACCTTCACAACTTTTCCGATAAGCTCAGTGTCAAAGCAGATCAACAGGCACTGGCTGGTGGACTCGGCTTCGCGCTCGTTATGCAGCCGGCCAATGCCTCATAAGCAAGCTGGCTGCCCGCGCGCAGCCCTTGGGAGGTGTGTATGCAGGCACCAAATCATCCGGCTCCGTCTCATCCGCTGGAACCGTTCTTTCAACAGGCGGTTCGCAACAGTTATGAGGGCAAGCTCGGCCTGAACGATCCCGACGTGACTGCCTATGTGGCGCGCCTGCTTTGCGAATTCTCTGAGTCAGACAAGCTCTACCAGGTGCGCGACGAGATGGGCCATCCAATCGAAGAGCTCGACGAGATGATGCTGGCAGCTGATCCCGTGCATGGCACCGCGCCTTCGTTCGATGCCGAGCGCGCACTGCGCAAGCACATCGGCGACTACGCCCTCTTCGTTGCCGGCATGTATCCCGAAGCCATGGCCTCCGACCGCCGCATCCGCCGCCATCATCCTTCGCTCGGCGAACTGATTCACGCCGGCAAGGAGAGCTACTTCATTGTGAGCCAGTTCAATTTGTTCGAGTACGAGCAGGAAGCGCCGCTGTTTGCGCGGCTCTCCGATCGCTTCGAGCGGTGCATTCTCGGCCTGACCATGGTGCGCGAAGAACTCGGGCCCCGCAAGCCGCTGATGCTGCCGCCCAGGATCAACTAGAGCGGTGCCCCGTTTGGCGAACTGAAGACCGTGCTATCCCAGGTCTCAGAATCGAATCCTCACCCCAGCGACTAAGACCTGTCGCCGGGGACCCCGAGACCTGGGGCACCCATAGTTTGTTGGTGCGACACGCTGCTTCTACATTTTCCGATCTGCTGCTTCTACTCCGACCAGACGCCGAGCACATTCCCGACTCCATCGGAAAAGTGGAAGCGGCGTCCGCCTGGAAACTCAAACGCCGGCACCACCACACCGCCGCCTTCGAGGCGGATGGCGATCTCCGTAGCTGCGAGGTCGGACGAATAGAGAACAACCAGCGGCGCAAACTTCCCCGGCCCGTCACCTGGTTCGCGCCTGTAGAACCCTCCGTCGATGCCGGCCCCTTGGAAGCTGACGTAATCCGGCCCGTAGTCTACAAACGTCCAGCCGAAGACCGCCGCGTAGAAGTGCTTGGCCCGCTCCATGTCGGTCGAGGGAAACTCAATGTAATTGATCTTGTGGTGATTTCCTGCGTTGCTCATGGCTTCTCTCCTTTGAGTTCTGATGCAAGTGGAGGCGAGGAAAAGGCGGTGCGGATTCCAGAATCGGATTTGGAAGCGCGCAGGCACACTTTTCCAGTGTGCTTCTGATTGCGCCCCCATCCACATTCCCTCAGAAGCGGGAGAGTGCAGGTAGAGCCCGCTGATTGAATTCAAATCGCGGACTGCCGAGGTACGAGAAAAAAGTAACAGAGGCCCAGACGCGATGCAACTGAAAAATGACGTTGGGAAGTCCTTCCCGAATCGGAGATCAACCGTTCTGAACTCGAGATTGGACCCACCTATGGATGAGTCTCAGTTGTCGCAGGCGTCCTCAACCCCTTGATTAGGAGCCAAAAACTTAGTGCAATATCGAAGATGCCCATCGGCATATCGAACCACCACAGGTTAACGATCTTGTCGAAGTCCGGAAAAATGTAGAAGACGAGAGTACACGCCACGCAAAATGCGGACGAAATCACGCCAAATGCGGCCAGTGCCCGTGGGATATGCCGGGACTTGAACCACAGGCAGCCGCAGACTGTGGATGCCAGTGCGCCAAATAGCAAGCCAACATAGTAATAGTCAAAACGGGTGCCGAGGTTGAAGCCCGCCAGGGCCTGCAATTGCTCCGCGGCAAATGCACTTGGGGAGTCGGCACTCTTTAGGAGCCGGAGAGCGTCAAAGAGATGGAGCGACATGACCAGCCACATCAAGACAAATATGAGACGCCACAATGCCGCAAGAAGAGCGAGGCCCCGGTTGACCGGCTTGAGAATTACATAGAGCGCAGCGATAAGCACCACCACGCCTGCGCAGTAAAGGATGTCGCCGGCTATTCCGATGCGAAAGAGTTGTTCGTGGGCCAGGATATTCCGGGCAGATTCGGCG
>Ga0210388_10002655_pt1 | contig 13878 bp, 3 predicted proteins | sample IncBWC19OmetaG_FD_155485 | JGI IMG/M metagenome (GOLD analysis project Ga0210388, IMG submission 155485) | Forest soil microbial communities from Barre Woods Harvard Forest LTER site, Petersham, Massachusetts, United States - Inc-BW-C-19-O ...
GGGCGGTCTGGGCGACGGTGGCGCTGGTACCTGTGGCCGTTGGCTTCGGCGTCCGCCAGAGCTTGATCGATAGGCGCGCTCTCTGCGACGGAGCGGTCGAGAAGCTGGGGGGCATCTGGGATCTGCATCCGCCCGACCAGCCCGAGGGACCGCGACAGTCACAAGTCCACGCCGCATTCATGCGCACCGGCAAGAGCTACGCCGCCGACGTCTACGAGACCGTCACCCGCGCCCTGACGGGCTACGCACAGAGCTGGACGAACATGTACAAGCAGACCTGCGAGGCGACGCAGATCCGTCACGACCAGTCCAACGAGGTTCTCGACCTGCGGATGTCTTGCCTGAACGAACGCCTCAACGGATTCCGCGCGCTCACCGATGTGTTCGCAGACGCCACCGGCGAAGTCGTCGAGAACGCCGTGGCTGCTACGAACGCCCTCTCCTCACTAGATCGCTGCGCGGATGTTCCTACGTTGCGTGCCGTCATCAGGCCTCCTGACGATCCGACGACTGCAGCCAAGGTCGCCGAGATGCGCGGGCGGCTTGCCAAGACAAAGGCGCGGTTCGATGCCGGGCGCTGGAAGGAAACCATCAGCGACGCTCCAAAGCTGATCGCCGAGATCCGCTCCGTTGGGTATCAACCTCTACTCGCCGAATCGTTGATCTTGCTGGGGAACGCGTTCGTGAGAGCGAGCAAATCGGGGGATGCTGAAAAAACATTCGTCGAATCATTTTGGGTGGCGGATGCGGGGCGCCACGACGAGGTACGCGCGGAAGCTGCAGCTGACCTGGTATATGTGGTTGGATACCAAGAGGCGCACTTCGATGAGGCGCACCGTTGGGAGAAGATCGCTGACGCAATTCTGTCCCGCCTCGGTGGGCACGATCTCTTGCGCGCTTGGCTACTGAACGATCTCGGGTGTGTGCTCGAGTTGCAGGGAGATCGGGCCGCAGCCATTCTCGCCCACGAGCGGGCAATAGAGCTCAAGAAGAAAGTGCTCGGCCAGGATCACCCCGACGTCGGGATCTCGGAGGTGAACCTGGCGATAGCCCTTCAGGAGCAAGGGCGGAACACGGACGCGCTCGCTCACAACAATCGAGCGATCGAGATCATTTCGAAAGGGCTTGGTGCCGATCACCCTGACCTCGCGATGCCCTTCAATGACGAGGGCGAGATTCTGAACGCCATGGCTCGCTATCCCGATGCGCGCAAGTCCTTTGAAAGAGCGAGAGCGATTTGGGAGCGGGAACTCGGCCCGGAGAGTCTATTCCTGAGCTACGCATTGACCGGTATTGGTGTCAGCTTCTTGGGAGAGCAGAGTCCCACGAACGCGGTCGTTCCGCTCGAGCGTGCCTATGCGATCCGTAAGTCGCTGGAACCCGATCCTTCAAGGCGCGCAGAAACCGACTTCGCGTTGGCTCGCGCTCTCTGGGAGTCAAACCGCGCCAGGAGCCGCGCTCGACTCTTGGCGGAAGAAGCCATTGGCGAATACTCGAAGGCCGATATGAAAGCGAAGGTCGACGAGGTCGGCGGATGGCTTCTCCTTCACGTGTCGAGCTGACAAAGCTGACCCGCCTCGAGGAACCTCAAGCTTTCAAGGCGCGTGTGTTGTGGTTCTGCAGACCGATATGACCGGCTTTGATGGCCGTCTTCACCTTGAGGCCAGAGCGATTGTGGTTGATCGGTCCGAGAGAGCCAGCCTTGACGGCCGTCTTCACCTTGAGGCCAGAGCGGTTGTGATTGATCGGTCCGAGAGAGCCAGCCTTGACGGCCGTCTTCACCTTGAGGCCAGAGCGGTTGTGATTGATCGGTCCGAGAGAGCCAGCCTTGATCGCGCTCTTCACCTTCAGGCCGGTCGTCTTCGTGGTCGTCTTCATGGTCGTTTTCCTCTGTTTTCGTCGCTGGTTTTTTTCGTGAACGATTCACGAGATTGCAGCGACCGTGCCATAGCGACGGCGGGCCGATCGAGACAGTTTTTCAACGATCGAGGAGCACTCGTGTGCCGCGCTGATCGGATCTGTGTTCGTGGAGGTATGACTAGCGGGCGCTAGTCATATTTGGCGCGCGCGCCAATACGAGAGTCCGGGAAAAAGTAGATCGATCGCCGAGCCGCGTGTGACCCGCGCAAGCCGGGTCTCTTGCTGGGCTTCAGGATTTTCGATCGTCTGACTCAGTAAGTTCGGCTACGAAGTCGAAGCGGCGCAGTTCGCGTGGTGAGTCGCGCCCAGACCGCTCACTTGTCGCGAGACGGAAGGCCGCTAGAAAAGCGTAAGCTGCCACGCATGCATATTGTCCGTGAAGATGTCGGGACGCGCAGCCAGGTCTGGAGCGAGTGCGTGTTCACCGCGTCGCGTCTGCAAGTGCGGAAGAGGTTCGAGGGTGGTGCATCTGGAAATTCATGCAGCTCTCTCGATGGAAGGCGGGGGTCGTTCTCTTTGCGATCGTGTGCGTTGCCGGAGGAGGGTTAGCGCGCCACTGGCGGCGCGGCGCTCCGGCCCGAGAGGCGAGGCGGATCATTTCGACGCTTCGAGCGCGGCCGTCGTCGCCTCTCCGATGGGAACTGGGCGGTGAACTGCGCGCGCAGGATCGCTTGGCACTAGGTCTCCCGGTCTCGACCGCGCCTCACGCGGCTCGCGTCACTCTCCCAGCGCGGTCGACCGAGCCGCTGCGGGTCGAGGACGTCACGACCGGCATGGCGATCGGCGTTCAGGTACGAGGCGCCTTCAACGTGGTGGGGGAGGGGGCCGACGGATACCTCGTCTATCCGCACGCGCATTCGTCGGGCGGCACGCTGCTCCATCGCGTCGTCGAGGATGGGGCCGAGGACTTCGTCAGCTTCGAGACCCGCCCCGCGGTCCCGGAGGTCACCTACGACCTGACGCTCGATAAGGAAGTGAGCGGCCTTCGCCTGGTCGAAGGAACGCTGGAGATGCTGGACGTCGACGGGGCACCGCGGTTGCGGGCCGCGCCTCCCTTCATCGTGGGCGCGGACGGCGTGCGCACGGACGCGACGCTGGTCGTGGAGGGGTGCGCCGTCGACACCGACCCCGCGGCACCTTGGGGGCGGGACGTGACCCCACCCGGCGGTGAAAGCTGCACCCTTCGTGTCCGGTGGCCGGACGAGCAGGTGCAGTATCCGGCGGTGCTCGATCCCAGGTGGCAGACCACGGGAACGATGACGACGCCACGCCAGGGGCACACGGCGACGCTGCTGTCGACGGGTAACGTCCTCGTGGTGGGCGGGACGAGCAACGGGACGACGGCGCTGGCCTCCGCGGAGCTTTACAACAAGTCGACCGGGACGTGGGCGGCGGCGGCCAGCATGACCGGGGCGCGGACGCTGCACACATCGACTCAGCTCAATACAGGCTCGAACTCGGCGACGAGCGGGATGGTGTTGGTGGCCGGTGGCCTCAACGGGTCGACCAGCCAGAACACGGCGCAGCTCTACTCACCGTCTGCAGGGATCTGGACGGCGGCGGCCAACCTGAACGCCGCGCGCCACGGGCAGGTAGCTGTCCTTCTCGCAAGCGGGAACGTGCTCCTCGCCGGCGGGCTCAATGGCACCACGGTGCTGAACACGGCGGCCGTCTACAACCCCTCGTCGGGAACGGGGACCTGGACGGCGACGGGGAATATGCCCCAGGCGGTGAAAGCACACACGGCGACCTTGCTCGCCGCGACGTCGAACACGACGCTGAAGAACAAGGTCATCGTCGTCGGCGGAAACTCGGGCACCGCGAGTGTCGGCAACGTTCAGCTGTTCGACGGGACATCGACCTGGAGCAGCCTGACGGCGCTCTCGAGCACGCGCGAGGGGCACGCGGCAACCGCTCTGGTGAACGGCAACGTCCTCATCACCGGGGGCAAGAGTGGGAGCACGATCCTCAACACCACCCAGCTCTTCAACGCGGCTTCGGGATCGGGGAGCTGGGCGTCGGCAGGGACGATGGTCGCCGCCCGGCAGCTTCATACGTCCACGCTGCTCCCAGCCGGCATCGTCGCGAACGGCCAGGTGCTTCTGATCGGCGGGAACAACAGTACGGGCACGCTCGGCTCAGCCGAGCTCTGGAACGGAACGAGCACCTGGACCGCGACGACGGCGCTCTCGGCGGCGGTGCAGGGGCAGACGGCCACGCTCCTGTCCAACAACATGGTCCTGGTCGCCGGAGGCGCGAACGGCTCGACGACGGTCGCGACGGCGGGGCTCTACGACGCCTCGTTCGCGCTCGCCTGCACATCCAATAGCCAATGCAGCACGGGTTTCTGCGTGAGTGGCGTCTGCTGCGACACCGCCTGCAACGGCGGCTGCGGTGTCTGTAACCTGGCGGGGAAAGTCGGGACCTGCTCGGCGGCGTCCGGCAGCACGGTCTGTCGGGCGCAGAACGGCGCCTGTGACGTCGCCGAAACCTGCAACGGGACGTCATTGACCTGTCCGACGGACGCTGTCGCGGTGCTGGGGACGGTTTGTCGCAGTGCAACCGGTGTGTGCGACGTTCCCGAGACCTGCGACGGAACGACGAAGGCCTGCCCCGCGGACGGCTTCGCTCCGGCGACCACCGTTTGCCGGGCCTCGACCGGCACCTGCGATGCAGCGGAGACCTGCACCGGCACTTCGGCGACCTGCCCGGCGGACGCTTTCGCCCCAGCGACCACGATCTGTCGTCCGACCGCGGGTGGTTGCGACGTCGCAGAGACTTGCACCGGCTCTTCTTCGATTTGCCCGCCCGACGGGCTGGCTGCGGCGGGAACGGTCTGCCGCGCGGCCGAAAGTCTTTGTGACGTGGCTGAGACCTGCTCGGGCTCGACGGCCGCCTGTCCGACCGACACGTTCGCTGCCGCCGGGACGACCTGCGGCGCCGTGAGCAATGGCGGGACGGCGCCCGTGTGCAGCGGATCGGCCGGGACCTGCCCGGTAGCGAGCGGAACGTCTGACGTCCTCGGGTTCGAGTCGCAGGCCGACTGGGCCCTCGATCAGTCGGACTCCGGGGTCACGACGATCGTCGGGATCAACTCGAATCGCACGCAGGGGGCGAGCTCTCTCGAGGTGACGGCGCAGAACTTCGCGCGCTTCAACAGCGCTCCCATGAGTTCCATCGGAAGCATCGGCCCGCTCGTCTTGCTCGACGTTCTCCTTCCGACGAGCCAAGCGAACCAGTTCTGGTTCGGCGACGCCCAGATGTTCGTGAGCGCCCCCTCGCTGGGCATCAACAACGTCCCTCTCGGAGACGTCGGGATGACCGGTCTGGCGCTCGGAACCTGGCAGACATTAGCCTTCCAAATGCCGGCTACCACTGCCGCGTCGCTCGCTCAGGGCGTCTATTCGGACCTGACGTTCTCTGTCGTCCTGAACGTCCCCTACAACGAGACCGGCCACTACCTGCTCGACAACATCCGATCGATCCCCGACGTCGTCCCGTCCCTGCTCGGCATCGCACAGGACGGTGCGACGCTGAAGGCGGTGTTCGACTACCAGACGACGTCATCGACGCCCGTGAACATCCCGTACGGCACCGCGAACGGGCTGACGAACCAAAACGGCTTCATCGCAACGCCGTCGGAGGTGCCACCGACGACGTTCGTGCCGACGACACACGCGCCGTTCGTCGCGACGCTGTCGGGGTCGTTTCTCACCTGGACCGTGGGGAGCCACGCCGTGACGGCGAACCCGCAGTCGGCGCAGCTCCCGGTCACGACGCTTGGGGATGGGACGCACGACGCGACCTTGCCGGACGGGCGGAAGATCAATTTAGACTCCGTGCCACCGGCCAGCCCCAGTCCCGCGCAGGGACCTCCGGTAGGTGCGCCGTTCAACGGGGTACTCGGGGGGCAGTTCGCGGTCAGCCCATCGGGCGCGGCGACCTATACCGTACCGATCTCGATTCCGCCCGGGATCGCGGGGATGGCACCGAACCTGGGGCTCGCCTACAACAGCCAAGGTGGCGACGGCATCGCCGGCCAAGGGTGGGGGCTCACCGGTCTCTCGATGATCACGCGGTGCCCGCGGACCCGACAACAGGACGGATATGGGCGGCCAGTGATGTTGGATTCCCTCACCGACCCGCAGAGTAACGCAGTAGATCACCTGACCGACGGCATTTGCTTGGACGGCGAGAAGCTATTCGACCAGCTGCCCGGACAAGGAAACTGCACGGGATCATCTTCAGTATCGATGTGCTACACGCCCGAGAAGCAAGACTTCAGCGCGATCACGCTCAATGCCACGGGGGAATTCCAGGTCGTCACCAAGGCGGGCGAAACGCGCTACTACGGCCTGCAGCCGGCCGATCGTGTGAACGCGTCGAACGGCCAGACGGCCGTTTGGATGCTCGACCACGTCGTCGACGCGTGGGGGAACTACTTCGACCTGCACTACAACGGCGGGCAGACGAACTTCACGGACACGGGCATCTGGATCTCGACAATCGACTACACGGGGTCTCTCGGGGGCGCCAGCCAGGGCCCACCGATCGCCCCGTTCAACACGATCACCTTCGGCTACGAGTGCCGTCCCGACATCCGATGGAGCCGCTACGCGTCCCTGAGGATCCCCCAGAATCAGCGTCTGAAATCGATCACAACGCCTCAGGGGACCTACAGCCTCGCATATACTCAGCCTGCTCCTCAGGTTGCACCCTCAGCGTGCGCATCGGCGCAGCCATCGCTCGGTCTTAGCGAGCTCACGTCGATCGGCTACTGCGCTGGAACGACCTGCATGCAGCCGCTAGCGTTTACCTGGCAAGGCGGACAAGGCGGCACCTGGACGAGATCTTCCAACTACGCGCTGCCCTCTACGATCGTGGGGACTGGCAAAGGACTCAAGGGGACGCAGTTTGTCGATATAGACGGAGACGGACGCCTCGACTTCGTATTGGCTCGAACGAATCGGGTCGGCGAGAGCAACAATCCGCAGGTCGTAACACTTCTCAATACGGGATCCGGATGGGGCCACCCGCTCACAGGACCGAATCAGACGTTCCCACTCTATCTTTCGGATGGCAACGACAACCCCACGAACGTCAGGTTTGTCGACCTCGACGGCGACGGAAAGCTGGACGTCATCGTCGACAGCGCGAACGTCGTACTTACAGAGAGCGGGTACGTCAGTTGTCCCGTCAACCTGCCGTGCAGTGGCTCGCCGACCCACTACATACCGGCGGTATGGCTCAATCGCTTCACTGTCGGCGGGGGTGGCGGATGGGAGTTTCACCCCGAATATGCGAACATTCCCGCGGACGATCCAAACAATGCCCTCGAGGCCAACGGTGGCATCAACTTTAGCCCCTCTCAACCGGAACCCGCAATGGTGGCCGACATGGATGGAGACGGAAAAGCCGATCTCGTCAAAGTTGGGGAATCGATTATGGGCCAAACGGACGTGGACATTCTCTACAATTCAGGCCCGGGTCTATCGGTAACATGGGTCTCCCAGCATCGGCTCGTAGCGACGGCGGCGGCGCCGCCGGATATCAACGGCACCGGAATTCACTTTCAACTCCGTGACGTGAATCGGGACGGCTTGCCCGACCTGGACGACGCGAACTACTGGGCGCTGCCCGACGGATCGGCATATTCGCAAGAGGCGGTGGCCATCAATCAGGGCGGCGCGTTCAGTGTGACGTTTACGCAGTCAATTGCGCATCCCTCGCCGACGGGAGGGACCGAGATCGGCGGGCTGGGCGTCCCACCACAATTCGGCGACATCGATGGAGACGGCTTCTATGACTTGTTCGCGTATTATTCCTCCTTCGATGGCTCGCTCGTCACGGATCCAAAAGCGAGCCTCGCCGCGGTCGGATTCGGAGACGGGACGGGGTTTGGTTTTGTCGACGCGACGGCATCATATGTCAACGTCCTGAGGATGTTCTCGCCGCAGGTCAGCCTGGTGACGAACCTTGCGGACGCCCAAGCCAAGAACCCACCGCCAAAAACTGTCAACCCGATTGAAAACACCGATGACGAGGACTTCGGTGCCGTGCTCGCCGACATCAACGGTGACGGGCTCGCCGATCTGATCCGAAACCACGAAAATGTCGGTCCTTCCGCCACGACGCCGAACCAGGGGGGCATCGAGATCCTCTACAACACAGGGACCACCTGGCTTGATCCCGACAAGATCACCTCTTGGCAGGCGGCCATCGGTCCGTCGGGCATTCCAGCCGTCGCACCGAGCCAAGTATCGGACGTCGCGGACATCGGCAGCGCTTTCGTCGACTTGAACGGGGATGGATTCGTCGACTTGATCCAGGAAGAGGCCGGCGACCAAGGGTTCGCCGCAGGCGCCTGGATCAACCCGAATCAGGCCCCCGTCATCTCGACATTTCCCAACGGCTTGGCCGCGCCAACCACGCCGACCTACGTGAACATCACCTCGCAGGCCGGAGCGGCGACGTACAAAGACGACGACACCACGAACGATCACACCAAGTTCCTGACGGTTCCGTTGTTGGTCGTTGCGAGCACAACTGGAGGCGACGGGAGCGGTACTGGCAACCTGAACACCCAGACGTTCACGTATCATTCGCTGCGTCAGGACCCGAGTGGGCGTGGGCCGCAAGGGTTCGATCGGATCGAGATCCAAGATCAGGCTTCAGATACGCTTAGCGTCACGCGATACGCGCAAGTCTATCCCTACACCGGGCTGCCGGCGCATGTTTACAAGTACCAGCTGTTCGACGAAGACCCCTCGCAGAGGTACTTGGTGAGCGAGACCGTCACGACGTACTGCGACGGGACGGTGCCACACGTCGAGTTCGAGTGTGGTGAGGACATGCGGGACGGGCCACCCTCGGGGCCCTTGTTCGTGTACCCGGGCTCCATCGTTGATACCGCCTATCTGCACCCTGAAACGAACGACACGGCGGACAAGATAGTGACGGACTCCGAGTTCCAGTATGACAGCGGGGGGAATACCATCCAGACGACTGTCACCACGACCAAGACGGAGGGCAGCGCCGTCGAAGCGTTCTCGAAGACGATTGTCAACACGTACACCGCCGCGGCAGAACAGCAGCAGGGGAGGCCCGACTCTACAGTCGTCACAGGCATGGGCGGAACGGTGCCCACGAAGCACACGACCACATTTGAGTATGCGATTGCCGATACCGTCGGCGGGAGCTCCCCGTCCCAGCTCGTGCTCACGAAGAAGCACCTCGAACCGGGCGCTGGTTGGCCAGTCCAGCTCGATTCAGCCTACGCCTACGACCGGTTCGGCGACCTGACAACGACGACGAGCTGCGCGAACGACTTCGGTAGTTGCGAGCCGAATGCGACGGCTCCGACGCAGTCCGATCCGCTGCACCATCCGCCCTTCAGAACGACAAGCACCAGCTACGACCCGAGTGTCCTGGGCGTTCCTGTCAACTACGGGCCCGGACGATATCCGACCATGACGACGGACGCTACCGGACACTTTCAGACGGCTGTCTATGACCCGATCCTCGGGGCTGTTGTGACGAAGACCGACCCGAACGGCATACAGACTTGCTACACCTACGATGCCCTCGGCCGGCCGACGTCGGAAATTGATCGCTGCGGCTCGAACGACCCGCTCGCCACAACCATCGCGCGCTACGTCGCGCCGCCTCAGAACGTTCAGTGCTCCGCAAGCGCGGAGAATTGCACGGCCAAGGTCATCACGGTAACGACTCCCCCCTCGGGCAACACAACCTGGACCTTCACAGACGATCAAGGCCACACCGTAGAGACGCTCGTGGGCGCCTTCGACGGCAGCTTGATCGAAACGCAGATGTTGCACGACGCCATGGGGCGGGTGTTTCAACAGTCGAAGCCGTTCCCGTCAAGCGGTCAACCGTCGTTCACGGTCACGGTATTCGACAGTTTCAACCGAGTCTCTGCTGTGACCGATCCACTGGGGATCATCGACAGCTCGAATAGCTTCAAGACGACGACACTCACGACGACCTACGACGGTTCGACCATTCAGACCGATCGCACGGTCAACGGAAAAACGCAGACGCAGAAGGAAACCAAGAACGCGGTCGGCAAACCGGCGACCGAGAGCACGCTGACCGAAACCGGATTCGGGGGCACCACCTACGCCTATGACGCCGACGGCAACGTGACGGTCACGGCCGATCCCGCCGGAAATCAGATCCTGGTCGGCTACGACACGCGAGGGCGGAAGAATGCGATGACGGATCCGGACATGGGGAGCTGGAGTTACACTCAGGACGGCTTCGGCGATCTCGTGCAGCAGATCGACCCGAACGCCCGTCAGTTGGACCCGAGCACGCAGGGGACGACGATGACCTACGACCCCCTCGGGCGCATGCTTACGAAGTCGGATCCCACCACCGGCACGGCGCAGTGGGTTTACGACGTGGCGCCGGGCGCCGGGGTCGGACAACTGGCGGCCATGGTGAGTGCGCCAGACACGAAGCTGGCGGGGCCGTGCGCGATCCCGTTCGTGACTGCGACCGACGGGAACCGCGCGGGCAAATCGTTCATCTACGACAAGTTCGGCGAGGTCCAGCAGGTCACGGAGTGCGCGGATGGCAAGAACTTCGTTTCGTCGTACGAGTACGATCCGCTCGGACGACAGAGCCTGATCCGGTATCCGGTCGTGAACGGCAGCCAGTTGGCCGTCGGCTATCACTACACGGGTCTCGGATACCTGCAGTATCTGACGGACGAGTCGTCGGACTACAGCGTGCTCTGGCAGGCCAAGGCGATGAACGCGCTCGGCCAGGTGACGGACGAGCAGATGCGGAATGGGGTCGAGACGGTGTCGACCCGCAACCCATTGACTGGATGGCTGCTCGGCTCGACCGCCACGGCGCACGCCGATCGAGACAACCTCATTCAGAATTGGGGCTATGGGTTCGACGAGATCGGGAACCTCTTGACGCGAAACCGGGCGGACGCCGTGAACGCGCTCACGTCGCAGGAGACGTTCGGGTACGACTTGACGAATCGGCTGACGAGCGCGCAGGTGGCAACCTCGGACGGGAAGATCTCGACGAACAGCTACGCCTTTGACTCGCTCGGAAACCTCACCCAGAAGGACACCAACAGCTACGCGTACGGCAGCAGCGCCGGCTGCGCGGCCGGACCGCACGCGGTCTGCACGGTGGGCGGTGGAACGCTCTTCACGTACGACGCCAACGGGAACATGACGGCCACTGGCAGCCGGACGGTGACGTACAATACGTCGAATAAGGTCAGAGAGATCGTGAGCGATCCAGTGCCATCGCAGGGGAACGACACCGGGACGGTGGACTTCATGTACGGTGCGGACGTGAACCGGGTGGTGCAGTCAGCGACCAGCGGGGGGACGACGACGCGCACGGTATACGTGGGCCTGGGAGGGACCGGCAAGAGCCTCTACGAGCAGATAACCACGGGGACGACCATCCAGCACGTGAACTACATCTACGCAGGCGGCGTCCATGGCGGGAATGCCTTCACGCTCCGGGTGCTGGCAGACGACGGGTCGGTAACGGCGACGAAGTACTCCAGCTTCGACCACCTCGGGTCTGTGACGGCGATGAGCGATGAAGAAGGACGCGTGTCCAACTCGGGCCCCGATGCCACGCTCCTCGCGTACGACGCCTGGGGAGCTCGCCGCAACCCCGACGAAACGGCCGCCATGTCGGCGTCGTTCGACCTACCGATCGGCGGCCGCGAGTTCACGGGGCAGGAGCAAATCCCCGACGTCGGCCTGGTGAACATGAACGGGCGCGTGTACGACCCGGCGCTCGGACGGTTCCTGTCGCCCGACCCGAACGTGCAGGATGTCTCCGACCTGCAGAGCTACAATCGATACAGCTACACCCTCAACAACCCGCTGCGGTATACCGATCCGACGGGCTACGTCTCCTGGAGTGGTTTCTGGGGCTCAGTGAAGGGGGACGTCGAGAATCCGATGTTCTGGGTCCAGTTTGGATACTCCGCTTTTGCGTGTGTAGCCGGGGGTCCCGCTGGATGCTTTGTCGCCGGTATCCAGTTGGCACTGTTCAATGCGGCGGTCGCCATCGGCAATGGGGTGTCGTTTGAAGATACGGCAATAAGTACCTATATCGGACTCGGCGTTGGCGTCGCCTCTTTTGGAGCACTGGGCGGCATCAACCCATTGTTGGGTCTCGCTATCGGGTCTGCGTCTGCAGCGGCCACGACCGCTGTCGCGAACCGCATCGGCACCGGGAAGTGGAACGGCGACAGCATTCTGGCGTCGGCGTTCCTAAGCGCGGCCGAGGGGGCGGCGATAATAGGGATTGGACAAGCGGCCAACGCCATTTCGAAGGCGAGCGCGGCCCAGGGGGGCGGCGGGAGCGGAGAGAGCGTTGCGGAGGTGACGGCGCGAGAACAAGCGGCTGGACGTGCCGCGAATGAAGCACAGTGGACGCAAGGGTATGGGGCCCCGACGCCCACGCTAGACTCGGCCGGAAATCCGATATCAGTAGCAACGGACTATAGCGCGAAGCAGACGAATCAATTCTTGTCGTCCGCTGTCGCGGAGCTCAATGGCAAGTCTTATATTTCCGCTCTCATGGATGCCTATGAAAACCTCCAGAACGGAGGCTGGGATTTCAAGGTAATGCATTTTGGGGACACGTTTATGGTTGGAAACATGAGATTGGACGCGGGTGAGTTCGGAAACTATTTTGCCGGATATGTGACGACGGCGCGCTTCGGTCTTCTGGGGCTCGATGTTTCAGAAGCTGTCGGTCAATTTGACAACATGTCTGAGTATTTCTGGGGACGCGCCGCTGGCTACCCGACGGAACCGACCGTGTTCGATCCCATTCACGATCAAGAACTGATCATCAACGGTTCGATGGATGCCACGCGCGACTATACTCAAGCATCACGATGACGACGTAAGGGGGAACTCGATGAACTGGACGTTGTTGATACTATTCGCAGGACTCACAGTTCTGATCGTGCCGGCAGTCATTACCAGTAGTAATGTGATCCGCGGTACCATCATCGCGGTAATCCTTGTCTCGGGATTTCTGTTTCCGTACGTCATTGACCGAGCGGTCCTGCATACGCAGTTACGCGCTACCGCGCTGCCAGCTGATAACCCAGCCTGTCGCTCGGTGTGGATTGATAGTGTGCGGCTCGCCCATGAGAGATTTGAAATTGACAGTCGCGTGATGTTTCTCGCGAACGCAGCACTTGCGATTATCGCCGCCATTCCGCGACGCGTGCGTCCACGTTGATCTCATCGTTGGATCGCGGCGGCGCGGAGAGTGGCGAGATCACCACCGAGGCGAGCCTCAGTGCAGGTGGCGGGCTCGGCAGCCGAGGACGCCTCGACTTTTGTAGGAGAGACAATCCGGGGACACGGGGATCCGTGTTGGCGAGTGGAGGATGGCACCGAGGGCCATAGCGTGTCCAGGGGGCAGTGAGTCCAAATCGATTTTCCACCTGCGTCGTTTGTCCGATAAGCTCCTGTCCGTCGGCTTCAAAACCCTCCGATCGCCTCCGGAAGGGCTGTTGTCACGGCTCAGTGTGGGATCGAGTTCAGGTAATTCTCCGTCGCTCGTTGCGGAGTGGGGTTTGAACGCGGTAGTGGGTGCCAAGGGCGGCGATTATCGGATAGGCGAGGTTGCGGACGAGATTTCGTAGGCGAGCGCCGGGAACGGATAGACCGTCGCCGCCCAAGGACCAGATTCAGTCGGAATGGTCGCAGGCGCAGCTAACGGTTGATAGGGCGGGAGAGCGCTGGCCGAGTAGCCGAGTATAGAAACAACACTCTCATGATAGGATCACATCATGATGTCGTTTGATCGTGGGCGGAATGGCCGATGGATTTTGTTGGCTCTGCTAGCGTACGCTGGGTGTGCGGACGAGGGCAGCGCAGACGGAGACGACGGCGGCAGTGGGGGCGCGCCTCCGTACACCTTTGC
>Ga0210388_10002656_pt1 | contig 13876 bp, 7 predicted proteins | sample IncBWC19OmetaG_FD_155485 | JGI IMG/M metagenome (GOLD analysis project Ga0210388, IMG submission 155485) | Forest soil microbial communities from Barre Woods Harvard Forest LTER site, Petersham, Massachusetts, United States - Inc-BW-C-19-O ...
GAATCCTGCGCTATCGGCTCAGCGGAAGCAAAGTGCTCGGCGCGGTGGTATCCGATATACGTTTCGGGTGACCGAGAGTTGCCTTTATCGGGAGCCGCTTCGGCGCCGTTGCCGGATACGCTGAGCACTCCTTCAGCCAGCGACGTGGCGCCATTTTCCTTGAGCAGCTGCTGAATCACGCGCTCGGACTCGTCATACTGGCCTTCGCCGAAGTGGTGATAGCGAATGCGTCCCTTCCCGTCGATGAAGTAGTGTGCCGGCCAGTATTCATTGTTAAAGGCTTGCCAGATCTTGTAGTCGCTGTCGATGGCAACTGGATAACTAATCTTCAGATCGCGAACGGCCTTTTCTACGTTGGCGCGCTCCTTCTCGAAGGCAAATTCGGGTGTATGCACACCGATCACTACCAGACCAGCATCCTCATATTTCGCAGCCCACCCTTCCACGTAGGGCAGCGCGCGCAGGCAGTTGATGCAGGAGTAGGTCCAGAAATCGATCAATACAACTTTGCCGCGGAGAGAATCGCGGGTCAGCGGAGCTGAGTTAAGCCAGGCAACTGCACCGGTCAGATCCGGCATTGGTCCCTCGTCGGCAAGAATGGGCCGGGACTCGGCCGCATTCACCGGGAGAACTGCCGGATTCTTTGGGCCGAGTGCGTTGATCAAATGCGCTTCAGCCCCGGAGGTGTTCACAAAGGAAAACTTCGTAAGCAGGTTCGTATCCCAGCCCAGTGCGATGGCCGCTACGCCCAGGATTACCAGAACACCGAGGCCGCGGCGTATCCAGATTTCAAAAGACAGGGAACGCTTCAGGGTGGAGAAAACCTTGTTCCCTGCGAAAAGGGCAATCGCAAGAGAAACCGCGGCGCCCAATGCAAAAGACAGCAACAGAAAAGATGAGCGAGCGCTGGGGCCCTGAATCGCCGCGCCGGTAAGGATCAAACCCAGGATTGGGCCTGCGCAGGGAGCCCAAAGCAAGCCGGTAGAAATCCCGAGTACGAACGATTTTGCGATGCTGCTCTCGGTTGAAGGACCGCCCTGCAGCCGGCTGCCGGCACGGACAAGCGGTCGAGTTAATGCTTCGGCGAACGATGGGAAGAGCAGGCTCACTCCCAAGACCAAGAATATGAACATCGCCACATAGCGCCCGCCCTGGTTGAGGCGTACCACCCAATGTCCCCCGAATGCGGCGGCGACTGCTACAACCGAAAATGTCAGTGCCATGCCCGTGAGAAGAGGCAGACCTGAGCGGCGAAAGGGTTGGTCGGCACGCGCGAACACGAACGGGAGCACCGGCAAAATGCACGGACTCAAAATCGTCAGCACGCCGCCGACAAAAGCTAGCAGGTAGATCAGCATGATATTTGTCTTTTTGGTTTCGAGACCTTCCGGCGCATTTTATCCGTTTGTCCTTTTACTTCTTATAGAGATCTGGAAAGTACCGGCGGAGATGCTCGCTCCTGATTGGATTCCGCGGCGTAGTGAAAGTTACAGATTCGACTGGTCTGTGGATGCATCGCGGCTGAGACCGGACCTCGAGAGTTCAGATAGCGAGCGGCTCAGGCTGCCAATCGAGAGTTTGCGAACGGCCCGAGATCTCGCGAAGAGATGAACGTCGTTAGAGATGAACGTCGTTGAAGATGCAACATTGACTGGGCTGCGCTCACCGGACTTGCAAATAAAAATTGCTGCAAACTCGCGGCGCATGAACGGCGCGAGTTGAGGTTGGTCTTTCGCCTTAGGCCTCCGAATTGAGCGGGAGTAGGAAGCGCGCGTCCCGCGTCACCTCGCCTTCGCCGGGGGAGCCAGCGCGACCGCGGCCTCGCTCGTCAGCAGAAGGAAAGTAAATGTCTCCTGCAGATACAAGCGGACAGCCGAATCGGTGTGGCTGAGATAGCCGATGGAGAGGTCCTCGCCAATGTGCAGGTCGAAATCACCGCCGCGGGTAGTCAGCACGAAAGCGCCCGCAATGGCGGGCGCCCATATGATCTGATCCTTAACCAGCCGCTTGACGTGCTCCAGCACTGGATATCCGTGGTCACTGGTCTCAGCCAGTTCCGTATAGGCGTCGGCGCCCAGCAGCACCGAATACGGGCCGTTCACTCCGACGAGGCGCAACTGGCTCAGGCTCTGGGCAATGGCATCCGGATATTCGCGCACGTCGGCGGGCAGCGTCTTAATCGGATTGCTCGTCCCCTGGCGTATGCCCCCAATACCGGCGGCGGCATAGCCATCGAATATAGCGGCGTCCTCGGCAAAGGCGATCTGCCGCGCGGCGTCCTTCGCCGGTTGCCAGTCGGAGTCGTTCGCGCCGCGATCGACATCGTCGATTGCTTTGCGGTCCAGTTCAAACGGAACACGAAGTTCGACGAGCGCCTTCACTTCGCGCTGCCGCGCGACGATGCCTTTCGCTGGGGCGGCGATTGTCCGCAGGTGACCGGTGCCGACGGCAGAGAGGCTGACGCCCCCGGCGCTTTTTACGTCGACGACGCGCCGTCCGGCAAGATAGCGCTTCAGCGTCCGCGTCGTCTCCTCCTCGATCTCGGCCCATGCCGAATCGGAGATGGGGGCGAGCTCGCGATGCAGATTATTCATGGCGTATGTCTCCTTTGAGGGAACCGATGCCGAGCGAACCATCGCGCACCGATGAATTAGATGAAGATGAGATGGATGAAGATGGCATGGATGAAGAAGTCTCGGCCACCGCCGGCGCTGCGGGCGATTCTGAAACGGCAGGCTCATCTTCCGCAGGCGAGTTATCGGCAACGTCCTCCAGAAAAGTCGCCGACGGCACGAAGAACAGGTTGCCGGTGACGGCGCGGCTGAAGTCGAGCAGTCGGTCGTAGTTCCCCGGCGGACGGCCGATGAACATATTCTCGAGCATCTGCTCGATGGTGCGGGGCGAACGGCTGTAGCCGATGAAATAGGTGCCAAATTCGGCGCGCCCGGGCCGGCCGAAGGGCATGTTATCGCGCAGGATTTTGATCTCTTTCCCGTTCTCGACGATGGTAGTGAGCGCGTTGTGCGCCGACGTTGGCTTGACGGAGTCGTCTAATTCGATGTCTGCAAGCTTCGTGCGGCCGATGATGCGTTCTTGCGCTTCGGTGGAAAGCTTGTTCCATGCGTCAAGATCGTGGAGATATTTCTGCACGATGACGTAACTGCCGCCTTCAAACGCAGCATCCTCATCGCCGATCAGCACCGCGTCGACCACGGCCGCGCCCCTCGGATTCTCCGTTCCGTCGACAAACCCGATAAGATCGCGGTCGTCGAAGTAACGGAAACCCTGCACTTCATCCACCGGCGAAACAGCATTTTCGATACGCGCCATGATCTGCGTGGCCAGTTCGAAGCATAGATCCATGCGTTTGGCGCGGATGTGGAACAGCAAGTCGCCGGGTGTGGACACGGCATGGCGCGCTCCGGCGCGAATCTCGCGGAAGGGATGCAGTTCCGCTGGCCGTGGCTGCCCAAAGAGGCGATCCCAGGCTTCGGATCCAAAGCCCATGATGCAGGAAAGCGCTCCTTCCAAGTCGCGAAATTCGACCGCGCGCAACAGCGCCGCCAGGTCTCCGCAGAACGAGCGCAGGATGGCGCGATTCTCAGAACCCGGGTTAAGCGTCGCCACCAGAAAGATCGCGGCGCGAGTAAGCGGCGCGGCCACCGGCTGCGCGAGGACAGGCAATCTATCTGCCACTTGCGTCGCGCTGATTGGATCGGTCTCCATTGAGCGTCGTCATTCGTGGCCTGCGCGGATTTCGCTCTCCGAAACGCTGCGCTCGCCCCGGGTGAAAGTTCGGACTACAAGCTTACCATCGGCTGCCCAACCTGCAACCGCCTCCCCGCCTGAGCGCGTGGTCAACGCGTGGTAACGGCTCGCTTGCAAAAGCACGCTCGGATCTGCAAGCTACTGAACATGCCGGAACTGCCGGATATCGCTGCCTACATAAGCGCCCTTGAACCGCGGATTGTGAACCAGCCAATTCAGGGGATACGTTTGTCGAGCCCTTTTCTGCTGCGCAGCGTGCAACCGTCACTCAGGGATGTGGAAGGCCGCGCGGTGCGCGAGTTGCGGCGCATCGGCAAGCGAATCGCGATTGGCGTAGAAGGCGATCTCTGGCTGGTGCTGCATTTGATGATCGCCGGGCGTTTGCACTGGCGCCCGCGAGGTGCAAAGCTGGCAGGACGCAATAGCCTGGCCGCCTTCGATTTTCCGAACGGCTCTCTTGTGCTGACAGAGGCGGGGACAAAGCATCGCGCATCGCTACATGTCCTCAGTGGGCGGGAGAGCTTGCAATCCGCGGACGCAGGTGGAATCGACGTCTTCACCAGCAATCTCGATTTGTTTCGCCAAGCGCTGACGGCTGAGAACCGAACGCTGAAGAGGGCGCTTACCGATCCGCGCATACTCAGCGGCATTGGCAACGCCTACTCGGACGAAATCTTGCACGCCGCACAATTGTCTCCCATCGCACTAACGCACAAGCTCAAACCGGATGAATGGGAACGGCTGTTCGCTGCGACGCGCGAAACTCTCGAGCTCTGGATTGACCGGCTGCGCGCAGAAGCGGAGATTGGCTTTCCCGAAAAAGTGACGGCATTTCGCAAGGAGATGGCCGTCCATGGACGTTACGGGGAACCCTGCCCGAGGTGCGGGGAGAAGATTCAGCGGATTCGCTACGCTGATAATGAAACCAACTATTGTGCGCGCTGCCAAACCGGCGGAAAAGTTCTTGCCGATCGAAGCTTGTCCAGGCTGTTGCGATCGGACTGGCCGCGCACCTTGGACGAACTCGAAGCTCTTAAGCACCGCTAGAAAGAGGTGATCGGCGCGCGGAGTTCTCAGAGCGAAACTCCGCGCTTCCACGGAATAAAATCATCCTGCCCCAGCGACTCCGCCTTGGTGCGAACTTCGCCACTTGCCGTTTGAACCACCAACTCCAAAATTGTCTCTCCCATTTGCTCGATCGTGTTTTCGCCGGTGATGACGCTGCCGGTATCAATGTCAATAATGTCTTGCATGCGCTTTGCCAGTTCCGAGTTAGTCGAGATCTTGAGCACGGGCGCAACCGGGTTCCCGGTTGGCGTACCCAACCCGGTCGTAAATAAAACCACATTTGCGCCAGCCCCAACCTGTGCCGTAACGCATTCCACGTCGTTCCCCGGAGTGCACTGGAGATGTAATCCTGCGCCCGAGGAGTACTCCGGATAATCCAGGACCCCTGTCACCGGCGAGGTGCCTCCTTTTCGGGCCGCGCCCGCCGACTTCATGGCATCCGTCACAAGTCCATCGCGGATGTTGCCAGGAGAAGGATTCATATCGAAACCGGAGCGAACCGCTTTTGCCCGGGCCGCGTAATCGCGCATCAACAGAATAAATCGATCCGCGACCCCCTGATTGATGCTGCGATCGATCAGCCCCTGCTCGACCCCACAGAGTTCGGGAAATTCCGAGAGGATGGTTCTGCCACCGAGCGCCGCCATCAGGTCAGAGAGATAGCCAATCGACGGGTTCGCTGAGATGCCGGAGAATCCATCAGATCCTCCGCATTTCAAACCGACGCACAGGTGCGAAAGCGGCGCCGGCGTTCGATCCGCCTTATTCGCCTCCACCAACCCGCGGAACGTAGACTCAATCGCCTGGGAAAGCATTTTGAATTCCGCGCCGCTTTGTTGCTGCTCAAACATCAATAGCGGCTTTTTGAACGCAGGATCGCGCCGCATGATTTGCTCGCGAAGGATGCCTTCCTGCGCGTTCTGGCAGCCCAGGCTGAGGACAGTCACTCCGGCCACATTCGGATGATGGATGTAGCCGGCCAGCAAGCCGCAAAGATTATTGGAGTCCTCGCGCGTGCCTCCACAACCGCCTTGGTGCATCAGAAACTTGACGCCATCAATATTCTTAAAGACTTTATTCTCAAAAGCAGGCCGCCCCGTAACCTGATTGTCGTCTGCCGCGTGCGAATTGATCTCACTCCGCGCGCCCTCGCGGTAGAGCCTCACCAATTCCGCCACTTGCTGCCGATAGATCTTTGGTGGAGCAAGGCCCAGCTCCTCCTCAAAGGCCTGTTTCAACACATCGATATTTCGGTTTTCGCAGAAGACCAGCGGCACCACCAGCCAGTAATTGCGCGTGCCAACCTGTCCGTCCGATCGCTGATATCCGAGAAAAGTTCGTTGCCGCCAGCGATCGACATTGGGCGGGCTCCAGGCATATTCGCCTGATTTGTCATGATACGGAGCCGCTTCGTGAATCGTATTCCGCGTGGTCAGCGCTTCGCCCTTGCGAATCGGTTGACGCGCCTTCCCGACCAGCACGCCATACATCAGCAAATCGCAGCCGGCCGCAATATCTTGGGTGGCAAACTTGTGTTTGGCATGGACATCTGTTGCCAAGACGTAAGTCTCATCGGCGAAGTTGATCCGTTCTCCGTGGCGCAAATCCTGCAGCGCCACCAGCACGTTGTCTTTCGGGTCGAGTTGCAGCACTGCGTTTCCCATCTTGCTCGCGGCCTCACTAAGGCAGATGCACTATCTCAGTCAAGCGATGCTATTGCGCTGTGGGATCCCAGCCGTCGAAAAAAGTTTTGGTCTCAAACTGCGCTGCTTCCGCCGCCGTCAGAAGCTTGGTGTGCGGATCGCGCTCGCCCACATGCGCTCCGGGGCCAGTGGAATTGTATTCGGCATAGTAGACAGTATCGATCGAATGAGTTTCTCCCGGGTGCCACTCGCGCCAGCCCGCAGGAAGAATGTGTGCGCCCATCTCCGTGTTGAGAAAGATCACCTTGGCATACGGACGCCAGGGCCGGCCCAGCCAGATATTCTCTGCGCCCGGCGCCGCGGTCAGCGTGCAATGGTTGAAGACAAATCCGCTGTCCTCCGTCGGATAGTGCTTCGACTGGGCTGTGAGAAATCCTTCGGAGTGCGGGGTGCTGTGAATCTCGCAGCGATCGAACACTGCCTTGCCGTCGCCAAAAATAAAATCGACATTGCCCTCGACATAGCAGCGCGTAAAGTACTGGCGAGTCGGCGTGCAGGGCTCGCCGTCAGGAGCGCAGTTGCGGCTGCCGGCGTAGAGTGTGTCCTGGTTTCCAAGGAACCGAACATTATTGAAGACGGCTTTGTCGGCAGCCACAAGCAGGGCCAGCGCCTGCGAGCCGACGGGCACTTGCGTATGCGTGGCGTTCCAGTCGTTCGCGAAGGTGAGATTCTCAGCGCGGAAATTGTCTCCGCGTATCTCGACGGTGGCGGAGTGCAGCGTGCCGCCGGAAGCGCCCGCACTCTTATCGAAAACGATGACCGACTTGGTTGCGTCCGCATGGCTGCCGCGGAGTCGGATGTTTGGCTTCGTAATGGAAATGGCCTCGCGATAAATTCCGGGTGCAATCAGCAGCATCGCGCCGTCAGCCGGCGCGACATCGAGCGCCTTTTGAATGGAGTAGAAATCTCCACTGCCATCGGCCGCGACGTAGAGCGTGTTATCGACAGGAGGCGCGACGCTGGCGGATCGTGGAGCCGCTCGGTTTGCGGGATACTCCTCAAAACGCCCGTTGCACGCGATAGCGGCACCGGCGGCGCTGCCGGGGCGCGGCGTGACAGTCACGTCTTCTCCGCTAGGTTCTCCGCCGGAAACAAGATTGCCGAGCCGCGGACCGAGGCTGATTTGGGCGTTCGAGGCGTGAATCGCGCTGGCGGGCAATCCATCCGCAAAAACGTTGTCGAGCGCCACGCCCAGCCTGTGTTGCGCGTCAAAACCGTCCAGCGTAACTTGCCCGGGCGTGACCACATGCACATCTCTAAGTGTGATGTCGCGATAAACCGGCAGAAAGTCGCCTTTCGCCAACGTGTACTTGGGCGTGAGGATGATCGGATTCCTGACATTGCGAATGCAAACGTCTTCGTAGACAACGTCCTCTACCAGGCCGCCACGGCTCGGGTCGCTCTTGACGCGAATCCCATTGTCAGCGCCATCGATGCTGAGGTCGGAGACGCGCACCGCGCTGACCCCGCCACTGGTTTCGCTGCCGATCGACATTCCGTGTCCGGAATAAAAATGATTGTGCGCCACCGTGATCTGGGAAGAAGCGCCGGCTTTGCCAGCTTTGATCGCAACATTATCGTCGCCGGTTCGAATATAGGAGTGGACGATGGAGACGTTAGTTGACGCTGACGGATCGATGCCGTCCGTGTTGCGAGCCGTGGCCGGTGTGTCGATCTTGACGCCCCATGCTGTGAAGCCGTTCGTTTTCTCGACGGCGACGTGAAAGTTGGGAGAGTTGCGCAGCGTGATGCGATAGAGGATGAAATCGTCCGACTCGCGAACGATCAGAATGCGTGTGCAGTTCTGCTTTGTGTCGTTGATCTTGGCAATGTGAGCGAGGTCCCACCAGGAGGTGTTCTGTCCGAGGAGCGTTTCGCCACCGCGACCGTCGATGGCGCCCTCGCCCATGATCGCGCTATGCGGCGCGTGGTCGGCGATGATAAACGGCTTGCACCCATGGCCATTCTGATCGACGACTCCGCAACTGCCGGGGCTCAGGTCGTAGTCGCGTGGATTGCGCGAAGCGTAGAGCACTGTATTTGCGTCGATGAGCAGCGTAATACCCGGCTGAAGATGAAACGGCGCCGCAAGAAAAACCTTCCGCTCGCTCGATCCGTGGAGTTCGACCGCCTTGCCGGTTTCGCAGTGATCGATTGCCTTCTGAATCCGTTCTGTATCCAGGCGGCGTTCGTCGGCGTCGCTCAGCGCGCCGTGCGGGGCGGAGAGATTCGCCTCAAGCTTGGTGCAGACGGCAGGAATGTGGGGTTCCACGACGGTCCGACTGTCTTGTGCGACAAGATTTGCCGAGAGCGTCGGGATAAAGAAACAAAGCGCGCTGCAAAACAGGGGAGAAAATCGTTGAGCCACCGGAAGCATCCCTCTTTCTGCCTCAGTGGTCATACCACATTCCAGAAATGGTAGTCAATTAAAGTCAAGAACGCGCTCGGTTGTCGGCAAGCACGAAGGGTCGCGAAATAAGCTCTTGGTGCAACGAGGTCAGACCGCAACCTTGCCGTTGGTCGGGGCGTTCGTCGCTTTGCGCCTGCGCAGGGCGGTGCGCTCCTCGTCGTCCTGAGCATCTTTGGCACGCTGGATGTGGCGTTCCATGAGTCGCTGCGCTTCCGTTGAATTTCTCGTGCGAATGGCGCGATAGATCTCGCGGTGGACATCGGCAGAATCTCGGAGCGATCGGGTCAGGCTTACGGTTTTGCGCCGGCCATCGTAGAGCGCGGAGGTTATGGTCTCCATCAAAGAGGCGAGTATCGGATTGCCTGAGGCCTTGGCAATGGTGCGGTGAAAGCGCACATCGTGAATCAGGTATTCTTCGGGATCATCAACCGTGGCGTACATCTCAGCGACCTCTTCGGCGAGTTGCGTGAAATGTTCTTCCTTGCCGCGTTCCGCGGCGAGCGCCGCCATTTTGCCTTCCAGCAGCAGCCGCGATTCGAACATCTGCCACGACTTGAACCCGTGCAGCGCCCCCAGCAGTCCGAGCGACGACTTGCCAATCTCCGGCGGGCCTTCGGCGATGAAGGTGCCGACCCCATGCCGCACTTTCATGATTCCCATGGCGGCCATGTATCCGATGCCGGTTCTCAGGCTGGCTCGGCTGATCTTCAGTTTCTGCGCAAACTCGCGCTCCGGTGGAATCTTCTCGCCGGGCTTGAGCGTGCCATCCTCGATCATGGCGCGAATGTGGTTGACCACCTGCATGGTCAGGTGGGACTCGGATTCATGCGTGGTTTCGGTTTGCGTGGGCTTCAGAACGTGCGCTCCGGTGGAGCCGAAATCGTTGTACCCTTGGTAGATTAGTACTGTAGCAGACATTTGCGAGATTTGTCACCATTTTGTCACTATGGCTATAAAAACTGGATCCTCCAGCCAGCGCAAAAGTTTCGCTTGACAGTCTCTTGTTAAACCACTATATGTGTTGTCGCAGACTAGGTGGTCTGACCACTTTTAAAGCTCGCCGCTGCGGGCATTGGCCGTGAGGCATCCAACATGACGTTCCGCAAGATTGAAACCAGGACCCTGTTCGTCCGGTTCGTTGCTCTCCTGCTGCTGTTCGGCACTCCCGTTTTTGCTCAACTCTCCGGTAAAGGTGAGATCGTGGGCAGGGTCAGCGACCCCGCCGGCGCTGTCGTTCCCGGGGCGACCGTAGTCGCCACCTCGACCACCCGTGGCACCAGGGTGACAACCAAAACAACCTCCGCCGGCGACTATGCTCTCTCTCCCCTTGACGCCGACGCCTATACCGTCACGGTCACCGCCCAGGGCTTCAAGACTACGACCGAGGAAAACGTCGTCGTCAACGCGCTCGAGATTGCGACCGTCAACGTCGCCATGGCGCTGGGCAGGGCAAGCGAAAGCGTCACCGTCACCGAGGCGGAAGAACAGCTTCAGACGAGCGACGCGACCCTCGGCGCCACCATGGCGCAGGAAACCTATTCCGAATTGCCGATCGCCATGGGCGCCGGCGGTCAACCCGATCAGCGCCGCGCCAGCGACTATGTGCTGCTGATGCCTGGCGTCCAGAACAATGAAACCAACAATAACCTGACCGACAACACCGGACCGATCGACGGCTCCGGTAGCAAGGGCGGCGCGTCCTCCGTCTATATCGAAGGCATTCCGTTTTTCAACGTCTCCCAGGAGGGGGACAATCGCTTCATTTGGTCCGCAATTTCAGTGGACGCGGTCAATGAATTGCAGGTGCAGACTTCCGGCTATCCCGCCATCTATGAAGGTCAGGGCGTCCAGAACTTCGATCTCAAGCGCGGAACCAACAAGTTTCATGGCGCGCTCTACGAATACTTCCGGAACACCGACCTCGACACCTGGGGTTTTTATGCACCGGCGCTCACCAATCCCATCACGCATGTCGCCGTTAAGCCCGCTGAGCACATGAACGAGTACGGCATCGTGCTCAGCGGTCCGATCATTAAGAATAAGCTCTTCTTCTTTGGCAATTATGACGGCTATCGCTACGCGAAGGGCATAGTCCCCACCTTGCAGACCTATCCCACAATAGCGGAGAGGGCCGGCGACTTCAGCGCATTTTTGTCGTTGCCCACGCCGGTGCCAATCTACGATCCTTCGACCGGCGACACGGCAACCACACGCACACAGTTTATGGGTTGCAACGGCACCCAACCGAATGTCATCTGCTCCACTGAGTTCTCCCAAGTGGCGACAGCCATGAATGCCTTGCTGCCGCCGGCCAGCATGTATGCCAACCAGAATGTGACCAATAATTTCCTCGCCGGGCTGCCCTTTGGCCTAAGTAATTTCACTTCGACCGGGCGCATCGACTATACGATGAGCGACAAGCATAGTATGTCGATCATTATTGCCGCCGGACGACAGGCCTCGGTTGGTCCAGCCGCGCAGACGACGACAGGCAGAAACAACGGACCGCTGCCTTTCAACTACGGACAGGGATACGCTCCGAAGACGAAGACCGATATTTTTGAAGATACCTACGCCGTCAATGCGCACATGGTGAATCAGTTCAAGTTCGGTTTTGCGCGGTACTTCAGCCCCTCCTTCAATCTCGACAACAATAACCCGGCCTGGGCCGCTACTACGCTCGGAATCACTGGCATGCCCGCCGGCCAGGCCTCCACTTCTTTTCCTGAGGTCATTTTCAATGGGACCGATGGTCCCACTCAGTGGGGGGGCGACACGGGGAGTAAGAAGATCTCAAACGCCTACTACTTGATCGACAACTACCAGTGGGATTTCGGCAAGCACTTGCTTACCTTCGGCGCGCAGATCGCGTGGCTCCAGTATCAATACACCCTCGATACTGGAGGCAGCAGCCAGTTGACGCTTTCGACCAACACCTCGGAAACCGCCGGCTACACTTCGGGAACCACCATCAATACGAGCGAAGGCCTCGCCTATGCCAGCTTCCTGGTGGGCCAGATCGATGCCGGCAGCCTCACGCAGAATGCAGTCCAGGAAACGGGCGCGCGCTTCCGTCCGGTATCGCCCTATGTACAGGATAATTGGAAGGTAAGCCGCAAGCTGACGCTGAATCTCGGCCTACGCTATGATTTTTTCCCGACCTACCTCGAAGCGCATAACGTGCTCTCGTTTTTCAACCCGAACGTAATCAATGCCTCGGGAACCGCCGGCGTTCTCGAGTTCTCCGGCAGCGGAGCCGGCACCTGTAACTGCAGCACGCCGGTCAATAACTACCATAAGCAGTTCGGTCCGCGTGTCGGGCTCGCCTATCAGGTTCTTCCTAAGACAGTGTTTCGAGCGAGCTGGGGAGTCATGTACACCCACGGAAACGCCGTTGCTGGCAGCGCGATTTCGCAGAACGGCACAGGGATTCTTGGCTTCCAGGCTTCGCCGAAAACGTCTTCGACCAACGGCGTCGCGGAGTACGAACTGGACCAAGCCTATCCTTCCTACACTCCGCCCGCCGGCGTTGCCTCCGGCCCCAACTACGCGGTCGGGTACTCGACGATCTCCCCCTACACGGGATCGCCGCAAAGCATCACCTATGGCGATCCTTACTATGGTGGCCGCGCTCCGCAGTACATCGATTGGAATGCAGGCTTCCAACAGCAAATCACAAACAACCTGGTGTTGGGCGTCAGCTATGTTGGGTCACAGGGTCACTTTGAAAGCCCGGATAGCAGCAGTGCGCGCGGCGAGTGGATCAATCAGCTCTCGCCGCAGTACCTGTCGCTCGGCTCGATCCTCAGCACCGACATCAAAAACCTAACTTCGAGTCAGTTGGCTACACTCGCTGCCGACAACATTACTCTCCCGGCTAACTTCACCACCAAACGAACGGTTGCGCAGGCGCTCGTGCCGTTTCCCAACTACGGGACCGTAACCGACGCCTATGGCAACGTTGCGAATTCCAACTACAACTCGCTGCAGGTGTCGGTGACGGAGCGCGCTTACAAAGGCTTGTCTTTCATGTTCAATTACATCTGGTCGAAGGCGATCGACGATGGAGGAACGTATCGCTCCGGCTATGCCATCCCCGCCGCGTTCTCGACCGATGGCCGAGCCTGGCCAGTCGACCGCATCGAACGGAGCCTCTCCACCACCGATCAACCCCAGCACGTGATCGAGACCGGAGTGTGGGCGCTGCCATTTGGCGCGCAGGGGTTGGGTGGTGGCAACCATGTGGTTCGCGCCCTCGCCAGCAATTTCAAGTTCTCCGAGATTGTGCAGATTTACTCCGGCTCGCCGCTCGCCATCACCGGCTCTTCCTGCCAGCTCAATCCTGCGGAGAATACCTGCAATCCCACGGTCGTACCGGGTTTCACGGGTCCCGGACGCATCAACGGCAAGTGGGGAGCGGGCGCTACACCGTCCAGTTCCCCCATGTACCTCAACCCCAACGCCTTCGTGCCCATCGCGACCCTAACCGCATCCGGCTCTCCCTACGCCTACACTTTCGGAGATGCGGCGCGCACCGCTCCTTTCGGAATGTTCGGACCCGGCAACTATGACATCGACATCAGTCTGCGCCGGAACTTTTCTGTGACCGAGCGTGCCCATCTGACACTTGAAGGCGACCTCTACAACCTGACCAATCACACGCAGTTCATGGTAGGGGGCACGGCTTTTGGCAGCAGCAACTTCGGCACCGTCAGCGGCCAGGCGAACAGCTCGCGTGATGCGCAGTTGTCGATGCGGTTGGAGTTCTAGGAAGCGGCCGTCAACCGAAGCCGATAGGCTGTAACTTGATGGCAATTCAGTGCCCGACCTCAATTCGAAAAGATAACGATGAAGAATCGCCGCCAATTTCTGAAGGCATCCTTAAGTGTCGGAGGCGGCCTGATGTTGGCCGGAGGGTCTTTGGCGC
>Ga0210388_10002658_pt1 | contig 13868 bp, 14 predicted proteins | sample IncBWC19OmetaG_FD_155485 | JGI IMG/M metagenome (GOLD analysis project Ga0210388, IMG submission 155485) | Forest soil microbial communities from Barre Woods Harvard Forest LTER site, Petersham, Massachusetts, United States - Inc-BW-C-19-O ...
GCAGCGCGGAAAGGTCGTGGCGGCATTGCTCGCGGGAGGGCAATCCGATCCGGAATTGCTCGAGGCCTATCGCGATCGATTCCTGTGGCCGAGACGCAGGCAGGCCTATCAAACTTTGCAACGTGGCGTGGATCGCGGCGAGTTGCCGACTGGCAGCGATTTCGATCTCGTTCTCGACTCGCTCTATGGGCCAATTTTAATGCGCTTTCTGATTCGCCACGTTAAGCTCGAGGAGAGCTTCGCCGACGAAATCTGCGGACTCGTGCTAAAAGGCCTGGGCACGAAAGCGGGGCGTTAAAGCAAAGAAGTGCTCCCAAATCATTTACCTGCCGAAACTTACCGTTCGATCATTAAATTCTGCCAGTCCCTGACCAACCTTGCGCGTTTCGACCGCCGGGGGTTAGAATCGAAGTGCGACCGAAACAGTCGGAGTTTTATCCGACCATATTGGTCGGTATTTGCCGTATGCTAAAGCTGACAAAGAAAGCGGATTACGGCCTCATGGCCATGAAGCATCTGGCTGAGCACGTAGACCAGGGCGCGTGTAGCGCCAAGGATGTCGCCGAGGCCTATGGCATTCCGCAAGAGGCGCTGGCCAAGATTCTGCAGCGCTTGGCGAAAGTGGGTTTAATTCGGTCGCAGCATGGTATGAACGGCGGTTACACGCTGACGCGCGATCCGAAGACAATTTCCGCCTTCGAAGTAATCCAAGCGATCGACGGCCCGCTCTTTATCACCTCGTGCGTGACCGTGCGCGGCGAATGCGGGCAGAGCGATCGATGCACCATTCGCGAGCCGCTGCGCAAGGTAAATGAAAGCATCGAACAGGTTCTGAAGAACATCAAAATTTCGCAGATGAAAGAAGAGCCGGAGGTTCTCCCTGCCGACGAGCATGTCCATAAGGCGGACACGAGGAAGCCGGTGGAATTGGTAACGATTTCGTAGCCCAGTACGATTCGAGGAGACAGCAATCATGAGCACGGATGTGAAAACGGCGACCCCCATCAGCCAGCACCACGGGCAGCACGCGAATCCCAACGGGATCAAGCTGCCGATTTATATGGATAACCACGCGACCACCCCTATGGATCCGCGGGTGCTCGAAGAAATGCTGCCCTACTTCATGGAGAAGTTTGGCAACTCCGCCAGCCGCAACCACCCCTTTGGATGGGTCGCTGAAGAAGCGGTGGAGTTGTCGCGAGAACGAATCGCCAAGCTGATCGGCGCAAGCGCGAAAGAGATTATCTTCACCTCCGGCGCCACCGAGAGCGACAACCTCGCCATCAAAGGTGTGGCCGAGATGTATCGCGAAAAGGGCAACCACATCATCACCGCAGTCACCGAACACAAGGCGGTGCTCGATACCTGCAAGCATCTCGAGAAGTACGGCTTCCGCGTAACCTATCTGCCGGTGCAGAAGGATGGCCTGGTCGATCTCGACGATTTGAAGCGCGCCATCGACGACAAAACGATTCTCGTCACGATCATGGCGGCCAATAACGAGATCGGCGTACTGCAACCGATCGCCGAAATCGGCAAGCTATGTCGCGAGCGCGGCGTGGTTTTCCATACCGACGCGGTGCAGGCGATCGGCAAAGTTCCCGTCGACGTGAACAAAATGAACATCGACGTCGCGTCGATCACCGGACACAAGCTCTACGGGCCGAAAGGTGCGGGCGCCCTTTACGTGCGGCGCAAGAATCCGCGCGTGCAGTTAGTGCCGCTGATCGATGGCGGCGGCCACGAGCGCGGCATGCGCTCCGGAACACTCAACGTCCCCGGCATCGCCGGCCTTGGCAAGGCTTGCGCGATTGCTCAGGAAGAGATGCCGCAGGAATCCCGCAAACTGGCCGGCCTGCGCGACCGTCTCCGAGACAGCATCATGAGCCGCCTCGACGAGGTCTATATCAACGGATCGTGGGAGCATCGCCTGCCGGGTAACCTGAACATCAGTTTTGCCTACGTGGAAGGCGAATCGCTGCTGATGGGCATCAACGATATCGCGGTTTCGAGCGGATCGGCATGCACCTCTGCGACGCTGGAGCCATCTTATGTATTGAAGGCTCTTGGCACGGGCGACGATCTGGCGCATAGCTCGATCCGCTTCGGCATCGGACGATTCAACACCGAAGCCGAAATCGATTACGTTGCCGATCGCGTTGTCGAAACCGTAACCCGTCTGCGCGAACTCTCGCCGCTCTACGAGATGGCGAAAGAGGGTGTGGACCTAAAGAGTGTGAAATGGGCGGCAGAAGCGCACTAAATCCCTAGGGATGACCGAGCGTCTGGGCAGGAAGAGATTTTCCAAGGAGATAGCAAATGTCATATAGCGACAAGGTAATCGATCACTACAACAATCCGCGCAATGTCGGCTCCATGGACAAGAAGGATGCCGACGTGGGCACCGGCCTGGTCGGGGCGCCCGAGTGCGGCGACGTGATGAAGCTGCAGATCAAGGTGAATCCGCAGACCAACGTCATCGAAGACGCCAAGTTCAAGACCTTCGGTTGCGGCTCGGCGATTGCATCCTCGTCCCTCGCAACCGAGTGGGTCAAGGGCAAGACCATCGACGAGGCGCTTGCCATCAAGAACACCGAAATCGTGAAGGAATTGGCCTTGCCGCCAGTGAAGATTCACTGCTCCGTGCTCGCCGAAGACGCGATCCGCGCCGCGATCGGCGACTGGAAGAAAAAGCAGGAAGCCGTGCGCCCCGCCGAAGTGCAGGCAGCGCAGTAAGAGCAGGCCCGTTTGCCGGTGTCATCCTGAGCGAAGCGAAGAGCCTGCCCTGAGCTTGCCGAAGGGACCTATCCATTTGCCGCGCCGCGGATGGCTGTCCTGGCGAACCTAGAGTCCGAAAGAAGCGTCATGGAACAAGTAGTGAAAGACGAAGTGCTGAGAGTACGGCCGGACGCGCCCAAGGTTCCGGCCAAGGGCATTCAGGTGACCGACAATGCCCTTAACAAGATTCGCTCGGCGATGGTGAAAGAGAACGTTTCGCCGGAGCAGGGCGGCCTTCGCCTCGGCGTGCAGGGCGGCGGCTGCTCGGGCCTGAGCTATAACATACGGTTCGATACGCAGCCGCGCGAGCGCGATCGTGTGTTTCAGTATGGAGATGTGCGCGTTTTTGTGGACCCGAAGTCGTTCATCTATCTGCACGGGCTGACCCTCGATTACCAGGAAACCCTGATGCAACAGGGCTTCGTGTTCGTGAATCCGAACTCGACCAAGTCCTGCGGCTGCGGCAGTTCTTTCTCGTAGCGGAGATCATGTGGTAACGGGGCTTCGCCGCCCGGACGGGCCGAGGGCCCGTCGCCACACAACCAAGTGGTCCGAGGGCGGGCTCAGCGCCCGCCCTAAATTTTGTTATGGCAAATGCGGAATCCAAATCCTCGATCATCCTTGCCGGGCAAGCGCCGGAAGAGGCAACTCCCGGTTGCTGGTCGTGCGGCACCATGCGCGCCGCGCACTTTTGCAGCGCATGCGGCAAAGTGCAGCCGCCAAAGCCGGTGGACTATTTCACGTTCTTTGGATTTCCGCGCAAGCTCGATCTCGACACGGCCGTGCTCGAAAAAGAGTTCTACGCGCTGAGCCGCAGGCTTCATCCCGATGTGTTCGGACGAGCCAATGATCAAGAGCGCGCCTGGAGCCTGGAACAAAGTTCGATGCTCAACGATGCCTATCGCACGCTGAAAGACCCGATCAAACGCAGTGAATATCTGTTGCGTCTCGAAGGCATCGAACTGGAAGAGCAATCGAAACAAGCAACTGAAAAGGCGCGTGCCACCGGAGAATTGAAGAAGCAAGTCGTGCCGCCCGATCTTTTGGAGGAGGTCTTCGAACTCAACCTGCATCTGGAAGAATTGCGGATGCAGAAAAAGATGGGCGAGGACGATCCCGCCTTGTTAGAAGAAATCGGCAAGGCCAAACTTTCGCTGGAAGAAAAGCACGACGCGCTCGTGAACGAACTGAAGACCGAGTGGAAAGAGTGGGACGAGTCTGAAGACGAATCCACGCGGCGAAAGGCGCTCGACAAAATGCTGGATGTGCTGAATCGCAGAAACTATATCCGCAACCTGTTGCGGGACGTGAACGAGGCAATGGAGTAGTGCAGTGGGAATTTGTGAGTTGTAATTTGCGATTTTACAAACTAGGTTTTTCCGCAATTACAAATTACAAATCAGAAATTACAAATGAGTTCTGACCTCATCGTCGGTATCGATCTCGGCACCACGAACTCGCTCGTGGCCTATATGCAGGGGGATTCCCCTGTCGTCATCCCCGGAGCAGATGGGCTGAGCCTCGTTCCGTCCGTGGTCGCGCTCGACGAGGATAGCCAGGTTATCGTTGGCAACGCCGCTCGCCGATATCTGATCGAAACGCCCGAACGCGCCGTCTACTCGATCAAACGTCTGATGGGCCGCGGCCTCGAAGACATTCAAGAAGAACTCAAGCTGTTTCCCTTCCAATTGGCCGACGATCTTAACGAAGGCGAGGTTCTCCGCATAAAAATTGGCGACCGAACCTACACCCCGCCGGAAATTTCGGGGCTAATCCTTCGCCAACTGAAGCGCAATGCCGAGCGTTTTTTCGGAGCGCCCGTAACCCAGGCCGTCATCACCGTCCCCGCCTACTTCAACGACGCGCAACGCCAGGCGTCGAAAGATGCCGGCCGCATCGCCGGCCTGAATGTTTTGCGTCTGGTCAACGAACCGACCGCCGCCTCGCTGGCGTATGGTCTGGACAAAAAGAAAAACGGCATCGTCGCAGTCTACGATCTGGGCGGCGGCACGTTCGATATTTCGATTCTCAAGCTGCACGACGGCATCTTCGAAGTAATCGCCACCAACGGCGACACGCATCTCGGCGGAGACGACATCGACAATCTGCTGATCGCCATCGCAGTCGACGACATTCGCGGCGATCTCGGACTCGACTTGCGTAAGGGCGCACGCCACAACAGCGAATCCGTAGCCCGCATCCGCCAAGCGGTCATTGAAGCAAAGATCGCTCTTTCCTTGCAGCCCACGGCAAAACTCGATGTCGAATTGCCCGATGGAAAAAAGTATCAGCGCGAAGTCTCGCGCGAGATGTTTGAGCAGATGATCCAGCCCATCATCGACCGCACCGTCGGCCCCTGCAAGCAGGCGCTCAAAGACGCAGGCCTGAAGCCGGAACAAATCGACGAAGTCGTGCTGGTCGGAGGATCAACGCGCATTCCGAAAGTCCGCCGCCTGGTCCAGGATCTTTTCGGACGAGTGCCGCACACCGATCTAAATCCCGACGAAGTTGTGGCGCTCGGCGCAGCCGTGCAGGCCAACATTCTCGGCGGCGGCTCCGAGATGACGCAAGACATGCTGCTGCTCGACGTAACCCCGCTGTCCCTCGGAATCGAAGTGGCAGGCGGCGTGACTGACAAAATCATTCTGCGCAACTCCACCGTGCCAGCTTCGGCCACGCAATACTACACGACACAAGTTGATGGGCAGACCAACGTCGCGATTCACGTCCTGCAAGGCGAGCGCGAACTGGCGCGCGATTGCCGGTCGCTAGCGCGCTTCGATCTCAAGGGTATTCCTCCGATGGTTGCCGGCCTGCCGCGCATCGAAGTGAGGTTTCTGATCGACGCCAACGGCATTCTGCGCGTCTCGGCGCGCGAGCAGCGCAGCGGCCAGGAAGCCGAAATCGACGTCAAGCCGACCTACGGCCTCACCGACGAACAGGTCGAGAACATGCTGCTCGAATCGTACGACTACGCCGAAGAAGACTTCCGGCAGCGGCAGGTGATCGAAGCACGTCAAGAGGCGGATACGATTCTTACCGTGTTGGCAAAAGAGAAAAAGAATCAGGCCTGGCGCGAACTCACGAGCGAGGAACGCGGCAGCATCGAGGCACTGGAGAAATCTCTACTCGACGTAGGAAGAGGCGATGACTATCACGCCATCCGCGCAGGCATTGATGCCCTCAATCAATCCACCATGCATTTCGCTGAACTGATGATGGAAACGGTCGTCTCGGCCACGCTCAAGGGAAAATCCATGGACGATACTGGTATTGAAGAAGGCCCGCAATCCGGCCATCCAGTGGCGAAGGCAGATTTTGAATAGGGGACAAACGATTTATGTCTGACGAAAAAACGCACGCAACCGGAGCCACTATGGAGGCTCCCCCCGTCGAAAATAAGGAGAACACGGTCGAGGTCACCTTCCTGCCCGAAGGCAAGACGGTGACCTTCGAACACGGCAAGTTGCCCTATAAAGATCATGGCAAGGAAGAGTCGCTGCTCGATGTCGCCCTGAATTTCGGCGTCCATCTCGATCACGCCTGCGGCGGCAACTGCGCCTGCACGACCTGCCACATCTGGGTAAAAGAAGGGGCCGACCTGATCTCCGAGATGGAAGACGACGAAGCCGACAAGCTCGACATGGCCGCCGATCTTCAGTTAAACTCGCGCCTCGGATGCCAGACGGTAATCAAGAAGCCGGGCAAGCTGGTCGTCGAAATCCCGGCGTGGAACCGGAATTACGTTTCGGAAGAGCACTGAGGGCAGCACTTGACCCTTAGCCATTTGCACTTGGTCACAACCTTGAGCAGGAGCGACTACTCATGCCAAAAGAACTTATGTGGAGCGATGCCGACGATATCGGAATTCTGCTCTCCGAAACTCACCCGAAGGTCGACCCTCTCGCGGTTCGCTTCACGGACTTGCACAAGTATGTGATTGCCCTCCCCGACTTCAAAGACGATCCCGCGAAGTCCAACGAAGCGAAGTTAGAAGCGATCCAAATGGCATGGCACGCCGAAGTTCTCGACCGCACCCAGGGCTAGCCCCCGGTTCATCAATCATAGCAACTGCCTGGTCTCGGCAATGAAGCGGCGTCGCGAATCGGCCTGTTGCGACCCGCTGAGAGCCTTAGGCTCGATCCTTGCCGCGAACGGAGGCGTTTCACGCCGGTTTTGCTCCCCGCCATCACGCTCGCGAGCGGCAGCCGCATCCTCAAAACTTGTACCGTGCTGCGCCATGAACCCCAGGAACTCCGCGGTCGGATGGGCAACCACGCGATTGGTCTATTCGCAGGTGCGATCGTCGATCCGCTTCGCACCTAGAGTGCCGATTACTTGCCCGCGAGCGCGGCCGTTGGGGGTAAAAGCATCGGACGTCGAGACCATCCGGCACACCCGGATGCGGTCGCAACCGTGGATGTGGTGCCGCAGGAGATGTGGTCCGGAGGGCAGCAGCGTCGCGATTCCGCTTCCGGTAATTTGAAAAGGAATCCCGCAATATCAACCCTCTCAATCGGAGCATTGATAACAGGGATGTAGGACTGAGTTTGACAACTCTTTGTCGCGCAGAATCGTGTCCGTCATCGGGGACTCACCTCCCATCGAAGATGGGCGCAGCCAAACCGTTCCACGCAGCAGCGCGCAGCATTCCTATCGCGCCCCCACCGCACTCGGTGCCAAATCCTCAATGCTAGCCTCGCGCAAAAACTTAGCCGCCTCCTCGGGCGGCGTCGGATTAATATAGAAACCGGTTCCCCACTCAAATCCCGCCGTCTTGGTCAGTTTGGGCATGAATTCGATGTGCCAGTGGTAGTACTCGTTCGTCGGATCCTGCACCGGCGATGAATGCACGACCAGGTTGTACGGAGGATTGTCGAGAACGCGATCCGCTTTCATCAGCAGCGACTTGAGCGCCTTCGCCAGATTTTCGAACATGTGCGACGACGAATTTTCGAAAGCCGACTCATGGCGTTTCGGAAGAATCCACGTTTCGAACGGGAACCTCGGTGCGTACGGCGCAACCGTCAGGAAGTCTTCATTCTCGCCCACCACTCGAATACCATTGTCTGTCTCCTGCCGGATGATATCGCAGAAGACGCAGCGCTCTTTATAGATGTAATACTGCTTCGCTCCCTGCAACTCCTCAGCCACGTAAATCGGCAGAATCGGCAACGCGATCAGTTGCGAGTGGGCGTGCTCAAGCGAGGCGCCGGCCGCTTCTCCATGATTCTTAAAAAGAAGAATGTACTTGAACCGCCGGTCTTTCTTGAGGTCGAGAATGCGATCGCGGAAGGCCCACAGAACATCTTCGATTCTTTTCGCCGGAAGCGAAGCCAGAGTGGCCGTGTGGTCGGGCGTTTCGATGACGACTTCGTGAGCGCCGATCCCGTTCATCTTGTCAAACATGCCCTCGGCCTGCTTATTCAACGTGCCCTCGATGCCGAGCGCCGGGAACTTGTTAGGAACGACACGGATGGTCCAGCCCGGAGTGTCTTTCTGCGGAGTGTTGCCGTTGGCGGCGGGCCGATACGCTAGAATTTCCGGCGGAGTCTTGCTCTCATTGCCGTAACAAAAGGGACAGAAGCCGCCCTTGATCTTCACCCCCTCACGGACAAAGTCAGTCGGCCGTTTCGCGCGATCCGTGGAGATAATCACCCACCGGCCCACGATGGGATCTTTTCTTAGTTCGGGCACGTACTAAATCCTTTCAGCGGAAATCCCTGAAACCACGATTTTCGAAGCCACGATTTCCGAATTTCCGATTGTACGATACGGGAAACGCATTTTGGACTCAGCTCGAATGCGGGGTGGCCGGGTCCGTGCTCATAGTATATGGCGAGCACGTCGAAACGCCACTGACACCGGCATCTGGCGCATGAAGTCGCGTGCCACCAGCACCAAATGCCTTCGTTTGGCCCGATCCACCGCCGCCTCGGCGGGTTTCCCGTGGCGCGAAAGTTCGCGTTCTTGCTTCGATGACGCACAGAACCTCGCCATCCCAGCCGACCAAGTCGAGTTCCCCGCGATGCTGCGGAGAGCGAAAATTGCGGGCAATGATGCTATAACCGCGCCGCCGAAGCTAGAAATAAGCTTCTTCCTCGCCTCGCCGGCCAGTGCGCAAGTGCTGGGCGGTTTGGTCGGCCGCCGGAAGCGTTTTAGCGGCAATCCAATCGAGGGCGCGCCATGCGGCTTGCCGCAGGCGGCCAGACATATGCACCTCCAACCTCACCCTAGCCTGACCGCATGTAACGCGATGAGATCGCCATCACCATGCGGCCGGTACAATTCGTTTTGCTTCGCATCCAATCCTCCGGCACCAGGTGTCTTTGCGCCTGTTTTCGGCTGTTTAGCAAATTAAGGGCCAATTCCTGATAGTCTGCTAACGTTCGGGCTGCTACCCCGTCTATTTCTCTGCAAGCTGAGGTTCGATCACTTGTAGGGGACAGAGACAGGCAATGCCGGCCGATTCCTACGCAGTAGCAATTACGGTTGGCGAGATTTTTCGCCCGAGGCGGGCGGAACAGAGCGGCAACCAGAACCCCACCATGAGGGGCTCCTTGGCAGCGCAAGGCAACCGCATTGACGATACCAGCCTGATCCGTGAGGCGCAGCAGGGAAACCGTGCGGCCTTCGAGGTCCTGGTGCGTCACTACGATCAGTCGGTGCTGCGGCTGGCGCTGCACCTCACGGGATCAGAGTCGGACGCCCAGGATGTATACCAGGAGGCCTTTCTCAAGGCCTACAAGAATCTGGGCAGCTTCCGGTTTGAATGTTCCTTCTATACCTGGATCTACCGCATCGTGACTAACCTCTGCCTCGATCATCTGCGAAAACGGAATGTGCGCAAGGAAGATGCTCCGGTCGCGGTCGATGCGTCGGGCGAAGAGTACAGCCGGATCGAGCAGTTTGCGGATGCCCGCTCGGGAGCGAATCCGGAACGCGATTTGATGCGCCGGGAGTTGGGGCGAAAGATTGGTACGGCGCTGTCGGCGCTGACGCCTCGAGAGCGCGTGGTGTTCGAGCTCAAGCACTATCACGGGCTCAAACTGCGCACGGTGGGCGAGATGCTGAATACAACCGAAGAGACGGCGAAGAATACGTTGTTTCGCGCGACGCAGAAACTGCGAGCCGCGCTGGCGGAGATGCGATGAAATACGAATTCATGATTTCAGAGTTAACGAGATTTGAATTACTTCCCGCGAAGGGATACGAAAATGAAGTGTGATTGGGTACGGCAGAACATCCTGTTCTATGTGTACAACGAACTCGAGGACGACGCTCGCTACGAGGTGGAGCAGCACCTGGCGCGATGCCCGGAGTGCGCCACGGAACTGAAGGCGACGCGCAAGTTACATGCCACGCTCTCGCAAATGCCAGTGGAAGAGCCGACCCCGAACCTTTTGGCGGCATCGCGTATGCGGTTGCAGGAAGCGCTCGAAACAACGCGGCCGGGCGGTTTGTGGCGGCGTCTGATTCTGGAGCCTGCTTTGTGGCTGCGGCAGATTCGTATGTCGCCGGCACTGGCGGCGGCGATTTTCATCATCGGATTTGGCGGAGGCATTGGCGCGACCTATAACTTTATTGCAACCCGTGGCGGCGGTAACGGCGTAGTAACCGGTTCGGTTGAATCGGGTAGCGGAATCTCATCGACAAATCAGCCACTTGAATCGTCGGCGATCGCCGGCATCCGCTCGGTGACGCAGGAGCCAGGTTCCAATCAGGTAAGCATTAAGTACGACACGGTTTCGACCCAGGAAGCGCAAGGCTCGCTCAACGACCAGCGCATCCAGCAACTGCTGTTGTATGCGGCGCGCAACAATTACAACTCTGGCGTGCGCATGGATTCGGTTGACCTGTTGACGCAGGCGCCCGATGACTCGCGAGTGCGGGAAGCGTTGATGTATGCCCTGCAGAACGATACCAATCCGGGGGTGCGCCTGAAGGCGCTCGATGGCCTGAGCGGTTTTGTGCGGCAGGATCCGCAGGTGCGGGATGGAGTTTTACGAGCACTGATCAGCGACACGAATTCGGGCGTTCGTCTGCAGGCCTTACGACTGGTCGAGCCAATGAAGACGGACAGCAACGTGCGATCGGTGTTGGCGCGGCTGGCCCAAACGGATCAGAACGTTTCGATTCGCACGCAGGCGCGCGCCATGCTGGCGCAAATGCCGGAGATGGATTGAGAACGGTCGTGAGTCGTGAGTCGCTGGTCGTTAACCGATGTTCGCCGCCCGCGATAAATTCCGAACGGCTCACGGCTAACGACCAACGGCTATCGACCAACGACAGCACTACAGGAGGACATTCATTGAGACAAGCTCTAAAACTCGCCAGCATGGCGGCAATGCTTACCGCGCTGGCATCTCTCGCTCTCGGCCAGGAAACGCGGGTTTATCGCGAAGGCAGCAACTGGGTGCAGGAAATGACCGGAGACCTGGGTGCGGCGAAGAACCTGCGGATGAAGTTAGCCTCGGGATCGGTGCGGGTTCAGGGTGGATCGCAAGCTGGGATTACATACGTCATTCATCGTAAGGCTTATACCTCCTCGGAACAGCAGGCCCGCCATGAATTTGATTCTTACCGGATCACCACGACGGTCAAGGGAGACACGGCGTGGATTGTGGCGGAGTCGAACGGGCGTGATCGTAGGTGCTCCGATGATTTTGTCATCAATGTTCCGCGGAATCTGCAAGCAGCGAAGGTCGAGACCGGGGGCGGCAATGTCACTGCCACCGGAGTTGCCGCGCGTGTCGAACTGGAGAGCGGGGGCGGAAATATTCGCGTCGATGACATCGGTGGCGACGTGGTTGCCGAAACGGGGGGCGGCACCATTGAAGTCGGCAGCGTAGAAGGCCGTGTGAATCTGCAAACGGGTGGCGGAAACATCAAGATCGCATCCGCCAAGGGCGAGATCAAGGCGGAAAGTGGCGGCGGTAGCGTGGTCGTGCTCTCCGGCCTGCAAGGCGCGGTGCTCGAGACCGGTGGCGGCAGCATTCGTGTGGATAAGTGCAGTGGCCATGTGAAAGCTTCAACAGGTGGCGGAAGCGTTGATCTGGGCGAGATCGGCGGACCGGCGGAAATCGAGACGGGCGCAGGCAGCATTCGGCTGGCTTCCGCCAATGGGCGCGTGCAAGCTCAGACCGGCGGCGGCAGCATTCAATTAGACGGAGCGACATCGGTACAGGCGGAGACCTCGGCGGGTGGCATCATTGTCAAACTGCTCTCAGCCTCGGGAGTTCGCAGCAACTCCGCCCTGGAGACTTCTGCCGGCGACATCACCGTTTATCTGGCCAACGATCTGGCGATCACCGTTCGAGCCGAGATCGAAGTCGCCAATGGGCATGGCATCCGCAGCGATTTTACCGATATTCACATTTCGAGCGAAGGCGGACAGTGGGGGCCGAAAACGGTGACTGCCGAAGGTCAACTGAATGGCGGCGGCCCGGTCTTGAAAGTTCGTACAAATTCTGGAAATGTATATTTTCGGCGCATCAGTCACTAGGACGGTCGTTGGTCGATAGTCGATGGTCGTTTGCGAATCGCTGCGGACTTCGTTTGCTAACGACCATCGACGAGCGACGAACGACTGACAACGAACGACTGCTTGTTTCAGGAGGATTTATGAGCCATCGCTTCCTGCTTGCCATATTTCTTTTTACGCTGGTCGTTTCGCTCACGACAAGTGCACAACCCAAGCAACTGGACTACGACAACACCGGCGAAAGCTGGAGCTGGGAGTACAACTCAGAAGAGGCGAGCGGTTCGTCGTTCCTCGGTGTGGACATCGCCGACGTTACCGCGGAACGACTGGCCGAATTGAAGCTCAAAGAGGAGCATGGCGCCGAAATTATCATGGTCGACCAGGATGCTCCCGCCGGAAAGGCTGGCCTCCACGAACACGACGTGATCGTAAGCCTTAACGGCACGCCGATCGATAGCGCCGCGCAATTGCGCCGGATGATTAAAGAAACGCCGCCGGGCCGCGTGATCACTCTCGGCATCAGCCGCGACGGTCAGTCCATGACCATCAAGGTGCAACTGGCAGATCGGCGCAAGTCCATGGCATGGCAGCCAAAGATGCCAGACATGCCGAAGATGCCAGAGATGCCCACGATGCCGGAGTTCGACTTCCCCGTCTCGGTAGTCGTCGTGCACTCCTCGGCGCGCAGCGGCCTGATGGTGGAGAACATCACGAATCAACTCGGCGATTTTTTTGGGGTCAAGGATGGCAAGGGCGTGCTGGTGCGCTCGGTCGAAAAAGGTAGTCGCGGTGAGAAAGCCGGATTCCATGCCGGAGATGTGGTCATAAAAGTCAACGATCAGCCCGTGCACGATACTTCCGACTTCACGCACGCTCTGCGTTCGACTTCCGGCAACACTGCGGCTGTCACCGTGATGCGAGACAAGCGAGAGCAAAATCTTACTCTGACCCTTCCCGATAAAAGAGACTCCGGCAGCCTGCTCGAAGACACTTTGAGTATCCCCGAGATATCGGCCGAGACAGAACAGGCCATCAACCTCGCCCAAGAGGAAATTGCTCGCATCAGTCCGGCGATCGCGGAGAAACTGGCGCAAGGGGCAGCGCAGTGCGAGGATGCGGCCAAGAGGCAGCGGGAACGTGAGCAAAGGTTGCGAGAACGCCAGAAGAGGATGCAAGAGCAGCAGCAGAAGCTGCGCCGCGAGTTATCCGGAGAATGGACCGAAATCTAATCGTTGCTAACGCCCGGCCTGGGATGCGGGTTACGAAAGTCACCTCTGCTGAACTTGCGGCCCAGCGCGCATCGTCAAAAGAATGACCAGATTCCGAACTGGGACTACCCCCTCGTTACCTGTTGCGGTGACCGAAATCCCGATAATCTATTGCCGCAATGGCTTTCCGCGCCCTGTTGTTCTCAAAAAGCCCGGAGACGAATGCCGCCATGACGACGGCCTGCGCAAGCACGGGGATCCGCGCCGAAGTCTGTTCTGACATTTTCACCGCCATCGACAAAGCGAAGACGCGTACTTTTTCGTGCGTGATTGCGGATTGGGCTGACCAGCCCGAGGCCAGCTTTTTATTAAAGCGCGCTCGCGAGTCCGTGCCCAAC
>Ga0210388_10002659_pt1 | contig 13864 bp, 7 predicted proteins | sample IncBWC19OmetaG_FD_155485 | JGI IMG/M metagenome (GOLD analysis project Ga0210388, IMG submission 155485) | Forest soil microbial communities from Barre Woods Harvard Forest LTER site, Petersham, Massachusetts, United States - Inc-BW-C-19-O ...
TGCCACCGGCAACGTGATCGGCGAACTCCGCGGCGTAAACGAAAAAGAAATCGTCGTGCTCTCCGCACACTTGGATACCGTTTTTCCGGCGGGAACGGACGTCAAAGTCCGCCACGAGGGCAGCCGCATGCTGGCGCCGGGCATTTCCGACAACGGCACAGGCCTCGCCGCGCTGGCCGCCATCGCGCGGGCCCTCGAGGAAGCGCAAATCAAACCGCAGCGCACCATTCTCTTCGTTGCCAACGTCGGCGAGGAGGGCGAGGGTAATCTACGCGGCATGCGCGCCCTCGTCGATGCCTACCGTAGCCGCCTCAAAGCGGTAATCGTTTTAGACGGTGCTGGCACCGATCATGTGACCACCATCGCGCTGGCCTCGCGCCGCCTCGAAGTGGTCATCAGCGGCCCCGGCGGCCACAGTTGGTCGGACTTCGGCATGCCCAATCCGATCAACGCCCTGGTTCGCGGCTCCGTGCGTTTCATCAACACGAAGGTTCCCGCATCGCCGCGCACTACGTTTAATCTCGGACAAATTGACGGCGGCACTTCCATAAATTCGATTCCTTACCAAGCCCGCCTCAAGGTCGACGTGCGCTCGGAAAGCGAGAGTGAGCTAGCGCGCCTCGAATCCGCTCTGCGCGAGTCGATAGCTGCCGGCGTTCGCGACGAAATGGAGTCCCCCAGGGATCGTTCGCGAGGCAAGCTCGAGTGGAAGGTGGAACTCCTCGGCAGCCGGCCCGGTGGCGAATTGGCGGCAGCGTCGCCGCTTCTCGCGGCGTTGCGCGCCTCGGATGCTATCGTCGGAAATGAATCGCGCATCGAGCGTTCTTCGACCGATGCGAACATTCCTCTTTCTTTGGGAATCGACGCGATTTCTATTGGCGCCGGAGGCAACGGCGGCGGTGCGCACTCGCTCCAGGAATGGTACGACCCAGCAGGCCGCGAAATGGGACTGAAACGCGCCCTGCTCACGCTGCTTGGGGTTGCAGACCTGGCGACGGAGAGAACTCGATGATCAAGATTCGCGGGACCAGTTTGCTGCATCTGGGACTGATTGTTCTTTTGAGTTTCTGTGCCGGCGTATCCGTTCGGCGGGCAAAAGCCCAATCGTCCCAGAGCGACTCGCACACGGTCGTTTATCTCCACGGCCGCATGTACACGAATGATCCGGCTCATCCGTGGGCCGAGGCCATGGCCATTCGCGACGGCAAGATTCGCTGCGTCGGCAAAATCGATTACGTGCTCCTGGAATGCGGAGGAAATGATCCCAGCGCCGAAACCGTCCAGCTCAAAGGCAAATTCGTCATGCCCGGTTTCAACGACGCCCACGTACACCTCGGTAGCGCGGGTGCGGATATGCTCTCCGTGCGGCTAAATGGCGTCGCCAGTATCGAGGAGCTCGAGAAGCGCGTTGCCGAGGCCGTTGCGCAGCACAAAGAGGGAGAGTGGATCACCGGCAGCGGCTGGGATCACACCCTCTGGGCTGATAAAAAATTTCCCACTAAACAAGAGCTCGATGCCGTCGCGCCAAAGAATCCTGTTTTTCTTACGCACGTTTCGGGTCACGTAGCCGTGGCCAATACGCTCGCCCTGCGGCACGGCGAAATCAAGCATGACACGCCGAACCCTCCGGGCGGCATGATCGAGCGCGACGCCGACGGCGAAGCCACTGGCATGCTCGAAGAAGATTCCGCCATGAGCCTGGTTTCCGCCAGGATTCCCGACCTCAAATCCGACCAGCGCCGCCGTGGCATCCAGATGGTCCTTGCCGATGCCGCCAAAAATGGTGTGACCTCGGCGCAGGATTTTTCCGATTGGTCCGACTTCCTCGTTTATGTGCAATTGAAAGAAGAAGGGAAGCTCACGCTGCGCATCACGGAATGGCTGCCCTTTCTCCTCCCGACAAATGAGCTGCTGAATTTGCGAGCGCAGGGCGGTACTACGGATCCGTGGCTTCGCACCGGCGCTTTGAAAGCCTTCACCGACGGCGCGCTAGGGTCGCGCACCGCTGCCATGCTCGCGCCATACTCGGATGACCCCTCCACCAGCGGAATCTTGACGAATGATCCTGATAAGCTGCGCGCCATGGCGATTGAGCGCGACAAAGCCGGTTTCCAGTTGAACTTTCATGCCATCGGTGACCGCGCCAACCGCGTGGCGCTCGATGTCTTCGAAGCCGTCCTCAAAGCCAACGGCTCGCGCGATCGCCGCGACCGGGTCGAACACGCGCAGGTTCTAGCGCCCGAGGATTTGCCGCGTTTCGCGCAGCTCAAAGTAATTGCTTCGATGCAGCCTTCTCACGAAACTACCGACATGCGCTGGGCCGGTGCGCGCATCGGCCCCGACCGCTCCAGGGGTGCCTATGCCTGGGCCTCTTTAGAGAAGAGCGGAGCCCATCTGGCCTTCGGCACGGATTACCCCGTGGAGCCCATCAACCCACTACGGGGACTCTATGCCTGCGTGACTCGCGAGCTACCGGATGGCGGTCCCGCCGGCGGCTGGCAACCTCAAGAGAAAATTTCATTGGAAGACTGCATCCGCGCGTACACCTCCGGCGCCGCCTATGCGCAATTCGAGGAAGGGAAGAAAGGCGAGTTAAAAGCCGGCGAATACGCCGACTTCATCGTCCTTTCAAACGACCTCACAAAGATCGCCCCGCAGCAGTATACGAAAACCACCGTTCTGCTTACGGTGGTGGGCGGCCGCACCGTGTATCCCGAGAATTAGCAGACGCTCCCTACTCATTCGTTCTGAGCAAGAAATTCGCGTCCGCTCAGGGCTCGCGAACTTTCACCACCTGATCAATCTTTATATTATGAAGCTGCTGCACCCGTCCGCTGGGCCAACGAATCTCGATGAGCTTGGCAACCGTTTCTGTGCCCAGGCCAAAGCGCACCAGTGGCTCGCTTGAGGAGGCGTAGCCCACAGCCGTGGTGCACTGGTTGTATAGCTTGCGTCCGCTCGGTAATGTAACGGCTATCTGAGCGCCAATCCCATCCCGGTTGCTTTGTGTGCCGGTCAGCTTCAGGGCCAACCAGTGCCCGATACTTGCGGTCACATTGCGGAAGAGCCGCGCCGGTCCGTTCACATTGGAAACCACCGCGTCGAGCCGGCCATCGTTGTCGAAGTCGGCAAACGCCACGCCCCGGTATTGGCCCACAATCTGAAAATCGGCCCCGGCGGTCTGGGAAACGTCTTCAAAACGTCCATCTCCTTGGTTGCGAAACAGAGAGTTCGGCAACGACACCGTCCGGCCAAGGGATTCTTCAAGAGCCGGAAAATGCGCGTTCGCGGTGAACACATCCTTGAATCCGTCGTTGTCGAAATCATATAAGCCAATTCCCCAACCCGTCAGCGCTCGGGTCGCAACCGCGAGCCCCGCGCGCGCCGTGTCGTCCTCGAATACCGGAGTCTTCCCGGTGTTTCGAAAGAGCGGGAAAGTGTCGTTAATCATGGCTGTGAAGATCAGATCAGGCCGGCCGTCATTATCAAAATCGCGAAAGTCCACCCCCATACTGGCGACCGGCCGCCCATTGTCATCCAGCGCCACGCCTGCGAGCATCGCGACTTCTTCGAATTTCCCGTGTCCGAGATTGTGGAATAGAAAATTTGGCACGCTATCGTTGGCCACGAAGATGTCCATCAGTCCATCCCCGTCATAATCCGCGACCGCTACTCCCATGCCCTTGCCGAATTGCGCGGCGATTCCGGAAGACTCGCTGATGTCCGTAAACGTCCCATCATGGTTGTTGCGGAAAAGTTGGTTATGAGTGTCATGGTAGGCGCCGGGATGACAGTAAAGCGGCTTCTTGGCCGTGCCGCACTTGGGCTCGACCTTCGAGTCCCACTGTACGTAATTGCTAACGACCAGGTCCAGCCACCCGTCGTTATCCACGTCAACCCACGCCGCGGCAATGGACCACAGCTTGCCGTAATGCGGATCGATGCCGCCGAGGCGCGCCTTCTGGGTAACGTCTTCAAATGTGCCGTCGCCTCGGTTGTGATACAAGATGTTCCGATTGACCCCGGCGACAAAAATATCCGGATAACCGTCATTGTCGTAATCTGCGACAGCCACTCCTATCGAGTAGCCTTCCCCCGCTACGCCCGCCTTTTCCGTAACGTCCGTAAACGTTCCGTCGCAATTGTTGCGGAACAGCCGGTTGAAATACTGCGGATCGCTCTTCTTGAGCGACGGCATGGCCGCACCGTTCGTAAAGAAAATGTCCATGCAGCCGTCGTTGTTATAGTCAAGCACGGCCACTCCTCCCCCCATCAGCTCGGGCTGGTGAAATTCGCCAATGGCTCCGTTGCGCAGCTCGAAGTTAAGCCCGGACTTCCCGGCCGCATCTGCAAAGCGAATTTGCGCCTGCCCGCTCCCGCCGGCCGCGGCCAGCAACAAAATCAGTGTGATTCCTTGTGCCGTTCGTAGTCTCGTAGCCATTCCGCTTGCTGCGCCGCCTCCTTGATCCGGCTCTGCATCTGGTAAATTCGAAGCAGCAGGTTGTGCGCTTCGGGAAATTGCGGAAGCAAGCGTATGGATTGTTCCGCCGCGCTCGCCGCTTCGTCTGTGCGATGCAGCTGCAGCAGTACCTTGGCCCGCCAGAAGTAGGCCCGCGGAGCATTCGGATCCGCCGCAATGACCCCGTCCACCCGCTTCAAAGCTTCCTCCGCGCGCCCGGTTTCGTAAAGCAACTCCACAAATGCAACCTCGAAGTCAACGTCCCGCCGGGCTTCCGGCTGCTCAGAAAGCCTCCGCATCTCCGCCTCGGCCTCGGTCGTGCGTGCCAACTTCTCGAGACAAATGGCGCGAACTATTTGCGCCTTCGTGGCCCACTCCGCTTGTGCTGCGAGCTCGAGCGCCTCGTCCAAATCCTTTAGTGCCGCTCCGTACTCTTCGTTTTGATACAAAACCTGCCCGTTGAGAAACTTCGTCCGGGCATCGCCGGCGTCCGCGCTTGAGCCGACCTCCGTTTGCGTCTCGCCATGACTGGGCTCTTTCGCTGCCATCTCCGCGAGTAATCGTTGCGCAGCGTCGTATTGCCTGTCGTCACGCGGAATGGCATTCAGAACCTGGCGCGCGGATGGGTAGTCGCCTTTTTCCGCAAGAGACCGGCCGAGATAGTACTCGGCGGGTATCGAGGGATCGAGCTTCAGCGTTGCGCGGAAAGCGCTCACCGCGCCTGCCATGTCACCCGACAGAAAGGAGAATTTCCCCGCCGCGAGTTGCTGTTGTGCATCGTCGGCGTCGAGTTCGGCTCGCGCATGGTAAAGCTCTTTAGCGCGCTCAAAACGCAAGCCATCTTCGCCTGGAAATGGCCGCACTCCCATCGCCACCATGGCAATCGCCGCGTTCATTCGAACCGTGCGTATCCCATCCTTCAGAAGCCTCACCAGCTCGGTAGCCAATGCTTCCCGCTGAGCCGCGCTGGGCCTTATGGCCGTCGCCGCCGTCCCACGTACCAGCGGCTCGGGGTCGAAGAAGGAATTGAGCAGCGCATCGTAAGCCGACGGATCGTTTGAAAAGCTGCCCAGGTATCCGGCTGCGTTCGCTCGGATCAAGGGCCCTCCGGCTGAGTCGGATAGGATCTGTTCTAACGCAGGAATTGCTGCCGCATCGCCTTGCCGCGCCTCGGTGAAGGCATCGGCGCGGCGAATGAGTTTCTGCCGCGATTTGTCTCCATACCACGCGTTCATCTGCTGCACAGCCCAGGCCGCGCCCTTGTCTCGGTGGCAAAGATTGCACGCATTTGGAATGTCATGCCGGATGGTATTCTCCGGCGCCGGTATGCTCATCGAATGATCGCGCATCCGCGTCTCGAGGCTGATGATCGCGGCCGGCATGTGGCATTCAATGCATAGGCTTCCGGCGCTCGTCGCGGCATGATGAGTGTGTGAGGAAATGTTGGTTCGAGTCGTAGTGTGGCAGCCGGTACAAAGAGCATTGTTGCCTGCCCGAAGCCGTCGATCGCGATCCACATCGGCAGTGTGCGGATGGGTATGGCAGGTGGCGCACGTCGCTCCTCCCTTCAGGAAACACGGGCTCTGCCACAATCCAAACGCTTCATTCGCTAACTGCCGCGGTCGCCCGTCGGACCAATAGGCGGAGTCTGGTGATGTCGGCAACCGGTACTCCATCACCGGCGCAAAATAATCATAGTAATTCGCCCCGGCCTTGAAGTTATCCGCAAAAATGTCGCGCAACGAGTGGCACTCCGCGCAAATCATGGCGCTGCTCGCGGGGTCCAATCGCGCAGGATTGATGATGGCTTCTTTAATGCGCGCGCGCGTCTCTACGTCTATAACCTTGCCCTTCACGTCCGTCGCCCTATCGATGTGCTCTCTTCCCGGGCCATGGCAGCTTTCGCAATTGATTCCAGAATCCCGCCACGTCGTCTGATAGCTTAGCTTCTCCAAGGCAAAATTCTTCGTTCCCCGGCTTACATGGCACGAGTAACAGGTTTTGTTCCAGACCAGGTTCGGATCTCCCGAACTCTCTTCCGGATTGCCAATATCAAGATCGAGGACCCACTTCTTTCGACTGATATCCCATGTAGGAGGGATCACAATGATGCGCCCGTCAGGCAGCGTGATCAGGTACTGCTGAAATCTCCGGTCGCCGAGCGCGTATTCTATCCGGTGTTCCCATGGCTTGCCCGCCACGTCCGATTCGGTCACGTAATAGTTGTTGTCGCGGTGGTTCAATAAATAAGTCCCGCCGCGCAACACGACTTTACCCTGCGTAAAATCTCCTTTGACGGTCTCGTTCGTCGCCGGTTGCATCCCTCTGCCGTGGCGCGATCCCGCCCACTCGTGATGGATATCTGCGTGGCACGTCGCGCATGCTTCCGCGCCCACGTAACCCTGCTCGGACTGCCCCTCGAGTGGCGGCACGAGAGAAAGCACGAGCAGAAGCCCTAGACACCGCAGTAGAAAAATTTGGTTCAAAAACTGCCTCGATGCGAATCTATCATAGGTCGCGTCTCCCAGAATTTCTGGCGACATCCGCCTGAGTACCAGGACTCACTTGCGGCAAGGGAACACGTTCCCGTGATTTCCATTCGGTGAATCTAAAGTTTATATCGCTGGTCGGTTGGATTCTTATTGACAAAGTCACGCAGCGGCCATATATAAGCTCCTCAGAACCCTGTGGTGGGGTGCCGTAGCTCCGTACAATCGACCTGAATTGCGCGAGCGAGAGTTCGTGCGTATGCGGAGCTTTTTCTCGCAAGTTGTACGTAGGCTGGGGGCGACTTCAGATTCTCTATGAAAGGCTGTAGCAAAATATGATGCGGTGTAGATCGGTGCAGGAAAACTTGATATTTATTTTAGATAATCTATAGAGCGCAATCGCTTTAGCTTTTTGTGATGCATTGGTAGCTTGCTTGCATCTGTCTCGACCATACGGTTTGTTTTGTGGTGGTTGCTCAATTCAAAGATATTTCGAATTCTAGAGATCAGTTGGCTCTTTTCGAACGACTTGATCTGGTTGTTATATTTAGGGTCCTTGAGGCCCATCCGGGAGGTAGTTGAATGTCAAGTAAGCGAGTGGCTCTGCTCCTAGCTGCGTTGTTCTGTTTGTTTGCCGTGGCTCCATCCTCTTTGTTTGCCCAGTCCGCAAGCACCGGCACGGTCGCAGGAACGGTTACGGATCCGTCCGGCGGGGCCATTGTCGGTGCTACGGTCACGATGACGGATACCGCGACGAATAGTCAGCGCTCGGAAACCACCAATGACGCCGGAAGATACTTCTTCGCGAACGTTGTACCTAGTGCGTACAACGTTACCGCCAACAAGACAGGCTTCCGCGTTTCCAAGCTCACCGGTCAAGACGTAACCGTTGGCTCGACGCTTACCCTGAACATCAGGATGGAATTGGGTTCCGTAGCCGAAACCGTCGAGGTCACCGTAAACACGGGTGCGGACCTTCAGACCCTGAATGCAACGGTGGGTAACACCGTCAGTGGCGCTACACTGCAGAGTTTGCCGGCGATTGGCCGAGATACGGGAAGTTTCATGACCCTCCAGCCTGGCGTCTCTCCCGATGGCAGCGTCGCTGGCGCGGTCGTTGACCAGAGCACCTTCCTGCTCGATGGCGGCCAGAACACGAATGACATGGACGGCAGCATGCAGGTTTATACGCCCTCCTTCGGTGATGATCCCACCGGCGGTATCGTGAAGAACAGCATCGGCGGCGCGCCCACGGGCGTCATGCCGACCCCCATCGATAGCGTCGAAGAGTTCAAGGTCGATACGGCCAACCAAACGGCAGACTTCAATAGCTCTGCGGGCGCCGAGGTTCAGGTGGTTACCAAGCGCGGCACGAATGCTTGGCACGGCACCGCCTATGAGTACTACTTAGATAATGGACTAAATGCGAACACGTGGCAGAACAACAATAGCGATACGCCAATCCCCATTTATCACTACAACCGCTTTGGTGGCGCCGGCGGAGGGCCGATCATTCCCAAGACCCTTTTGGGAGGCAAGACCTATTTCTTTGCTAACTATGAAGGTTTCCGTTGGCCGAACTCGTCTACCTACGAGACGATCGTCCCCACGGCTACGTTGCGGGCGGGCATCATTACCATCGGCGGCGTACAGTACAATATGCAAACGGGAACGAATTGCGGGCCGTCCGGCGCCGCCGCTTGCGATCCTCGCGGCATCGGACTCAATCCTGACGTCTCCCAGATGTGGAGTAAATACGAACCGCTGCCAAACGAAACGGGCACTGCGGGAGGCGGTTGCGGTGGATTTGCCGGCAGCCCGCTGTGCGACGGCGTCAACGAACAGGGATTCAAGGCCAACATGTCGCAGCCCCAGACTTCTAATTTCTTTGTGGCCCGCATCGACCACGATTTTGGCTCAAAGTTTCATTTCAACAGCAGCTACCGCTACTATAGGCTGAATAACACCACCGACAGCCAAGTGGATATCGGCGGTTTCTTCCCTGGTGATACCCTCGGGACGCCTGCTTCACTTTCCAACCGGCCGCAACAACCCTGGTATTACGTAGCGGGCTTGACCATTAACGTCAGCTCCAATACCACGAACGACCTCCACTTCAGCTATCTGCGCAACTACTGGTCTTGGAATGCTGCTGGTGGTCCGCCTCAGATCAGCGGGCTCGGCGGAGCTCTGGAACCGTTCGGCGAGACTGCCACTGAAACACTCGCTCCTTACAACGTTAACACCCAGAACGTCCGCACGCGCTTCTGGGATGGCCAGGACAAATTCTTGCGCGACGACTGGACCATGCTGAAGGGAAATCACCTCATGACCTTCGGGGGCGCCTATCAGCGAAACTGGGATTACCACCAGCGCTCGGACAACGGCGGCGGCATCAACTACACTCCGACCTACCAACTCGGTCTGAATAACAGCGGGCAGGGGTCGGGTGGTAATGTGGACTTCTCCAGCACTCTGCCCGCCGGAGTCAATGCCAACACATGGGGAGCCCTTAGTTCCGTAGTCCTCGGAATTGTGACCCAGTCGCAAATCGCCTATACGCGTCAGGGCGCCGATTTGGCGCTTAACCCCCCGCTGACCCATGCGCAGGATCAGAGCACCATTCCGTACTACAACGTATATTGGAGTGATTCATGGCATATGAAGCCCTCCTTTACGTTGACGTACGGTCTCGGTTGGACCCTCGAAATGCCTCCAACGGAAGCCCAAGGCAGACAGATTGAGCTGGTAGGTCAGAATGGACAGGTGATTGATGGCCTCGCGTACCTCAAACAGCGTGAGACTGCTGCCCTCGCTGGCCAGGTTTACAACCCGGAACTCGGTTTCGATCTTGTCGGCAACACCGGTTCGGGCCAGAAATACCCTTACAACCCGTTCTATGGCGAGTTCAGTCCACGCATTGCGGCGGCTTGGAACCCCAATTACAGCGATGGTGTGCTTGGCAAACTCTTTGGAGCCGGCAAAAGCGTCGTCCGCGGTGGCTATAGCCGCGTCTACGGGCGTCTAAACGGCGTGGATCTTGTTCTCGTGCCCCTCCTCGGAGACGGCCTCATCCAGGCGGTTCAGTGCACCAACAACTTCATGCCCGGTGCAGTCGCCCCGTTAGCTGCTGGTCCCCAGTGTGGTTCTATCAACCCCACGGTTGCCAATGCCTTCCGGGTTGGCGTGGACGGCAACAACGCTCCCATTCCGGCGGCCGCCGGGACGCTTCCCCAGCCGACTTTCCCGGGCTTCAACGCCGTTGCGGCAGGCGCGGCTGAGGCCTTGGATCCGAATTTCCGGCCTAACGTGGTCGACTCGTTCGACTTGACCGTTCAGCGCCAATTGACGCCCAAGATGCTTCTCGAATTGGGTTATATTGGCCGCAGAATTACCCACGAATACCAGCCGATCAACCTCAATGCTGTCCCGTACATGATGACCCTGGGTGGGCAGCAATTCCAAAAAGCCTATGCCGCCGTTGAGATTGCTCTCGGCTGCAAGACCTATGCCACCTGCGGTGCCGCGATTCCGTCAGGCGCAGGCGCCACAACGGTCCAGAAGATGGCGTATGCGAACGGCTTTACTCCTCAGCCCTTCTTCGAGACCGCTCTAGCTGGCACAGGCTACTGCAACGGGTTCTCCAGCTGCACCGCAGCCGTGGTTTACAATGAGGCCATACAGGGAAGCAACCTGCTGTCCCAGAGCGTTTGGAGCCTCTGGAGCGACCTGGATAACGGTGGGTTCAATTTCCCCCGCAGCATGATGAATACCCCGATACCCGGTTCCGTATCACCCACGTTCGGCGGCGGTGGGCAGGCAGCCTCCGGCATCGCCGATAATATGAGCATCGGCTATGGCAACTACAATGCCGGTTTCGTCTCCCTCAAGGTGACCAACTGGCACAACATCACGCTCCAGCAGAACTTCACCTACAGCAAGGCTCTTGGCACCGGAGCTGTCGTACAGGCCTCCAGCGAGTACACCGCCAACGATCCTTTCAACCTCCAGAACATGTATGGTGTTCAGAACTTCGATCGGAAGTTCGTGTACAACATCTATGCGTTGATCAACGACCCGTATTACAAGTCGCAACAAGGCTTCGTCGGTCGCGTTGCCGGTGGCTGGTCCATTGCTCCGATCTTCACTGCTGGCAGCGGCGCGCCGGTTTACTGCAACACGGCTACCGATGCCCAGTCGTTCGGCTCTGGCGATGGCAATAGCTACTTCGACAACGAGCAATGCATTTTCAGAGGTGCCCATCCTTACGGCTCGGGCCTCTACGCCAATGCCGGTCCCGCCGCGTATAATATCTTCGCTAATCCGTCAGCCCTTCTGGCTACCGTTGGTCCTCCAATCTTGGGCTTAGACCAGGGAACGGGCGGCAACGGGTCTGTGATCCGTGGTTTGGGTTATTGGAATATGGACCTGAGGGTGACCAAGAACATCAAGGTCTGGGAACGGGTTAGCACCGAGTTCCAGTTCGTTGCCCACAACGTGTTCAATCACCCGGTGTTCTATAATCCCGGTACCGGCCCCACTCCCGGACTCAGTCCTTCCGCGAACAACGTAGCGGACTTCGGCGTGGTCAGCGCGCAGGGTAACGATCCTCGGCAATTGCAGTTCGGTCTGCGCGTGAGTTTCTAACTTCTTCCGGCGTGTTTTCACAAACATGCCGCAAAAACGGGGAAGGCTTACACGGCCTTCCCCGTTTTGCTTTTGTGCCTGCGTTTCCGGCGCGAGCCCGTTTCCATAAGTGAAAAACCAAACACGGAGACCAGCGGCGAAACCCCAGCAACGATAAACTTCAGTGCTTCCTCGCCTTGCGAGCCTTGTCACTGGTCGCCACAAGAACTAAACTGGCGCGCTCGCCTCCTAAGCGATTTCAGTCGTGACTAAACGTCTTCGCGCCGATCTGTCTCTGGCCTTCTGCAGCCTCCTCTGGGGAGCGACCTTCGTCGTCGTCAAAAATTCCCTCGCCTACTCATCCGTCTACATTTTTCTCGCCGTTCGATTCACGCTTGCAGCCCTGCTCATGGCGGCATTTCGCCCGCGTGTCTTTCGAACGCTAAAAAAGGAAGAGTTGCTTGCCGGCGCCGCCCTCGGCTTCTTTATGTTCGGCGGTTACGCCTTCCAGACGACCGGTCTCGAATACACCACTCCCGCGAAGTCCGGTTTTGTCACCGGCTCCAGCGTCGTGATGGTGCCGCTACTGCTGGGCATTTTCTGGGGACGCCGCCTTACGCTCTGGGTGTATGCCGGCGTATTCGCGGCGGTCTTTGGTCTCTATTTCCTCACCGTGCCGGCCGAAGGCGTTTCCTATCTCAATCGCGGCGATCTGCTTACGTTCGTCGCTGCGGGGCTCTACGCCATGCATATCATTCTGGTGGGCGATTACACTCGACGGCACTCCGTTGCGGCGCTCAGCGTGCTCCAGGTCGCGGCGTGCGCCGCTTTGGCGTGGGTCGCGACGGGCTTGACCTCAGTAACCGGCTGGCAGGCAGCGCGCTTCGGTTGGCAACCCGGGTCGCTGCTGGGAATCGCGATCTGCGCTGTGCTTGCAACCGCTGTGGCCTTTTCGATTCAGCTTTGGGCGCAGCAGTTCACCACCTCGAGCCATGCGGCCATACTTTTCACGCTCGAGCCCGTCTTTGCTTCGATGACTTCCTACATTTTGGTGCGTGAGAGACTTGCGAACCGAGCACTGCTCGGCGCGGCGTTTGTGCTTGCGGGCATTTTGATTGCTGAACTGCAAGGTCCGCCGGCTGCGCCGGAATCGCCGGAACCCACCGGAGAGACAGCTAAAAGCTAACAACGAATAGCTCGCAGCCTTTCTTCACCGGCCGTTGGCGTAGTTCTTTACGTCGACTGGGTCATACATCGTGGCTGTTGCGGCGTGCGCTTTTTCGTAGGCGGCAATGTCCGCCTGGTGCTGTAGCGAAGTGCCGATATCGTCGAGGCCCTTTAGCAGAACTTCCTTGCGCGACGGGGCTAAGTCGAAGCGGAACATCAGGCCATGGCGGTCGGCGACGGTTTGATTCGGCAGGTTCACGGTCAGCATGTAGCCTTCTTCTTTTTCCGTGCGCTGGAAGAGTTCTTCGACTTGCTCTTCGCCGAGAGACAATGGCAGGATGCCGTTCTTGAAGCAATTATTGTAGAAAATATCGGCGTAGCTCGGCGCTATGATTACGCGGAAGCCGTAGTCTTTCACGCCCCAGGGGGCGTGCTCGCGGCTTGAGCCGCAGCCAAAATTGGCTCGCGCCAGCAAAATCGATGCGCCTTCGTAGCGCGGAAAATTCAGCACGAACTCGGGGTTAGGTTGCTCACCCGGCAAGTAGCGCCAGTCATAAAACAAAATCCTCCCAAATCCCTGCCGCGTCAGCGCCTTCAGGAATTGTTTCGGCACCATCTGATCGGTGTCCACATTCACCTTATCGAGCGGCGCGATCATTCCAGTGTGCGTGTTAAATGGCTCCATTCGCTTCGGACTCCTTAGAAACTCACATCGTTCCGCGGAAAACAACCTCATCTTGCCGACCGTCGATAGCCTCCGAGAGGGCACAGCGTGCGGTGCCCTTAGAAAAGACAGCTACTCGACGGATGAGACGTCGAGTGAACGTACATCGACGAAGTGGCCGGCGATGGCGGCTGCGGCTGCCATAACCGGGCTGACCAGATGCGTGCGGCTGTCTTTGCCTTGGCGGCCCTCGAAATTGCGGTTCGAAGTACTGGCGCTGCGCTCGTGGGGCGGTAGGACGTCGGCGTTCATGCCGATACACATGCTGCAGCCTGCGTCGCGCCACTCGAAGCCTGCGTCGCGGAAAATTTTGTCGAGACCTTCTTTTTCGGCTTGTGCTTTGATGCCCCGGGAGCCGGGGACGATCAGGGCTTGCTTGATGCTGTGCGCTATGTGCTT
>Ga0210388_10002660_pt1 | contig 13863 bp, 7 predicted proteins | sample IncBWC19OmetaG_FD_155485 | JGI IMG/M metagenome (GOLD analysis project Ga0210388, IMG submission 155485) | Forest soil microbial communities from Barre Woods Harvard Forest LTER site, Petersham, Massachusetts, United States - Inc-BW-C-19-O ...
ATGCGCAAGCTGAAGTCCCGCTGCCGCGCGGCGTTGCGAGCAACAATGAGCATGGCTACGTTGCTGCATGCGATGAGAAGAACCAGCGTGACCAGGGCCATGAGGATCAGCATGGGTTCACGATCGTAATCGCCCAGACCCTGAATGCCTTTGGCCGGAGCGAAGCCGAGCCTTACCTTCGGATGGGCCGCGTCCCGCGAAATTCCAAGCGTGGCATAGGCAGCCGCGTGAAATGTGGGCGTGACCTCCGCTATGGCCTGTTTTGCAGTCACTCCCGGATTCAGCCGCGCAATCAGCTGCAGGCACCACCAGTCGGGCGAGCCGTAGAGCGTATGAATAGTCGAGTTGCCCCACGGATTTAGTTCGGGCCTTCGTTGCAGCGGCATCCAAAAATCGGTTAGGCCGCCAGGGTTCACTCCTGGAAAATCCTCGCGCGCAACGCCGACGATGGTGAACGGAATTCCTTTGACGTACATTGTTTGTCCCAGCGCAGATGGATTGCGCGAAAAGCGCCGCGACCAATATTCATAGCTGAGCACGACGACCGCGGAGTTCTGGTTTTCGTCGTCGAGCGAAAAGCCACGGCCTCGCGCCATGGTTACGCCGAGGCCGGAAAAAAAGTTTCCACTCACCATTTCGGCGGAGATTTGTTCCGGAGATTGGTTGTCAACCCGCACGGCAACCCTTCCATCCATGCTGAGCGGTGCAAACGCGACCACTTGGGAAAATGCACGACGATCCTGGCGCAAGGCCTGAAAGACGGGCAGCGAAAACGATGTCTCGCTGTCGCCCGTGCTGTGCGCACCATAAGGCTGATCATCCGGCGTGTGCAGGTAGATAAGCTGCTGCGGATTCGGAACAGGAAGCGATCGCAGCAACACTGCATTCATCACCGTGAAGATGGCCGTGGTCGCGCCGATTCCCAGCGCCAGCGTGAGGATCGCCGTGGCCGCAAAGACAGGTGATTTGCGCAGTTGGCGCACGGCATAGCGCGCATCGCGGGCCGGCGTTTCGATAAACGGAATTCCCCGCTGCATTCTGTATGCCTCCCCGGTCTGCGTGACACCGCCGAACTCACGCAGTGCCGCGGTTCGCGCATCCTGGTTCGACATCCCGCGCTTGAGATTTTCCTCAAACGCCAAATCGATGTGAGCGCGCAACTCCTCGTCGAGATCCTGATTGAGTTTGTGCCTGCGGAAGAGCGCCGCGCAACGGCTGAAGAGTGTGCGTATCGGGTCCACGTTCGCCTCCTACTCGGTTCGTAATGCCTGCATGGGATCGATTGACGCGGCGCGGCGCGCGGGGATAAGCCCTGCTGCCGCCGCGCAGGTTGCGAGTATAAGCGCCGCGCCGGCAATGGCACTTGCATCGAGCGGGCGTACGTCGTAGAGCAGGCTGCCGAGAAAACGCGTGAGGCCAGCGGAGGCGGCAAAGCCCACGGCAATGCCAACGCTGGCAAGCAAGAGCGCGTTGCCGAGCGTTCTACCCAGAACTTGCCGGCGCGTTGCACCCAGGGCCATGCGTATGGCGATCTCCCGCGTGCGCTCGGTTACGGAATACGCGATCACACCGTAAATTCCGAGCAACGAAAGCGCCAGAGCAATAACGGCGAATGCGGCGAGAATACCTGTGTTGAATCGACGCGACGTTTCCGTGGAAGCGACGACCTGTTGCATCGAGTAGATTTCCGATACGGCAAGCAGTGGATCGATTTGGTGTACGGCTTTCTCGAGTGTTGCAGCAAGTGCAGTCGGGTTGCCCGCAGTATTCAGCACGATGTGCAAGTCGCCGCGCGTGCCGAAAGTCTGCGCCAACGCCGCTTCCCACTGCCGATTGCTCTGCTCAAATGGCTCATACATCTGCGGATATACGGCTTGATCCAGCGCGCCCTGGCGCACATCCGCAATAACTCCCACGACGGTAATCAGCGGACGCGTGCTCTTTGGATTTCCGCCCATTCTGAAGCGCCGGCCCACCGCATCCACGCCTGGCCAATGCTGGCGCGCCGTCGACTGGCTGACGATCGCCACCAGGGGCGCATCGGGCCGGTCGTCGTCATGAGTGAAATAGCGCCCCTCGATCAGTGGAATGCGCATGGCGCGAAAGTAGTCGCCGAGGACAAAATAATTTGAGACGGAGAGCCATGCGCGCCCGTTCTGTGGAACGTATCCCTCCGGAACAAAGTTGCGATCGGACTTGATTCCGATAACTGGAATGTTGGTGGCAGCGCCTGCATATTTTACCTGTGGGAGGGTAGCAGCCTGGCGAAGAAGCTCACTATAGAATGCGTCGACTTTCTGCTGAGTTGGATAATCATGCTCGGGCAGACTCAGCGAGGCGGTCAACACATGCTGCGGCTCAAAGCCCGGATCGGTGGCCAGCATCTTTGCAAAACTGCGCAGGAGCAAGCCTGAAGCCACGAGCAACAACATGGCCAGGGCAATCTCCAGCGTCGCCAGCCCGCCGCGCATCCGGCTCTGCGAGCGGCCCGTGCTCGCACCACGGCCTGCTTCGCGCAGCGAATCTAATACATCGGGCTTGATTCCGGCCAGTGCAGGCGCCCATCCGCATAGAATGCCGCTCATCCCAATCAATGCAAACGCAACCAACAACATGGGCCAGCGCAAGGCAATTTCGTTCAGGCGCGGCAACGAGTCAGGAAGCGCGGCCGTGGCCAGTTGCACCAACGTCGCGGCCAGCGCCACGCCCAACACTCCGCCAATTGCGGCCAGTAACAAGCTCTCTGTGAACAACTGCTGCAGTATGGTTTTGCGCGCTGCTCCCAACGCTGCGCGCACGCCGAATTCGCGCCGCCGGCCTGCCGAGCGCACCAGCAGCAGGTTGGCAAGGTTTGCGCCGGCGATCAGTAGGATCAGGCCGGCCGCGGCCAGCAGCGTATTTAACAGCGGCCGCGCATTGTGAACCGTCTCGTCCTGCAGCGACTGAACATTGCTGGTGAGATGAATTCCATCCTGCGGAGGAATTTCTGCTTCAATGCTTGCCACCATGCGACGGACATCGCCTTGCGCCTGCGCCAGCGTCACTCCCGGCTTGAGACGGGCAATAGCGCCGTATTGAAAATTGTCTGTCTCATCCTGCTTTTCATCGGGGGTAAAACTCATCGGCACCCACATGTCGCGATGGCTGAGACGTCCCGCGTCCAATGGAAACTCAAAATTGCGCGGCATGACGCCAATAATCGTGTAGGGCCGGCGATCCAGATCGATGGTTGCACCAATCGCGCGTGGATTTGATTGAAAGCGCTCGCGCCACACGGCATAGCTGATGACCGCAACGGGAGATGAGTTCACGTCATCAGTCTGCGTGAAACTGCGGCCGAGGACGGGCTGCGTGCCCAGCAGCGGAAACAGCGATGCGGTCACACGCTCAGCCTTTGCCTGAAACGGTTTGCCTGCTCCGCTGGCTTCAAATTCAGCGGGAACGAAACCCGCGACCTGCAAGAAGGTCTGGTTGTCGCGAGCAAAGCGAATCACGTCAGGCGCGGGCAGATCGGCCTGGTCAAACTGATGCTCTACGCCTTCGTGGAGCCTAACGAGCCGGCTGGGCTGGTAGAACGGCAGAGGCCGCAGCAGCACGGCCTCGACTACGGAATACACCGCTGCGACCCCGCCGATGCCAATGGCCAGCGTCGACACCGCTGTGAGCGTAAAGGCCGGCGACTTTCCCAGCTGCCGCAACGCATAGCGGATATCGCGGACCAACGTCTCGACGAAAGGAAGTTCGCGTTGCGTGCGATAGCGTTCTTTTGTCTGGGCAAGACCGCCAAATTCGCGGAGCGCCGCAGTACGCGCACTCTGCCTCGACATGCCGCGCCTGAGGTTTTCCTCAAAGGCCAAATCGATGTGAGCGCGCAACTCTTCGTCGAGGTCGCTGTCGAGTTTGTGTCTGCCGAACAGCGCTGCGGATCGGCTCAACAAAATTCGCATCAAGTCCATCTCATCTCCTACTCTGTTCTCAGTGCCCGCATGGGCTCAATCGACGCTGCACGCCGTGCGGGGATCCATCCTGCGAAGGCGGCGCAAACTGCGAGCACAAGTGTTGCATCGACAAATGCCAACGGATCGTAGCCCTTTACTTGGTAGAGCAGGCTGGCCATCAGGTGTCCAGCGTAGAGCGCAGCCGGAATGCCCAGGCATAGGCCAATGAGAATCTGACCGAATGCGCCGCGCATCACCATGGATACGACGCTCGATCGCGTGGCTCCCAACGCCATGCGAATGCCGATCTCGCTGGTGCGGCGGGCCACGAAGTACGACATGACGCCATAAAGCCCGACCGATGCCAGGATGAGCGCGAGAATGCCGAACAGGCTGATGAGGCGCGCGATCAGGCGATCCTGCGTGAAATTGAGCGCGACCTGGAAGTCGAATGTGGAGAAATGAAACAGCGTGAGATTCGGATCGATGGCGGCCAATGTTCTGCGGCCAAGCGCCTCCGCGTCTTCCCGCGGCCCGGTGAAGTTGAGAATGATCATGTTGACGAACATAGAGTTCTTTTCGCCCGCAATCGTGTCCGACTCCTTGAAGCCGGTGAACTGCTGTGTTAGCGGGCGGAGAAAAACCGGGCGGACCTCGCTGCGCGGATTATTCATCTTGAAGTCGGCGAAGACACCTACAATTTCAAATGCACCGGAGTATTGCGGGCTGTCGATTCCGAAATGTTTGCCGAGCGGATCCTGGTTGGGGAAGTAGCGCCGGACGAAGGTTTGATTGACGATGGCCACCGGCTGCGAGGTTGCCGTGTCCTGCTCCGTAATTCCACGGCCGCGCAACACCGGCACGCCGATCGAATCGAGGAAATTCGTGCTTACGCGGTCCCATGTCGAACCGCATTTGTCATTCGGTCCCGGCGCGGGATGGCCCTGCTGGGTGACGCATTCACTCCAGTTGGTACCTTCGAGTGGACCGTACATGGCGAGGCTCATATTGGCCATGCCAGGCAGCGCGGAGAAGCGGTCTTCGATTTGGCGATAGAGCGCGGGAAGGCGATCGAGGGTGTAACCGGCGCCGTCCGGATCGAATTCAAGGACATACCGGTTGGCGGGCGCGAGGCCGAAGTTCTGGTGTTCCAGATTGGCGAGCGACTTGGTCATGAGGACGGCGCCTGCAAGCAGAACCACCGATAGAGCCACCTGAAAAATGACCAGTGCTTTTTGCGGCAGAGACGAGCGGTCGCGCATGAATCCGCTGCCGCGGTTGACGCCGCGCAACGCCTCGGCTGGCTGTGCACCGGACGACAGCCACGCCGGCGCCGCGCCGAAGAACACTCCGGTCAAGAGAGAAACCAGAAACGCGAATCCCAGCACCGGCAATGAGGGAGTGGTTTGAACGGGCATGTCGTTCGCAATTGGAAACATCAGGCCGAGTAGTAACTGCGAGCCGGCGTACGCGACGGCTAACCCGGCAACTCCGCCGATCAGGCTCAGCAGCACGCTCTCAGTGAGACTCTGGCGGATGAGCCTCTTACGCCCCGCGCCCAGTGCCATGCGCACGGCAACGTCAGAGCGCCGCGCCGTGCTGCGCGCCAGCAGCAGGTTGGCGATGTTGGCGCAGGCAATGAGCAGCACCACGCCAGACAGCATCATGGCCATACGCAGGCCTGTGCTGGTCTGCTGCTGCAGATTTTGAATGCCGCCGCCGGCGCGCGTGAGGACTACGTGCTGCCTGGGAATCTCGGCCGCCCCACCATGTTCGGTAAACGAGGTACGCATGACCAGCCATTGGCGCAGCGAAACGGAGAGCCTGGTTTGCAGCGCGCCGATGTTGACGCCGGAGCGAACCCTGCCAATCGCATAAAGCCATCCTGTATCGTTATCGCGCTGCATAAGCGTGGCAGTTGATCCATCGATGAGGGGTTCGTCTGCCAGCGGCATCCAGAACGCGGGCGTCCGTTCTGCGATGCGATCGCCGAAGAAGCCGGCAGGCGCGATGCCGGCCACGGTAAATGGATGGGTCTGCACAAAGACCGTTGAGCCCACCACACCAGGGTCTCCGGCGAATTTCGTTTGCCAGGCACGGCAGCTGAGCACTAGAGCCGGGGCCGCTCCGGGCTTGTCGTCTCTATCGTCGAGGGTGCGGCCCGCATAGGGGCCTATGCCGAGCGTCGAGAAAAAGTTTCCCGAGACATACTCGCCCTGGAGCGGTTTTGACGCCGCGGCGCCAACGCGCACGCTGTATGTGTTAATGCCCGCCTGCACAGCCGCCAACTGCTCGAACTCCGGCGCGGACTGCTTGAAGTGCTGGTAAAGATCGTAAGAGAAGATGGGGAAGTCGCCGTTATCGTTGGTGAATCCGCCCTCGTAACAGCAGTCGTCGGTGTCGCCGATGCGATAGAGGCGCGCGGGATCGGCTACCGGAAGCGAGCGCAGTAGAATGCCTTGCACCAGCGTGAAGATGGCGGTATTGGCGCCGATGCCGAGCGCCAGTGTGACTACGGCAGTGGCTGTAAAGCCGGGCGACTTGCGCAATTGCCGCAATGCATAGCGGATGTCCTGCGCCAATCTCTCAAGAAACGGCAGCCCGCGCTGCACTCGATAGTGTTCGCGTGTCTGCGTCACTCCGCCGAACTCGCGCAGCGCCGCGGTACGCGCATCTTGCCTGGACATGCCGTGCTTGAGGTTTTCTTCAACGGCGAGATCGATATGCCAGCGCAGCTCCTCGTCGAGATCGGCGTCGAGCTTGCGCCTGCTGAAGAGCGCTGCGCAACGGGTCATCAACATGCGTATCCGGTCCATCTCTATCTCCTACTCGGTTCGCAGTGCCTTGATGGGATCGACGGACGCGGCGCGGCGAATCGGAATCAGCGCTGCGAGGAAACCAATTGAGGCAAGTAATGCAGCCAGGGCCAAGACGACACCGCCGTCGCGTTCGGGCTGAATAATCAGAATGCTCGCGACGACGCGGCGGAGTATGAGCGTCATCAACAACCCTGCTCCCAATCCAATGGCAAGCAGCACCGCGATGCGAGCGAACAGCATGCGCGCAATTCCCGCGCGTGTTGAGCCCAGAGCCATGCGCAAGCCAATGTCGCGAGTGCGGCTTACTGTCTCCTGCGCCAGCAAACCGTGTATGCCAACGGCGGCAAGCAACACCGCAATGCACGCGAAGAGGCTGAACAGCCAGCTCTCCATGCGATTCGTGACCAGGGCATCATCGAGCACTTCATCCAGAGTTTGCGGTGTTTGGAAAGCGATGGCCGGCCCTACCTCATGGAGTGTGTTTCTCAACTGGGGAACGATACTCAGCGGCGTTACGGCCGTGCGGACGAACAGGTTGAGGCTCATCGAACTTGCATCCTGCTGTTGTTTGGGCGTGAACTGTGAGAATGGAAAGTCAATTTCCGGACGCGCATCCTCCGCGGCGTTTTGGCGGGCATTGGCGACTACGCCGACAATGGAAATACTGTTTCCGTCCCACCGCCGGAACGCCTGTGCGAGTGGATCTTCCTGTTCCGTTAGGAACTCCTTGACCCAGGCTTCATTCACAATTGCAGCGGGTTGCGAAGTGTAGTTATCTTGCGTACCGAAGTTGCGACCCTGCAGGATGCGAAGGCCAAGCGCAGAAAAATAACCTGGCGTGACGGTCCTGGTTTCCGAATTTCGCTCACGATCCGGCGGATCGGGCAGGTGACCCACAAGCTGCATGGTAGAGCCCGATCCAAATCCAAAGAGTGGGCCCTGGTCATTGAACCCCGCTGCGGTCACTCCCGGCATCGCTTGCACGCGTGCCTCCAAAGGCATAATGAATTCCTGCACGAAGTCGCGTCCCTCGTAGTCGCCAGAAGGCTTGTTGAGTGCAAGCGTCAACAGATGGCTTGGATTGAAGCCGATGTCGGCCTGCAACATGCGCTGCAATGTGCGCAGCAACAGGCCGGAAAAAACCAGCAGGACGAGAGAGAGTGCAATCTGCGTGACCACGAACGATGCACGGAGTCGATGCTGGCTGCGGGAGACGCCCGTAGCCACGCCGGACTTCAAAGCGAGATTCGGATCCGACTTCGCCGCACGCCACGCGGGAATGAGTCCTGCTCCCAAACTCGAAAGCAGGCCGGCGGATAACGTGACGGCGACGACCTGAAGGTTAAGTTGGATGTTGGCGCCGCGCATGAAAGCATGGGCGAGGAATGCCTTCATAGCGGCCAGCAGAGCAGCGGCAAACAAGATTCCTGTGCCTGCCCCGAGCACGCCCAGGATCGAATTTTCGACGAGCAATTGCCGAATCAGTCTTCCCCGTGCCGCTCCGATTGCGATGCGCAAAGCCATTTCGCGCTCACGGGCAATGCCGCGCGCCAACAGCAGCCCGGCGACGTTGGTGCAGGCGATCAGCAAGAGAGCGAACACAGCACCGAGCAGCAGTCCGATTTCTGACAGTTCGCTCGTGCCGTGCAACGCCGTAGAGATGGGAATGAGCGTCGATGTGCGTCCCGTATCGGAGCTTGGCTGTTGCCGGCCAATCTCTTCCATCACGTGGGCCATATCCGCGCCGGCCTGTTGAAGGGAAACGCCAGGCTTCGTGCGGCCAATGGTCATCAACCAGTGTGCGCGATAATCGCTAACCCAACTGGGCCGAATATGCAGGGGGATGTACACCAGGTTTGGCTTGCCATAAGGAAAGCGAAAGCCTGCCGGCATGACTCCGATCACCTGGTAGGGTGCGCCGTCAAGATGAACTACCTGGCCCAGAACGTTTCGATCTCCATTGAAGGATTGTCGCCATACTTCATAGCTCAAAACAAGCACGTTATTTTTTCCGGGCTGGTCTTCTCCCGGTAAATACGTGCGCCCCAACAAGGGCTGCACGCCGAAGACAGAGAAGAAATTGTCAGTGCCCTGCGCGACGTGAAGGTACTGCGTCTGCTCACCCACCTTCAAGGTCATTCCCCAATAATCCACCCATCCTGCGAGGGCTTCGAAGGTTGTGTTCAGCCTGCGCATTTCCAGATAGCCCGGCCACGAAGCCGGTTGCACGTAGTCAGACGGAGAACTGGTCTGAATGCTGACGATTCGCTGGACGTCGTTGTAGGGCAGCGGGCGGAGGACAACGGCATCGATCACGCTGAACATCGCCGCCGTCGCCCCGATGCCGAGGGCCAGCGTCAATACCGCTGTGCACGCAAAGCCGGGCGACCTGCGCAACTGGCGAAGGCCAAAGCGAACGTCGCGAGCCAGCTCTTGAAATAACGGCAAATCGCGTTCTGTGCGATAGCTCTCCTTTACTTGGGTCACGCCGCCGAACTCGCGTAGCGCCATGGTACGCGCATCCTGCCTGGACATGCCTCGCTTGATGTTTTCTTCGACGGCGAGATCGATGTGCGCGCGCAACTCCTCGTCGAGGTCTGCGTCGCGTTTCTGTTTGCCGAACAGAGCGGCAAAGCGGCTGAGCACAGTGCGAATCTGGTCCATGGCAGGCTCCTAGTTGGAAGGGGCGAGAAAACGCGACATGGTGGAGGCGATGCGCTCCCAGTTTTCGGTCTCCTCTTCAATCTGCTTGCGGCCGCGGGGGCTGAGGGAATAAAACTTTGCGCGGCGATTGGACTCCGATGTGCCCCAGGCAGACTTGATCCAGCCGCGCTGCTCCAGGCGCAGCAGCGCGGGGTAGATGGTTCCCTGGTTCAGCACCAGGGAGTTTCCGCTGACCTGCTCGATGCGCCTCGCAATGCCGTAACCATGCAGCGGGCCCATGGATTCAAGGGTTTTCAGCACCATCAGGTCCAGGGTGCCTTGCAATACATCCGATTTGTCGTTGCCCATTGGTTCTCCTGTTGACTTTCTACATATACACTGACGTGGATATAGGCAGAATGTCAACAGGAAAACGCAGAGACCGCGAATTGGGGACCAGGAGATAGAGACGCGGGCTTACTTGCTTCGGGGCATTGGTTGTGAAATCGGCCTCCTCACATTTCGTTGACTGTCCCGGATTGCAACCGTAAGATGAATCAACCGCACGGGGACAAGTCTTTAAGTGATCGGCCAGACCATCTCGCACTACCGCGTCGTCGATACGCTTGGCGGCGGCGGCATGGGCGTTGTCTACAAGGCTGAGGACACCGATCTGGGCCGCTCCGTGGCGCTTAAATTCCTGCCTGATGAACTGCTGCGCGACCCCCAGGCCCTGGAGCGGTTTCGTCGCGAGGCGCGTGCCGCGTCGGCTCTCAATCATCCCAATATCTGCACCATCTACGAGATCGGCAAGCACGGCGAGCAGTCGTTCATCGCCATGGAGTTTCTGGACGGGGCGACGCTGAAACATTTGATTGCGGGGAAGCCGCTCGATACAGAAACTTTGCTCTCCCTTGCCATTGAGATTGCCGATGGGCTGGACGCCGCGCATTCTCAAGGTATTGTTCACCGCGACATCAAGCCCGCCAACATTTTTGTGACCAAGCGCGAGCACGCCAAGATTCTGGATTTCGGCCTGGCCAAGGTTACCTCGACCGGCATCTCCGGCCAGTCTGCAACCGTGGCTGCGATCGAAGCGCAACTAACCAGCCCCGGTTCTACGCTGGGCACCATCGCCTACATGTCGCCGGAGCAGGCCCGAGGCAAGGACCTGGACGCCCGCAGTGACTTGTTCTCATTCGGCGCAGTGATCTACGAGAGGCGACGGGGGCTCTGCCCTTTCATGCGGGCAGCTCGGCGGAGATTTTCAAAGCCATCCTGGGTGCAGCACCGGCCCTTGCCGTGCGGCTGAATCCGAGTGTTCCGGCCGAACTCGAACGCATCATCAGCAAGGCTCTCGAGAAAGATCGCAACCTGCGTTATCAGGGCGCGGCGGAGATGCGCGCCGACCTGCAACGGCTGAAGCGCGACACGGATTCGGGTCGATCTGCAATATCGAGGTCCGTGGTGAGCAGCGAAGTTTCGGCAATGCCCATCGCAAGCATTCTGTCTGGAACAACAGCCATCGTTGCCAGCAGCGATGCTGGATGGAAGAAGTGGGCAATCGTGGGCGGCGTGGCACTCGCAGTGGGAGCGGGATGGATCGGGGGACGATTCTTGTTTCGGGAACCGCGCGCGGGCTCCGGTCCAGCGATCCATGCCTCAGTGTCGCTGCCGGATCGAACTACGGCGGGATTTATCGCTTTGTCCCCGGATGGCCAGACTCTTGTATTCAACTTTTTGGGCCCCCAGGGTGGCCAGGGCCTGGCGGTGCGGCCACTCGGCTCGGACCAGTTTCGTCTGTTGGCCGGCACTCAATTCCCGAGGAGTCCTTTCTGGTCCCCTGGCGGGAAAAGTATCGCGTTCCTGCAGGATGAAAAATTGAAGGTAGTATCCGCCAGCGGTGGCCCGGCAGAGGAACTATGGAGCGGTGTCCTGAGTGGCGGCACCTGGAATCAGAGCAACGTCATCCTTGTTTCGGGCGTGAAGGGAGACCTGCTGAAGACCACTGCCTCCGGAGGCAGCTGCTCTCCGCTGCCGGGTGATCCGGCCGTCCAACGAAGAAATCCTTACTTTCTTCCCGACGGGAAGCACTTTCTCTATCAAGGCTCACCCCGCGGAGCGGATCCTGGTGCTGCCGGCAAAAACCGGGATTTATGTTGCCTCTTTGGACGATGCCGCCACCGGCAGGCGGCTGCTGCCAGACGATTCCTACGCGGTCTTCGCACCAGACAATTCCAGCATGGGCGGGATTCTGCTCTTCCTCCGGGACGATGCGCTGGTGGCACAGGCTTTTGATGCGAAGACGCTCGAAGTCAGCGGGGAGGTCTTCAAAATCGCTGACGGCGTGTCCATCGACCAGAATGGGCGTCCCATGGTGGCGGCCGCTGCGAATGGTGTCCTGGCCTATGGGATCGGAAGGTTGCCATCAAGCTCACAGTGGCTCTGGCTGGACCGCACGGGCAAGCCGCTCGCGCCTGGCGGCCCCGTCATGAAACAGCACGGAGTTGCGCTATCGCCGGATGGACGCCGGTTTGCCGTTGGGAGGGGTTCCGCTTCGCAGATCTGGCTGGGTGAGACGGCGGCCAGCGCCAACGAATCGCGACTGACGAACCCGCCTCTGGGCGGCTCGTCCCCGGTCTGGTCGCCGGACGGAAAATTCATTGTATTCAGCGGAAGAGACGGGAACCTCTACCGAAAAGATGCGTCCGGTGGAGGAAACGAAGAGTTGTTGCTGAAGAGCGAAAGCCCGAAGGCTGCCTCCGATTGGTCGCGCGACGGACGCTTCCTGATTTATGCGGAGGTCGGCGCAAACACGCAGGGGGACATCTGGGTGCTGCCAAATCCTTTGGGCCCGGTCGGCGAGAGCAAGCCTTACCCGTTTTTGCAGACCGCAGCCGACGAAACCGAGGCGCAGCTTTCGCCCGACGGGCGATTGGTAGCATACGTATCGGATGAATCGGGTGCCCGGGAGGTGTATGTGCGGCCATTTCCAACCGGCGCAGGGCGGTGGAAAGTATCCGTCAAGGGCGGCTGGGAACCTCGGTGGCGAGGCGACGGCAAGGAACTGGCTTACATAGAACTCTTAAATGATCGCCAACAGGCGGTGCATGGAGTCAAGTTTATGGCTGCGCCGGTGGCCGGCGGAGTCAACGGATCGTTCGTGGCAGGAACACCTTTGCTGTTGTTCAGTCAGCCTATTTGGTTACGCGTACCCGACTTCAATGAATTCAGCTATGCCGTTTCGGCTGATAGCCAGCGGTTTCTGGTGCTTTCCAAACCGGATGTGCAGGAGAGTATCCACGTGCTCACGAACTGGACGCAGCAGATAGGGAAAAAGTAGGCGCTGTTTCAGGAGTCGGTGGCCCCGGCGTCTGTCATAAGTAATCGTTGGCGCAGGAGTGGCTGGTGAATAACCGCCTATTGAGCACCAGTGGGCCGGGGGTGGGCCGCTTTCCAGGCGGCTACGCGATCTTCTACGACGGATTGCTGGTCAGTGGTGATGTGTTCGCCCACGCTTTGGCGGTTGGCGGCGTACTTTGCCTGGTTGGGGCCGGGGACGGCAGCGGCCAAACTCAGCCAGTAATAGGCTTCAATGTAGTCCTGTTGGACTCCCATGCCGACGGAGTAGAGCAGGCCCACGGAGCCTTGGGCGCCGGCGTCTCCTTTGTCGGCGGCCTTGCGGTACCAGACGACGGCCTGTTCCATGTCGCGGGGCACGCCGCGGCCGTCTCGATAAAGCTCGGCCAGGTGAATCTGGGCCGGGATGTTGCCCTGGTCGGCGGCTTTGCGATACCAGAGGGCTGCCTGGGCGTAGTCCGCGGCCCGTTGACGGGCATCGCGCGGTGATCCGTTGCCGGCGGAGTAGGCGTCCCCGGCCTGCACCTCGGCGGCAACGTCGCCTGCGGTTGCCTTGGCAAGGAGCGCCGGGTCGACTGGCGTGGGCGGCGTCACCGGCGCCTGGGCCGCGGCGGTAGCCAGCATGGCGGTCAGGAGGAAGAGCAAGATCGGTATGCGGCGAAGAAAAGCTTGGGAGAGATTCACTGGGCCTCGCTCGTGGATTGCTGTGCTGGTGCAAGTTTAATCAGGCTGGTACAAGTTTACTCAGGTTGAACCGGCTGCGGCACGCCAGGGGAGGCAGCGTTCGCATCGGCCCGACGCAGGGCTGTTACGAATCCTTTGATCTGCGTCAGGTTGCCCCCGCCTTTGCCGCGCTCCGATCCGAGCACGCCCGGTAAATCTCCTCCATTTCCCACGCAAATCCTGGAGTATCGCAGACGCTGGAAGCCATAATCCGCCGCCTCATATCGCCCCGAAGAGCAGCCTGCCGGGGCCAATCCTGAGGCGAGTTGGCCCAGCGGCTGGCCAGCGAAACGTAACCTTCCAGGCTGTCGGCGACGAACTCTCCGAGACCGCCTGTGCGCAGCAGGGATGCGCTGGTTCGCGAAGCCCAGCGGTCGCCG
>Ga0210388_10002662_pt1 | contig 13858 bp, 11 predicted proteins | sample IncBWC19OmetaG_FD_155485 | JGI IMG/M metagenome (GOLD analysis project Ga0210388, IMG submission 155485) | Forest soil microbial communities from Barre Woods Harvard Forest LTER site, Petersham, Massachusetts, United States - Inc-BW-C-19-O ...
GGAGACCTCCGCGACTTCGCCCTGCAAGCGCCGGGCAATCACGGCCGCGGTCGACGAACGATCGTCGCGCGCCTTCAGATTGATCAAGAAGCGGCCGTTGTTGAGCGTCGTATTGGTGCCGTCGATTCCCACATAGGAGGTCAGTCCGGTGACATCCGTGTCTTTGAGGATGGCCTCCGCCAGGGCCATCTGGCGCTCCACCATGGCGCTGTACGACACCGAGTTGTCGGCGACGCTGATGGCCTGGATGACGCCGACGTCCTGGACCGGGAACAGGCCCTTGGGAATGACGATGTACAGAATGACGGTCAGCGCCAAGGTGCCGAGGAATATGACCAGTGTCAGGGTCTGGCGCGCCATGACGAAGTTGAGCCCGCGCTCGTAAGTGCCCAGCAGCTTGTTGAACAGGTGTTCGCTGATCTGCTCGAAGCGGCTCGGGTGACGCTCGGCGGTCGAACGCAGAATGCGGGCGCACATCATCGGCACCAAGGTCAGGGAGACCACACCGGAGATCACGATCGTGACGGCGAGGGTAACCGCGAATTCACTGAACAACCGTCCGATGACGCCGCCCATGAACAGCAGCGGAATCAACACCGCGATCAACGACACCGTCAGTGAGACGATGGTAAAGCCGATTTGACCGGCACCCTCGAGCGCCGCTTCCAGCGGTGTCTTGCCCTCCTCCAGATAGCGCACGATGTTCTCGATCATGACGATCGAGTCGTCCACCACGAAACCCGTGGCGATGATCAGCGCCATCAGCGACAGATTGTCGATCGAATAGTGCAGCTGGTACATCACCGCCAGGGTGCCGACCAGCGAGACGGGTACGGAAATGCTCGGAATGATGGTCGCCGGCACATTGCGTAGGAACACGAAAATCACCAGCACGACGAGCACGATGGCGAGGCCCAGCTCGAATGCGGCATCCGACACCGAGGAGCGGATCACGGCGGTGCTGTCGGCGACGATTTCGACGTTCATGCCCGACGGCAGCGTGGCCTCGAGTTGCGGCAGCTGCTTTTTTATCTGATCGACGGTGGCGATTACATTGGCGCCGGGCTGACGCTGCACATTGAGAATGATGGCCTGTCGCTTGTCGTACCAGGCGCCCTGCTCGGTGTTCTGCGCGGCCTGGGTGACGCGGGCGACATCGCGCAGGTACACCGGCGCGCCGTTTTGGTAGGAAATGACCGTACTGAGATAATCCTGCGGATCCTCAATCTGGTCGTTTCCATTGATGGTGTAGTCGAGTTTTGGGCCGTCGATGTTGCCCTTCGGCTGGCTGACATTGACGTTCGCGATCAGCGATCGCAAGTCGTCGATGTTGAGTCCGTATCCGGCCAGCTTCTGCGGATCGGCCTCGATCCTGACCGCCGGCACATTGCCGCCTGCGGGCGTCACCAGCCCCACTCCGGGTACTTCGGAAATCTTCGCTCCGAGCCGATTATTGGCGACATCCTGCAACTGTGTCAGGGACATCGAATTGGAGGTGACCGCAAGGGTGAGGATGGGCTGGTCGGCCGGATTGATCTTGGCGTAGGTCGGCGGCGCCGGTAATCCCGCGGGCAACAAGCTATTGGCCGCGTTGATGGCTTCCTGCACGTTCTGCTGGGCGACGTCGAGATTGAGCGAAAGATTGAATTGCAAGGTGATGATGGAGGCGCCGGCAGAGCTGCTCGAGGTCATTTGCTGCATTCCCGGGATCTCGCCCAGCTGCACCTCCAATGGCGCGGTCACGGTTGTCGCCATCACGGTGGGACTGGCGCCCGGATAGAAGGTCTGCACTTGAATCGTCGGATAATCGACGTCGGGCAGGGATGAAATCGGCAGGAAGCGCACGGCGACCAGACCCACCAAGACCAGCGCGACCATCAGCAGCGAGGTCGCCACCGGCCTGAGCACGAACAGGCGGGAGATGTTCATCGGATCGTGCCCGACGCTTAGGACGCCTGCGAGCCGGAGGCGGCGGCGCGCGAGCGCTTCGCGCCGGGCGCGGCGGTGCCGGGGGCCGGCGCTTTGGGCGCGGTCGCCCCGCCCGCGTTCGGCTTCGCTCCGCTCATCTTGATCTTGGCGCCGTCACTCAAACGGTCCATGCCGTCGGTGACCACGACCTGACCTGCCTCGAGGCCCGAGAGGATGGCGGTGTTCGTACCGTCGCTGGGACCGGGAGTGACCTTGTGAACGGAAACCGTCTGGTCGGCGTTGACCAGATACACATAGTCTCCCGGTGCACCGCTCAGCACCGCCGGCGTCGGCACCAGCACGGCTTTTTGCAGCGTGTCGACCAACAGGCTGACGTTGACGAATTCGTTCGGAAACAGCGCCTCGTCATCGTTGGCGAATTGGGCACGCAGGGTCACCGTGCCGGTACTGGTGGCCATCTGATTGCTGATCGCGTACAGCGAACCGGTGGCGATTTGTTTGGTGTTGTCGCTGTTGGAGACGGTGACGGGCAATTTCGTCCCGGAATTGAAGCGCTGTAGCACCTTGCTGAGCGAGTTCTGCGGCACCGTGAATTCCACCGTGGTCGGTTTCATCGTGGTGATGGTGACGAGCGCGGGCGAGATCGACGGGGTGACGTAGTTGCCGGGATCCACCAAACGCAGGCCGACCCGCCCGGCCACCGGCGCCGTGATGCGGCAATAAATGAGGTCCAGATCGAACTGCGCGATATTCGCGCGGTCGGCTTCGACCGCCGCCTCGCCCTGTTGAACGAGGAACTTTTGGTCCTCATAGGTCTGCTCGGCGATCGATTTCTGTTGATTCAGTTGGGTAAAACGCACCAGATCCGCACGCGCCTGTGCCAGGCTCGCTTGATCCTTGGCCAGTTGTGCTTGCGCCTGTTGCTTGTCGATCTCGAACTGACGCGGATCGATCTGGACCAAGAACTGGCCCTTCGCCACGTCCTCGCCTTCTTTATATCCCACCGCCGTCACGTAGCCGCTCAGCTGCGGCAATACATTCACCGTGGCGATCGGCGTCACGGTACCGAGTTCACTCAGGGTTTCCGGCATGTCTCCCAAGGTCGCCGTACCGGTGCTCACGACCTGCGGCGGCGTGGCGGCCTTGGGTTTCTTGCCGCCGAACAAATGGAAAAGAACCAGAACCAGCAGTACGAGTCCGACGATTCCTACAACAAGTCGTGCTCGATTCTTACGCGGGGGCTTGGAAACGTTCAGCGCGTCTGCGCTCATAGGGCTTCTTCTCGACGAAATTCAGTTGGCTTGGAACACAGCGCCGCAGATTCGTTCAAGCGATCCAATCGCTTGCCACCGCTGCACGGCGCGTCGAAACTTAGGCGACCGGCTCGGTTGGCGGCAAAATCCGCGCGCCCGCACGCCAATCGCTCGGCGATTGCCCGGTCCAGCGGCGAAATGCTCGCGTGAAGCAGCTGCCCGCGGAGAATCCGAGTAAATACGTGACGTCGCTGACGCTGTGTCTCGGCGCACTCAAATATGCCAGCGCCAAGGCGTGGCGCGTGTCGTCGAGTATTTCTTTGTAGGTTGTACCGCATTCGCCTAATTTCCGCTGCAGGGTGCGCGCACTCATATTGAGAATTTCCGCGATGTCCTCTTGCGAGGGTTCGCCATGTGCCAATCTCTGCGTCAAGACCTCGCGCACACGCACTTCGATATTGTCGCGCTCGAGTTGCGACAGGTATTGAAGCGCGATCGCGTCGTTGTGCCGCGCCAGTTCCGGGTTGCCGCCGTCGAGCGGCCGCTCGACGCTGTCGCGGTCGAACACCAAGCGAGTCTGGGGTGCGTCGAACACCAAGGGCGCGCGCAGCAAATTCACGAAATCATCGAGCCTCGATGGCGGCGAGCGCCGAAACTCGATGCGCAGCGGCGAATATTCCCGCCCGATCAGTGAGCGGCACATCCGCAAATAGAGTCCCACCACCGCATCGATCGGCGCATCGCCCAAATCGACGGTGGGAGAAATGATGAAGTGATACTCGGAACCGCGCAGAAAGAACTGATAATCCACCGCATCGCTGACGATGTGGCAATAGCGCTGCGCCCGTTGGAAGGCTTCCTTCAAAGTGGAGCTCGCGGACATACCGTAGCTCATGGCATGGAAACTGGTCGGTCTGATATAGCTCGCGACCTTCAGGCCGAACCCGGGATCCCCGGTCGCCGCCAGCGCGATCTTCCACAGCCTCAGGCTGTAGGTGACGGGGCAGCGGGCGGTGGGGCAGTCGAGCGACTTGACATCCAAGCCGGCTTCGGCGAGCAGAGCCGCGCTATCGCATCCGGCGGCATCCAACGCACGGCAAATAGCCTTGACCCAGGAGCAGAGCGTGGTCTTGCCGCTGCCCGAATCAGCCGCCGGTATCCGTGCTGCTCTCGCCAATTCGCCCCCTAAACTTCAAAACGGAATGTCGTCGTCGAATTCCTCTTTGCCGCCCGTCGGCGCCGGTGATTGGTCATAGTCATCGCGTGGCGGAGCCCCGCCGGCCGGACCGCGTTCGGGACCGCCCGGGCCCCCGCCGCCGCCACCGCCTCCGCCTCCGCGGCCCCCCAGCATTTGCATATTATCCGCGATGATTTCCGTGGTAAATCGGTCATTGCCCTGCTTGTCCTGCCATTTGCGGGTCCGCAGCTTGCCCTCCACGAACACTTGCGAGCCCTTGCGCAGGTACTCCGCGGCGATTTCACCCAGCCGTCCGAACAGCGCAATGCTGTGCCATTCGGTGCGCTCTTGCTGCGCCCCGGAAGCCTTGTCCTTCCACGACTCGCTGGTGGCGATCCGAATGTTGGTTACCGTCATGCCGCTTGGCATGGATCGGGTTTCAGGGTCGGCACCCAGATTGCCGACCAGAATCACTTTGTTTACGCCGCGCGCCACGTCCTTCCCCCAAGCCTTGTTCAGTGCCGCGTATTGTACACGGCGAACACCGCCCCAATATTGACCTTAGGGAAGCGCAATAGTGCAGATATGCGCCGCCCACGCACTCCCATAGGCTCGTTTTACCCGCAGTTGACGCGGCGCGTATAGTAATCGGTTAGATGCAAAATATCCGAATCCGGGGAGCCCGGACCCACAACTTGAAGAATATCGATCTCGACCTGCCGCGCGATCGATTGATTGTGTTCACCGGCCTGTCGGGGTCCGGTAAGTCTTCCCTGGCCTTTGACACCATCTACGCCGAGGGTCAGCGCCGTTATGTAGAATCGCTGTCCACCTACGCCCGGCAATTTCTGTCGATGATGGAAAAGCCCGATATCGATAGCCTCGAGGGGCTCTCGCCGGCCATTTCCATCGAGCAGAAGTCGACCTCGCACAATCCGCGCTCCACCGTCGGCACCGTCACGGAAATCCACGACTATTTGCGCTTGCTGTTCGCGCGCGCCGGTACGCCGCGCTGTCCGGATCACCATATCGACCTTGCCGCGCAGACGGTGAGCCAGATGGTGGACAGCGTGCTCGCGCATCCGGAAGGAACCGCCTTGATGCTGCTGGCGCCCGCCATTGCAGAACGCAAGGGCGAACACGCCGAACTCATCGAGGAACTGCAGGCCGGCGGGTTTGTGCGCGCGCGCATCGACGGCAAGGTGGTGGAGCTCGACCAGGCGCCAAAACTCGACGTACGCCGCAAGCACACGGTCGAGGCGATCGTCGATCGATTCAAGGTGCGGCCGGATCTGGGACAACGGCTGGCCGAATCCTTCGAAACGGCCCTGCGACTTGGCCAGGGTGTTGCGCGCATCGCCTACATGGACGAACCGGAGCGCGCCGAGCTGGTGTTTTCCGACAAGTTCGCCTGCCCCATTTGCAACTACTCCTTGAGCGAGCTTGAACCGAGGCTGTTCTCCTTCAACAGCCCCATCGGCGCCTGTCCCACCTGCGACGGACTCGGCACGCAGGAGTTCTTCGATCCTGCCAAAATCGTCGCCAATCCGCACTTATCCCTGGCCGGCGGCGCAGTGCGCGGCTGGGATCGGCGCAACGCCTATTATTTTCAATTGATCCAGTCGCTCGCTCGCTACTCGAAGTTCGACATCGAAGCACCGTTCGAGACCCTGCCGCAAAAAGTCCAAGATCTGGTGCTGTTCGGCAGCGCCGATGAGCAGATCGAGTTCAAATATTTGGACGGCAAGGGCGGCACCGTTTCGCGCCGGCACACTTTTGAAGGCATCGTCCGGAATCTCGAGCGGCGCTACAACGAGACCGAGTCCGTGGCGGTCCGCGAAGAGCTCGCCAAGTACCGCTCGTCGAGGGCCTGCCCCGATTGCCTCGGAACGCGGTTGAACCGTGCCGCGAGAAATGTCTTTGTCGACGGCAAGAGCGTTCCGGATATTTCGGCGCTGTCGGTGACCCGCGCGCTGGAGTTCTTCGGCAAGCTCAAGCTCGCAGGCTGGCGCGGTGAAATCGCGGTGAAGATCGTCAAGGAGATCAATGATCGCTTGGGGTTCTTAGGCAACGTCGGGCTTGGATATCTGACGCTGAATCGCAGCGCCGATACCTTGTCGGGCGGCGAAGCGCAGCGAATTCGCCTCGCGAGCCAGATCGGCTCGGGATTGGTCGGGGTCATGTACATTCTCGATGAGCCGTCGATCGGTCTGCATCAGCGCGACAATCAGCGCCTGCTCGACACCTTGGTCAATTTGCGCGATCTCGGCAACACGGTCATCGTCGTGGAACACGACGAGGATGCCATTCGCCAAGCGGACTATGTGGTCGATCTGGGTCCCGGCGCGGGTGTACATGGCGGCAACATCGTGGCGCAAGGAACCGCGGCCGAGGTGGCCGCACACCCGGACTCGATCACCGGCCAGTACTTGAGCGGCCGCCGGCGAATCGAAATCCCGGGCCTGCGGCACGTTCCTGATCCGAAGCGCATGCTGCGGGTGATCGGCGCCACCGCCAATAACCTGAAAAAAGTCACCGCTGAATTTCCCTTGGGATTGATGACCTGCGTCACCGGTGTATCGGGTTCGGGCAAATCGACCCTGATCAATGACACGCTGTTTCGCGCGGTCGCGACGCAATTGAACCACGCGTCGGCCGGCAGTGCGCACTTCGATCGCATCGAGGGTCTGGAGCATATCGACCGGGTGATCGAAATCGATCAGAGCCCGATCGGGCGAACACCGCGTTCCAACCCAGCCACCTATACCGGATTGTTCGCGCCGATCCGCGAGATCTTCGCCGCAGTGCCCGAGTCGCGCGCACGCGGCTACGAAGCGGGCCGATTTAGCTTCAATGTGAAAGGCGGCCGCTGCGAGGCCTGCCAGGGCGACGGCGTCATCAAAGTGGAAATGCATTTCCTCGCGGACGTGTATGTGCCTTGCGATGTGTGCAAGGGAAAACGCTACAACCGCGAGACCCTGGAGATTCGCTTCAAAGGCAAGAACATTCAAGAGGTCCTCGACATGACCGTCGAGGACGCTCTGCCGTTCTTCTCGGCGGTGCCCACGGTGCAGCCCAAGCTCAAGACGCTGCTCGATGTGGGTCTGTCGTACGTGCGCCTGGGACAGAGCGCGACCACCTTGTCGGGCGGCGAAGCACAGCGCGTCAAGCTGGCGAAGGAACTCTCGAAGCGCGCCACCGGGCGCACGCTGTATATTCTCGATGAGCCGACCACGGGTCTGCATTTCGCGGATATCGCCCAGCTCCTCGTGGTGTTGCAGCGCCTGCGCGATGAGGGCAATACGGTGATCGTGATCGAACACAATCTCGATGTCATCAAGACCGCCGACTGGGTCGTGGACCTTGGGCCCGAGGGCGGCGACAACGGCGGGCGCATCATTGCTGTCGGCACGCCGGAACAGGTGGCGGCCAACAAAGCCTCGTATACCGGTCATTATTTGCGCGCCACGCTGGCGGCGCCGAGCAGTTTCGAGCGCAAACGGGCGTGAACGCTGCGGCCACGCGCAATACTCAGACGGGCTCCCAGTGCGCGTGACCGGGCAATTTGCGCCTCTCATGGGCATCTTGATCGGCGCACTGGGCGGCGCAATTTATTGGCTGGCGGTGCAAATTTGGCCCTCGAGTGTGGCCGTCATCTTGTCGATGAGCGCCACGGCACTGCTGACCACCGAGTTTCGCGCGCTGTCGGCCACGCGGCCGGATCTCTTGGGACGCGTGCTGTGCCTGCTCATCAAGTACAACGCCCTGATGGCCTTGTCCGCCGCGAAACTGCCTTTCGCTGCCCCGGCAAACGTGCCGCTGGCACTGATCATGATCTGCGGCTACGCCGCCAGCTTCGCGCTGCTGGTCTCCGTCATGGCGACGCGGGCTGAAAAGTCGGCGCCGAAAGTCGGGCACGGGCCGCTCGCTCTCGCGCTGCTGATCGGCTTTGCGCCCGCGGCGCTGCTGGGTATTCCCGGGCTCATTGGATTGGCCGCCGCCATAGTCGTGGGTCTGGGATTCATTGCCTACTTCAAATACAAAAAAATCGGCGCCTCGGGCGACAAGCTCGACGCGACACAGTTGGTCACCGAGGCCTGCTTTTATTTGGGCGCTCTGGCGACCTGGAGATACGTTTGAGCGGCGCGGCGGTTGCCATGGCGCGCGCCGCGCTGCCGCTGCTGCGGCGGCTCGATCCGGAGCTCGCGCATGATTGGGGACTCGCGGCCCTAAAATGCGTGCGGCCGCTGTGGCCGGCATTGCCGGTACCGGCGACGCTCGCGGTTCAGAGCTTCGGAGTGCGGTTTTCTCATCCCTTGGGATTGGCGGCCGGCTTCGATAAGAACGGCGACTATCTGGACGCGCTCGGGGCACTCGGATTCAGCCACATCGAGCTCGGCACCGTGACGCCGCGTCCGCAACCCGGCAATCCGAAACCCCGCATGTTCAGAATCGCAGGCAGCGATGCGCTGATCAATCGCATGGGGTTCAATAACAAGGGAGTCGATCACCTGGTCTCCCGGCTCGAGCGCGCCCATTACCGCGGAATTCGCGGCGTCAGCATCGGCAAGAACTTTGATACGCCGCTCGAGAATGCACAAGATGACTACCTGGCCTGCCTGCGCAAGGTCTACCCGCATGCGGACTACGTTGCGGTGAATGTCTCCTCCCCCAACACGGAGCGTTTACGTGAATTGCAGGCTCGCGATGGGCTACAGCGCATCTTGGGCACCTTGCTCGAGGAGCGCATCACACTACAGCAGCGCTTTGCGCGCCGCGTTCCCATACTCGTGAAGGTTGCGCCCGACTTGAGCGAGGAGCAGCTCTCCACCCTGGCCCACGAGGTGCGCTCGCTGCAGCTCGACGGGGTGATCGCGACCAATACCTCGACTGACCTGAGCGTGCTTGAACGGCCGCCCGCGGCGGAGCAGCGCGGCGGCTTGAGCGGCGCGCCGCTGCATCCCGCCTCGGTTAAAATCATCTCCCGGTTACGGGCCGAACTCGGCGCCGGGTTTCCGATTATCGGCGTCGGCGGCATCGTCAGCGCGGAACACGCGCGCGCGAGCCTGGCGGCCGGCGCGAATCTGTTGCAGATTTATACGGGCTTCGCGTATCGGGGCGCGGCATTGATCAGGGAGATACTGGATGCGCTGCCCGCATGATTGACCAGGGACTCATCGAGCAGTATCAGCGCGACGGCGCCGTGTGCATTCGACAGCTCTTCGGGCCGGACGAGATCGCGACACTGCGAGCCGGCATCGACTTGAATCTTTCGGCCTTGAGTCCGCGCGCCATCGTCGCCAGCGCCGCGGATGACCCGGGCCGCTTCGTCGAGGACTTCTGCAACTGGCGGGAAAACGCGCACTACCGCCGTTTCATTTTCGATTCCCCTCTCGCCGAAACCGCCGGCCGGCTGATGCGAAGCTCCACCGCGCGCTTGTATCATGACCACATGCTCACGAAGGAGCCTGGAACCCGGCAGCCGACCCCGTGGCACCAAGATCAGCCCTACTACAATATCGAAGGCCGGCAGAACGTCAGCTTCTGGATTCCCGTGGATCCGGTGAGCCGGGATTCGACGCTGGAGCTCGTCGCCGGCTCGCACCTGGGGCCCTGGTTGATGCCCCGCACGTTCATGGACGCCGAGGCCAGGTGGTTTCCCGAGGGCTCGCTGGCCGACTTGCCGAATATCGACGCGGCGCGCGAGAAGTTTCGCATCCTCGGCTGGGATTTGCAGCCGGGCGATGCGGTGTGTTTCCACATGCTGATGCTTCACGGCGCGCGCGGTGTCGACGCCGCGCAGCGACGCCGCGTGTTCTCGGTGCGGTTCTTGGGCGATGACATCCGGCATACGCCGCGCCGCTGGAAAACATCACCGGAATTTCCCGGGCTGGCGGCCGAGCTGCCGGCCGGTGCGCCGATGAATCACCCGCTTTTCCCCGTGCTATGGTGCCTACAAGCATGAACAGAATTCCCTGGATCGCATTTGCGCTGGCATTGCTGCTCGCGATCTTTTATTTCTCCAGTACCGTGTCGAGCCTGCCGCCCATGGTCGCTTCTCATTTCGACGGCGCCGGCTTTCCAACCAGCTTCATGACGCGCGCGTTCTACACCAAATTCCTATTCGCGATCGGAGTGGGATTTCCGATCGCCATGGTGGCGCTGTTGAGCGTGGTCTATTCCAAAGCCGGCGACATGAAAATGCCGAATCGGGAATACTGGCTGGCGCCCGAACGCATCGCGCAGACGCGCGCGTTGCTGGTTTCGCACGCCGTTTGGTTCGGCTGCCTCATGGTCGCCATGGTTTGCTACATGCACTGGCTGATCATGGGCGCGCATCGCAGCGTACCGCTGCGTCTATCCAATCAACTGGTCATGGGCGGCCTGCTCGTGTTCATGGGGATTGCGATCGGCTGGATCGTCGGATTGCTGCGCACCTTTCGCCGATCACGGGTCATTACTTAGCGCGCAAAATTGCCGTCAGCGTAATCTCCGGAACGCTCGCCAACGCCTTGGACAGGGGGCAATCCTGTTTCGCCTTGGCGGCGATTTTTTGAAAGGTCGCTTCATCGATTCCCGGAATGCTGGCCTCGAGCTTGAGGCCGATGTGTTCAATCGAGAAGCCGCCGCCCTTCAGCACCAATCGCACCGCAGCCTGCGTGTCCACGGCCGTCGTGGCGAACCCAGCCGCATCGCAAGCGAAAGAAAACGCCATGGTGAAGCAGGCCGCATGCGCCGCTGCCAGCAATTCCTCGGGATTTGTGCCGCGCTTGTCATCCTCGAAACGACTGGCGTAGCCGTATGGGTAGGACTTCAGCGCTTGGGTCTCCGTGCTGATCCTGCCCACACCCTGCTTGCCCCGACCCTCCCAATGCACCGTCGCGGTTTTGTCGCTCATTGAAGTCTCCTGGAAATAGCCGTTGAAAAATGACGGGGGATCAATCGCGTAACCGCCGGGCACAGACCCGCGCCGAGACGCGCCTGCTCAATGTGAAGGCAGCGGGATGAATTCCGTTTCGCCCGGCACCGGCGGAAATTCCCGCTTGGCCCACCGCTCTTTGGCGAGCTCAATGCGTTCCGGAGACGAGGCGACGAAATTCCACCATATATGGCGCGGCGTGGTGAAGCGAGCGCCGCCGAGCAGCATGGCGCGTGCCTCCCCGTTTGCGCGCAATCGGATCTTAACCCCGGGCGCGAGTGCGGCGAGTTGACCCTCGACAATTTTGCCGCCGTCGGTGGCGAGTTCACCCTGCGCCACGTACACGGCACGCTCTTCGTGCTCCGTGGGCATGTCCAAAACCGCGCCCGGCGTAAACCACGCATGCACATACAGCGTCGGCCAGGCCGCGACCACCGGAGAGCGCAATCCCAAGGCTTCGCCCGCGATCACCGAAAGCGTCACCCCGTCGAGCCGGCGCTGCGGAATCACACTCGCCGGATAGTGAGTGAAGCTCGGCTCGTCATCCTCGCGACCATCGGGCATCGCCACCCAGCTTTGGATCCCGTGGATCATCTCGCCGGTTGCGCGCGCGAGATGCGGTGTGCGTTCCGAATGTGCGATGCCGTTACCGGCGGTCATCCAATTGACGTCGCCGGGACGGATCTCGCGCACGTTGCCGAGACTGTCCCGATGCTCGAGGGAGCCCGAGAACAAATACGTCACCGTGGCGAGGGCAATATGCGGATGCGGCCGCACGTCGATCCCCTGGCCCGACTCGAATTGCGTCGGACCCATGTGATCAAAAAAAATGAATGGCCCCACCATCTGACGCCCGGCGGCCGGCAACACCCGGCGTACGACGAAGCCGCCCAGATCACGCTGCCGCGCATCGACCAACTGTAAAATCGCCATGGAGCGCTCGTCCAAAGTCTTTGCTGCGCCCATTATGGCATTTGACTCGGGACCTGTGAGTTCTCCGGCGGGCCCGTCAGCCGTTGATCGATTTGTCGTTAAACGCTGACATCGGCCGCCGTTCCTTGAGCAGTCCTTGATGATATGTTGGTATGTTCATGGGAGTTCTTGGGTCTGGAGGCCAAACGATGACCGAGACCGAGATCTGGACGAAGTGGGAGAGCCAGGTTGTCAACGGCGTCTTTCCCCTGCGCCGCTTTTTGGGCAGGTCAAACCACAGCGTTGTATTTCTTACCGAATGCAGGGCGCGAAACCTGCCCAATGCCGCGATTAAGATCATTCCGGCGGACCCGGCCCGTGCGGAATCGCAACTCTCGCGCTGGGCGCTGGCCGCGTCGCTGTCGCATCCGCACTTGATCCGCGTCCTCGAAGCGGGGCGCTGCAAGCTTGGGGGGCATCCATTTCTCTTCGTGGTCACGGAGTATGCCGAGCAAAACCTCGCGCAAATCCTGCCGCATCGGGCTCTGACGTCTGCGGAGGTGAGGGAAATGCTGACCCCTGCCCTGGATGCCCTCGCCTTCCTGCACGGCCAGAACTTGGTGCAGGGCCAGCTCAAGCCGCCAAACTTCTTGGTGGTCAACGATCAGCTGAAACTCGCAAGCGATACGATTCGAGCCGCGGGCGAGGCTGGCGGAATCGACCGTGCCGGCGACATGCAGGTGCTCGGCGCCACGATTGTTGAGGCGCTGACGCAGAACCGACCCGCGCTGGAGGGCCCCGTGGACGCACCCTTGCCGGCGACGCTTTCCCTGGGCCTCGCGGATGCCGTGCTCCGCTGCCTGAGCCCGGAGCCGGGTAACCGACCGACCGTTTCCGAGCTGCGCGCCTTGATCGATCCGGCACCCGAGGCGCCTCCGACCCCGGTGGCCGCCCCTCAGGCACCTCCGGCCGCAGCTCGTGTGCCCATGGCGGACGGGCCTGCGCAGCCGGCTCCCGTGCCACCGCCTGCGGAGACTCGGGCGCCTCGGCCGGCACCCGACGCTTCTGCGGCAACTCGCGCGGCTCCCCCGGCGGCGCGTCGTCCGGCTTCAATGCCTTACTCGCGCTGGTTGGTGCCGGGCGCTGCCGTGGGGCTTGTATTGCTTGCGCTCTGGGCCGGCGGCCGCGTGCTGCGAGGCCATCCCGACTCCACCCGCCCCATTGCGCAGCCGATGGCTTTGCAACAAACTCCGGCGCCCGCGGCAGCGCCATCCTCGGCAACAGCCCAGTCCGCGGCATCACCGGTGGTGCACGAGGAGATTCCCGCCGTCTCCCGCGGCGCGCGCGGGTCGATCCATGGCCAAATTAAAGTCGCGGTTCACATCACCGTCGATCGGGCCGGAAATGTCATCGCCGAGAATCTGGAGATGCACGGCTCGAGCAAGTACTTTGCACGGCTTGCAACGGACGCCGCGAGAAAGTGGAAATTTGTAGCGGCGGATAGTGCGGCGCCGCGCGAGTGGCTGCTGCAGTTCGAATTTTCCCGCGACGGTGTCACCGGGCATGCGCTTCCGCGGGTCAAGCCGTGAGACGGGCGCGCGCTCAACTGCGGCGCCCGCGAGGCCGCTTGATCTAGGCCTGCAGCATCACGATATCCCACTGATACGC
>Ga0210388_10002663_pt1 | contig 13857 bp, 2 predicted proteins | sample IncBWC19OmetaG_FD_155485 | JGI IMG/M metagenome (GOLD analysis project Ga0210388, IMG submission 155485) | Forest soil microbial communities from Barre Woods Harvard Forest LTER site, Petersham, Massachusetts, United States - Inc-BW-C-19-O ...
CGTCATTTTAAAACACACCGAGCAGGACCCGATCTACGCGCCGATCCTGCAAAACGTACTCGCTACCCTGATTGATTTGTCGGGTGAACGAATGCGCTCCGACGTGATCGTCGGCGAAGTGTTGATTCTGATCAGTTCGCCCGGACGCATCACGCCCTATCACATGGATGCAGAGGTAAATTTCCTGCTGCAGGTCACCGGCGACAAGTGGTTTCATATCTTCGATCACGCGGACAGAGACCTGGTGACTGCCCAGGAATTGGAGAAATTTTACGCGGTGAGCAGGAACATTGCCGTGTACAGAGCTGACCGGCAGAACGACTGCGAAAAATACGATCTGCACGCCGGATATGGCGTGCACTTGCCGGTCTGCGCGCCGCACTGGGTGCAAAATCGTGACAATGTGTCCGTCGCACTCAGTGTGAATTACGAACTTCGCTCGATTGGCCGGCTTGAGAAGGTGCACCGCTTCAATCGACGGCTGCGCGGGTTGGGTGTCGACCCATCGATCCCCGGCAACAATGTTTGGGGGGACAGGCTCAAGCTGACGGCGGAAAGGAGTATTGCCACCGTGCGCTCCCTCATCAGGCCCCGCGTGAAGCCCTCCTATGGCGTCTGGCGGCCTGCGGCTCGTTGAACGTGACGCTCGCAGTCCACACGCTCAGGCAGTCGGGCTGACACTCGCTTCGGGACGCCGGGTAGTGGCTGCGATTCGTTCCATCATCCAGTTGGCCATGATGGTCACACCTGGATCCTGAAACATGGTGAAGTGATTGCCTTGGACCATTCTAAGATCGACCCCTGCGTTCGCGAACGCTGCCCAGCCCGCGTAGGGATCGAACAGCCACCCCGTGAGTTCCCGGGTACTGCGAATCAGGCTGATATGGCCGCTGTAGGCCTTCGGTTCATAACGCGCGTTGCAGGCCTGCAGGTGCTGCAGCAACCAGCGGTCATGATTCTCCGGTGTGTCGACTTGCTCCATAGCCGCGTAAGCCTTGGCGGATCGCGACTGGGGCAGCCGCCGCAACAGCCACTGCAGAGTGGGGCGGCCGGCGATAAACGCATCTTTGCTCAGTCGACCCATCCGCCAGGATCGCCAGTCATCCACCAACAGCTGCCACCGCAGACTGAAGCTATTAATCAGGCGGCGAAAAATTGGCAGCCGTTTGAAGTACCCCGGGGCCCAGGAATCGACCAGAAACAACTGGGCCACGTTTTGCTTCGCGGCCACGAGCTGCCGTGCAATTTCAAAGGCGAGGGTTCCGGCCACGCACCAGCCCATCAGGATGTACGGTCCCTGCGGATGAACCCGATGGATGAGCTTAACGTACTCGGCAGCGATGCCTTCGAGCGTATCCGGCAGGTCAGTGCGCTTGGCGGAAGGATCAAAAAGTTGCAGTGAAGTTACCGGCTGATCGGGGCCGAGACGCTTGGCGAGGAGGTAGTAGACGCCGGTGTTGTTGATCGCGATCAGCGGTGGCCCGCTACCGCCGGATTGCAGCTTCACCATCTGGCGGAAGTCGAATTCGCGATTTTCGCTGCGCAGCAGCCTGCTAAGGCCTCGAATGGTCGGCGCCCGGAATAGTGCGGCTAAAGTGAATCGCTTGCCGAACTGTGCCTCGACGCGCCCCAGCATGCGCGCGGCCAGCAACGAGTGTCCGCCCAATTCAAAGAAATTGGCGTTGGGCTTGATGTGTTCAATCTTCAACAGTTCAGCCCAGATCGCACCCAGACGCCGCTCCATGTCCAGATCGGGCGCGGCTTGCTCCTGCAGCTGCGGCACCGGCCCGGTCTGTTCGGATTCCAGGCGTCGCAAATCAACGCTCCCGTCGCTTGCACGGGGCAACGTTCCAACGGCCAAGATGTTACCGGGCAGCGCTGCGCGCGGCCACGTTGCCGCGATCCTCGAGCGCAGGTTTGCGGCGGCCAGTACCGGGTCCAATCCCGGCTGCCATTGCACAAATGCTCGCAGGGCGCCAGCCGTCGGGGTGGCGATCGCTGCGGCGTCGGCGATTTCCGGGTCCGCCATCAAAGCATTGACCAGCGAAGTGGCCGAAAAGGTGTGTTCGTCGATGGCGAATTGATGCGAATAGTCGTCGACTACTTCAATCGTACCGTCGGGCCTTTGGCGCGCGAGTTCCCCGGTGCGAAACAGCATTCCATTTTGAGCGCCTGCCGATGAATCGGTGACGAAGCCGTCAGTTTCGGCGGCATCGGCCTTGATACCGTAACCGGATGCATAAAGCTTGCCCATGGCACCGATAGGCGGGATGGCCATGCGCTCATCCATGACGGACAGCTTCACGCAATCAAGCGGGGCCCCGAGGAGCCGCAGGTCAGATGGGTGCTTTATGTGTCGGGCGGACGTGCAGCCTCCCGTTTGCGGATACCCATGCAGGGCCCAAAATTCCGCGGCGCAACCTAGCACCCGGGAGGCGGTTTTCGCATCTATCGTGTCACGACGCGACAGCACTTTCGGCAGGCGCTGACCTGGGGGCAGAGCAGCCATGAGTTTGTTCCAGGTCGCGCCTTCGGCATAAATCACCGAGGCTCCGGAGCGCGCGATGAGTTGTGCGGCCCGCGTCGAATTGCGCAAGTCGTTCTCAGTCGGTAGGACGCTACTGGCGCCGCACAGCAGCGGCAGCAGTGAATCGAGCGGGCCGGACTCCGGCGGGGCGGTGCACAGAACGGCCACCACATCAGTTCGGGTTATTCCGAGGCGACGACCCAGCGATTCACAAAGATTCACGAGACTGGCCTGGGACAGCGTGACCGACGTCGGCTCAATGGGGTTGCGGACCGAGAACACGATTGCTGCGTCGCGCTCAGGTGCGCAGGTGATCGAATCCGGTAACCCGGGACCGTGAGGGTCATCCACGAAATCGGTAATGACGCCGCCGGGGACGCTAACATCGAGGGCCAGTCCGGCGGTAAGGAACGCGATTTTCGCGCCAGCTGCAGTCAATTGGCGCTGCACAAACTGCGCAGGGTCGTTCGGGTCAATCTGTATATAGGCTGCGCCCAGATTGAGTACGGCCAGCATGGCCGTAGTGCGTTCGATCGACGGGTTCAACCCGATTGCGACGCGCATACCTGCAGCAATGCCGCGAGCTTGAAGCGTGGCAGCCAGACGCAGTGATGCGGCGTGCAGCTGAGCGTAATTGAGGCGCCGGTGGCCCTGCACCAGGGCAACGGCATCGGGCGTGAGCTGGACTTGACGGGAAAATTGCCCGGCGACGGTCACCGCAGGGGGCGTCGTGGCCGAGCGGACGGTCGCATCACCGATGCGGGCCAGTTCGGCCGGATCGCCCAGCCGCAATTCGGACACCCGTCGCGCCGGATTCTCCACGGCGCTCGCAATAGCGTCCGAGACGTAGCGCAACAGGCGGTTTGCGGTGTCCGCCTCGAACTGGTCGGTGTTGAACTGGCAGGAGAAACGCCACCCGTCCGGGCGCTCGACCATGAAGAAGTTCAGATCGTAGATCGCCCCGGCGACCAGGGAAGGCAGATCCACCAAAGTGAAGTCGCCGTAGTTTCGCCCTTCAATAAAAGTTCTTTGAAAAATGAAATTGACCGACACCGCCGGGCTGCTGCTGCCGCCCCGGCCGGCCTTGACCATGTCGAGCAGGCGTTCGATGGGGATATGGCGGTGTTCGAGGGCCTCGGCGATCGTCGTGCTGACGCGCTCGAGCAGGCCTGAAAATGTCGGGTCGCCACGCAGGTCATTGCGCAGGATCAGAGAACTGACGAACTGGCCGATCATCGGTTCCAGTTCCACCTGATCGCGGTCCGAAACCTGGGTGCCCAGCACGACCTCGTCCTTGCCGGTATAGCGTCCGAGCGCCGCGCACAGCGCGCTGACCGCCGTTGCGTACAAAGTGACCCCGCGGTCGGCACTGAGGGTCTGCATGCGCGCGGTCAGTTCGCGCGGCAGCACGACCGACACAATAGTGCCATTGGTCGTCGGCACCGCCGGGCGTGGTCTGTCGGCTAGCACTTCGAACGGCCGGATACCGGCAAGCTGTCGGGTCCAGTACCCGGTTTCCGCCTCCGTGCCGCGTTGTGCCAGCCATTCCAGCTGCCACAGGGAGTAGTCACCGTATTGAATCGACAGTGGCTCCAAAGGTGGCGCTTCATGACGGCTTAACGCGGCATAGATCGTGCCCATTTCGCGCGCCATGACGCCGATGGACCAGCCATCGGAGACGATTTGATGCGTCGTCACCAGAATGATGGATTCGGTCGGTGCATAGCGCAGCAGAACCACCCGCAACACCGGACCATCGCTCAGGTCGAACGGCGCCCGGGCCTCCAGCAGTCCGATGTGGTCGCCCTCCACGGACCTCGACTCGGAAGACAGAGCGCTCAGATCAATCTCGGTGAGCTTGAAGGTCGAATGGGCGGATACGCGCTGCATGGGCTTGCCGTCGACCTCCAGAAATCCCGTGCGGAGGATTTCGTGGCGGCCAATGATTTCGCGCCAGGCTTGCTCCAGCACGCTACCGGATACCCGGCCCTGCAGTTGCCAGCGCACCGCCACATTGTATGAGGGATTGCCCGGTTCCAGCCGATCGAGCAGCCAGAAGCGCTCCTGGGCCGCCGAGCAGGGAAAGTCCGTGTAAGGCACCGCAGCGACCTGGGCCTGCGCCTCGGTTTCGGGTCTGGTTCCGAGAGGCGCGGAGGGTGCCGGGGACATGTAGTCGCTTGCCGTTGCCACTACTGTTTGGTTTTCGCCGCGACCCGACGCCCGCGCTGAAACTGCCCCAGGGTAGGCAGATTGACCTTGCCATCGACCGACTCGGCGCACTGCGGCGCCTTGTCAATGAGGTCGGCGATGCTCCGCACCGTCCTGTGCTGCAGGAGCTGTTTAGCGGTCACACGAATTCCCTGTCGGCTGGAGCGGGCGATGATTTGGAATAACTGTATGGAATCAGCACCCAGCCGTAACAGATCCATAGTGGCGCCGACCCGCGGCATGTGCAATACCTCAGCCCAGATTTCGGCGAGCCGCAGTTCCGTGGGCGTGGTCGGGGCCACGAACTCTTCAGCACTCTCTAAAGTCAGCTCCGGAGTCGGCAGGGCAGTGCGATCCAGTTTGCCGTTGGGCGTCATTGGCAGCTTATCGAGCTTGGTCCACGCCGAGGGAATCATGTAGTCGGGCAGCTCCTGCTCAACGACGGCGCGCAGGTCGGCCGGGGTGACCGCGCTGCCCGGCGCAACCGCGAAGTAGGCGACCAGTCGCGGGGATCCGGGCGTATCTTCCCTCAGCAGCACCGCGACGGCCGTCAGTTTACCGCTGCGCAGCAGTGCGGCTTCGATTTCGCCAAGCTCGATGCGAAAGCCGCGCAGCTTCACCTGGTGATCAAGGCGCCCGAGAATCTGCAATGTGCCTTCGGGCAGCCAACGCGCCAGATCGCCGGTGCGATACATGCGCCCGGCCGCGAAGGGATTGGCGACGAAGCGTTCGGCTGTTAGCTCGAGGTTCTTGTGGTAGCCGCGCGCCACTCCCTCGCCACCGATGTGCAGCTGACCCGCAATGCCTTCGATCACGGGCTGATCATGGCGGTCGAGCACGTACAGCTGGGTATTGTCGATCGGGCGGCCAACACTGATGGCCGTAGCGCCCGGAAGCACCTGGCAGCATGACGACCAAATCGTGGTCTCAGTTGGGCCATACATGTTCCATAGCACGCCGGCGCCCTGCAGCAGCTTGTCGGCGAGGTCACGGGAGAGCGCTTCACCGCCGCAAAGCATCTTGAAGCCCTTGCTGGCGCGGAATCCGGCCTCCAGCAGCAGTCGCCAGGTCGCAGGCGTCGCCTGCATGACGGTCGCGCCACAGGTTTCGATGTGCTTAACCAATGCAAATCCGTCGATGACTTCCTCGCGCTCGGCGATCACCACGCGTGCACCGACGCACAAGGGTAGGTGCAGCTCCAGTCCGGCAATGTCGAAGGAGAGGGTGGTGACGGCGAGCAGCGCATCCTCAGTACCCAGACCCGGCTCACGGGCCATCGAGGTCATGAAATTGACGACCGCGCGATGGGTGATCTGCACACCCTTGGGCAAGCCGGTCGAGCCGGAGGTGTAGATCACGTAGGCCAGGCTGTCGGCCGTTATCGACACCTGCGGGGCTGCCGCCACTGCCGCGGCGATTTCGGCGGCATCGGTTGCCAGGTGCACGGCGGGCTTGCCGGCGGGCAGCAGTTGCGCCTCGACCGTGCCATCGGTGATCAGCGCCGCCACGTCCGCGTTGCCGAGGATGTGGCGCAGCCGCTGCGCCGGATGGGTTGGATCCAAGGGTACGTAGGCGCAGCCGGCCTTCAGCGTAGCCAGCATCGCAACCAACATGTCCAAGGAGCGCTCGACGGCAATGCCGATCAGGCGCTGGGGCTGCCCCGCGCCGTCACCGATTCGCCGCAGCAGGAAGTTGGCCAGCCGATTCGCGCGCTCGTTGAGCGCTTCATAGCTCAGGGATTGCGCGCGGAACTGCGCTGCGAGGGCCCTAGGACGCTCGGCAGCTCGAGCTTCGAAGAGTTGATGCAGACAGCGATCGTGCGGGAACTGCGCCTGGGTGCGGTTGAAGTCCAGCAACACTCGCTGGCGCTGGCCGGCAGACAGATACGGTACGCGCTCCACGGTCTGTGCCGGGTCGGCAACGATCATCTCGAGCAGGCCCTGATAGCAGTCCAGCCAGCGATCGATCGTGGCGGCGTCGAACAGATCGGTGTTGTAGTCGCAGTCCAGACGCAGGCCTTCGGTGGATTCGATCACGTTCAGGAACAGATCGAAGTTCACGTGGGCCTTGCTGTTTGGTGTGACCTCGAGCTGAAGGCCCGGCAGCTCCAGGCGGTCGGCCAGACGCTCGAGATTGAACTGGATCTCGGCCAGCGGTACGCGGCCCTGTTCGCGCGCCAGTGCCAATTTGCGAACCAACGTGCCCAGCGTATAGCTTTGGTGTTCGTTGGCATCGAGCATGTGCTTGGCGAGGGCACGCAGATGTTGAGTGATGGTCGTCTCATCCGACCAGGCCGCGCGAATCGGCAGGAAGTTCACTCCATGGCCGACGAGGATCTGGTCCTCCAGCAGCGATTGACCGGCGGTGGGAACTCCCACGACCACCTCGTTCTGGCCGCTCAGCCTGCCGATCAGGATCTGGAACGCACCGAGCAGCGTCACGAACAGGGTATTGCCGGCCTTGGCACCGGTCTTTTTGAGCGAGTGGTACAAGGCGGCGTCGATGCGGCGGTAGCGGCTGGCACCGGCGTAGGATTTCAGCGCCGGGCGCGCGCGATCAGTTGGCAGGTCCAACGGCTTGATCGGATCCTGGAACTGCGCCAGCCAGAAGCGTTCGGTCTTTTCGGCCTCGGCGGGGTCGCGCTGTGCCTGGGCTCGGGCATAGCTGCTGAAGGGCAGAGCAGGCTGCAGTTGCGGGGTCTCGCCGCGACACAGCATCGGATAGATCTGTGCCAACTCACTGACGATGATGTTGAATGACCAGCCATCGCAGATGATGTGATGGGCCGTGAAAATGAGTACGTGCTGCGCGGCGCTGAGGCGTACCAGCTGCACGCGGGCGGCCGGCCCATTCACCAGATCGAAGGCCGTGTGCGCATCCTGCACCAGGATATCCGCTAAAGCGCCTTCCGGATCGGTGTGCCCGCTGAGGTCGATCAGCGGCAGCTCGATGGTCGTGGCGGCGCTGATGCACATTTCCTCGCCGGTAGGCGTGAAGTGGGCACGCAACGCATCGTGGCGCGCGAACAGCAGGGTCAGCGCGCCCTGCAGGGCGGACTCGTTGAGCGTACCGTGCAGACGCAAACTGACCGATTCGTTGAACGCGCAGGAAGCTTCATCACCCATCTGTGCCGCCAGCCAGATCTCGGTCTGGCTTTCGGTCAGTGGCAGACCCGTGAGCACGCCGCCGTGAGCGGCCGCAGTGGCGACGGACAGTGGCGCGCTCTTGCCCAGAATGCCGACGGCGCTCAATTCCGCCAGACTGTCATCGAAGGCCTCGACAATGAGGTCGAAGTCTTCTTGGGAATGGGCCGTGGTGAGGAAACACGGAAAGCCATCATGGATATGGATGCCGCGCAACCGCAGGTGATGGAACAGCAGCGCCGCGAGCGGATGCTCATTGTGGATGTTGAAGTAGAACCAGCTGGAGAAGGTTTCGATCCGGGTCGTCAGCCCGTAGCGGGCGAACAGGGTATTCAGGTCCCCGGCCAGCGTCGCGGTGCGCTGTGCCAGCTGCTCCTGCAGCTGCGGGCCGTGTTCTTTGACGTGATTCAGCACCGCCCAGGCGGCCGCGAGCACCAGCGGATGCCGCACGAAGGTGCCGGCGAAGAAGGTGACACCAACTTCCGGGAAGGAGCTATCGCCAAAGTTCCAGTGGCCGCCGTCAAGGGCGTCCATGAAGCGCGATTGTCCGGCCAGAATGCCGATCGGCAGGCCGCCGCCCACGACTTTGCCGTAGGTCGCCAGGTCGGCACGAATGCCGGCCAGCGCCTGGATGCCGCCCGGATGGGTGCGAAAACCAGTGACCACCTCATCCATCACGAACGCGGTGCCGGACTGCTCGGTGATCTTGCGGATTTCGCGCAGGAATTCGTACGGCTGCAGGGAGGGATGGCGGCTTTGTACCGGTTCGACCACCACCGCAGCCAGGTCCTCGGCGTTCTCCCGGACCCACTGCAGGGTCGCCGGTGTCGCGTATTCCAGCACGATCATGTTCTGGACCGCTGCGGCCGGAATGCCGGGGGCGATCGGCATGGAGCGGGGCGCGGCGCCGGGGCGCTGCACGCCCTTCACCAGCACCTCGTCAAACTGGCCGTGATAGTCGCCATTGAAGATCACGACCTTTTCCCGCCCGGTAACGGTGCGCGCGAGGCGCATGGCGGCCATCACCGCTTCGGAGCCGGTGTTGCAGAAGGTGACACGCTCATTGCCGGTGATCTCGGCGAAAAGTGCCGCCACCTTGCCGGCAAGTTCCGCTTGCGGGCCGATGGCGAAACCGCGCTCGAGCTGTTCTTTCACCGCAGCAACGACAAAATCCGGCGAGTGCCCAAATGCCGTCTGCCCATAGCCGTTGACGAGATCGACGTACTCGTTGCCGTCCACGTCCCACAGCCTGGAGCCGGCGGCGCGCTCGACCACCACCGGGTACACCAGCTCTTTCCACTCCACCCGAAAGCCGGAGGCCGCGCGCGGGTCGGCCAGCACCTGGCGGTACTTCTGCGTCAGCTCCTTCGAGTGGGCGAGCCGCTTGCCGTAGCGGGCCGCCAGATCGTTGATGTGGCTCTGGTGCTCCGGTGCGACACCGCTGCTGGCGCTGGCCTGCTTGGGGTTGTAGACCTGAAAGCGTGAGGGGCGCTGCTCCTCGGCCGGTGCCTCCGTTGCCGCGGAGCTGGTCGACGGGGCGAGGGTATGGGCGGTGGGGGATACGGCGCCGGCGGTCACGCTGCCGCCCTGCAGCATCTCGAACTGCCGATTGATCAGCTGCGACATGGCCTGCAGCTGGTCGCGGAACAGGCCCTCAAGGCTCGCACCGCCGCTCATGGCTAGCGCGCCGGTCGAGGAACTGGTCATCGCGACCGCCGCAGGTGCGGTGCGCGCCGGCGGCACGACCTGCGTTTTGGGCGCCGGTGCCGGCAGCTTTTCGGCCAAAAAGCCGGCCAGTGCCGGGATGTTCGAGTAATCGCCGAGCAATTGGCGGAAGGTGATTTTCACCTTCATCTGACTTTGGATCTTCTGCGCGACCTGGGTGAGAAACAAAGAGTCGTAGCCCATCTCCAGGAAGTTGATCGGTTCGGTCACCGACAGGGGTGCGTTACCGGAGAGCTCCTCCAGGATGGCCGCGATAGCGGCGCTGATTTCTCCGATGCGGGTGTTGTCGGTTCGATCGCTCATCGCTGTAGTGTCCTGCGCAACTTCAGTGGAGGCCGCGGCTATTGGGTGTGCCGGTGGAGGCGAGAGGCCGGAGGGGATCTGCGTATCTGCCGTGACCTGGGCTGCTGCCCGGCGGCTGCTCGGTGGGGCATCAATCCAGAATCGCTTGCGTTCGAACGGGTAGGTAGGCAGCGGCACGTGACGCCCCGACTGCGCGCCGAGCACCGTCCAGTGGGGTTGGAGGCCCTGTGTCCACAGTCGGCCGGCCGCCTCCAGCAGCGTGACAGAATCGGAGGTCTCGCGCGCCGCGTCCGGGAGCGAGGTGACCACCGGAATCGGGCGGCCCTGCAGGGTTTGCAGCGCCAGGGTGGAAAGAACATTGCCCGGCCCCACTTCCAGCAGCACCGGGGCCGGATCCTGGGCGAGCAGGGTGCTGATGCCGGCCGCGAAGCGCACCGTCTCGCGCGCATGTCGTGACCAGTATTGCGGCGAAGTCGCCTCGGCATCCGTTATCCAGGTGCCGGTGGCACAGGACACATAGGGGCGTTGCGGGGCCGACAGTCGCAAGCGCTCCAGCTGTTCCCGCAGCGGCGCGATAATCGGGTCTACCATCGCCGAGTGGAAGGCATGCGAGGTGTGCAGACGGCGGCTTTGGACGCCGCGGGCCTGCAAGCGCTGTTCGAGCCCGGCGATGGCGTCGTGGGTCCCGGAGGCAACGCTCAGGGCCGGCCCGTTGATGGCGGCGATGGCCAGCTGCGTGTCGAGCAGCGGCCGCAGCTGTGACTCGGGCAGCCGGACGGCGAGCATGGAGCCGCCCGGAAGCGCCTGCATGAGCCGCCCGCGCAGCGCCACCAGTGGCAGCGCCTCCTCCAAACTCATCACGCCAGCGAGCACAGCGACGACGAATTCACCGACACTGTGGCCAATCATGGCATCAGGCTGGATGCCCCAGCTCATCCACAACTGCGCCAGCGCGTACTCGATCGTGAAGAGGGCAGGTTGAGCGAAACGCGTTGACATCAGCGCCGCGGCCGTATCGGGCGTTCCCGCCGGCGGGTACAGCACCGCCAGGAATTCATCGCCCAGCTCGGGTCGCAGGATTTCGGTACAGCGTTGCACCTGGCGCCGAAATTCGCTCTCCCTCTCGTAAAGGTCGCGCGCCATATTCGGATACTGCGCGCCCTGGCCCGGGAACATGAAGGCCACGGGCACCCGGCCGGGGAGTACTTTGGCGCGATTTGCGCTCGACGCGGGCGCGGCGAGGCGCGCGACTGCTTCCTCGGCCGTCGTGGCGACGACGAAGGCACGCTGTTCGAAGGCACGTCGGCCGTGCTGCAAAGTATGCGCCACGTCGCACAGTTCGATCGCGGGCTGCTCGCGCAGGGCACTCGCAAGATTGCCGCGGGCGATCCCCAAGGCGGCTTCGCTGCGGCCCGACAAGACGAGCAGTTGCGGGCCTGCTGAACGGCCGCGCGCCGGCCCGGCCGGCGCCTCTTCGAGCACGACGTGCACATTCGTGCCCCCGACGCCGAAGGCGCTGACACCGGCACGGCGCGGCTGCGCGCCGCGCGGCCACGGGGACAACTTTGCATTCACGTAGAACGGAGTGGCGGCAAAGTCGATTTGCGGATTCGGGCGGGTGTAGTGCAACGAGGCCGGAAGGAGTTCGTGGTGCAGCGCCAGTGCGGTCTTGATCAGTCCGACCACGCCGGCCGCGGCGTCCAGGTGCCCGATGTTGGATTTGACGGAGCCCACTGCACAGAACTGCCCGGCGCCGGAACTGGCCCGAAACGCCTTGGTCAGTGCTGCGATTTCAATTGGATCCCCCAGCGGGGTGGCGGTACCGTGGCACTCGACATAGCTGATGCTGCCGGCATCAATGCCGGCGTTCGCGTGTGCCATCTCGATGGCCGCTGCCTGCGCATCGACACTGGGTGCCGTGAAGCCAACCTTGGCGGCGCCGTCGTTGTTGACGCCACTGCCACGAATGACGGCGTAGATGAAATCGCCGTTGGCGCGGGCATCCTCCAGTCGCTTCAGCGCCACGACGCCTGCGCCACTGCCAAAAATAGTCCCGCTGGCCTGCGCGTCGAAGGTACGGCAGTGCCCGTCCGCGGATACCATGCCACCTTCCTGGTGCACGAAACCGCGCTTTTGCGGGAAGGTGATGGACACGCCGCCCGCCAGGGCCAGGTCCGACTGATACAGGAGCAGGCTTTGACAGGCCTGTGCGACGGCCAGCAGTGAGGTCGAGCAGGCGGTCTGCAGGGTCAGGCTCGGGCCTTTGAGATCCAGCTTGTACGAGACGCGAGTCGCCAGGAAGTCCAGTCCGGCCCCGAGCAATGCCGGATAGCAGCCGACCTGGTAGCTGCTCGTGAATTCCTCCTGCGTACGCCGGTCGCCGAGCACGTGATGCAGGAAGTAAGTATTGATACTGCAGCCGCCGAATACCCCGATGGCGCCGCCATAACTGCGTGGATCGCAGCCGGCGCTTTCCAGCGCATCCCAGCAGATCTCGAGGAATACCCGTTGCTGCGGGTCGGTGAGTTCGGCTTCGCGCGCATACATGCCGAAGAAGTCGGCATCGAATTGATCGATGTCGGCCAGCAGTGGTCGCGCCTTGACGAAATTCGGCGCGCGCCGTTCCTCGTCGCTGAAGCTGTCCTCCAGCTGGGCCTCGGTGAAGTGCGTGATGGACTCGGTGCCAGCGGCCAGGTTTTTCCAGAATTCCCGGATGTCGCGTGCGCCGGGGAAGCGGCCCGCGAGGCCCACGATTGCAATCAGATTGTCCGGGTTGTCCGACGGCTCACCCGGGATCACGGGGTCGTTCATGGCGCGCTCTTGTGCGGGGTGTTTGGCCGTCGGCGCGCCAGCGCTGCCTGCTGCCGACGTGCGCGCTCCTGGGCGCCAAATGTTGCGGAAACCGGAGCGGCAGTACCCGACATCCGGGCCGCAAGCGCACTGATTCGCGGATAGCGAAATAGATCGACCACGCTGATCTCACAGGGTAGGGAACGCCGAACACTAGCGTGGACTTCCAGGATCTGAAGCGACGTAGCCCCCAGATCAAAGAAGTTGTCCTCGACGCCCACGGTCTCCTTGCCGAGGACGCGCCGGACGATCTCTATCAGTGCCGCCTCGGTGGTGTCCGTAGGAGCGCGTCCGGACGATTCCGGAACGCGCGGGGCGACCGTGGGCAGCCGCCCGCGGTCCACCTTGCCCGTGGGGGACAGGGGCAGCGCGTCCAGCTGGGTGATGCACAGCGGGATCATGTAGTCGGGCAACTCCTCGCGCAGCGCGGCGCGCAGCGGGTCGAGGGCCAGGGGGGCGTTGCCGGGCGTGGTGACAAAGGCGCTGATCTGCCGCGGGCCGGTGCCGAGCGGCGAACAAACGACGGCCGCGTCCTGGACCATTCCCGTGGCCCGCAGTCGCGCTTCGATCTCATCCAGTTCCACCCGCTTGCCGTTGATTTTCACCTGTCGGTCAACGCGTCCGAGGAATTCCAGGTTGCCGTCGGCGCGCTGCCGCACCCGATCCCCGGTACGGTACAGACGCGCGCCAGCCTCACGGCTCAATGGATGCGCAATAAAGCGCTCGGCCGTCAATTCCGGTCGGTTCAGATACTGCAGTGCCAGCCCCGCACCACCGACATACAGTTCCCCGTCCGTGCCCGGCGCCACCGCGCGGCGGTCCTCATCCAATATCAGCGCTTCGGTCTGCCGGATGGGGCGCCCGATGGGAACGGGGCCATCGCCGGTGTAGTCGTGCGGGATGCTGTAGCAGCAGCTGAAGGTGGTGTTCTCGGTCGGCCCGTAGCCGTTGATCAGGCGGCAGTGCGGCAGCCCACGCAGCGCCTTGACGACGTGCGGCGGAGACAGGACATCGCCCCCGGCCAGCAGTTGTCGCAGCGGTCTGAGCCCCGCAAGCTGATTGTCGACCATCAGGTGGAACAATCCCGCCGTCAGCCACAGC
>Ga0210388_10002664_pt1 | contig 13857 bp, 9 predicted proteins | sample IncBWC19OmetaG_FD_155485 | JGI IMG/M metagenome (GOLD analysis project Ga0210388, IMG submission 155485) | Forest soil microbial communities from Barre Woods Harvard Forest LTER site, Petersham, Massachusetts, United States - Inc-BW-C-19-O ...
CTTCGGCGCCGAGGCGACGGGGTTCGGAGAAGCGGCCGGCTTGTCGCCCGGCGTCTTCAGCGCACCCGTCTGCGCGAGGGCCTCGACGAGGTTCGCGTATCCCCAACCGTGCTGCAGCTTCCCGTCGGCCGTCGGCTGCATGATGTCGAGCCAGTGCCAGTCCCTGACCTCCTTGTTGGAGGCCGGGACCGGGCCGAGCTTGCCCTTCTGCGTGCCGGTCATCGTGTGCTCGACGATCGCGAAGCCGTCGATCCCCCAGGCGTTGACCGTGGCCCACTTCTGATCCGGAAACGCCTTGAAGAAGCCCTCGAGGTCCTTGCTCAGGTCCTTCTTCCCCTTGGTGGCCGGCATGCCTGTGAAGTTGACCCAGTAGTCGCCGTCGTCCGCGTTCATGGCGATCGCGGCCTTCACGTCGCCCTTGCTGAACGTCTCGTCGCTCGCCTTCGCCCAGTCGGCCAGCTTGTCCTCGTCCGGGGTTCCTTTCGAGACGTGGAGCTCGGGCATGTTCGTCGGCAGGGGCGGCACCGGCGGCGCGCCTTTCTTGCCCGTCATCTGGGCCATCAGGCCGGCGTCGTCGCCGTACTCGTGCATCTCCTTGACGAGGCCGTCGTCGTTGAACTGCATCACGTCGACGCGGTACTCGCCCACGGGCTTCTTCGTGGCCTTCATGCCCATGAAGTCACCCGTCATCGTGCCCGTCCAGACGGTCTCGACGACGACGACGTTGCCCTTGATCCACACGCGCGTGGGCACCGACCTCGAGTCGCCGAAGGTCGCGAAGAGACCGTCCATCGCCCGGGTGAGGTCGTCCCGGCCGTGAGCGGTGGGCTCGCCGTACGCGTCGGTCACTGCGTCCGCCGTGAAGTACGACGCGATCACCTTGCCGTCGTGCGCGTTGAACGCCTCGGAGAGGCCCTTGAGCGCCGGGGGGATGAGCTCGGCGAGCGTCGGCTTCGGGGGCGGCGGCGGCGTCGTGTCGGCGGGAGGCGGGGCCGCGCTGGCCGTCGCGACCGGGGGCAAAGGTGGAGGCGCCGGAGGCGGCGGCGCAGGGGAAGCGCAGGCCACCAGCGGCAGCGTCGTCATCGAGATCGCGGCCAGACATCGCTTCATTCCGTATCGCATCGGCGTCTCCTCCCGGCGTGGCCCCTCGGCGCAGCGCTCGAGCGCGTGCGGGGGAGCGGGCCTCCGCGACGTGGCTTTAGCTGGTTTGAGCTCGACCGGGAAGCGCGAGAAGCGGACGAGAGCGGACGAGGGCGGGGCCCGAGTAGCGAAGGTTTCGCCGCGGCAGGGGCTGCCGGCCTCGTCGAAGCGCGCTAGATGTCTTGCTGCTGTGCGTACTCGCGCCCTGGGGAAGACCGGCCTGCGTGTCACTGAGCTTGCGCTGGGCACGTGGGGGCTCTCGGGCGACGGGTACGGACCGGTTGACGAACGCGAGCGGCAGCGCGTCCTTTCGCGCGCGCTCGAGATGGGCGTCACGCTCATCGACACGGCAGATGCCTACGGGGACGGCCGCATGGAGCGCGAGGTCGGTCGCGCCATCGCCGGGCTCGGTGAGGTCGTCGTCGTGACCAAGGGCGGCGTGGATCGCGGGGCGTCCCCACCGCGCAAGCGGTTCGACGCGGCGCACCTCCGCGCGGCGGTCGAACGTTCGCGAGAGCGCCTCGGACGCGACCGGATCGACGTGTACCTCCTGCACAACCCGCAGGCGGAGTCGCTCGGCACCGAGGCGATCGACACGCTGCTGGAGCTCAAGTCGCAAGGTCGCATCGCCCACTGGGGGGTCAGCGCCGGAGACATCGACGTCGGTCGGACCGCGCTGCGCAGCGGAGCCGAGGTCATCGAGCTCGCCTACAACCTGCTGCACTGCTCCGACCTTCACCGGCTCGCGGGCGAGATCATGGTCCGGGGTGCCGGCGTGCTCGCGCGGTCCACGCTCGCTTACGGCCTGCTCGCCTCCGACTGGCCCAGGGACCGGGACTTCGGCCCCGGCGACCACCGCGCCGATCGCTGGACCCGGCCCGAGCTGGCCCGACGCGTCGACCAACTCGCGTCCTTCCGCTTCCTCGTGGGCGGCGAGGTCGCGACGATGCGCTCGGCCGCGGTGCGGTACGTGCTCTCGAGCTCGATCGTCACCAGCGCCGTGCTCGGCCCGCGGTCGGTCTCTCAGCTCGAGGACATCGTGCGCGAGGTGGGCGTCGGCCCGCTGTACCTGCGCGACGCCGCGCTGGCGCGCATTCCTCGCGCGCTCGAGAGCGTGGGGATCGATCCATGACGGAGCTCGCGCACGGAGCCGCGGAGGTCGTGCTCGCCGCGGCGCGCGAGGCCAGCGATCTGGTGATGCGCGTATATGCCGCGCCGTTCGAGGTCGCGTTCAAGAGCAAGGACGATCCGGTCACGCGCGCCGACCACGAGTCGAACGCGCTGCTGTGCGAGCGGCTCTCGCGGGCGTTTCCCGGGCTGCCGATCGTCGCCGAGGAGAGCGACCCGGCCACCTACGCGGGGTTCGCCGCCGCGGAGGCCGTCTGGTTCGTCGATCCGCTCGACGGCACGCGCGAGTTCGTCGCGAAGAACGGGGAGTTCGCGGTCATGATCGGACTCGCGGAGCGAGGGAAGGCGACCCTCGGCGTGATCACGGCGCCGGCGTGGGGTCGCGCCTTCGTGGGCGTCGTCGGCGAGGGCGCGTGGGAGGTCGCGGCCGACGGGACGCGCAAGCCGATTCACGTGTCGACGCAGGGCTCGCTCGAAGGCGCCTCGATGGTCGTGTCGCGATCGCGGACGCTGCCGCAGCTCGCGGAGCTCACGACCGCGATGGGAGGGCGAGCGCCGGTCGCCCTGGGCAGCTCGGGGCTCAAGGCCGTCGTGGTGGCCACCGGCGATCACGACGTCTACCTGCAGACGGGTCGCGCCGGCATGCGATGGGACGCGTGCTCGAGCGACGCCCTCGTCCGCGCGGCGGGCGGCGTGCTGACGGATACGAGCGGCGGGGCGATCGACTACTCGGCGCCCGAGCTCGCGAACACGCGAGGGCTGCTGGTCACCAACGGCTTGCTCCACGAGCGCGTCATCGCGTCGCTCGTGCGCCGGTAAGGCTCCGTCCTCGTGCGCGACCGGGCGGACGTGGTGATCGTCGGCGCCGGGATCATGGGGCTGTCGATCGCCTATCACCTCGCCGCCCGAGGGATGACCCGCGTCACCGTGGTCGACCGGAGCTACTTGTGCGGGGGCGCGAGCGGCCGCAACGGGGGCGGGGTGCGCGCGCAGTGGTCGAGCGAGAAGAACGTCCGGCTGATGCTCGAGAGCATCCGCATGTGCCGCGAGTTCGCGGCGAAGATGAAGATCAACGTGTGGCTCCGCCAGGGCGGCTACCTCTTTCTCGCGCGCAGCGCGGCCCAGCGGGCGACGCTCGAAAAGAGCGTCACGCTCCAGAACGAGTGCGGGCTGCCCACGCAGATGCTCTCGCCGAAGGAGGCGCAGCGGATCGTCGCCGAGCTCGACGTCGATGGGGTCCAGGCGGCGAGCTACAACCCGGAGGACGGCGTCGTCTTTCCCTGGCCGTTCGTCTGGGGCTACGCGCAGGCGGCGCGCAAGCTCGGGGTCGAGGTGATCGACTGGCACGAGGTCGTGGGTTTCGACACGAAGGGCGCCCGCGTCGAGGGCGTTCGCGTGCGCCGGTCGGGCCCTCCGGGCGCCGCCGCAGGCGCAGAGACCGCGACCATCGCGACCCACCGCGTCGTCAACGCCGCGGGCGCGTGGTCCCCGGAGATCGCGCGGATGCTCGGCGTCGAGCTCCCGAACCGCGCGCACCGCCACGAGATCTGCTCGAGCGAGCCGCTCAAGCCATGGCTCAAGCCCCTCGTCGCGGACCTCTCCGACGGGCTCTACTTCTCGCAGTCCACGCGCGGCGAGATCGTCGGAGGCATCGGCAACCAGTACGTCCCGCCCGGGCTCGACCAGGAGAGCTCGCACGCGTTCCTCGGCCGCTACGCCCGCGCTCTGCTGCGCGCGTGCCCGGTGCTCGGCGGCGTGAAGGTGCTGCGCCAGTGGGCGGGGTGCTACGACCTGACCCCCGACGCGAACCCGATCGTCGGCACGGTCGACGGCGTCGACGACTTCTATCAAGTGAGCGGCTTCATGGGCCACGGCTTCATGATGGCGCCCGTCGTCGGCAAGCGCATGGCGGACCTCATCGCGGGAGACCTCGTACCCGACTTCGACCCGTGGAATCTCCGCAGGTTCAAGGAAGGGAAGCTCCTCGAAGAAGGAATGATCATCGGCTGAAGGGCCCGTGCTAAGCCGCCGGGAGGTTGCCCTCGATGCCCGTGATCGGTCGCGCTGCGGTGCTCTCGCTCTCGGCGGCCCTCGCTGGTTGCGGGGGCGCGGCGGCCTTGGGAGGCGCCGCACCGCCGAGCCCCGATCGGGGAGGCCACCCATGGCTCGAGGTGACGACGCCCCGCTTCGTGCTCCACACGGACCTCGACCGGGACGGCGCCGTCGTCGCCGCACGCTCGTTCGAGGAAGCGTACGCGTACCTCGAGCAGGTCGCGTTCCCTGGTTACGAAGGCTTGAGCCAGCGGATGGACGTGGTCCTCTTCCACGACGGCGGCGAGTTCCACCACTTCTGGCCGAGCGACATGGGCGGCGCCTACTTCGACAGGGCGCCGCAGGATCTCGAGCGAGCGCCCACCATGGTGCTCTATGGCAGTCTCGAGGGTGACTCGCGGATCGTCTTTCTCCACGAGCTCACCCACCGGTTCATCGCGCGCGCCTACGGATGGGCCCCCGCATGGATGAACGAGGGGCTCGCCGACTACTTCTCGACGATGCGCATCGCGTCGGGGCGCGTCTCCCTCGGCGAGGTTCCCCCCGGGCGGCTGGTCGATCCCAGCATGGTGCCCACGGTTCGCGAGCTCGTGTCCGCCGACCACGCCGCGTTCTACGGGCGGTGGACGGGAGAGGACTTCGACGGGATCCACCGCGCGCGGTTCTACGCCGGCGCGTACGCGCTCGTGCACATGTTCCGCAACGGGCCGGACGACCAGCGCAAGCGCTTCGACGACTTCGTCGACGCGATGAACGGCGGGGCGCGCGCGGACGACGCCTGGGCACGCACGATCGGCACCGTCTCCGCCGACGACCTCGAGCGCGCCTTCCGCGCGCACCTCGCGTCGTGGCGCGAGTGGGATCTCTTCGGCGGAGAGCTCGACCCGTTGCCGGCATTCGCGGCGCCCAAGGTGGCGCCCATACGCGACGACGAGCTCCACTTGCTCTGGGCCCGTGTGATGCGTGCGGGAGGGGGCGGCGAGACCGACGTCCGCGCGCAGCTCGAGGACGCGCAGGTCGCGGCCGGCGCTTCGGCCGCCGTGTCCTATGCCAAGGGCTGCCTCGAGCTGTCGCTCGGGCGTACGGCGGAAGCGACGCCGCTCCTCGAGGACGCGCTCGCGCGATCGCCGGACGATCCCCGGTACGTCTTCGCGGCACTCGTCGCGCACGCGCGCGCGGGCGCCGCTCCCGACGGCCTTCGAGATTCGATGGACAAACTCGCACGCACCGCGAAGAGCGCCGACGAGCTGAGCGCCGCTGCGATCTTCCTGAGCGAACGCGGCGATCACGACGGCGCGCTGCGCGACGCCGACGCGGCGGTCGCAGCCGACCCCGGCTACGCCCTGGCCCTGGCGGCTCGGGCGCGGGTGAAGTTCGAGGCGGGTCGCTTCGCGGAGGCGGTCGCCGATCAGGAGCACGCGGTCGCGTTCGTTCCCGAGCACGTCGACAACCGAGCTCTCGTCGAGGCGCTCGAGAAGTATCGCGCTGCCGGGGCGAGTCACCAGGCAGGACCAGGCGCAGGCGGAAGCCACTAGAACTTTGCCGCCTGGCCGCACGCGGCCGCATCGCGGTGCCGGCAACGGCTCCCTCATGTAGGCGCGAGTGACCGCAAACACGCGGCGGCGCTTCGACCGCGACGTGTGTTTGACACTCGCTCCCGCGCCCTTGTACCGTCGCCACCGTTACTCTGCAGGCGATGCATCCGCATCGACGCCGCCGCCGGTTTCGTACGCGCGGCAGCGTCCGAAGACGTGACGCTTCGCGGCACCACAGGGAGAGTTCTCTATGAAGACCGTGCGTACGCTCTGCTGCACGCTTCGTATGCTGTCTGCAACGGCCGGCATCGCGGCCCCGCTCGCCGGACTCGCGCTCGCGTCCACTCTCCTCGCATGTGAGGACGAGAACGACCCGGCGACCTGGGTCAAGCGCCTGGACGATCCCGCGCAGCGCGCGAACGCGATCAAGCGCCTGACGCAGTTCTACGAGGACGACATGACGCGGGCGAGCAACGACGCCGCCGCGCCCGAGGTGCAGGCCCTGCTCAACACCATCGTCGACCCGCTGACCAAGCAGTACACGGGCGGCGGCCTCGACGACCTCACGCGCGTGGACCTCATGAAGTTCCTCGCGGAGACGCACGATCCGCGCAGCCAGCCCGCGCTCGCGAAGGCCCTCAAGGACTTCGAGATGGGCAAGACCGACGACGAGGTGCGCGTCTCCTGCGAGTCGATCAACGCGATGGCCAAGGCGGGCGTGAAGCTCGACAAGACCACCATCGACCCGCTCTGGGACACGTTCGCCAAGTTCCAGCTCTCCAAGGCGCAGAGCCAGCGCCTCTACCAGTCGCTGCACGACGCGATCCTCAACGTCCACGACGTGAGCTGGGGCGACAAGGCGATCGAGAAGCTCAAGGCGCCCGTCGTCCCCGACAGCGTCGACTCGCAGAAGGACCAGATCAACTGGTGGCAGCTCACGTCGATCCAGGTGATCAGCGAGCTGAAGTACGACAAGGCCGTCAAGCAGCTCGTCCTCGTCCTGCTCACCCCGACGAAGATCGACCTCAACGCCTCGACGCGCACGGCCCTGCTCAAGATGGCGCCGGCAGCCGAGCCGGAGCTCATCAAGGCGCTGAACGGCCAGGACCCCGACTACAACAAGGCGGGCGAAGCGTTCAAGGACAAGACGAACCTCGCCATCGTCGCCGACACGCTCGCGCTCCTGTCGCGGACGGGCGGACGCGACGCGATCCTCAACGCGCTCCCGGCCGCGGACACCGACACGACGAAGACCGAGTTCGCGCAGGCGCTCGTCCAGTTCCCGTCGGACCCGCGCGTCGAGCCGGCGTTCCTTGCCGCGTACAACAAGCTGACCTGGAACTCGTCGGTCGAGCTCCTCGGAGCGATCAAGCCGCGGGCGGCGCTCGCGCAGGCGTCCGGGAGCCTCTACGACTCGGGCCTCACCGCGTGGCTGGTCAAGGAGACGCTCGCCGCGCCCGACGCGGCCAGCAAGCTTCTGCCGATCGAGGCCGCCCTGAAGCTGATGCCGGCCGACCAGAAGGCCGCCGTGGGCGCCGCGCTGCAGAAGGCCAAGAGCGAGCTCCCCGCGGACGTCTTCCAGGCGAGCAAGCAGATGTTCGACTACGCCAGCCAGGCGCTCGACAAGTGCGGCGCCGGACCGAGCTGCTACCTCGGCGTCCTCGACGAGCCGATCCCGTCTTCGCCGACGACCGCCAACTGGCGCGCCATCAAGTCGGCGTGGATGACGGTCATCTACGGCCAGAGCTCGCCCGACGCGACGCGCGCGGAGCTTCTCAAGCGCGTCGACAAGGTGAAGGACGCGAGCGCGCGCCTCGCCGTGGTCGAGGCGGTCGACCGGCTGGCCCCGAAGGGGGACACGGCTGCCGCCGACGCGCTCGACAAGATCGTCGCGTCCGATCAGAAGGCGGGCGACAAGAACGTCCTGATGGCCGACGACTCGGTCGTCAAGATCGCCCTACGCCTCCGCGCCCGCGCGGCTCCGTAGAGCGCCTTTCGCTCTACCCCCTTCTCCTCGGCCCTCCTCCCTTCCTGCTCTTCTGATCTTTCTGTTTTCCCCTCTCCCTCTCGCCCGCGCCCCCGGCGTCGGGACGCGATGTATGCTGGCCGGCGATGATCCGTCTGGAGGTCACGCAGGGTCTCGCCAGAGGGTCGCGTCATGAATCGACGGCGGGGCTCATCCGGCTTGGACGCGCGGCCGGCAACGACGTGGTGCTGCCCGACGAGCACGTGTCGGGCGAGCACGCGAGCATCGTATCGGGCGATGCGAGCTACCTGCTGCGCGACCTCCGATCGACCAACGGCACGGCCGTCGTTCGCGGCGAGCGCCGGATCGAGCTCGACGAGGGCAACGGCCGCCAGGTGACGCTCGAGGCGGGCGACGTCGTCGAGCTCGGCCAGGGCGAGACGGTCGTGCGCCTCGTGATCACCCTCGCGGAGACCGCCCAGGAGGCCTCCGGAGCGCACGTCCTCGCGGTGCGCAACATCGACGAGCTGGGGCGCGCGGAGTCCACCGTCGAGCGCGACGCGAGCCGGCTCCGGGGCCTGTACGACGCGCAGAAGCGAATCGGGAACGCCGAGCACCTGAACGGCGTGGTCCAGGCGATCTGCGACGGCGCGCTCGCTCTCGTGCCCGGAGCGACGCACGTCACGATCGTCCTGCGAGAGGACGGCGAAGAGGCCTCGCCATCGCCGAGCTACGTGCCGATCATGACGCGCGTGCGCGGCCAGCAGGGCCCGGCGACGGCGCCCATCCCGGTGACGCGGAGCGTGTTCCGCAAGGTGGTCATCGAGCGGACGGCGGTCATCGCCGCCGACGCGCCGCTCGAGGTCGGGCACTCGGAGTCCCTCATGGGCGCGCACATCCGGAGCGTCATCGGGGTGCCTCTGTGGAAGGGCGACGAGATCCTCGGCGTGCTGCAGATGGACAACCGCGAGAGCACGGGCGTCTTCACGGCTGCCGACCTCGACGTCTGCGCCGTGCTCGCGCACCACGCGTCCCTGGCGGTCGCCAACGCGCGGCTCGTCCAGCGGCTGCGCGCCGCAGACGAGCGCCTCAAGAAGGAGAACGCCTTCCTCAAGACGCGCGAGGAGTCGAGGCGCGTCGGGAAGGGACAGCAGGAGATCATCGGCCACAGCCCGGCGATGCGCGCGCTCCTCGAGCAGCTCGCGAAGGTGGTCGACACGCGGGTGTCGGTGCTCATCGAGGGCGAGACGGGCGTCGGCAAGGAGCTCATCGCCGCTGCAGTGCACTACCGCTCGCGCCGGCGCGCGCAGCTCTTCGTCACCCAGAACTGCGCGGCCATGCCGGACAATCTGCTCGAGAGCGAGCTGTTCGGGCACCGGAAGGGCAGCTTCACCGGCGCCCACGAGGACAAGAAGGGCCTCTTCGAGATCGCCGACGGCGGCACGCTGTTCCTCGACGAGGCGACGGAGATGCCGCTCTCGCTCCAGTCGAAGCTCCTGCGCGTGCTGCAGGAGGGAGAGATCCGCCCGATCGGCGCGAGCCACGAGAAGAAGGTCGACGTCCGGATCGTCGCCGCGACCAACCGGAACCTGGAGAAGGAGGTGGCCGAGGGTCGCTTCCGGGAAGACCTCTACTACCGGCTCAACGTCTTTCCGATCCGCGTCCCGCCGCTTCGCGAGCGGCGCGAAGACATCCCCGTCCTCGCGGAGCACTTCCTCAAGCGCTACGCGACGGAGCTCGGCAAGCCCGCCGCAGGATTCTCGCAGCAGGCGATGGAGCTCCTGCAGGCGTACGACTTCCCGGGCAACGTCCGCGAGCTGCAGAACGAAGTGCAGCGCCTGGTCATCCAGCTCGAGGGCGACGGCTTCGTCACCCCGGAGCTGCTCTCGCAGCGCATCCGCCAGGTCGAGGGCCTGGTCGAGCGCATCAAGCCGACCAAGGGCACGCTCAAGGAGACGATGGACCAGATCGAGCGATGGCTCCTCGTCGAAGCCCTTCGCGAGCACGACAACAACAAGACGGCCACGGCCAAGACGCTGGGAATCACCCGCGAAGGCCTCCACAAGAAGCTTCGAGCGTTCGGGCTCTAGACCGACGAGAGCGTCTCCCCCGTGTCGCGGATCGATCCCGCGGGGACCTCGTAGGCGACGCCCGTGCGCGGGTCGCGCGCGCCGGGGACGACCTCCAGGAGAGGCACGAGCGCGAAGGCGCGCTCGTGGAGGCGCGGATGCGGGACGACGAGGCGCGGGGCGTCGATGGCGACGCCTTCGATCCACAGGAGATCGAGATCGATCGTTCGAGGCCCCCACCGCTCGCCGCGGACACGCCCGAGTCGCGCTTCGATCGCGAGCAGCGCGTCGAGCAGATCGAGCGGGGCGCCCTCGTAGACGACAGCCGCCGCCGCGTTGAGGAAGTCCGGCTGCAGAGGCCCCCCGATGGGGGCGCTCGCGTACACGCGCGAGGTCTTCTCCACACGCGCGACCCGCGCGAGATCGATCGCCGCCGAGCGCATGCTCGCCAGCCGATCGCCCAGGTTCGCGCCGACGCCGACGACCGCGAGCATCTTCCGATCGCCCGCACCCCTTCAGGCGGCTCGCACCGCCATCAAGGAGTCGTCGGCTGGAACATCAACGGGTTGGTCAGGGCGCCGTTGTAGCCACCGTTGACCTTGTTCTCCTCGACGAAGAAGAACGACACGGGCGCGTTGAGAGAGACCGTCACGGTGATGACGGCGCCGGGGGTCGCGTCGAAGAGGATCGCGTTGTCGCCGGTGGTCGTCGTCGTCACGGCCTCGATCTGCCGAGAGCTTGCCTGCGTGACCGAGTCGGCGCCCTCGAAGCCCTCGCTCGCCGGGTTCGCGATGGAGCCCGTCGTGACCGAAGCGTCGACCACGAAGTTGCACGAGAGGTTCGTGAGGGCGGTGTCGCACGTCCACGAGACGCGCCAGTGGCCGCCGCTCTGGTACTCGACGTAGACGCCGATGCCGTTGCCCGGCGTCGTCACGAGCGTCGCGTCGGTGTCGACGTCGACGAGCAGAGGCTGGGCGGCCTGCGAGGTGGACGAGCCGTAAGGGCCCCCGCCCGCAGAGCCGCTCGAGCTGCTGGTGCTGTCGGCGACGCATCCGACGAGCAACCCGGCGCCCACGAGCGCCGTGACGATCGACCATCGAACGCCGGCGTCACGCGCGGAGCTCCGCGCGTCACTCGGCGTGAGACTCGATAACTGCTCACCCGACATCCTCGTCCTCCTTGCCAAGAATCGAAAATAAGGACCCGAAGCCCGCGATCGCATCCGTCTCCCATGTGGCCCGATTCGTCAGCGATGGCCGCTCGCGTGGCCCCCGCCGCCCCCGTGAAACCCGCCGCTGGCGCCGGAGCCGTGGAAGCTCGAAGCGGCAGGCGAAGATCGAAACGCACCGCCCGAGGGAGCGGCCGAACGGAACGCGCCGGCGGCGGGCGCGGAACGGAACGCACCGCCCGGAGGCGCGGAACGGAACGCGCCGGCCGCTGGTGCGGATCGAATGGCCGTCGGCGCCGAGTACGGGCGAGCGCCGTAGGGGGTGCGCATCGCTGCGGGCGCCGACCCGTAGTACGGCCGCGGCGAACCGCTGTACGCCGGATACGAGCGCATCGGCGCCGATGCCGCCGGGCTACCGGCGAATCCGCCGCCCAGTCGGCGACCCCCGAAGTGAGAGGACGAAGGCGACGCCGGCCCGCGGTACGCGGCAACGGGGTCCCCACCCCGCGAGAACGCGCCCGGCGCCGAACGAGCGGCGACGCCCGCGGGGGCACGCGCGCCGAGGGCGACCGCGGTTGCCGGCCGCGAGAACGCCCGCGCCTGCGCCAGCCCGCGGTTGTCCACGGCAGCGCGCGTGACGGATTCGGGAGCGATGTGAAGGTCCGTCGGAGACGGCCCCCCGACGGCGGGCCGAGCCGCGACACGCGAGCCCGGGGAAGAGGACGGCACAAAAGGTCGCGTATGCGACGCGACGACGCCGACCTGGGGCCCCGCGATCACGCGGGCGCCCACCGCGGGCGCAAAGAGCTCTCCGGTGCCGACGAACGCATAGGGCGCGCGGGGCACGAAGCCGAGGCCGACCGCGACGCCGCCTCGCCAGCACCACGTGGGAGCGAGCGGCGCCCAGCCGACGTACGACCAGTCGTCGACGCCATAGCGCCAGGAGACCCAGGCGCCCGCGTACTCGCGGCCGGGGATCCACTCCCAGCCGAAGCCGGGACCATGAGCCCAGCGGCCGTAGTGGAACGGCGCCCAGCCCCAGTCGTAGTCGCTGACCCACGCGTAGTCGGAGTCGTAGGCCCAGTGGCCCCCGCTGACGTACGGAGTGAAGTCGGATCCGACGACCGACGGCGACGGCACCCACACGGTACCGTAGGTGGGATCGTCGACCCACGAGCCATAGGGCTCGAGCGTCGAGCGAAAGTCCGTGAGCGCGGAGGGATCGGTATCGGCGTAGCCGCCACCGGGATCGGCGTTGGGATCGCCCCCGCTCGCCGCGGCGCCTGCGCCATCGTCCGGCGAACCCCACTGCCAGGCTCCTGCCGCGGGCGGCGCGTCGGATGGACTGCCTTCTTCTTGCGGGCCGTCGACCTGGCCGTCTTCGTCTGGACCCTCGCCCGGGGCCTGCTCGGCGCCGAGCTGCACCGAAGGCTGATGGAACGCCGGAGAACGCGGTGCGGGCGGCGGAGAAGAAGGGGGCGCGGGCGGCGGAGCAGGCGTCGTGGGCGGCGGCGTGTAGCCGACTGGCGGATAAGCGGCGTCGCCCGCTTCGGCGTCCTCCCCTGCGCAGCCGACGATGGCGGGCGCCAGGAAGAGAGCGGCGGCAAGCGACAAGATAGCGGGCTTCATTGGGACCCTCTGGCGATCGGGACTGCAAGGCGCACGCCCTGCTCGGCTGCCCTCGCAAGCTCGCGTCTCCGCGGAGAATCGAAGCACGAGTTGGCGCATTGTCCAGCTTTCCGGCCGGGGGCGACCGCAAGCAGTGAAAGCGCGCCCCGATCGGCATCGCCGGCCAGGACACGCTGTCCCGAACGGATTAGCTCAAGCGGGCGGTGGCGGGGGGATGCGCGCCCACGCCCGCGTTCGCTCTGGCGTGGCGCGTGCCCGCTGCCAGGGACGTGCGCCGATGATATGGTGAACGGCAAGCTCCGGAGACGCCGTGAACCCCATCACGAGCGCCGCGCCAACGCCCTATCCGCAGAGGAAACACGATGGCCGAAACGCGCCTCTCGAACATGACCGATCGCATCGCATCGATGCAGGATTTCAGGCTCTACAAGGAACTCCACTGGGAGGGAAGCTTCGAGGACTACCTCGGGATCGTTCGTGAAAAGCCGCAGGTCACGCGAAACGCGTACCAGCGGCTGTACGACATGATCATCAGCTACGGCACCGAGGAGTACATCGACAACAAGAAGAGGCTCGTCCGCTACAACTTCTTCAAGGACGAGCAGAACACCGGGGCCAACGCGATCTTCGGCCTCGACATCCCGCTGATGCGGCTGGTTCACGTGCTCAAGGCCGCTTCCGAGGGGTACGGCCCCGAGAAGCGCGTCATCCTGCTCCACGGTCCGGTCGGCTCGTCGAAGAGCACGATCGCGCGCCTCCTCAAGCAAGGCGTCGAGCAGTACTCGCGCTCGCCCGACGGCGCGCTCTACACCTTCGAGTGGTCGAACCTCGCGAGCACGGGCGTCGAGATCAGCGGCGTCGATCGCTTCCCCAGCGCCATGAACGAGGAGCCGCTGCGCATCATCCCGCCCGAGTGGCGCTCGAAGGCGATCGCGCAGCTCGGCCTCTCGAACGACAAGTACAAGGTCCGGGTCGAGGGGGACATGGACCCGGCGAGCCGGTTCATCTTCAAGGCCCTCATGGCCAAGTACGAGGGCGACTGGGCGAAGATGGTGTCCAACCATGTTCGCGTGAAGCGCCTGGTCCTGAGCGAGAAGGACCGCGTGGGCATCGGCACCTTCCAGCCCAAGGACGAGAAGAACCAGGACTCGACCGAGCTCACCGGCGACA
>Ga0210388_10002665_pt1 | contig 13852 bp, 10 predicted proteins | sample IncBWC19OmetaG_FD_155485 | JGI IMG/M metagenome (GOLD analysis project Ga0210388, IMG submission 155485) | Forest soil microbial communities from Barre Woods Harvard Forest LTER site, Petersham, Massachusetts, United States - Inc-BW-C-19-O ...
GCGAAGGCGATCGTCCCGCGGTGGCGGTGCACGGCGTCGAGCCACGTCTCGGGGTGCCGCACGAAGCGGCTCGTGGGAATCAGCACGACGGGGACGCCGCACACCATGGGCGTGACGACGAATCCGATGAGCCCCATGTCGTGATGGAGCGGGAGCCAGCTGACCCCCACGTCTCGCTCCGGATCCACCGCCAGCCCGTGCTCGGCGATCGCGCGCGCATTGGCCACGAGGCATCCGTGGGTCACGACCACGCCCTTGGGGGCCGCCGTGCTCCCCGACGTGAACTGCAGGAAGGCCATCTCGTCGGTGCCCGGCGGCTCGGAGGTCGCGACCGACGGGGCCGGGGCGGGGACCGACGCAAGCTCGTCCGGCGTGACGCGCGGGAGCCCCTCCGGGACGGGAGCTTGCTCGTCGGCGATCGCGAGCGTCGCGCCGCTCGCGCGCACGATGCCGGCGACGACCCTGGCGCGCGCGTCGTCGCTGACGCGCGAGTCCGTCGCGATCGGGACCGGCACGAGCCCGGCGTCCATGGCCCCGAAGAAGAGCGGTACGAAGTCGCGCGGACGCGAGACGAGCAGCGCGACCCGATCGCCTCGAAGGAGACCACGACGCCGACCTACCCCGGAGAGCTTGCGGCCGACGGCCTGGGCTTCGACGGCCATCTCGCCGAAGGGCACGTGCGATTCGGCCCCCGTCGTGTCGACGAACGTGTACCCGCGCGTGCCGAAGCGCGCCGCGGAGGCGAGGCACTCGGCGATCGTTCGCGCCGTCATCCCTTGAACGTCGAGCTGCCCGGGTCGCCGAAGGGCTCGTCGCGCTCCTTCACGGCCTGCCGGAAACCGACCTCCATGGAGCGCTGCTGGAAGGCGTAGCCCTCCTTGGTGTGGCGGGCGATGCCGTCGAGCAGCGTGCCGAGCACCTGCGCGGCGGGCAGTCCCTGGGCCATGATCGTCTGGTTCAGCTGCAGCTTCATCATGACGAGCTGATTCACGGGGACGCGCGCGATCCGCTCGAGGAGCGCTTCGAAGCGCTGGTCGAGCCTGTCGGCCGGCGCGGCCTCCGTCGCCAGACCCCACTCGACGGCCTCCGTGCCGCTCAGCGAGTCGCCCGTGAAGAGGAGCCGCTTCGCGCGCGCCACGCCCACGCGGTACGCCCAGAGCGCCGTCGTGGGAGCGCCCCAGACGCGCGCCGGCGGGTAGCCGATCTTGGCAACGTCTTCCACGACCAGCAGGTCCGAGCAGAGCGCCATGTCGGTACCTCCGGCGACGCAGAAGCCCTGCACCTTGCAGACGACGGGCTTGCTCCCGAAGAAGAGCGACATGAAGCCCCGTACGTTGCGGCTCATCATCGCGTAGTCGATCGTCGGGTCCCACGCGGAGCCCGGCATGTGGTTCTCGAGCTGCACCGCGGGATCCATCGGCGAGCCGGCCGGCCAGCGCGGCGCGTTTCCCTCCCCGACCATTCCCTGCTCGGCGCTGGCGACCAGATCGTACCCGCCGCAGAAGCCCTTGCCGTTGCCCGCGAGCGCGACGACGTGCACGCGAGGGTCGAGGTCGGCCTGCTCGACGCACTCCGCGAGCTCCTGCGGCATCTCGAACGTGATGCCGTTCCCGCGGGCCGGGCGGTTCAACGTGATGCGGGCGATCTTGCCCGTCACTTCGTAGGTCATCGTCTTGAGCGTCGTCATGCGGCCTCCCGGCTGGCGCCCGCTCCGGCGCGGAGCATCTCTTCGTAAAAGGCGTGGAGCGCGTCGGCGGATGCGCGAAGGTCCCCCTCGGTCACGCCCTCGAGGGTCACCCGGGGATGCGCGTGCACGCGGACGTGCCCGCCGCGCGAGTACCAAGAGCCGCGCGGCCAGACCTCGTACGCGCCGAAGATGACGAGAGGCACGATCGGCGCCTGGCTCTGGTGAGCGATCTGGAACGGCCCGAGCTTGAATCGACCGAGCGCGCCTGTGCGCGAGCGCGTCCCCTCGGGCGAGATGACCACGCTCAGCTTCTCGCCGTTCATGCGCGCGGCGGTCTTCTGCAGCGACGCGCGAGCGCGGACCGGGTTGCCGCGATCGATGACGAGAATGGGCAGAAACGGGACGCCCCAGCCGGCGAATGGATAGTAGTAGACCTCGCGTTTGACCACGGGCACGCCCCCCTCGGGCAGCAGGGCGAGGACGATGAAGATGTCGAGGATGGAGCCGTGGTTGAAGGTGATGACGCGCTTCTCGCGCGGCGCCAGGTGCTCCATGCCGCTCGTCTCGAGCGTGACGCCCGCGATCCAGAGGACGGTGTGTCCCCAGATGCGCATCATCCGCCGGCCGAAGGTCTCCGAGAAGGCGCCGAGCGTGAGGATGGAGACGAGGATGACCAGCGAGCCGAAGACGGCGGTGAAGACCCACGCGGCCAGGTTCTGCCAGATGCCGCGGAGGATGCCCATCATCGACTCCGCCTGCGCACCACACCCGCGCCCATGCCCTGGTCAATACCGCGAACCGGCGGGAGGTGTCGAGCCCGCGGGCCGCCGATCGCGGCTACTTCGCGTGCGCCAGGAGGTAGCTCTGCACCGTCATTCCCCACGCGGTCGGCTGGAGCATGGTCGGGTCCTTCGTCGTGTTGAGCAGATCGGGAGCGCACCCGCTGAAGTCGTCGAAATCCCAGGCCAGGTTCGGGATCATCTTCGCTTCCATGTCCGCGTAGAACCCGCTCTGGGGGACCTGCGTCGTGAAGTCGCCGTACTCGCCGACGATCATCGGCAGCGTGCTCGAGTACTGGTAGTTGCTCGGCGTCTCGCCCGCGAGGCCCGGATAATAGTGGAGCTCGTAAACGACGTTGTCGTGCGTGATCGGCGAGGGGCTCGCCGTGTAGAGCTTGAGGTCGGACGAATAGCCGTTCCCCTGCACGCTGACGATATGGTGCGGGACCCCGAGCTTGTCCTCTTCGGCGCGGATCGTCCCGACCGCGTGGTCCATCGCGCCGGAGATGACGTCGTCGGAGCGGGCGCTGCCGCCGGCTTCGTTGGTGAGCCCGAAGAGCACGAAGCTCGAATGCGCGAAGGTATCGACGAGCGCGGTATAGACGGCGTCCGTGCCGGTGGGGAACTTGGTCTTGTCGGGAGTGTTGGTGCTGTCCGAAGGGATGCCCGTGGGCTCCATGTTGCCGGGGTCGCCGAGGATCATGGACGCGTCGCTGCGGAGGGTGACGAGGACGTACACGCCGGGATTCTTTCCGATGGCGTCGATGATGTTCGTCATCGGCGTCGCGTACTGCGCGGGATCGGATAGCCAGCTCACCGTCTTGAAGCTGTTCATCGAGAGCGACATGCGAACGAAGTTCGGCTTCCACCCGGAGACGAGCCCGCTCACCACCGTCTCTTCGAGCATCTCCGGATCGGAGAGATAGAGGGTGTTGTTGTATCCGCACATGAAGATGTCATCCATGTTCACGCCGCGGCCCATCCACTGCGTCCCCGTGTTCCCCGTCGACACCATGATCTTGTTGCCGTCGGTGTAGAGCCAGCCCGCGGGGTATCCGCCGTTGGGCCCGGGAACGGAGGGGCCGGCGTCGTCGACTGGAGCCCCGTCGCCCGGGGCTGCGTCGCCCGTGGCGCTGGCGCCTGCATCGTCGGAGCCGCTGCTGGTTCCCGCGTCGGTTTGCTGCGTTTGCGTCGACTTGCCGATCGGCCCGCCGTCCGCCTGATTCCCGCTCGACCCACCGCAAGCGACGGCGAGGATGCATGCGCACGCGACGAGGGTAGTTCGCATCGGTCGGCTCCGATCGAAGGTGGTCCCGGGTCGCACGTACAGCGCACGGAGGTGCGCCCGCTCCTCGGGGGACCTCATCTCTTATCAGGCGCTCCTCGGCGCGTCCAAGCGCGCAGCCACGGCGCGAGGGGCGCAAGTACGCAATGGGGCCGACTGCCCATCAGGGCGTGGGCAATCAGGGCATCGTCGAAGAGGGGGGGCGAACGACGACCGGCGCCCCGGTCAGCGCCCTCGGCTTGCCGTGCGAGAGGCCGCCAAGCTCCGCGCGCGGCGGCAAGGGCATCCCTCCGGCGACCCAGCCTGTGTGCGCCGGAGGGGGAGTCGCAACGGTGGGTGCGGGCACCGGCATGACCGGCGTGACCGCTTGCGTCGGCATCGGCACGGCGCCCATGGTCGCGACTTCACCGAGCCGGGGCAGGGGCCTCATCCCACCCATCGTCTGCGTTGCCATGAACGTCTCTCCGGCTGCCGCACCCGCGGCGACCAGTCCGCCGCCGATCGCGCCGAAGAGAGCGAGGCGACGCTTCTTTCGCCGGGCGCCCGTCGGGCAATCGGCGGTGAGCACGGTGCCGTCGCTCCGGCGGTAGATGCGTATGCACAAGCCCGCACCCTCGCCAGCTTCGCGCTCCTGCGCGGCTCGCAGGAGGGCCTCGGCCTCTTCGCGCGGGACCGCGGACAGGTTGTAGACGTTCTTCGTGCACTGCCCGCAAAAGCGCACGCGATCGTCGCCGATCATGTCTTCCCAGCGCGCCGGGCACGGGCTGGCGATGCGCACGTCGTCCAGGAGGGACGCGGGCTCGCGGGCTTCTTCGACGAGGAGAGCGTCGACGGCGGCCAGGTCTTGCTCGAGGCCGGCGACACGGGCTTCGTGCTCCCGGGCATCCGCTGCGGCGCGTCGGGACTCGGCGAGCTGCCTGGCGATCGTTTCACGGCGGGAAAGGAGCGCGGCGGTCGAGTCCCGGTACGTCATGCCCCTTACGACGAGCGAGGGGGCGGAAAGTTTCCCGCTGCCCGCCCGGCCAGCTCAGGTCGTCGTCGGCCCCGCCGGCTTCTTCGCGTAACCAGGGCACTGCAGGACGGGGATGCGCGGGTACTTGGCGAAGCGCGGATCGCGCTCGTGCAGGAGGCAAAGGCGAAACACCGATCCCTTGCCGGAACGGATCTCCTTGCAGTGGAGGCAGCTCTCGCAGAGACCGGCGGGCGGCGCTGGGGTCGGCACGACGTCAGAGACCTGGTCTCAGTGAGACGCCGGCGGAAGAGACGCGGCGGCCCCGGTGCGCGGTACGAGCACGGCCGCGCCCTCGATCCGTCCGCGTCGCAGGTCGTCGAGCGCTTCGTTGGCGTTCTCGAGCGGATAGACCGTCGCGCGCGTCTGGACGGGCACCTCGGGTGCGAGCGCCAGAAACTCCTCGGCGTCGAGGCGCGTGAGGTTTGCGACCGAGCGAATGCTGCGCTCTTCCCAGAGGTCGGCGTACGGGAAGGCCGGGATGTCGCTCATGTGGATACCGGCGCACACGACGACCCCGCCCTTGTCGAGCGCGCGAAGCGCCGCGGGCACCAGCGCGCCGACGGGCGCGAAGATGAGGGCGGCGTCGAGGCGCTCGGGGGGCAAGGACAACGAGCCCCCGCTCCACTTCGCCCCCATCTCCCGGGCAAACGCCTCGCCGGCGGCGTCGCCGGGTCGGGTGAAGGCGTAGATCTCCCGGCCCTGGTGCTTCGCGACCTGGACGAGGATGTGGGCGGCCGCGCCGAAGCCGTACAGCCCGAGGCGTGGTCCCGGACCGGCCAGACGGAGCGCGCGATACCCGATGACGCCCCCGCAGAGGAGCGGCGCCGCGTCGACGTCCCCGTAGAGCGAGGGAACCGCGAAGCAGTAGCGCGCGTCGGCGACCGCGTACTCGGCGAACCCGCCGTCGATCTGGTACCCCGTGAAGCGAGCCTTGTCGCAGAGGTTCTCCCGCTCCGAGCGACAGAACTTGCAGACGCCGTCCGTCCATCCGAGCCAGGGCACGCCCACGCGGTCGCCCCGGGCGAACCGGTCGACCCCCGACCCACACTCGACGACGACGCCGACGATCTGGTGTCCGGGGATGAGGGGCAGCTTCGGCTCGGTGAGCTCGCCGTCGACGATGTGCAGGTCGGTCCGGCAGACGGCGCACGCGCTGACGCGAATGAGGACCTGGTCCTCGTCGGGTCGGGGCACTTCGACGTCAGCAAGGGCGAGAGGCCCGTGACCCGTGAACACCATCGCCTTCATGACGCAGAGGCTAGCGCCGATCCTCCGCACGGGCGGCCCAGCTTTCGCGCGGGTGAGTTCGTCCGGCAGGCGAGCTCGGGCTAGGATCGTAGGCAGAGGTGCCGCGTTGTCCCGTGTGCTGTTCACCGACGCTCACGTCACGCTCGCATTCGATGAAGCCCGCGGCCTCGTCCGCTACGCGCGAACGGGCGAGCCCTATGCTTCGCTCGCCGACATGAGCGCGTCGCACGAGAAGATGGCCGCCGCGCTCCCTCCGTTCTTTCCCACGGGTCTCAAGCTCCTGATCGACGTGCGCGCCGCGCCTCCTCGCAACGACGACGCTTTCGAGTCCGTCGTCACGCGCCTCCTCGAGACGTTCATCAAGCGGTTCTCGGCGCACGCATTCCTGGTCAAAAGCGCGGTCGGCCGACTCCAGACCCAGCGCCTGGCGCGCTCGCGAGGCGACGCAAACCCGTCGGTCTTCGACGACGAACAGGAAGCGCTCCACTACCTCGGCGTTTCCCCCTAGCGACGGCCCCGTCCCTAAGAGGGGAAACAGAAAGATCAGGAAGATCGGGAAGAAGACAAAAACGGAAAAGACCGGGAGACCGGAAGTTCTTCCCTTCCTGATCTTCCCGATCTTTCTGTTTCACTCTCTCTCACGCTCTCGCGAGCGCCGAGAGGGACGGCTCGATCAGCCGCCAGTCTCTTCGAACTCCGCGTCGATGACCCCTCCGTCCTTGCCGCCCTTCTTGGCGTCGCTGCCGGGGGGCGCGTCTCCTGGAGGAGGCGGCTCGCCGTTCGGTCCACCGGGACCTCCGGGCGCGGCGCCGTACATCAGGCCGGCCAGACGGTGCGCTTCCTTCTCGAGGCGTCCGCTCACGTCCTGCACCTTGACGTCGTCCTGCTTCTCGACCGCCTCGCGGCCTTCCTTGATGAGGGCCTCGAGCGAGCCCAGATCCTGACCCTGGAGCTTGTCCTTGTTGTCGTTGAGGGTCTTTTCGATCGTGTAGCAGAGGTTGTCGAGCTTGTTTCTGCGCTCGATCTGCTCGCGGCGCTCCTTGTCCTCGGCCTCGTGCTCCTGGGCCTCCTTCACCATCTTCTGGATCTCGGCCTCGTTCAGGCCCGAGTTCGCGGTGATGGTGATCTTCTGGTCCTTGCCCGTGGCCGTGTCCTTGGCGTGAACGCTCAGGATGCCGTTCGCGTCGATGTCGAACGTGACCTCGACCTTGGGCACGCCGCGCGGCGCCGGCATGATGCCCTCGAGGTGGAACTTGCCGAGGGTCCGGTTGTACCGAGCCTCCGTTCGCTCGCCCTGGAGGACGTGGATCTCCACGCTCGGCTGGCTGTCCGTCGCCGTCGAGAAGATCTCCTTCTTCTGCGTCGGGATGGTCGTGTTGCGCTGGATCATCGTCGTCATGACGCCGCCCAGAGTCTCGACGCCGAGGCTCAGCGGGGTCACGTCGAGGAGCACCAGGTCCTTGACGTCGCCGGAGAGGACGCCCGCCTGAACGGCAGCGCCCACGGCCACGACCTCGTCGGGATTGACGCCCTTGTGAGGGTCCTTCCCGAAGAACTTCTTCACGGTCTCCTGCACGAGCGGGACGCGCGTCGATCCGCCGACGAGCACGACCTCGTCGATCTCCTTCGGGCTCTTCTTCGCATCGGCCAGCGCCTTGCGCACCGAGTCCATCGAGCGCTCGACGAGCGGCGCGATCATCTGCTCGAGCTTCGCGCGCGACATGCGCATGTCGAGGTGCATCGGGCCCCCGGCCCCGACCGTGATGTACGGCAGGTTGATGCCCGTCTCCTGCACGGCCGACAGCTCGATCTTCGCCTTCTCCGCGGCTTCCTTCAGGCGCTGGAGCGCCATCTTGTCGTTACGCAGATCGACGCCGTTCGACTTCTTGAACTCCGCGACCATCCAGTCGATGACGAGGTTGTCGATGTCGTCGCCGCCGAGGTGCGTGTCGCCGTTGGTCGAGATGACCTGCACGACGTTGTCGCCCACCTCGAGGATCGAGATGTCGAACGTGCCGCCGCCGAAGTCGTAGACGGCGATGACCTCGTCCTTCTTCCGGTCGAGGCCGTAGGCGAGCGCCGCGGCGGTCGGCTCGTTGACGATGCGCTTCACCTCGAGGCCCGCGATGCGCCCCGCGTCCTTCGTCGCCTGCCGCTGCGCGTCGTTGAAGTACGCCGGCACCGTGATGACGGCCTCGGTCACCTTTTCGCCCAGGTAGTCTTCGGCTGCCTTCTTCAGCTTCATCAGGATGTTCGCGCTCACCTCCGGAGGCGTCACCTGCTTGCCGCGAACGACGAACGCGCTGTCGCCGTTGCTGGCGCGGACCACCTTGAAGGGGACCCGCTTGGCCTCCTCCTGGACCTCCTCGAACCGACGTCCAATGAAGCGCTTGGCGCTGAAGACAGTGTTCTCCGGGTTCGTGACGGCCTGACGCTTGGCGATCTGGCCCACCAGAACTTCGCCTTTGTCGTCCCACGCCACCACGCTCGGGGTCGTACGAGCGCCTTCCTCGTTGACGATCACCTTGGGCTCTCGCCCTTCCATGATCGCCACGACGCTGTTGGTCGTGCCGAGGTCGATGCCAATGATCTTGCCCATGATCGGTGCCTCCGGATCCTTTCGCGGAAGAGTTACGGGCTCGACCCTCCCCGGCCGAGCTCATCGTCTGTCGCTTCGCAACGGCCCGCCTGACCGAAAAAGCTCTTTCTCATCACGGCGGTCCGTGTCGTTGCCGAGGGAACCTAACCACCGAGGTCGCGCCGTCAACGGCACGAAAGTTGAGGTCTGCCGGAAGACGAGGCCTCGCCATCCACCCCCCCTCGAAAGGCAATCTGGAGCCGCACCACCCGCCGTGTTAGGTTCCTGGTCGTCGCGGCCGAGCGCGAGCCTTATGCCACCTCCCGACGACCATATTCCCGCTCCACCGGATCTCCCGTCTTACACGGTCGAGGACGTCGTCGAGGCGACGCCGCAGGAGACGCGACGTCATCGCGACCCCCTCGAACGGCACGCCGGGACGGGACTCGTGCGGCACGGCGTCGTGTTCGACGACGACCGCATCGACCCCGACGCCGCGAAGGTCGTCCGCCGCCTCGAACGCAGCGGCTACGAAGCGTACCTGGTCGGAGGCTGCGTCCGCGATCTCTTGCTTGGCGGAAAGCCCAAGGATTTCGACGTCGCCACGAGCGCGCGACCCGAGGACGTGCGGGCCCTTTTCCGCAATTGCCGGGTCATTGGCCGGCGCTTCCGCCTCGCACACATCTTGTTCGGGGGTGGAAAGGTCATCGAGGTCGCCACGTTCCGGCGAAACCCGGCGATGGAGGCCCCCGAGGAAGAGTCGAGCGAAGTGTTCGACGACCTCCTCATCCGGAGCGACAACGTCTTCGGCGAAGCTCACGAGGACGCGCTGCGGCGCGACTTCACGATGAACGCGCTGTTTTACGACCTCGACCGCCGCCAGGTCCTCGACTGGTGCGGCGGGATGCAGGACGTGAGGCGCCGCACGATCCACACGATCGGCGAACCGATCACGCGCTTCCGGGAAGATCCGATCCGCATCCTGCGCGCCGTGAAGTTCGCGGCCCGGCTCGACCTCGGCATCGCTCCGGACGTGTACGACGCGATGGTCTCGACCCGCGAAGACCTCGCCAAAGCGGCCCGGCCTCGCCTCTTCGAGGAGATCTTGCGCCTGCTCCGCGGGAGCGCGGCGCACCGCTCGATGTGGCTCCTCTGGGAGACGGGCGCGATGTCGGTCATGCTGCCGGAGCTCGCGGCCTTCCTCGACGACGAAGAGGCCACGCAGGGCGGCGCCAGCCGCTTCTTCCGCACGATGGACGCGGTCGACTCGATGACCCGCGCGCGCGGGAGAGCCCTGGACGACATCGCCCTCTGGACGCTGCTCCTCAAGGAGCCGCTCGACGAGGCGTGCGCCGGCGAACGCGACAAGATCCACGCGGCGAGCGAGTTCCTCGACCCGGTCATCGAGCGGGTCGCCGTTCCGCGCCGCATCGCCGACGGCGTTCGCCGGATCATCGCCATGCTCCCGCGCCTCGCGGCCGGCAAGGCGGGGCGCTTCGGGCGGACGGACCTCATCATCCCCGCGCTCGACGTGCTCGAGGCCGAGCTGCTCTCCACGGGCCGTTCGACCGAAGCCGTCCAGAAAATGCGAGCCGGCCACGTCGTGGTCGCCGGCCGGCAGCCCTCGTCGCGCCCCACCGGCCCGAGGCGCGACGTCCGAGGGCCCCGCCAGCGCCGCGGCGCCGAGTAATAAGAGGCTCACGCCGTACGAAGCGCCTCCGCGAGTTCGGAAGGGCTTCGGATGGGGAGAGAGCAGGTACGGCCGCGGCAGACGTAGGCGACGGGATCGCTCTGGGCCGTCTTGCCTTCGCCGAGCGCGCGGGCCGCTTCGAGCGTCGTGGGGTCGGCGGGATCGACGTACGCGAGGACGCGATCGGGCAGCCACGCGCGGTGCGCTTCGCGGGTGAGCGCTTCGAGAGCCGCGCTGCCCCGCGGTCCGACGAGGACCACGTCCGTGGACCCGCGCACCAGCCGGTCGATCAGGGCGACCGTCACGCTCATCGCGAACGGGTTGTCGAGAGCGGCGGACGCGAGCTTCTCGACGGAGCGCGTCGCGGCTTCCGCGTACTTCGCATCCGCGAGGGTGCCCAGACGCAGGAGCACCCGGGACGCGATCGACGCCGCTCCGGGCACGGCGTGATCGAACGGGTCCTTCGGCCGGATGAGGATGGTCTCGCCGTCGTCGGGCGTGAAGTCGAACGAGGATCCGCCCGCGTCGAGGAAGTGCGCGAGGATGGCGTCCGCGAGCGATCGGGCAAGCCGGACCCAGCGCACCTGACCGGTGGCCTCGTAGAGGTCGAGCGCCGCGTCAGCGACGAACGCGTGGTCGTCGAGGAATCCCGGGCCCTTGACCACGCCGTCCTTGGCATGGCGAAGCACCCGCGCGCGCCGAGCCCCGTCCGGACCCTCGGGCACCACCAGCACCCGCTCGACGAATTCGAGCGCGCGCGACGCCGCCTCCACGAGCGACGGCTCACCCAGCGCCGCCCCCGCCGTGGCCAGCGCACCCGCCATCAGCCCGTTCCACCTCGCGAGGATCTTCTCGTCGCGAAACGGCTTCACGCGCTTCTCGCGGGCCGCGAAGAGGTGCGCCCTGCCCCGCTCGAGCGCCGCGAGCGCCGCGTCGCGCGTCATCGATAGCCGGCCTGCGACCGCGTCGATGGGCTCCGGCGTCGAGAGCACCGTCGCGCCGCTCTCCTCGAAGTTGCCTTCGTCGGTGACGTCGAAGGCGGCCTTCGCGACGCGGGCTGCCTCGTCGTCGCCGGCGCACGCTTCGTCGACCTCGGCCGGCGTCCACACGAAGAATTTTCCCTCTTCGCCCTCGCTGTCGGCGTCCTGCGTCGCGTAGAAGGCGCCGTCCGGCGACGTCATCTCGCGGGCGACGTACGCCGCGATGGCGCGCGCCGTCTGCTCGTAGAGCGCGTCGCCCGTCGCGCGCCACGCGTCGACGTAGATGCGCAGGAGCTGCGCGTTGTCGTAGAGCATCTTCTCGAAGTGCGGGACGAGCCAGTGGTCGTCCGTCGAGTAGCGGTGGAAGCCGCCGCCGAGGTGGTCCCAGATCCCCCCTGCCCGCATCGCGTCGAGCGCCTTGCGGACGCGCGCCAAGTCGCCGTCGCGCAGAAGCACGTCGAGGCACATCGTGTTCGGGAACTTGGGCCTCTGGCCGAAGCCGCCATGCTCGTCGTCGAAGCGCGCCGCGAGCTTGTGGCTCGCGCGAGACAGCGAGTCCTGGGCAATGGCGCCGCCCGCGGCCACGTCCCCCGTGGCCACGCGTCGTATCGCTTCCGTGATCTCGTCGGCCTGCGCGTTCACTTCTTCGGGCCGCGCGCGATAGGCCTCCCAGACCGCCTGGAGCACCTTGGGGAAGCCGGGCATCCCGTACCGGTCGACGGGCGGAAAGTACGTTCCCGCGAAGAAGGGCCGCTGGTCGGGGGTGAGGAAGACGGTCAGTGGCCAGCCGCCGTTGCGGCCCATGAGCTGCACGACGAGCTGGTAGACCTGGTCGAGATCCGGCCGCTCCTCGCGGTCGACCTTCACGCTGACGAACCACTCGTTCATCACCTTGGCGGTCGCATCGTCCTCGAAGGACTCGCGCTCCATCACGTGGCACCAGTGGCACGCGGAGTAGCCGATGCTGAGGAGAATCGGTTTGTCTTCCCGCCTGGCCCGCTCGAGCGCCTCGGGTCCCCACGGATACCAGTCGACCGGATTGTGAGCGTGCTGCTGCAGGTACGGCGACGTCTCGCGAGCGAGTCGGTTCGGCATGGGGGGAGCCAGAGCGTATCTGGTGCAGCCGCGGCGCCACTGCAAGGGTCAGGGCGCCCGCGAGGCAGGGCGTGGACAGGCCGGGCGCGCCCGCCCGCCGTCAGCTCGGCGTGATCTCGACCCGCAGGAGCTTTCGGCCGATGAAGAGGTAGTCCCCGTTCACGAGCTCGCGCTCGGCCTTGAGGCGAACGTAGGTGCCGTTTCGGCTGCTCAAGTCGGTCAGCGTCAGCTTGCCGCCGGCGTCCTCGAGCTTGCAGTGCGCGGCGCTCATGTAGAGATCGCCCGGGAAGTTCAGGTCGCCGCCCTCGCGGCCGATCTGCAGGACGGTGCCCCGGGCGCAGACCGCCATCCCGAAGGCGCCTCCCTCGAGGAGCTGCGAGATCTTGAACTGAGTCTGGTGCTTCGGGGACGTGTAGAAGTACGTGCCGTCGGGCGCCGGCCCATCGTTCGGACGAGGCGACCCCTCGATGCGAAAGAGCTGCTCGCCGGCGAGAAAGAGGTCGCCTGCCGTCACCTCGATGCCGCCCTTCACCCGCCAGAACACGCCGTTCAGGGAGCCCTCGTCACGCACGACGAGCTTGCCGTTGCGGTAGAAGAGGTTCGCGTGCCGGGGCGACACGTAGGGGTCGTCGGGAAAGACGAGCTGGCCGTTGCGTCCGACGACGTGCTGCTCGGCGTTGAGCTGGTAGCTCAGGCCCTCGATCCCTTCGCCGCGGATCAAGATGAGCTTCGCCTTGCCTGGCGTCTGCAGCTGCCCGAAAAACTGCGTGCGGGCGTTCATGATCTCGGGCGGGATCGCCGCGCCGCAGCGACCGCAGAACTTGTGGCTCAGCGGCACCGGGGTCGAGCATGAACGGCATACGTAGTTCTTGGCTTGTTCCATCAGCTCCTCCACAGACGGCTCGGCGCCGGCCTTGCGCCCGCCCACAGCATCAGTGCGCCCCTCGTTGGGCGCCGCGCCGGCGGAGGATACCGCCGATTCGACGCCTTGCGCACGCACCGTCGCGCTCGACGGTGCACGCCCCAGCGACCCGCTCGTGGGACGCGCCGCGGGGCGCGGAACGGCCGAAGGGATGCCGGGGCTCGAGATCGCGGGCACCTTGCGAGGCTTGAGCACGTCCTGCTCGAACAGAGAGGCCGGCGCCTTGGCCGCCGCCTTGGGCGCGGCCGCCGCCTTGAGGTTGGTGGACGCTCCGGGCGGCGCGAGCGCCAGCGACTGTCCGCACACGCACGTTTCCGACCCGAGGACGTTGTAGCGGTCGCACCGACCGCAAGCGACGCCGAGCTCTATGTCCATGCGATCCCCGCGAGACTATCAAGAAAATTCGGTCCGTACCGCCACCAGTTGAAGGTCAGGCGCCAGCTGGCCGCGGGGACACGGGCAAGTCGAACCCGACCTCTGCGCCCCCCTCATCCGCTCCCCCCCCCCCCCCCCCCCCCCCCCCCCCCCCCCCCCCCCCCCCCCCCCCCCCCCCCCCCCCCCCCCCCCCCCCCCCGC
>Ga0210388_10002668_pt1 | contig 13847 bp, 16 predicted proteins | sample IncBWC19OmetaG_FD_155485 | JGI IMG/M metagenome (GOLD analysis project Ga0210388, IMG submission 155485) | Forest soil microbial communities from Barre Woods Harvard Forest LTER site, Petersham, Massachusetts, United States - Inc-BW-C-19-O ...
ACCGGTTGTACATCGATTGACGCATGGGCGTGCGGGGCGGTTGCAGGGTTATGGGGCAGGTGTGTCACGTTGGAGGGCTAGGTGGGCGAGGCAAGCCTCACCTAGATCGTTTTGTAGCCGGACATTGAGTTTCGGCGAAAGCGGCGGCACTTCGTCCCCGATTCAATCGGGGCCTCAGGACAAGCCAGCCGCCGCACTCCAAATCGGTTACGCAAGTACGCGGAGTGCGGATTTTGCGGCTGCTGCTGCGGGCGGCGGGACGTTTACTTCTGGCAGCGGGTGTTCGCGCTTGGAGTATTTTGTTGAGATGTAATCGTCCACTAGTTTTTGGAATGCGGCGGAGAGTTCGTCGTAGGTGCCTTCGAGCGTGTTGAAATGTTTGCCGTCAACGTAGACGGGGCAGCGCGGGGCTTCACCGGTGCCGGGGAGGCTGATGCCGATGTTTGCGGCTTTGGATTCGCCGGGACCGTTCACGATGCAGCCCATGACCGCGAGCTTCATGTCTTCCACGCCTTCGTAGTAACGCTTCCACTCCGGCATTTTGTCGCGAATGTAGCCTTGAATGCTTTCCGCTAATTCCTGGAAGGTGGTGCTGGTGGTGCGTCCGCAGCCGGGGCAGGCGGTGACGCTGGGCGCAAACGTGCGCAGGCCGAGAGATTGCAGCAGCTCGCAGGCGGCATAAACTTCATCGCGGCGATCGCCGCCGGGGCGCGGCGTTAGAGAGACGCGAATGGTGTCGCCGATGCCTTCATCGAGCAGAATGCCCATGGAGGCGGAAGACCACACGAGACCTTTCGCACCCATACCCGCTTCGGTGAGGCCGAGGTGCAGTGGCTGATCGGTTTTCGAGGCGAGGTCACGATAGATGGCGACCAGATCGTGCGGCCGGGAAACCTTGCAGGAAATGATAATTTGATCTTTGCGCAGGCCGCATTCCAGCGCGAGCGCGGTGGATTCGAGCGCGGATAAAACCATGCACTCGTTGATGATTTCTTCGGACGATTTGCCGAGGTCTTTGTCCGTGTTTTCCTGCATCTTGCGCATGACGAGTTCTTGATTGAGCGATCCGCCGTTGACGCCGATGCGCACGGGCTTGTTGTGATCGCGGGCGACTTTGCAGATCGTGGAGAACTGTTCGTCGCGGCGCTGGCCGGCGCCCACGTTGCCGGGATTGATGCGCAGTTTATCGAGCGCGCTGGCGCAGGCGGGATATTTGGTGAGGAGGACGTGGCCGTTGTAATGAAAATCGCCGATGAGAGGGACGTCGCAGCCGGCGTCAAGGAGGCGCTTTTTAATTTCGGGGACGGCGGCCGCGGCTTCGGGGATGTTGACAGTGATACGGACCAGTTCGGAACCGGCTTGCGCTAGTTCCAGGCACTGCTGGGTGGTGGAATCGATGTCCACGGTGTCGGTGTTGGTCATCGACTGGACGACCACGGGGGCGCCGCCGCCGACCTGGATTTTGCCTACTTTTACGCCTACTGTTTTGTGACGCTTCTGTGTCATGTCTTGTCTATTGTAACGAATTGCAGTGTAGGGATGCTAGTGAGTGGACGCAGAGGCAACATCCTGGTTTAGGTTCTTAGCGCCCATCCGCTTGAAACGATACAATTCATGCCGGAGCGGCAAAAGAACGGCCATCACAATAGCGACCCGCTTGGGGTGCTGATACTTGTTCATCGTGGATGCTATCGTTACTCCGCTGTCGAGCTTTTCATAAACGGGGTTTCGAGGCCAAGGCATTAAAATGGATCGAAGTAGCCCTGCCAAAAAACCAAATGATCCGAGAAACAAATCGATCCAGAGACCGCCCGGGCCACCCTTTGTCGTCAACCAAGCCGGCCATCCGGTGAGAGCGCCGATTGCCATCGCAAAAATGGCAAACCCAATGAAGACGACGACACCAGCAACGGGAGAAACAGGAATCATATGGTTAGTATAACGCGTCGTGCCGCGTCAAATAATGAAACTGAAAACGCAACGGGCGCAGTTAGGTGCAGCCTTGGAATCAACTGCAAGATCACGCAGCTGAACACAGCTAACCAAGAGCAAAGGCGCCACAGAGACTTGTCCGGCGGCGCAAGGCGCACCGATGAGCCCGCGGCTTTGCCGAGAGTAAAAATCGGTTTAATACTCGGGACGGCGGCCAATGTTTGCGGACTTGCCATTTACGCGCGAGGGCGGCGGCGTGATGGTGGCCATTTTGCGGATCATGGCGAGCACGAGCTTCTTGTCATCGTCGGAGAGGGTGGTGGAATATTTCTTGATGTCCGCGAGGAAGCGAATTTCTTCCTCGGAGAGTTCGCCGAGCATTTTGCGGGTTTCGCGGTCTCCGGGGGTATCGCTGCCTGGGAAAAAATCGGCGAGGGAGATTTCCATGGCCTCGGCAATTTTGGCGAGGGTCTCCAGCGACGGGACGGTGTGGCCGTTCTCCACGCGCGAGAGGTAGCAACGGAGCAGACCGGTGCGGCGTTCGATATCGCCTTGGGATAGTCCGCGGTCGGCGCGGTACGACTTGATGACTTCTCCGATGTTTACCTTTGGCTTCTCTTTGGGCATGGTATCTTTCCTCTAACTAGGGCGTATCTTACGAGTAACCCTCGAAACGGCGCAAGAGATATTTCGAATATTGTTCCTGAGAAGAACATTCCTGCAGTGAAACGCGCGCCCGTGGCGTTTGGTTGCGTGATCCTGCGGGCAAAATTCCCACGCGTTCCGGCGAGAACCTGGATCACGTTCTCGAAAAGCCGTGCCAGCCGTTATATCGAGGGCTGCGCTACCGGAGTCTCGAGCGGCCCCACGACCCTGCGTTTTCCGGCGCGTTTGTCCTCATAGAGAGCCTGATCGGCGCGTTTCAAGAGTTCTTGCGGCGTTTCGCCAGGGGCGTAGTCGGTCCAGCCGCGGGAATACTGCAGGCGCAGCTTTTGATCGTCGAATTCGAACTCGAGGCCTTCCAGGCGGGCCAAGACGTGCCGGACCTCTTCGGCGCGGCATTCCGGAAGCAGAGCCATGAACTCATCGCCGCCCAGGCGCACGGCCAGATCGGAACCGCGAATGGCGCGTTGCAGGCGATCTGCGAAGCCCTTCAGCACGGCATCGCCGGCGGCGTGGCCGTGCCGGTCGTTAACCTGTTTCAGTCCGTCGAGATCCATCAGGAGAACTGTGAGCGGCCGGCCGTGGCGTTGCGCGCGGCTGATTTCCTGAGCCAGGCGCTGTTCGCCGGAACGCCGATTGTAAAGCCCGGTGAGCTGATCGAGAGCCGCGAGCTTGTAAACCTCTGATGCCAGAGTTTCCACCTTGATCAGGGATTGCATTTGGTCAGCCACTTCGTGACGGAGGCGCGTTAGCTGAACCTGCTGATAGATCAAATACACGCTGAACACCAGAACGAGTCCCACCAGCGCACGGACCGCCTGATTCAAGTAGAAGGAATAGGAAGATTCTTCGTGGCTGAGCATCGCGGGGAACGCAAAGGATGCCACGGCCAGGGTGAGCAACAAGAGCACGGCGACCGTAGATGACCACAGCCACCATTGGCGGCGGTCCAGGTGATTCAAGTGCTCGCGGATTTGTTCCGGCTCGAAATGCGGAGCGGCCGGCCGGTCCGTCGGCGCCGAGCTGTGAGCATGAATCTCCGGCATAGGTCCTCGCTGGCAAACCACTCGACACAGGATGCCAGAGCGGCGAGAGCAGGGATATGCGTATATGCCGCAGGGGTTCCATTGTGGTAACGGCATAATGTCCTAGTAACGAGAGTAATATCCCGAGGTTGGTCCGCAGTAATTACGGGCCATGCGATCCCGTCGTGGACGTGACGAACCGTTGCCCGCTCTTCGCTGTCCATGTGTTTCCCGCCTGATTCGCGCGTTGCCGCGATTCCTGCTTTGAATTCCAAGCAATTCCTGCCTCGCGACGTGTGACGAGCTCGAGCCCTGTACCGTCGCAGCGCGCTTAAACGCGCCAAGACGAAAAAAACAGGAGACCCCGATGAACCGGACAGCTAGAGCAGTCGTGCTTATGTTTGTGGTTTTCGGTTTGGTGGCGATGGCGGCCCCAGGCAAAGCGCGGTCGCACAACACCTTGACTGCCATGTTTGCTGGCACGCAACCCCCAGTTCCCCCTAAGGCCGCGTTCCTAGATGGCACGCAGCCACCTGTGCCGCCCAAAGCGGTGGATGTGTTTGTGCGGATGCTGGATGGCACGCAGCCGCCGGTCCCGCCGAAGGCTGTATTTCTCGATGGCACGCAACCACCGGTTCCTCCGAAGATGACGGGAGCGGTCGCTCGGATGTTCGATGGCACGCAGCCCCCGGTGCCACCCGAGGCGCTGGAAGCGGCAGTGTGAAGAGCGGGTTCCATGCTGTGACGGCGAGCTAAACGGTCGAGCGGAACGCGCTGGCGGGGAGAGAAAGCTGTAATTCTCCCTGTAGATTTGTGCTACGATTTGCGCCAGTGACGGACATGTTAAGTTTACTGCTGTGGCCCGCCGGCTTGTTGCTCGAGTTCGCGCTGCTGGCGCGTTCCGTTCAGACCAAGACGTTCACCAAGTACATCTATTTTTACGCTTACATTTCCTGCGTGTTCGTCGTGTCCGTGGGGCTGTTCATCGGGCACTCGAACCTGGAATTTTATGAAGCGTGGTACTGGCCGACACAGTTTGCCACGCTGGCGATAGGCTTCGGCGTCGTGCTGGAAGTCGTGCGTCAAGCGCTGGCCGCCTACCCCGGAGCGGAGCGTTTTGCGTGGCGGGCAAGCTGCGCGGTATTTGCAGTGACATTCTGTTATGTGGAATGGCATGTGGCGAGTCGCACTGAGTGGTCCACGGTGGCCGCGACGGTGGAACTGGAGCGGGATCTGCGGGTGATTGAAGCGCTGGTGCTGGCCACGGTTCTAGCCATCGTTTTTTACTATCGCATCGAGATTGGCAAGAACGTGACCGGCATGATCGTGGGATTCGGCGCGTATGTGGGTGTGAGTTTGACGACGCTCGCTCTGCGCTCGTTCCTTGGGCCACGTTTCAACGCCGCGTGGGGCGATTTGCAGACGGCGTCATATTTCTTTGCACTGATCGTGTGGACGGTCGCGTTATGGTCTTACAGCCCGAACCCGGCTCCGCCCACCACGGGGCGGGGCAACGGGGGATACGACGCGCTGGTTCGCGGCACGCGGACGCAATTGGAATCGGTGCGCTCCAATTTGCGCGGGGTGGCCGGCTCATGATCAGCCTGCTGTTCTATCTATTGGTGGGCGTCGGCCTGCTGGTTTTCCTGTGGCTGCTGGCGAGGCGGAAAGGCGCGCCGGTCGAAGGATGCGGGCGGCAGTTCGTGGAGGCGCGGCAGGCGCTGCGCACGCTGCAATTGGGATTGCTGCCGGAAAACCTGATCGAACGATTATTTGACCGCGAGGATTTTCGCTACGCGATGGCGGCGAGCCCCGCGAATATCGGGGAATTGTTTTTGCAGGAGCGCAAGAGGATTTCGCTGATGTGGGTGCGCCGGGTGCGCTGCGAAATTCGCAATCTGATGCAATTCCATCTGGGATATTCGCGTTTGCACGCGAAGCTGAGCCTGCTGACGGAAATCCGCCTGGCTCTGGACTTTGGCTTGTTGCTGCTGGCGTGCCGCGCGTTGCGGATTCTTTTGTATATGCGCGGACCTCACGGCGCGGGAGCCGTGGTGGTAGTGCTGACGGCGGCCGCGGGACGCGTGTGCGCGGCCTCGGAAAAATCACTGGCGTTTCTGAATCCGCCTGCGCTGGAATCGTTCCGCCGCAGTTCGGCTGGCAACGGAGCGGCGATTTAGCCTATGGGCACCCCAGCCAAAAATGTGGATGTGCTGGCGGCCGCGGACGATTTGCGCCGCCGCACGCTGGTGGATATGACCCAGCCTCTGGAGCGATTGATCTATCTGGCTTCGACGCGCGACTACAACACCGGTTTGTATTATCACCACGGGCTAGCACTGCGTTTTTCGGAGGAGGCCGCGTGCGAAGCGCTGGCGGATTGCCACCGCGAGGCGTTCGACGAGTTGGTGGGCGCATCGCTGGAAGAATTAGTGCACGAACTGGAAGCCTACCTGGAGAGCACGCGCGTCGCGCCCAGCGATTTCATCGTCGCTTGGAAGGGACTGGAACCATATCGCGTGGCTGTTCCGGTGGGAATCGATTCGTTATCGAGCGAACTTGTTTTTTCCAACCTGAAGGTGGCCCTCGCTATTTTGGAGGCACGTCTGATGGGTCGGATGAAACCAGGCGCATCGCGACACCTGTCACCTGTCCAATAATCTCGGCCTCATCCGGGCAAGGGAATTGCCGGATAGCCGAGCCGGAAAGCGGATGGGGAACCAAGGTTAGCTCCGAACCTCGCAATTCGACCCACGAACATGCATAACTATCGCGCAATTCGATGAAGTAAATCGGCCGATCAAATTCGGTGCGCCAGCTTGAGGGGTGCGTGCGGCTCATGTGGCTGTCGATCTGCACGAACGAGCCGGGGCGGAGCAGCGGATACATCGAACAATCGTCCGTGCCAATATATCCATACTGGCAGTGGCGCAAGTCCAGCTTCTGAAGGAACGAAATCGGAATTTCGCCCCACAGCTCGACCATGCGCGAAAGCAGGTTGGTCTTTTCCAGGCTGAAGCCGCGGTCAAAACGCACCGGGAAGTTCATGACCGTGCCGTTAGCGGGAGCCTCGAGTGTGGCGAGGTGGGTATTCTGCAGCGGCGTGAACATTTGATAGCGCACGGTCTCATCCAACAGCACCCCAAAGGCGGCGAGCAGGTCCGTGAATTTGGTGCGGTAGATTACGCTGAGACTGAATAATTTATAGATGCTGGGGACGGAATTCCGGTTCTCGATCTGCGTCAGCCAGGCGTTCGAGATGTAGAACTCGTCGTTTTCCGACTCGAGGGCAATCTTCTTGCTCAGTTCTTCCACTGCCCGCGTAGTCACGCCCAGACGGCTCCGGAGCTCCCGAAGCTGGTCACCGGAACGAGTCACTGGCTCCATTTGCGCGACCTCTCTCCGGAACTCAGCGGTTCCGGCAGTCCGAAGGTGCAGGGGGATGAAGCTACCCGCCCGCTTGATCATCAGGTGAACAAATATTTACCCAAGACCTGCGCGAAGGTCCGCAGCGGCTTCGCTTTTTCCGTCTTTGGGAACCGAAAATACAGAGAAGCATGGAAAATGCAAAGGTTTGCTTCCAATTGGAAGCAGTTTGCCTTTTCTGCAATACATTGGTGCGAACACATGAGAGAGTTTGCAACCCCAGAATCCGCCGACGGAGCGGTAGCAAGGAATCCCCGCGCCAACCATAGGTTATCTCAGGTCCAAGATAGAGCCAAGAGCCGGCCGGTGAGAAAGCGAAAACACCTGTTATAGGGCATAGGTATAAGTTCTGAATCTCGGCGAAATGACACGAAATTACGCCTTAGTAATAGTATCGCGCTACGCGCGCTTCGTTCGCAGAAGCAGCGGCGAGCGGGCTACGCCGCGAGGCGAAACGCGGTCCGCGGGTTCTCAGGCGCGGAACAGGGCGAATGGGAACCGGCGGTTAATTTTTGGCGTCAGTGGGGCAGAGAAAAGTGGCAGCGGGGGCTGGGCTGTGCCACTCTGGCACAGTAGCCGACGCGGTGGGGAGAAGAGCTCATGAGCGCATTTTCCGACACACCTGTCAACCCGGGCGGACCGTATCGCAATCACCGCGAAGTACCGCGCTTCACTTTGGTCGCGAGCATCGAACTGCGCGAGCCGAAAAGCGACACGCGCATCTCCGGACGCATCTCCGAGATCAGCCGCAAGGGATGTTACGTGGATGTGCTGATCACGCTGCCGGAGGGCACCGTGCTTGACGTGCGCATCTCGCGCGATCAAGGCGTGTTCGAATCGGAGGCCAAGATCGTCTACGTGCAAGAAGGCATGGGTATGGGCGTGACGTTCGTCAACACTGCGCCTGAGCAATTGAAGCTGCTGGATTCCTGGCTGGCGGAAATTTCATCGTAGCGTTCCGGAATCGAGATTGTTTCTAGCGAGCAGGCAACGCTGTCCCTGCAAGGTAGTACGGCAATCTCCGACTCCGCGACTGTTCAGCGATTCGGCCTTAACAGTCGGGCTGGCCTGATCACCGCCGTTATCGAACGAATGGACTGCAGACATGGAACGATTGCTGGAGTGGCCATCAGCGCAGGCGGACCCCAGCACGCGAAGAGTAATTATTGCCTGGTGGGAGACTCGTCGCGTCCGCTTCAATCTCTACGTCGGGATCGTGGGCGCGGTAAGCTGGTGTCTGGTGCTCATCGTAGGCTCTGCGGCGGTAAAACCCGGCGTGGATTTTGAAGAGCCGCTTGCGATGATCTTTGGCCCGTTCGTCTACGTTATTCTTGCAAATATTTGCTACACGTTGGGGTGGATTGTGGACACGGCATCTTACAGTGGAAAGCCTCGCACGCGGTTGTATAAGGCTGGTGTCATTTTCTCCGTCGTGCTCACCTCGCTGCCGGGCGTGTGGGCTGTTGTTGCGTGGCTCATAACCGTTATCACAGGCCGCAAACTTGATTAGTAGGGTTAGCGGCTGGCTACGGTGTAATCGCAAGCCGATCCACCGCCGTCGGGTACGACGATTTCAGGAATCCCTTGGGCGTGCGGTAAGATAGCTAGCCACATCTGTGGGGAGGCCATTAGTGGGCTTCAGTGCTAGTACACGTCAATTGGGGACAGTTACGGTAGTAGATGTACGCGGAAGATTTACGCTGATCGAGGGAGAAGCGGTTCACGAATTGCTTTTGGACCTGTTCGAAGACGGGCGCAAGCGCGTGCTGCTGAATTTTCGCGACGTTTCGTACTTGGACAGCTCGGGAATCGGCCAGCTGGTTCGCGGATTGTATTCGGCGCGCAAGAATAATGCGGAGCTGCACGCGGTGGATCTGAGCCCGCGCGCGCGGGAAATTCTGCATATGACCAACCTGCACACGGTGTTCACCGATTTTCCGGATGAACAGACGGCGCTGCGCACGATTGATTCGCAGTAGTTTTCCAACGCCTCAGGAAGTTTTGGCTACACCGACGCCGGGCTGTGCTTGCTGAAAGCTCGCACGCAGTAGATTATTTTTGAATTACACCGCACGCGATGCGCGCTCCGGAGTTTCCGGCCGGGTCGGTTTTGTAATCATCAGCGGCGGCGTGGATCACGATCGCGGTGCCGCCGGGCTGAAACAGCGAAGTGGGTCCGTCGCCGAGCGTGACGGAGGCGTCGAGCAGAGAAGCGGTGCCGTGACCATCGGCGCCAACCTCCAGATTGAGCAGGTCGCCATTGTGCGGGCCCTCCGCGCTGTCCTTGCCGTGCTTTTTCCCAGCCGGATTGAAATGACCGCCGGCCGTTTTGAAATCGGGACCTTCGCATTTTCCGACGGTGTGAATGTGGATTCCGTGCGTGCCAGGGGGAAGTTGGGTCACGTCCACGTCAATGCGCACGCTGCCTGCAGACGGCGAAAAGGTGGCCGTGCCAATTTTCTGGCTGGTGGCGTTGACGATATCCGCGTGCGCGGATTGCGCCATTTGCGCGGATGACTTTTGTGGCGCCGCCGGGGGATTTTCGCGCGGGGTGGTGCGCGCGAATGCGGATGGAAGAGTGATCGTTGAAGCGGACAGAGCGACAGCTAGGATTGCAGTGTGGATTCTCATGGCATGGACCTCCGTCGGGCGGGCTGGGTTCATCCACTTATAGATGCGTGGGGTTGCGAAAAGCAACTGCGAATGTTTGGGTGACGGTCGCGCGCGGCAGACCCCTGCCCGCGGCTGGCAGGCTTGAGGCACGGGCGCCCGCCTCCCTTCGCAAAATCACTCACAGCAGGCAGGATGACGATGCTTGTTCATTCGGTTGCGCTAGCGCTGCACGGTTGTAAGAGCGATTGGTTGGACGCTGGGGCTTGGCGCGCTCGGCTGCAGCGATGCGGGAGCGGCGTTCAGCGTGTTCGCTGGGGCGCTTTTTGGCACGTGGCAGCCAGCCGCGGTGGTGGACTTCGCCGGATGGGCGACGTTGGCGCGGAACGGGCTGGTTTCCTTGATGCGCGTGCGCACGCCGTCTATGCTCGCGGGAATCGGGTTGTGCGCTTTGCCTTTCAGCACGTAGATCATCAATGCCGGATCGCCGGGGCTATCGAGACTGGCGCTGACGCCTACGCCTACTACCGCCGGATCGCTCATCAGTTCCGTCACGTGCTGCTCTTTGACGGTTTTGCTTTGCTCGATGGCGCTGGCGGGGATTTCAATCGCTTGCGCCTGCGCTGACTCCGACGCGAGCTGCGCGCTTTGCTGCTGGCTCAACGCGCCGCGCGCGGATGCGGAGTTCGATTCGATGAGGCGTGTGCGCACTCCGTCAATCGTGAGCGGAATGCCGGCATGCGATGCCCCGGGCGCGAGGAAGATCATCACGGCCGGCTCTTGCGGCGCGTCGAGGCTGCCGCCTCCGCCGTAAGCCGAGACGCCAGGCGTATTGATGATTTGGCTGCTGTTGTTGATGCCAGCTGTTTGGGCGCGCTGCGCCTCGCCGGCGGGAAGAGCGGCGGCGGATTGCGGCGTCACTTTTACCGAGCTGAGGCCTGGCAGCGAGCATCCGGGTACCGCGTGTTGCGCGCCGCCGACAAACGTGTATGTGTGTCCGGTGCTGGCGTGCAGCGCGTTGAGGACGCCGGCAACCGGATTTCCAACCGCGTCGGTGTCGCTGCCGGCGAACATGAGAGCCACAGGCTCCGCGGTAGCCGCGTCCACGGCCAGCGAACCGGAATCGCCATCGCCGATGAAGCTTTGGCCGTTGGACATGTTTGCGACGACGACCTCGTCGTGATAGGTGACGCTAAAGGAGGTGCCAGTTGCGCAGCCAATCGAATACCCGACGACAATCATGGACGTGTTTGTGGAATCCACCTTCGCGCACGTCAGGCCCGTGGTGCGCCCGCTTTTCGCCAATAGTTTCCCCGCCGCCGACGTGATTCCCGAGCCGCCCGCAGGCGGAGCAGGTTGCGGGACCTGCACTCCATTGACAGTGCTGAGAGCGCCCAATTCCAAAATATTGTCGTCGGGATCGACCTTTCCGCTGATGATCTGGGCCGTAGTGACGTCCACGGGAAAGGTCGGAATGGGTTGCGACTGCAGGCTTAAAATGTTCGTTACATTCGCGACCACGGTCGTTCCGTTGGTCGAGCAGTTCGTTTCGATAATGCCTGGTTGCGTCACGTTTTGACCGGCGGCCCCGCCGTCGCTCAGACCCAAGACGTGGTTGTTGGACAGGATAACCAGCGCAGGCGGAGTAGCGTTGTTTGTCAGCAATGACCCCAAAGTTCCGCCGAAGCAAAATCCGGGTGCGGGGGTGGAGCAATCAGCGTCCACGTTCGATCCGGAGGAGCCGAGCTGCACGGGCACCGTTAGCGTTTGTTGGTTCAGCGAAAAGACCTGCGGGAATTGCACCGACTGAGAAGCGGAAGCGCTGGCCTGCGAAATTGCGGTGACGGTGACCATCGCTGGGTCGGTACTCGTCGTGGTTGCGACGGTCGGCACGGTATTCGGCGCGATATACAAGCCGGTGGCGGAGAGCGAGCCGCAAACCGAACCTGCGGCGGTGCAGCTTAGTTGCCAGGTGACGGCGGTATTCGACGTGCCCGTTACGGTGGCGGTGAATTGTACGGTCTGAAACGTTTCCAAGCTGTTGGCGTTTGCCGAAACGCTTACGGTGATCGGAGTGCTCGACCCACCCCCGCCGCCGCACGCCGCCATCCCCAAGGCTCCGGCTACGGACAGTATGCCTGCCAAACGCGCATGCTTTTTCATCGGCTTGTCCCTTCGCACGAGATGTGTGAACGACGATTTGTGCTTTCAGCTCCGTGTTTTGTTCGGCCGAAAAGCCAACCGGCCTAACCGCACCGGCGAATTCTTTCGCTTGCTAGGAGCCAACCCGAGCAGCGAGTTTTTGACGTGTAATTAACGTGCAAAGTTCAAATCATGCCTCAACGCATATGTAGCAGATGCAATAGTAGCAAGCGAGGTTACCCGCGCCAAACGGATGTGACAATCTGCTGACAATTTGTACGGACGAAGGCGCGGCGAAGATACGGGCTTTACCTACCCGGCTAGGCGCGCGGGTCGGGCTTCGATGCATAGCCCGAATCCTTGGGGGACTGGCGTGCGCCGGGGAAAATAGGGCGAAACCGCAGCAAATTTACACGGTGGCAGGCGGGCCCCGCGCGCGCGCGCCAGGGGGGCGGTGCGGCGGATGTCGCTCTCTCGGCTCAACTTCGAGATTGGCCCCCGAGCTGGCAAGCACATTGCGTTGGTCTGCTACGGACGTTCGAACGCGATCATGGGAAGTGGCTCGCAGGGGGCGAGCGGGCGCGGAACCGGTCGCAAAGGGGAAGACCAGATATGAATTTTGAACAATTGGAAGGGAAGTGGAAGCAGTACAAGGCGCAGGTGCATGAAAAATGGGGGCATCTGACCGACGACGACTTGAAAGTGATCGGCGGCAAGCGCGACAAATTGATCGGGCGCATACAGGAACGGTACGGGGTCGCCAAGGAGAGGGCTGCGGAAGAAGTAGACGCGTTCATGAGGACATTCAACGAGCAACCCGCGCACAATATTCGTGACCCGGACGAAATGTTTGACGAGGAGCGCGGCGAACGCGCGCGAAGCCATACAGCAGGTGGAAATTAGGGTGGACGGAAGTAGTTCAACATTAACTACGCGACATGACTTCGCGTGACTCGACCCAGGACTGCGGGCGACCCAGGATCGCCCGTGGTTCTGAGTCGAGCGCCGGGTTTTTTTGCGCGGCTTCTCGCGGTGGTGCGAGCGTTTTATTGTTCGTCGTATTCGGTGGGCACGTCGTCTTCGGAAACTTCCTTTGTGGTGACTTCGCCCTGGTCGGGGTCGCGGGCGTTTTGCACGCCGCTGACGACTTCGGCTTCGTAGTCCTGTCCTTCCTCGGCCAATTCTTCCACGCTTTCCGAGCCTGCGAATTCCTTGCGCGAGAGACCCTGGTTGTCTCCGGATTGTCCGCCGGCGCTGGGACCTAAGCCTCGACCGCTGGGCGAAAAGATGGGATTGGAGATTTCAGCGGGCGTGCGCGGCGCGGATTTCTTCTTGCGACGAGCGGGCCTCTTATTTAGCGCGGTTTTCTTCGGCGCGCTCCTCTTCCTGGTGATTATTTTCTTTTTTGGGCTCGCCGATCTCTTCGCGGATTTCTTTTTGCGTGCTGGTTTTTTCTTGGCCATGCGGGAAGTCTATCACCCGTGCTTGGGCGGGACAACTGGCGGCTGGGCTTGCTGACGACGCCAAAATATTTAACACAGAGTGCGCGCAGAAAGACGGGAGAGATCCTTCGACCGGCTTGAAGCAAAGACGCCGGACTCCCTTCGCAAGATCACTCGTGGCAGGCAGGATGACGATGCTCGTCGCATCGTCAGAAAAGCGGAGAGCACAGAGAAAGCGGTTCTGGCGCAGATTCGCGTGGCGCGGGCAGTGAATAGATTTTCAAGGTATAGTGAGGAATGCTCGGAAGACAAACCAGTCCCGGCGTCGAACGCATGGGCAACCGCATGGAGCGCCAGGAGAAGAAGAATAGCGGCGACGGCAAGCCGGCGAAGACGAAATTTGACTGGAAGCTGCTGCCCGACGTTCTGGCACTGATCAAGCCGCGGCGTGGAGTTTTGGCTGTTGGCTTCGGGCTGATGGTGATTAACCGTGTTTCCGGATTGGTGCTGCCGGCGTCCACAAAGTATTTCCTCGACGACGTAATTCTGAAACGGCAAGCGCGCCTGCTGCCAGTGATCGTCCTGGTGGTGGTGACTGCGACGGTGA
>Ga0210388_10002669_pt1 | contig 13843 bp, 9 predicted proteins | sample IncBWC19OmetaG_FD_155485 | JGI IMG/M metagenome (GOLD analysis project Ga0210388, IMG submission 155485) | Forest soil microbial communities from Barre Woods Harvard Forest LTER site, Petersham, Massachusetts, United States - Inc-BW-C-19-O ...
AGACCCTTGCCAACCCTGGAGGGGCGCTGTGTTCGCCTTCGGGACAGCCGGCTGATTCTTTGCAGGACTCATGTCGCTCGCGCGGAAAGTCGCTACTGGAACTGGAACGGCTGCACTTCCCGCCCCTGCTGCAGCCTGCGCTCTCAGCTTTTGCAATTGCTCTTCGTTGCTCTCCTCTTCGGCGACGAGGGTGGCCCGAGCCATCCGAAGCTGCGCCAGGTTTTTGATGACTACGGACAGCCCAGTCGCACTTACCGATGCCCCAGACCCTGGTGGACGGGCGGCGGCGCGAGAGTCTGACGTAGGGCTCGTCCGCTCGCTCTGAAGCCTTTGCTTCTCCTGAAGCAGGTCAGAAATCTGGTGGTCGACGCTGTGCCGCTGCAGGGCCAGTGTCGCGGAATTCTCGCTGAGTTCGACGATGCGGTGCCTGAGAACCGCTGCTTCGGGACTGGCAAGGGCGTTTGCCGGCGATGTCGAGGAAGCGGTTGCAGATAAAGAGATGGGAGCTGGTGCTTTCGAGGGAGTTAGGGTCTGCTTGCTGGCAGGTGCAACCAAAGGAATCGCGAGTCTTGTGGACTCCTCAGGTTTGGCGACCCACGCGGCAACCACGCCGGCGAGGGCGTTCACGGATGCAGTGACCTGCTTTTCGTCATTACCGCGGTAGGTGATTTCAAGTAAGCCGGGAGCCGGCTGGATCAGCTCAAAATGGGAGCGGAAGTCTCCTGATTGCTCCTCGGGAGATTCGATGGGCGTCGGACGAGCCACAAAATGGAGCTGATCGGCAAGTTTCCTCAAAACCGGTGGCGACAGAATGGAATCCGCGATCTGAACGGTAGGTGTGTCAGGTTGAACGGAAGCACCGCTGGAGAGGAAATGATGGGGGTTCTCATAGGAAAGCAGCGCCGAGCTCACATAGTCGATAGGAAGGCGACGCGACCAGAGCCAGAACCCCGATGCCAAAGTTGAACCAAGGATGAACGTCACGAGAAGGTGGCGTGCCGGCACAGAAGCGGACTGGCGGAGGATGACCCCTATCTGCATAAACTCCTGAAAAATAAAGAGCAAAGAGAGGTTTGTGATGCTAAAGACCGGTTCCAAGGCACGTTCCCGGTTGACCGGTGAGTCGGGCGCTGGAAACATGGCGGTGGATGGCTGAAGGCAATTCTCCTCTCGAAAGCAATTGCTTCTCCGTGGCACCGACGGGGTTGCCATCCCATGAAAGCCCTTATACAACGAATTCACAGAGCGAATTTGGGTAAGTTACCAGTTAGTGAACCCAAAGAGTCACATCGAGTTACCATCGGGGAGATTTTCTGGTTACCACGCCTGGAAGGGCCACATCAAACCCTCTGGTTTCCTTCTGTTCCGCCCATCATGTAGTCTGGTTCTTGGGAATCTGAATGATTGCTTCCGTTCGAATTGCTTCTCTCCTTCTCCTGGCGTCCAGCGTTTCCGGCTTTTCGCAACAGTCGACGCCTTCCTCCACACAGGAACTCCCCGACTCCCCAGGAATCCAGGCCCACGTTGCGCCGCAACCTACCGGTCCCACCGCGGTACTGGACACCTCCATGGGACGAATCACATGCAAGCTCTTCTCTAAAGAGGCGCCGGAGACGGTTGCCAATTTTATCGGGTTGGCTGAAGGCACAAAGGACTGGACAGATCCGAGAACGAAGCAGAAGGTTCACGGAAAGCCGCTTTATGACGGAACCGCCTTTCACCGCGTGATCCCGGAGTTCATGATTCAAGGGGGCGACCCGCTGGGGGATGGAATGGGAGATCCCGGCTATTACTTCAAGGATGAATTTAATCCCGATCTCAATTTCGACGTTCCCGGCAGGCTTGCCATGGCCAATTCCGGACCGGATACGAACGGCTCACAGTTCTTCGTCACCGAAGTGCCGACTGAGCACCTCAACCAGAAACACACGATCTTCGGGCAATGCGACGAGCATAGCGTGCTGGTGGTTCAATCGATCGCCCGGGTGGAGCGCGACAGTAACGATAAGCCGCTGGAGCCGGTGCTCCTGAAGAAAGTCACCATCGTTCAAGAAGGCCAGCCGATGCCGCCGCCGCCTTTGACCAGCCCCTCCGCGGCCCCAGCGGCAACGGAGCCTGGTAAACCTCAACAGTAGTCGTTCAGTTCAGCCTTGCAGGGGCGGTGATCAACGCGACCGCTGTTCACGAAAAAGCGATTGGCTGGTTTTGCCGGCCGAAGCTAACAACAGGAGGAATTCAATATGTCCCGTAAACCCGGAACGTACGCCATCTTCAATACCAGTGAAGGCCAGATTGTGGTTCTTCTTTTCGAAAAGGACGCTCCAAAGACTGTCGCGAACTTCGTGGAATTGGCTGAGGGCAGCCGCGAGTGGACCCACCCCGTTTCGCACGAGAAGAGCAAGAATAAGCTGTATGACGGAGGCATCTTTCATAGGGTGATCCCCGACTTCATGATTCAAGGCGGAGATCCAGCCGGCACAGGCTTCGGCGGCCCCGGCTACAAGTTTGAAGATGAAACAAAGGGCTCGCCGCACAAATTCAGCGCGCCGGGCAAGCTCGCCATGGCAAATGCCGGTCCGAACACCAACGGCTCGCAGTTCTTCATCACCGTGGCAGCCACAGATTGGCTCACCGGCAAGCACACCATTTTCGGAGAGGTTGTAGAAGGCCAGAACATCGTCGAGAAAATCTCACGCGTGGCACGCAATGGCCAGGATAAGCCGCACAAGCCCGTCGTCGTCGAGTCGCTGGTGATTGAGCGCGTTTAGATTTTGCTTCTCAAACGAAAGAGTCCGCCTATCGCGGACTCTTTTCGTTTGGGGATGAAGTTTGGGCGGTAAGTCCAGGCCAGGACTGCCGACTTAGTAAGGAATCGAGCTTCGCATCCCAGGTAATTGGCCCAAGGTCGAACCCGACTTCAATCCCGTATTGCCGGTTGAATGGTGGAGGCCTGTCGAGGAAGCCGAAGATAGAGGCCGGCTCGCACGCAGCCCTGTTGAAGGGGACGCCCCTCGTGCTGCTTGAAGGTGGTCCATGAATTTTTGATACAGCCCTTCCTCACCTGCCCCGCTTGCTCCGGAAGCCCCTGCTTTCAGGCTCAGCTGCAAAAACTCCGCGTCATTCAGATCGACAAATTCAAACGACAGATCTCCGGATGGCGATTTGAAGGGCGAGTCATTCGAATCAGGTGGACTCAGCAGCGCGGTGTTTCTGGTGCTGTCGGGGAACGCGTTCGAATATGTGCCGCCACCCGCGTCGCCGGCTGATCCTCCCGAGCCCGCATCCGCAGAGTCTTCTTCCACAAGTTTTGAGCGGGAACTCGCCGAGAGCGTTTTCGGCTTCGTCGATGCGTTTGCCGTCGAAGCAGTTTTTGAAACCTGCCCACTCGAAGGAGAATGGGGCATTGATCGCTGGGCTTCCGACGATCTCCCGGAATTGGTACCGCCTGTAAGACTCGCTCTCACATTGCTGTCACGAGAGCCCGAGGGTTCGCTCGACCCCTTGGCGTTCCCGTTCGCACCACTCGTTGCCATTTGCGAGGCACCAGAAGAGACGCCAAATATGGAGCCTCCAGCTGTCATTGATGCTGTGCTGAATGCATCGGAAGCGCCGAATAAAGAGCGTCCCGCTGCCTGGGCCTTCGAACCGCTTGTCGAGGAATTCAAAGATTGGTTTCCATCCGCGCTGATCTGGCTGGTCACAGAGGACAGATCACTCGCGTCCGCACGGCCACTCACGGAGGAGCCGCTTTGATCTTCTATCGATGCAGTATTCGCCGAACTATCGACTGTAAACGTACCAAGAGTGGAGACGGTATTTGTCCCCGAAGATGGCGAGTAATTCTGACCGAAGCACCAGGAAGAGTAGGCAAGCATCAAGAACGATCCCAGCCAAAGAATCCGAACCTTTTTTGCAGCCATACCCTAGTGTAGCTCAGTCGTCGAGCAGATAGGCGAAAGCCGCTTCAGCTTCGCAGTCGTACCCGCGGGAGCGAAAAGAAAACCGCAAAACCTACGCTGAAAACAAGTCCGTAGAGAACCGTGTTAACGTAGCCGGTCAGTGAGTTTTCGGTCTGGATAGAGAGGAAAATCACCGCCAAAATAATCATCAGGATAGAACCCTGGTTAAGTCGCCACGAGGCAAACTCGACGGTTGACCTCAATATCCATGCGATGATCAGAGGATAGATAACCACGCCGAAGAAACCAAAATCAGTTGCGCCTGTTGTCAACAATGAATTCGCCTGGTCGCCATAGGAAAAGCCGTAGAGGCGATCCGCGAGCATCTCTTCACTGAACCACTTATTTTTGTTCGGATAGAGCACAGACGGGATGCTCAGCTGAAGCAAGCCGACTGTGTCTTCCCCAAGTCCCGGTGTGTGGTCGGAGCTTCCCTCCAGGACGTTTGCAAAGAATCCGAGTACGAAGGTCCTGGTCTTAACGTTGCTTTGCGTCGAAGAGAGAGCTTTGTCGAAAGCAGTACCCTCGCTGACCCATTCACTCACAATAGCCAATCGTTGCGGTAAGGATCGATGCGTATGCGGACCGCCGTACCCAGCGATTCGCAAGAGCATGAAGCCTAAAGCTCCAAAGAAGACGAAACTGCCCACCAGGGCGAAGACCGCGACCTTCTTCGACACGGCACCCTTCAGCTTAAAACCCGACAGTCTTGCCAGAAAGAGAGTCTCGATCACCGTGTAGATGATGACGCGCCTTCCCAGCAAAACGGTGAAGACCAACAGGATCAGGCTGGCCACGCCACTCAGGACTTTCTTCACGTCGCCACGGGGAGTTATGAGAAATATCGCTACTGCCAGGGAAACCAGCGGCGAAAATATCCAGAGGATGAAAGACGTAACAACGCCAACACTTCCTGTGCCTGCGTCCACAACTGCACCACTGACAGACATAGCACCCGTCGCGAACGCCACTCCCATCATAAGTGTTCCCAGGTAAATCAGGGTGTAAACTCGCGGATCAGGCAGAATTCGGAAATCCCGCCCGAAAACGGGACGCTCGAATAGCTCCCCAACAATGATTGAGGTTCCGCAGGAGATCAATACAGCCGCGATACCTCGAGCAAGAATTGCGTCATCATTGCCCGTGAATTGTCCCAGGGAGAGTCCCGCCCGCGATGTGGTCGCCCACGTGTTGAAAGCGCCCGCCCCATAGCCGATCAATAGTCCCATGGAGAGGAGGGTCGTGAACCTGGTCGTTCCGGCCTTGATGAGCCAATCCCAGAGCAGATAGAGGCCCACTGCGCCGCCGACGAAACTCGCGATCGCCGTGGAATACTCATCAGCCGTGACCCACGACACAATCCCCGTGAAAAACAGAATCAGCGGAATGTATGTGAAGTACAGCGGTCTGGGTGGAGCGAGATCGTCACCGAGAGGACGCATCATCGGTCGAGCGGCGCTGAAGGGGATCAGCTGCGGACGGTCTCCAGTGATCGCACTCACGCCAGATTTCCTCTCTAAGGTCTTTCACGAGCTTCCAACTCGAAGGGAGATGGGAGCATTTTTACTTACGCAGCGCTGCCGTTCTGCCCTGCCTTATTGATAGGCGGCGTAAACAGCGGCTTGCTGAGCAGCTACGATAGCGGCCTCCAGGCCTCGATATCCCAGAGTCTTGATCAGACTGGATGGAACGAAGAGGATATCCCCGTTCATCACCTTCAGATCGGCCTCTTTTCCATATGCAACCTTCTTCAGGTCCAGGCGGATCTCTTCACGCCCCTCCGGAACTTTTCGAATCAGGCGCGTTTGATTCGTGGCCGAGGTTTTCGTCCACCCGCCGGCAAGGGTTAATGCCTGCATCAGCGAAAGGTGCTCATTGTTATCGATGAGAAAGCCGCCTGGCTTTCCTACATCCCCGATGATGTAGATCAGCCCTGCCTTCGCGATCACGACCGTATCGCCGGGAATGATGACCGGGTTTTGTTGCGCAGCGAGTGAGCTCGCATTGGGAGCAAGAGGGATGTCAATAGGATGGGTGGGATCGTCGCGGTGAATGACTGTTACGGTCTTACCAGCCAGTGGGGTGGGGCCACCTCCCAGTGCGATCATGTCCATCAACTTCCTGCTTCCCAAGGTCGGGTAGATACCTGGCGTTCGCACTTCGCCCATGAGCGTTGCGCCTTGCGAGGCGTACTCGGCGATCGAAACCGTTACGTGAGGATCGATCATCAGACCCCTCGCTTTCAGCTCCTGCTCCACCGTGTGCGACGCTTGACTGGCGGTGAGTCCGGCCACGTGAATCGTGCCCACTACAGAAAGGTTGACCTCGCCGCTCTGATTGACGCGAGTCGTACCGGATAGCTCCGGCGTATCGAAGACCTCGATATCCAGCAGGTCACCAGGTCCGATTGAGATCTTCGGCGCTTGAGACGACTCTGCGGACTGGGTCCCGGCCTGGCTCGCGGAAGAACTTTCCTGAGCCCACACCGGGTTAACTGCAACGCAGAGCAAACAGAGACAGCAGCCGACTGTGATTCGATGCAGTATTTTCGACAAGCTACTTTTCTCCATTCTCGTCACCCTTAATCCCATATCCCGCTCCATAGTTGCTCTTATAGCCATAGTCGTAGCGTTTGGAATAGGTGTAGTAGTTTTCGAGCCGGAGATCGACATCGTTGATGATCGTGCCGAGGACGCGCGCATTGGCTCTGCGCAACTGTTCACGCACACGAAGCAGAGCTTTCTTTCGAGTGACTCCAGACCGCACGAGGATGAACGCTGCGTCAACCTGAGGGGCAAGACTCAGCGTATCTGAAACGGCCAAAACCGGGGACGAGTCAAGAATGATGTGGTCGTATTCGGTGCGCCATTGCGCCAACATGTCTTCCATCGCACGTGAGGCCAGAATTTCTCCCGGGTTCGGCGCAATCGGGCCACGACTCAAGACGGTAAGATTCGGCAACTCCGGGATGGGGTTCTCGTAGGCCTCTCTTCCCGACTCTCTGGACAATAGAGTCGACAGCCCCGCGCGATTGGACAGGCGGAACTTCATGTGTAAAGTTCCCTTGCGCAAGTCAGTGTCAACCAGCAGCACGCGCGCCGACCGCTGCGCGAAGGAAATGCCAAGGTTGGCCGTGCAGGTCGACTTGCCCTCGGCCGCGAAGCTGCTCGTAATCAGCATCAGCTTCGAGTCGCGGTCTACCGCGGAAAGAAGAATCGATGACCGCAAAGACCGGAACCCTTCCGCCTCGATGGATTGTGGATCGGTATAGCTGACCAGATCCGGAGAGACCTTCAACAGCCTTTCCTCACTCACTTCCCTGGGCTGTCCTCCATAAGCAGTCTTTCCCTTCCTCGACTGGAAGTGAGGAATGACCGCCAGAGTGGGTAGCAAGGAGACAAGCTCGGCATCATCGGAGGTTCGAATCGTGTCATCCAATCCTTCGATGAAGAAGGCAAGGAGAACTCCGCCGACTAGTCCGCCGAAAAATCCAAAGAGTACATCGGTTCGTTTCTGCGGAAGGACAGGAAACGGCGGGGTGCTCGCGCGATCGATAACGTCGATGTTGGTGGCACTGAGACCGGCGGTGATTCCGGCTTCCTTAAGACGCATCTGCAATGCGTCATATAGTTCCGATGCGGACTCCGCACCGTGCTTCAGGATGTCAAACTGGGCAGCCGACTCGTTTTCGCGATAGGCCTCCTGTTTGGTGGAATCGAGTCGCGACCTCATGAGCGCTTCGGTTTTCATGGCTGCGTCGTACTCTTCCGTAAACCGCTTGGTCAGACTGTTGATCTCCTGATCGATATCACTCTGGACGCTGGCGAGCTGTTTATCCAGCTCGCGCACCTTTGGGAAATCGGGTCCAAATTTCGCCTTCATCTGGGCGGCCTGCACCAGCAGCTCTGCCTGCTGGCTGCGCAGAGTACCAAGCACCGTTCCGGGAGCTACCGACACCAGAAGATCCGGATTGCGTGTCAAGGCCATCCGGTATCGCGCTTCTTTCACGATGCGATCAGCTTCGGCTTCGGATAGTTGCTCATTGACTGTACGCAGGCTGTCCGTTACGAGATTTCCTCCCTGTGAATCCAGGGCAACGAGATTGTTCGCTCGTTGATATTTGGCGAGCTCCTGCTGCGAATCCTCAACCTGCTTCTTTACAGTGGTGAGTTGTTGCGACAGCCAATTCGAGACGCGCGTCGTACCTTCAAAACGGGAGCGAAGATCACGGTCGAGATAGGCATCCACGATGCTGTTGGCAACGTCTTTTGCAACCGCAGGATTCTGGTTGCGAAAGTGGATTTCGACCATCTCTGTGTTTGGCACTACCAGCACTTTGGTGGAAGCCGAAAAAAGATTTAACAAGCCGGCTCGCTGTGCCGGAGTCAAATCGCCCTTGTACGGATCCGACTTAAAGATATTTGAGAAGGGTGGCTTGCGATAGAGATCTTCTGAATTCACAACCTCCATCTTGACCGTCTCACTCTGCATGATCTGGATCTCTGTCTGCAACTTGTCGGAAGAGTCACCGCCCCCCGAAAGCTGTTGCTGAATGAGATCCTCAATGCCGATATTTGCAGTACGGCTGAGATCGATATGAACCCGAGCGACGGCCTCGAACTGTGGGATCGTCGTGGCGATGTGGTAGATGGCGATAGCCAGACCTAGAACGACACCGATGATGATGATCCATTTCCGCTTGATGAGAATTTTGCGGAAATCACCCGGTGTAAGAACCGAATGTTCGGAGACAGGCGCCATAGCAATTGGCGCAACACTTCTGGGCTCCTGGGGAGGTGCTGTCCACCCTTGCATCCTTAAGGCTCCTTAATGCCAGCTGACCTGGCTAATTCTCTATTGCACCCTGCGGAGCATAAGAGAGAAAAAACTAAATGAGAATCTGAGGCGCATCTTGGCGAATCTTAAAATTGCTTAGATGCTCCCTGCACTTCGAAGCGCCCGCAGTGGACTTCATGCGCGGCCGCACCACGGCAGACATGTGGAGCGAAAAGAATCCGACCGGGGACGAACAATTGCATCTTCGTCAGTACAGAGTTCATTCAAATCCGGATAGCATTTGAATCAGGGAAGAAGGATGGTTACATTTGCTTGGTGTTCGAGGGTGGCTCAATCGCAAAACAAAGATCTCCAGTACCACGCCGGGACCAGCTTTCCCGCCTGCCGTTGAAGCTTATTGACGTACCACTAAGAGAGCGCAACGTATTCAGAGTGTAGCTAAGGTAACCACTCTGGTCAAACCCATTCTGATTACTACGGGGCCTCTTCCAGCCTCTTTCGTTGCAAAGAAACACATTTCCGCCACAGATTGAATAATTCACTCTCACTGCTACAATTTTATGAAATTTATAAAATTGACGTGGCGACGAAAACTTGCTTTGGACATGGCTCCGTCGCCCGGCTTGGAGATTGGCGGGGGTAATGCATCGGTCATCATCGCTAAGTTGGCTGGAATGCAGATGCTACGTGGGGATGGATCAGCCTACTTCTCAGCAGATATGCGGCTGAGGCGCGGCGACGCCGCGCGAAAGAGCGCCCTCGGGATTCGAATTCATCGCTCGGGTGAGAATCAGCCCAGGTATGGAGGTCGCTGGTTGGGGGCGTCCTAACAGATAGCCCTGGAGTTGATCGCAATCCATGCTGCGAAGGACGGCCAATTGATCTTCGCGCTCCACACCTTCGGCGATCACCTGCATGCCGAGGCTGTGAGCCAGCGATAGAATCGCCTGGACAATTTCGCGCGTGCCATCTTTGTCGAAGATGCGGTCAATGAAAGACCGATCGATCTTCAACGTGGTGAAGGGCAGCTGGTGCAGGTGTCTCAAGGACGAGTAGCCGGTTCCAAAATCATCCACGGAAAAGTGAACGCCGACTTCTGCAAGATCCAGCATCTGCTTGGCAACCTCATCAAGGTTCCGCATCACGGTTGTTTCGGTCATCTCGATTTCGAGCATCGCCGGATCGATTTCATAAGCTGCCAGAACTTCGCGTACACGCACTGAGAAATCCGCGCGCATGAGCTGGAGCGGTGATATGTTAAGCGCGATGCGAACTGCGGGCAATCCGTGGCGCTTCCATTCGGCGGCTTGCCGGCAAACCTCTTCGAGAACCCAGCTGCCGATGCGCACGATGATTCCGCTCTCCTCGGCGATGGGGATGAACCTCTCCGGCCCAATCATTCCAAGGGTAGGATGATGCAATCTGAGCAATGCTTCAAAGCCGCAGAGTTGGAGTCCCATAGTGTAGAGCGGCTGGTAATAAATTTCGAAGCCTCCATCCTTGAGGGCGCGGCGGAGATGGGCTTCGATTTCGTTCATCTCGGAGGCTGAACTCGAGAGCTCATGCGATACAAAGACATACTGATTGCCTCCGGAATTTTTTGCGCGATACATCGCGACGTCAGCCGCCCGCCAGAGAGCCTGCGCGTCGGTGCCGTCATCGGGATAGATAGCAATTCCGAGGCTGGCAGCTAATTCCAGGTTGTAACCCTCAAGCTCGAAGGGCTGGCGAATTCCCTCGACAAGAGTCTGCGCCACGCGAGCTGCATCCTCCGCGGCCGTAAGACCGCCGAGCAGAACAGTGAACTCCTCCCCTCCGGAGCGCGCAACTGTATCAACGGCCCGCAAACGCTGGCGCAGTAAGTCGGCCAGATGCTTCAAGCAGAGATCACCGATGTGATGACCGTAACGGTCGTTGATCTGCTTGAATCGGTCCAGATCGAGGCAGATCACCGCTGCCTTCTCCTCCTTGCGAGCGGAGGCCGTGAGCGTGCGTTCCATTCTGTCTTTGAGCAGGAGGCGGTTCGGGAGGCCGGTCAATATGTCGTGGTTTGCCTGGTGTACAAGCTGCTCGTGCAACTGCTGCCGTTCGGTGACATCCTGCACCAACGCGAAACGAGCCTCGCGGCCCTCGAATTGAATCCCGTGAGCCGCCACCTCCACTTTGATTTGCGTGCCGTCCCTCTTGATGTGTGTCCAAGGGCCGGAAGTAAGCGTGAGATCAGACCCTCTTCTAATCTGCTGCTCGAGTGCGGGCACTTCTTCAGGCAGACGCAGATCGCGAAGCGTCATCCTGCTGAAGGCCTCCGGTGTATATCCGTAATGTGCGACCGCTGCTTCGTTGACCTTCAGAAATTCCAGCGACTGCTGGTCGAAGATCCACATCGGATGCGGGTTGTTGTCGAAGAGCAGCCGATATTGCTCCCTCTGCCGGCTGGTGGTAATGATCTCGTCTTCCATCAACGTCAGAATCATGCCGAATTCGACGAAGTATTTTGGGAGATTCCAGATCTCAGGCGAAAGATGAAACTGCGGCGCGAAACTGGCGACCGCCAGAGCGCAGGGGAAGACAGCAGCCCAGGCAATCAATCCGCCGATCGCAGTGACGACACCCGTAGACCAACGCCTGAAGTCCTGCCAGTACAGCAATGCATTGATGGCATACATCTGGGTGAAGATGGGGTAAACACCCAATTGAGGGTCGCCGCGAAAGATTTCATAAGCAGTCCACACGGAGCACACGGCGATGCAGGCCGTACTCCACCGTACAACCAGGCGATGCCGACGCCAGAGCCTTTGCATGGCTACCAGCGCTGATCCTACCTGGACCAGAGTCACGCCGGTCAGCACAAGTTCGTTTTGAATTCCGAACTGAGTGAGAAAAATGTAAACAAGGGTAGGACCGCAGAGCAGTCCAAGCACTCGAAAGCCCTTGCTGACTCCCAACTTGGCACGCAATGCCGCCAGAAGAAACGACACGCCGCCCAGGGCAAGTGTGGCCAGAACCACCGAAGTGTCGAAGGAATTCCAGAAATTACTTACCGGGTTGGCCAGGAGCACCGCAAAATGCAGCAGGATAGAAATCCACCCGATAATCCAGTACCGCAAGCGCGCGGAAGGGCGGGTGCGGTAGATCGACCCGAAAACCAGAACCAGCAGGCCGAGGATCAGGATGTCAAGCAGCGTATTTTGCATAAGGGGGCCAACAGTTTTATCGGGGAAATGCCCTCGTAACGCGATTTTTGCGATCTTTCCGGATTTCGCCGGTATTTATGAGAGTGGGAGAAATTTGCCCGTAAGACCAGGGCTGCAAGGCAATTGCCGAATGAAAAAGCCAAACCGGAAAAGAAGCCAGGACACCTTCATGGTGGGCAGTGCAGGACTCGAACCTGCGACCCCCTGCTTGTAAGGCAGGTGCTCTAACCAACTGAGCTAACCGCCCGGGCGCTCTTTAAACCGGTCGTTCCCTCAACGCCAATGCTTTCGGATCCGCACCGGCTGAGTGGTGACGCCTGACTCAATATTATCAGCAGTTTTGGGTCTCTCATTCAGAAACCGCGACCGGAATGCGGTTGACGAGAAGTATCTATCCTCAGAACCTCCGCACGTCGTTGTCCTCTCCTCGCATCGTCGCGTGCAGATACGCGCATCGATACCCGTTCTGAGATGCGATTCGCCGAGTAAAGGAGTCCCAAGTAGAGAACCACTACTGTATTTGCGAAAAGCCAGCCTGAGACCAGATGCACCGCCATGTCCACTCCGCCCATATCGAACTTGCTCCCATTTCGCCGTTACCGCTCGACTGCAATCGACAAGATGGAGTCTAGAAAATGTGAGAACGGACGCACATCCCACCTCGGTGTTAGCAATCAGAACCCCGGTGTTAGAGCTGTAGACAAAGGGGGAAACGTGAATCATAGAGGGAGAACGAATGAACTTGTTAAACTGGATTGGTGTGACCCGGCTTATTCTTAATGCAGACGACTTCGGACTCACGTCAGGCGTCAATCAATCCATTGTTGAACTGAACCGCGCGGGCGTTTTGACTTCGGCCACCCTCATGGCGACCGCCGGACATTTCGGCGCTGCTGCGGCCGAAGCGGGCGCGGAGCTCCGAGCCGGCCAGGCTGCTCTAGGGGTCGGTTGTCACGTGGTGCTGGTGGACGGCGTCTCTTCACTCCCGCACACGGAGATATCCACCCTCACGTTGCCCAGCGGCCGCTTCCGTCCCACGCTGGGATCCTTTGTTTACGATCTCGTGCGTGGAAGCATCCCCGAGGCGGAGATTGAGCTTGAGGCTGTTTCCCAGATTCGATTACTGCAGGCAGCGGGAGTCAAGGTCACTCACCTGGACACACACAAGCACACGCACGTGTTCGCCCGAGTGCTCAGGCCGCTGTTGCGCGCGGCCCACCTTTGCGGCGTGCGCGCGATCCGTAATCCTTTCGAACCGGCCTGGTCCGTCTCCGCAACCCCAAATGCCCAGCTTAGCCGAAGGATGCAGGTCCGGCTCCTCAACACGCAGCGAAGCAACTTTCTCCGGCTCGTGCGCAAGGCTGGCCTGACTACCACGGATGGAGCGCTGGGTGTGCTGGCAACCGGAACCCTGGACAGCGCAACCCTCGATCGGCTGCTCGCTCGCATGCCTGAGGGGACATGGGAGCTGGTTTGCCATCCGGCTTACTACGATCAGGAACTGGAGTCCATTACGACTCGTCTCAAGGAGTCAAGAGCAACGGAACACGCTGCACTCCTCGATGCGATGCCCCGGTTCTCGAAGGCGCGCCCAGACGTGGAGCTCCTGCACTTCGGGCGACTTCAGCCTGCCTCTTAGCTACTCCAGCGTCAGATTTCGAATTCTTCTCTGTCTTCCGCTGGCACAGTCTCGGGAACGGGGTCGGCAACAATGGCTTCCCGCGATGCGCGGACGACCTCGGCCAGGGCCTGCGGTGTTGGCGCTTCGAAGAGAGTTCGAAGTGTGAGCACAACGCCGAAACGGTCGCGGATGCGGGCTGCGACCATCGTCCCCATCAGCGAATGCCCTCCTAGTTCAAAAAAGTTATCGGCAGGGGTGATTCCGTCGGCTCC
>Ga0210388_10002670_pt1 | contig 13843 bp, 11 predicted proteins | sample IncBWC19OmetaG_FD_155485 | JGI IMG/M metagenome (GOLD analysis project Ga0210388, IMG submission 155485) | Forest soil microbial communities from Barre Woods Harvard Forest LTER site, Petersham, Massachusetts, United States - Inc-BW-C-19-O ...
ACGGACGTGGATGTTAGCGGCACTGGTGGTAGCGCTCCGTTGAAAGTCACCCCAGTTGCTCCAGGATGGGTGCGGGTTGGATTGGTGTGAGCGTGACCTGGTATCCCAGTTTGCGGAGTGCCTGCGTGAGCTTTTGGGCGCGGCGCTTTCTCGCCTGGGGATTGGTTTCCTGGCCTTGCTCAATATAGCGGACGCCGTTGTGGAGAATCTTCCATAGCAAACGTCCGAGACGGTGGGCGATGGCCCAAATGGCGCCCTTGTAGCCGAGCTTGACCAATAGTCGACGAAATAGGGATTGAAAATGGCTGCCCTGCTTCTTGACCGCTGCCTGCGCCGCTTGCGTCAGGATGCGGCGCACAAAGCGGTTTCCTTTGGGCGACCGTGAACTGCGGTTCTGTTCGGCGCTTTCGTGACGGCCCGGACATGTACCGGCCCAAGAACAGAACTGAGCCGCGGTAGGGAACGCAGCGGCGTCCACTCCGATTTCGGCAATGATCTGCTGCGCCGAGTCCACTCCAAAGCCGGGCATCTCGGCGATTCTCAGTACCGCCTCCTGATGTTTCCTCAACTCCTTGGCCACCATGGCATCCAAGTTCAGGATCTGTTGGTCCAGCAGCTGCAAACGTTCCAGATACAGCTTCAGTATTTCCAGATGGAGCGGCTCCGGCGAGCCGGCCAGCGCGTCGGTCAGTTCCTGCTTGCTGCATTTCAGCCGATCGTCACCCAGTTCCGCCAGTTTGACCGGGTCTGTTTCGCCTGCAGATAGCGCCGCTAGAATGCGCCGTCCACTTACTCCCAGCAGATCGCTGATCACGCTGCTCAGCTTGATCCGCGCCTCTTCCAATAAGGCCTCCAGCTGGCTCTGCAACCGTACCCTTTCTCGGGTCAATTGATGTTTGCTGCGGGTCAGGGTTCTCCACATCCGTTGTTCAGCCTCCGGCACGAAACTTAGCATCAACTCGTCGGCCAACAGCCGCCGCGCCAGCCGCTTGGCGTCCCGAAAGTCGTTCTTGCGTCCTCGCGGCGCTCGATTGGAATGGGCCTGCGCCAGATGCAGCTTCAAAAAGTGTGGTTCCAGATCCAGCCAAATCGGCTTCCAGTACTGCGCTGTCGATTCCATCACTACCTCAGTAACGCCTCCTTGTCGCAGCCAACTCACCAGATGCTTCCGCTCGCTGCTGCCGGTTCCGAATCGACGACACTGGAACTCCAGCGCCTCCCCGGTCGCATCGGTCACTTCTTCGGCCGCACTGGCTACTACCACCATCAGTACCCTTTTGTGAATATCGATCGCTGCTACTCTGTAAGACATGTCTTCCTTTCGGCGAGGAAGTGGTGGAACGCGCGACATCTTAAATACGCACCGTTACGCGCTATCGCCCTTCCTCGTTGGAAGGGCAACGCACAATGATTGGTTCACAAACGCGCATTCCGGATCAGACTCCCTGACGGCCTCAACAAATCCAGAGCGCTAACGACCTCTTCCATTCCTCGCTGTGCCTTATATTACTGCTCCCGGGCCAAGACTTTCATCACCTTTGGTGGGCCAGCAGGCCCATGGTCACTCCCTCGCGGTCGCGGCTCGGCTACCCATGTCCCCTGCCGTACATTAGGGCATGGGTCGGTTAATGCGTGAGATCAGTTAGTCGGTGGGGTTGGTGGCGAATACGGACAGTTCGGGGGTAAAGCCGCGATCGTCCATTTCCAGGATTGCTTTTACGGCTTGGGCGATTTCTTCGCCGCGCAGCTTGGTATCGTTGACTTTTTGTTTCAAACCGGCGGCCTCGAAAAAGTCGGTCACCACTTCGCTCGGATTCACCAGCATCACCCGGACATTGTATTTGCGCAGCTCCGCGCGCCAGCACTCGGTCATGCCGCGGAGCGCGAACTTGCTGGCGTAATAGGCTGTGCCGTTGGCCGCGCCTCGCAAGCCGGCGGTAGAGGAAATATTGACGATATTGCCGCGATTTCGCGTGATGAAAATGCGGGCAGCTTCGCGGCCCATCAACATGGCTCCGGTGACGTTGGTGGCGAAAACGGCGTCGAAGCTGGCGCGATCGAAATCAACCAGATTTTTGAATACTCCGAAGCCGGCGTTGTTCACCAGGATGTCCAGGTCGCCGAACTTGTCGAGGAGCTCGCGATAGGTACGCTCGACATCGCGCTCGTTGGAGACATCGGCATGGATGGGAACCACACCCAGCGCCCGCGCGGTTTCTTCCAGACGCGCCTGATTGCGGCCCGTGATGGCGACACGCGCGCCCGACTCGCTGAGCGTCTGCGCAATAGAGCGGCCAATGCCGGCGCTGCCTCCGGTGATCAATGCAACTGCGTTTTGGAGATCCACGAGTAGCAGTATAGCTTGTGGGGCAGGTTGGTGAATTGCGCCGATTGACAGCGGCTAGGAAAAAGCTTGTTGGCAGGCGGAAGCGCCTGCCCCGCAGAGCAGCATAGCCGCAACCAAGGCTGGGCCGACATGGGCGTCGGCCGCGGATCAGGGGTCCGCCCCACGAATTGTCGCAGGCTGCGAAGATTTTCAGGTCGAGTAGTACAGAGCAGCATAGCCGCAACCAAGGCTGGGCCGACGTGGGCGTTGGCCGCGGACCAGGGGGTCCGCCCCACGAATTGTCCAGGCAGCAAAGAGACTGATGGGTAGCAGTACATTTGGCGACTGCTGTTGACGTTGCTGAAAAAGTCTTGGACCGCGGACCCCGGCCTGTCTGAGAACTCTTCAGCAACTTTTCGGCAGCCTCTTACAATGGGTGCGAAGGCAGGCGGATTAACAATCCGCCGCAGGATGGCATCCTGCCCCACGATGTTAGACGAATTCGAGACCGGCCTGGAATGTGCCGTCCGGTTTTTCCTCGCACCAGGTCACACGTACCCGGCGCGGGACATTGGCGCGCTTGGGATCAAGGTTGGTGCGAATGACGATGGAGGAGCCGGCTTCGAGGGGCGTTCTGAGAGAGATGCCCAAGCCGATGTCGGAACTGTCGAGAAGATCCGCCGTGATATAGCGGGGGTTGCCGAGGTAGTCCTTGGTTTCAACCCGCACCACGCGGCGATCACCGGCTCTACGGTTGACTTTCCGTCGTTGTGGGCTGCGCGTAATGGCCACTATCTGCTCTCGCCTTGTCCATCGACTGGTTAGGAGATAGACTTTAACTGGGGACAAATGGCAAAGAAACAGCGCGTTAAAAAGACTAGTCCTCCCTTAAAACAAACCACAAAACCGCAACCCGCGTTGCCGGTGTTCATGGCGGAAGAGCCGGACGATTCCGGCGCCGGTATTTTTCCGATTGTAGGAATTGGCGCATCGGCCGGAGGCCTGGAAGCATTCACGGAAATGCTCCAGACCTTGCCATCCAATACCGGGATGGCCTTCGTTTTCATCCAGCATCTCGATCCCAAGCACGTGAGCCTTCTCACGGAGCTATTGCAGCGCCAGACCAAAATGCGCGTGGTGGAAGCAACCAATGGCCTCACGGTGGAACCAGACCACGTTTATGTGATTCCGCGCAACACGCACATGACTCTGGTACAAGGTGTTCTTACGCTCACCCCGCGCGGCGCCGCTCCGTTTCCACACATGCCGATCGATCCGTTTCTGCGCTCATTGGCGACGGAACGGAAAAGCCGGGCCATTGGCATAGTCCTTTCGGGAAATGCCTCCGACGGCGCGCTGGGTATGATGGCGATCAAGGCTGCCGGCGGCATTACCTTCGCTCAGAGTCCGGAGAGTTCCAAGCACGATGGCATGCCGAGGAGCGCCATTGCAGCCGGGTGCGTGGATTTCATTCTCGCGCCAGGCCAGATCGGGCAGGAGCTGGGCCGGCTGGGCCACCACCCCTACGTTGCTCTCTCCCAAGCTGCGGCGGAAGACGAGACGCCGGCTACCCAGGAAGGCATGCAGCGAATTCTGTCACTGTTGTGGAAGGCGACGGGCGTGGATTTCGCGCAGTACAAGCCCAACACTATCCGGAGGCGCATCCTGCGGCGCATGGCGTTGCGGCGCATCGACAATCTGGACGCCTATGTGCTGAAGCTGCGCTCCGACGCAGCCGAGCTGAAGTCGCTTTATGAAGACATTCTGATCAATGTCACTGAATTCTTTCGCGATCCGGAAGCCTTTGAGGCTTTGAGGAAGATGGTATTTCCCAAGCTGATATCCATTCGCGAAACGGGCGCTCCTATTCGCATTTGGGTTCCCGGTTGCTCCAGCGGCGAAGAAGTATACTCCATCGCCATCGCTTTGCTGGAGTTTTTGGAAGAAAAGAACCAGGACATCGGCATGCAAATCTTCGGCACCGATATCAGCGAAATCGCTTTGGAGAAAGCGCGCAATGGGATCTACTCGCCCAGCAGTATCCAGGACTTCAGCTCCGAACGCCTCCGCCGTTTCTTCTTGAAGGTGGATTCCAGCTATCAGATCAGCAAGCGGGTACGCGAAATGTGCGTTTTCGCCAAGCAGAACATGGTGAAGGACCCGCCGTTTTCCAGGCTCGATCTGATTAGCTGCCGGAACGTTCTCATTTACCTTTCGCCGGTGCTTCAAAAACGCCTGATTCCCATTTTCCATTACGGGCTAAAGCCGAATGGTTTTCTGCTGCTCGGCTCCTCGGAGACGGTGGGCGGATTCAACGACTTGTTCGCGCAGGCTGACAAGAAGGCAAAACTCTATTCCAAGCTGGAAGTGGTCAGCCGCAGAGCTCTGCAGTTCCCCGTTCTCGACAGAGACCTGGAAAAATCCGAGCAGGCCAAGCGGGGCCCGGTGTGGACGGAAGCGGAGGTGCAGCGCGAAGCCGATCGGATTGTGCTGGGGAAATACGCACCGGCGGGAGTGGTGGTAGACGACGAGTTGAATATTTTGCAGTTTCGCGGCCGGGTGAGCGCTTACTTGCAGCCGTTTTCGGGGATGGCCAGTCTCAATCTCCTTAAAATGACTGGCGAAGGACTATCCTCCGAGCTTCGCAACGCGGTGCAGAAAGCCCGGAAGGAGGATACCGCGGTGCGGCGCGAGGCGCTGCGCATCCGTGGAGACGCGGGCGTGATAGAGCTGAATTTCGAAGTAATTCCTTTCAAGCCGATGGCGGGACGCGCCCGCAGATACCTCATCCTTTTTGAAGAAACGCACCGCGAGCGGCCGGCGCCGGTTGCGCGGACATCCAAGAGGCGCCCCAGTATGCCCACTCTGGAACGGGAAAACGTCCAGCTTCGCGAGGAGTCCCTGGCTACCAAACGGTACCTGCAGACCATTGTGGAAGAACATGAATCGGCCACCGAGGAGTTGCGGTCGGCGAATGAAGAGATTCAATCCAGCAACGAAGAGCTGCAAAGCACCAACGAGGAACTGGAGACCGCCAAGGAGGAATTGCAGTCTACCAACGAGGAATTAAATACCGTGAACGACGAGCTGCAGACACGCAACCTGCAGCTGGCACAAGCCGGCAACGATCTGCAAAACCTGCTGAGCAGCGTCAATATACCGATTGTGATGTTGGGCAACGACCTGCGCATCCGGAGATTTACTCCGGTTTCGCAAAGGGCGCTGAATTTGATTCCGTCCGATGTGGGCCGGCCCATCAGCGATATTAACTTGAATCTGGAATTGCCCAGACTGGATCGTTTGCTGGCGGAAGTGATTGAGACGCTCACACCGAAGGTCCTGGAGGTGAACGACCTGAGCGGGCGCACCCATTCGCTGCGCCTGCGCCCGTATCGAACCGAAGACAACAAGATCGACGGGGTGGTGATGGTGCTGGTGGATCAGGATCTGCTGCGTATCCCCAGCGACGTTTTGAGCGACGCAGTTACCGGCCTGCCGGTGTCCCAGGAGGGCAGCGATGCCCTGCGCGCCTTCAGCGCGGGCTTGTTAATCTCGCAGGAGCGGGAACGCCACCACCTGTCGCGCGAGCTGCATGATGACTTGACGCAGCGGCTGGCGCTGCTGGAGCTGAACCTGGAGACGTTGCAGCGCAAGCAACCTACCGCCGGCCAACTGGCCAAAAATCTGCAATCGTTTCGGGAGCAGGTCACCGCGCTTTCCGAAGATTTGAGGCGCATCGCCTATCGGCTGCACCCCTCCGTCCTCGACGATTTGGGGCTGGTGGTGGCCGCGGACACCTACGTCCGCTATTTCAGCGAGCGGGAAAACATCCAGGTGGCGTTCCAACACAGCAATATTCCCGCTATCGTGGATGCGGACGCGTCGCTGTGCCTATACCGCGTATTGCAGGAGAGCCTGCATAATATTTCAAAGCATTCCGGCGCGCAGTCGGCGCACGTCACTCTGGCGGGGACCGACGGCAACCTGCGGATGACGGTAAAGGATTCCGGCTCCGGATTTGATCCGAAAACCGTCAAGGGCAAAGGCGGACTGGGCTTGCGGAGCATGGAAGAACGGGCGCGTCTGCTGGGCGGCACGTTTAAGATCCATTCCGATGCCAAGGGCACGGAGGTAATGGTGGAAGTGCCGCATTCGGCGCAACCTGGTAGCGCGCACGAGACCACTAGCGCTTAAGAAGCGCCGACTTCGTTGAGGACGCGGGTTGGCAGGCGAAAGCGCCTGCCCCGCAGAGCAGCATAGCCGCAACCAAAGCTGGGCCGACGAGGGCGTCGGCCGCGGACCGGGGGTCCGCCCCACGAATCGTCGTAGGAGTACGGCCAGCCAAGGTGGGGCAGGCGCTTGCGCCTGCCAACAACACCGGCCCAGGGCCATGGGATGGGTTGACATCCGACCCGACTTCGGCGCATACTTGGGTCGAATGGCCACCCAAGACAACGAACGGCTTGTGCTGTTGCAGGGCACCCTCGACCTGCTGATTCTCCGCACTTTAGTTTTCGGCCCGCAGCATGGGCAAGGGATTGCCCGCGCCATCCGGCAGACTTCTGAAGAATCGTTGCTGGTGGATCACGGCTCGCTTTATCCGGCGCTGCAGCGGTTGGAGGATCAAGGCTGGATAAAAGCCAAGTGGGGAGTGAGCAAGAACAATCGCAAGGCGCGCTTTTACAGCCTCACGGTCAAGGGGCGCAAGCAGCTTACGTCGGAAACCAGCCAGTGGCGCAGGCTGGTGGCGGCCATTGGACGAATTTTAGGGCCGGAGGAAGCGGGAGGGTAGCGAATGTTCTGGAGAAAACGAAAGCAGAGTGATTTTCAGGCGGAGATTCGATCCCACCTCGAGATCGAGGCCGACGAACTCGCCGAGGAGGGGTCGAATCCGGGCGACGCCAAATACCAGGCGCGGAGGGAATTTGGCAACGTGACAGATTCTGAAGAGCGGTTTTACGAAGCGAGCCGTTGGGTGTGGTTCGAGCAATTTGTGCAGGATCTGCGCTATGGCCTGCGCATGTTGCGGCACAGTCCGGCATTTACGTTGGTGGCGGTGCTGTCGCTGGCGCTCGGCATTGGCGCGAACACGGCTGTCTTCAGCCTGGTGGACGCGGTGATGTTGAAGTCGCTGCCGGTGCGGGCGCCCGAGGAGCTGCGCATTCTCAATTGGGTGCACAGCGACAAAGGGCCGGATATTTCACACAGCGGCTACAACACACAGGATCCGATAACGGGGCAGTTTATCGCCAGCTCGTTTTCGTATGCCGCGTACCGGCAGTTCCGCGAGAGCGTACCTCAGTTTTCGGATTTAGTGGCCTACGCTCCGACCCAGTTCACGATCACGGCCGATGGCGCAAGTGATTTTGCAAATGGCCAATATGTTTCGGGCAACTATTTCACCGGTCTCGGGGCGCAGCCTCTCATCGGACGGCCGATTCTCCCCGAAGATGACGCCGCAGGCAGACCCATGGTTGTTGTTCTCACATATAGTTACTGGGAAAAACGCTTTGCGCTGGACGCAAGCGTGATCGGCCGCGCCATCGTGGTCAATCAGCGGCCCGTAACAGTGGTGGGCGTGATGAGGCCGGCCTTCCAGGGCCTTTTCTCGTTGGAATCGGTTGATCTTTTCGTTCCCATAACCGCGGTAGCTGAGCTACGTCATCCCTGGTTTTCTCTGACCCAACCAGACAGCTGGTGGGTGCAGATTTTCGGACGCTTGCGGCCAGGCGTATCGGACCAAGCCGCGGCCACCGCGCTGAAGGCGACACTAGGTCACACCATCGAGCAGTTTGCGAAGAGTGCGGAAATCCCGACGGTGTTGGTGAAACCGGGTGCGCGCGGCGTGGGCTTATTCCGCCAATCCGTCGCCGGGTCGCTGGCCATCCTTGGCGCCGTGGTGGTTCTGATTCTGTTGATCGCCTGCACGAATCTCGCGAACCTTCTGGTGGCGCGTTCCGCTGCGCGAGGGAGGGAAATCGCGGTCCGGCTGTCCATTGGCGCCGGCGTCGGGCGATTAATCCGCCAGTTGCTGACGGAGAGCTTGTTACTGGCAGGAGCCGGCGGAGTGCTGGGTGTGATTCTGGCGCGGCCGCTGCTTCAAGTGATGCTGAGTTTCGTCACCGGTGGAGGGTCCGACCAGCCGGCTTTGGATGCCCGAATAGATTTGCGTACGATGGTGTTCACCGCCGGAGTGTCACTCGCGGCGGGGCTGCTGTTCGGCATGCTGCCTGCCTGGCGGGCGACGCGCGTGAATCTCGCGCCCGCGCTCAAAGGTGCTGAAACGGCCGTGGGCAGTCCGCGCCTGCGCGTGAGCAGGCTGCTGGTCTCGGTGCAGGTGGGACTATCGGTTCAACTGCTGGTGGGTGCCGGGCTTTTTGTGCGGACTCTTCAGCGATTGTCGGCTGTCGACCTGGGCTTCCGCACCGAGCGCCTGCTGACCTTCCAGACTGACCCCAGCCGAAACGGTTATGAGGGTCGCCAATTGGCTGACCTTTACCAGCGCCTGCGCGAGAATATCGCCGCCATTCCAGGCGTGGAATCTGTCGGCCTGTCCCAGCAAGGACTGATGCAAGGCGCGGAAAGCGACAGCACCGTGCATGCGCCGGGGTTCCGGCCGACGGATAGAAAAGGCAACGCACTACTGCTCCGTTGTTCTGCTTCTTTCCTTTCCACGATGCAAATCCCGCTGCTAATCGGGCGGGATCTGACGTTGGCCGATGAGCGTACCGCGCAAGCAGTGGCGGTGGTGAACCAGGGTTTCGTCAGTCGATTCTTTCCTGGCGTAAATCCTCTGGGACGCACGTTCTATCTGGGCGAACAGCCTGGAGCGGAAATGCTGGCGGTGATAGGCGTAGTGAAGGACGCGCACTACACCGGCGTGCGAGATGCAGCGCGGCCGACGGTTTATTTTCTCTACACTGAACAGCTGACGGGCCTGCATCAGATGACCTTTGCCATCCGAACAGCGCTGCCTCCGCTTTCCATTGCCGGAGCAGTGCAGCGTGTTGTGGCCGCGACGGATCGGGCCATCCCCGTGGCGGAAATGAAAACCGAAGAACAGCAGGTCGCCGAATCTATTGGAACCGAGCGGCTGTTTGCAGGCCTGGTGAGCGCGTTTGGTGGAATCGCGGCGCTGCTGGCGGCCATCGGGCTCTATGGCGTGATGGCGTATGCGGTAGCGCGGCGAACGGTGGAGATCGGAATCCGGCTGGCGCTGGGTGCACGGCGCGCCACCGTCCAGTGGATGGTGTTGCGCCAGAGCCTCTGGATGATTTTGCTGGGCCTCGCGATCGGAATTCCAGCGGCTCTGGCGTTGACTCGCTTCGTTCAGAACAAGCTGTTTGGGATCCAGCCCAGTGATCCAGTCAGTTTCGCCGCGGCGGCGATCCTGATCACGATGGTGGGCGCGGTGGCGGCTTGGATACCGGCGCGCCGTGCCGCGCGTGTGGATCCCATTCAGGCTTTGAGGAATGAGTAGTTGGCAGGCGGAAGCGCCTGCCCCACTCGCCCCACAAGTGTCGTGCGCAATGGCTTGCTGGCAAGCGCTACATCTGACCTTCGTCGGCTGACGGTCCGTAAATAGACGGCACCGGAATGTCGTTGAGGCGCAGATACACGCCCAGTTGGGCGCGATGGTGGATGATGTGGTTCATCACGAAGCTTCGCAGGCAGGCGATGCGCGGCATGGTGAATAGCGTCTTGCCGCCGGCCAGCAGCGACCACGGTTTCAGAAGCGTCTCGTCGCTCGCTCCCGCGATGGCCGCGCGCGCTGCGGTCACGTTCTTGTCGAATTTGTCGAGCAGCTCTTTGTTCGAAGTTGCCGGTTCCTCTTTATAAGGCGGGGCGCCGGGCGGTGCGACATCGAACGAATCCTTGGCGATAGTATCTGGCGTCCAGCCCACCATGTTGGCAATGTGCGTGGCCAGCGATCCCATACCAAATGATTTCGGATGGGGTTTCCAGGCGAATTTGCCGTCAGGTATACGTTCCAGAGTCTTGCGCGTGTTGGCCATTTCCTGATCAAACTCAGGCAATAAGGCGTCTGTGATTTTCATTAGGGTTCTCCGTTAGGGATTGTGGTGCTGCTGGATTATGATAGGCGAAGAAGAGGCGAATGTCAACAGGAAACTCCGGCAGGCTTTGGTGCATCTAAATATTAGGAAACAAGCCGCTGGCTTGTTTCGAAAGGAGTGCAAACATGTTGAAAAAACTAGGAGTTCCGATCATCGCGCTGGTGGCCATTCTGTTTCTCGTGAGCGCTCCTCAGGCGAATGCCGCAGTGCGATTTGGTGTAGGAATCGGAGTAGGCGTCCCTTATGCGTATCCGGCCTATCCATATGCGTACGGCGCGTATCCATATGGATATGGAGCTTATCCTTATGCGTATCCGTACGCTTATGGTTACGGTTATCCCGGCTACTATGGAGGCTACTACGGCTACCCATACGGTTACGGTTATTGGGGCGGCCGGTATTGGGGAGGCGGTCGTGGTTACTACGGCGGTCGTGGCTACGCTGGGCGTGGTTATGCCGGACGTGGATATGCTGGCCGCGGCTATGCCGGACGTGGCGCTGCGGGAGGTGGCGCTCGAGGCCGCCGCTAACTGATTCTGCCGCTGTCAACATCTCCTGGTGGCGTCTCCTGATCAAGGCGCCGGTGCAACGCCGGCGCCTCTGCTTTAAGATTTCCCTCAACGTTTTTTCCCCTTTCAGAGTTTATATTTACGAACAGTGAATACGAGGGAGCTTACGCTCGGGATGGCAGATTTCCGGCTGCAGGCCGAAACCGCCGGCCAATCTGCCGGACTTCTGGAACGTTCGAAAGCGACGGGCGATCTGGAAGCTTTCGACCAGCTGATGCGCCTGCATGAGAAACAAGTGCTGGGCACGGCGCTGCGGCTGTTGGGAAATCTGGAAGACGCGCAGGATGCGGCGCAGGAAGCTTTTCTGCGTCTGTACAAGAGCTTGAACCGGCTACCGGACATTCAGGAAATAAAGCCCTGGCTTTATCGGGTGACCGTGAATGTGTGCAACGATATGCATCGCTCGCGGCGGCGGAGAGCGTGGGAACCGTTGAGTGGTCCTGATCCGGTCTCGAGCCAGCCCGATCCGGAGTCGGCCTGGTTCGGTCAGGAGCGTGGCCGCCTGGTGGAGATGGCCTTGAAGACGTTGCCGGAGAAAGAGCGCGCGGCCGTGGTGCTGCGGGATATGCAGGGGCTTTCCACGCGCGAGGTGGCGGAAATTCTAGGTTCGTCGGAAGTCACGGTGCGTTCGCAGATTTCCGTGGCGCGCGGGAAGCTGAAGAAGTTTACGGATCGATATTTGAGGAAGCGTTTATGAATGACCTGGATTGGGAACAAGACGAGGCGGAGTTTGAGAAAAACGCCGCGGCAATGCGCGAGTTGGCAATACCGCCGGCTGCGTTTGGTGCCGTGCGGCAGCGGGTGTTGAGCGAAATTCTGGCGAAGAAGCGGCGGACGTGGTGGAGCTGGTCAGCGGTAGCAGCCGCTGCTTGTGTGGCAATGCTGTGCGTGGCATATCTTGCGCCGAGCACGGAAAGACCGGCGGCTTTGGTTGCCAAAATGGATCCGCCCGAGATTGAGTGGACGGCGCGGCCGGCGGCCCGGCGCGGCCACCATAAGAGTTCGGGCCGGTTGCTCGCACAAAGGGCGCCGGTCCGGAAGACGGAACCACTTGCTGTGGTCAAGATGCTGACTGACGACCCGAACGTGATCATCATCTGGCTGGTAGATCAAAAAGGAGATTCATTATGAAGAAGATTTTTTCCACGATGTTGATTTCGTTGGTATGCGCTGGAGTGCTGGCCGCGGAACCGCCGGTGCAAAAGGTTGTCACCATCAAGAACGGAAATCGGAACGGGATTCTGCACACATTGCAGGAGCTGGCGCCGACCAACGGAATGGTGATTACCACCAGTGATAACGATCACTTGATCCTTAGCGGACCCAAGGATGCTGTCGCCGGTTTCGAAGAGATCGTCAAGCAACTGGATGTGGCGCCAGTAATAAAGAAGGACGTCGAGACGACCGTGTATATGATCATCGCCTCCGCACAGTCGACGGGTACGGCGTCACTTCCGCCAGACTTGGACCCCGCGGTCAAGCAGCTCAAAACGATCTTCAACTACAAGGGTTTTCGGCTCCTGGAGAGTTTCGTGCTGAGGTCGCGCGACGGAGAGAACGGGCAAACGAACGGCTTCCTGCCGCCGCTCGAGAGCCTGCCTCCAGGAAACAAAATTTCCTATCAGTTTCAATACAACGAGGTGAGCATTGACGGTGGCGACACTGCAAGGGTCGCTCATTTTCATCACCTAAGTCTGTCGATCAGGGTGCCAATTGCGGTTGCTAGCGGGACTACTAACGTGGACGCCCGAATCGCTACTGACATCGATGTGCCCGAAGGCAAAAAAGTTGTGGTCGGCAAAACCAGTGCGCTCGAAGGCTCGGACGGCGCCCTCATCCTGGTCATTTCGGCTAAAGTAGTGGATTGAAATCCGTTCAACTGGTAGCTCCTCGCACCCTCGAAGTTGTCGAAACACCGCTCGCCGCTGATCCCGGCCCCGGAGATATTCTGTTGAAGCTCCGCTCGGTCGGGATTTGCGGTAGCGACATGCACTGGTATACGGACGGCCAAATCTACGGCTATCCGGCGTCCTATCCGCAGATTCTGGGGCATGAGCCGGCGGGCGAAGTGGCGCTGGTTGGATCGGGCGTGACGGGTTTGAAGGCGGGTGATCGCGTGTCCATCGAACCCACGGTCAGTTGCGGGCACTGCGAGTATTGCCTGGGCGGGCACCACAACAATTGCGTGCGCGGATTGTTCATGGGCTCGCCGCAGTTGCCCGGCCTGCTGCGAGAATTCGCGACCATCCCCGCTCACAATGCGACATTGGTTCCGGAAAGTTTCAGCTACACGCAGGCATCGCTTATCGAACCAGTGGCGGTGATCATGCACATGCTGGAGATGGTGGAGATTCGCGCGGGAGATAGCGTGGCTGTGTTAGGCGCGGGCCCCATGGGTCTGCTGGCCGCCGCTGTTGCGCGCAAGGCCGGCGCGACGCAGGTGCTGGTGGCGGATAAGCTGCCGCATCGAATCCAAATGGCGCTGGATCAAGGCGCCACTGCGGCTGTTCCTATCGGCCAGCTGCGCGAAGCGGTGCTGGACAAGACGCGCGGGCGAGGCGTGGATATCGCTATCGACGCGGCGGGGGCGGCTGAAACCATCAACACTGCTCTCGCCATCACGCGGCTGGGTGGAACTTTTGTGCTGATCGGCATCCCGAATCACGTGCCGGTGGGCGTGGACCTTTACAGCCTGCAGGCCAAGGAGATTCGTTTTCAGCCGGTGAAGCGGTCGAATCATCGGTCGGAGCCGGCTATTGCGCTGCTGGCCGCCGGCGCTATTCCGGAATCGATTGTGACGCATCGGGTTTCGCTGGAACAGGCGCCCGAGGCTTTTCAGATGCTGGCTGAGTATCGGGATGGCGTGGGGAAAC
>Ga0210388_10002671_pt1 | contig 13843 bp, 8 predicted proteins | sample IncBWC19OmetaG_FD_155485 | JGI IMG/M metagenome (GOLD analysis project Ga0210388, IMG submission 155485) | Forest soil microbial communities from Barre Woods Harvard Forest LTER site, Petersham, Massachusetts, United States - Inc-BW-C-19-O ...
TTCCAATATGGATGTGTACGATCACGCCGTTTCCCCGGACCTGATGCAGGCTGCGGCCGTGATCGCAACGGTGGTTTATCATGCCGCGAACCGGCCCGAGTTACTGCCGCGCAAGGAATTGCCGCCACCGGTGAAGTACACGAACTAGATCGATGGCAGCCGGTCCCCTTGCTCACGCGCGGGGTTACCAGGGACTCGGTTGTAGCCCTGCGCGTCAGCAAGGGGACCCAAACGGTCAGAGACCCAGGGCCGGCTGCAGGCGTGGGTAGCTTGTACTTTATCTATCAGACCGGATAGAATCACGCCATGCGCCGTCGAGAATTTCTACAATCCGCTGGAGCGTTAGCATCCGCCCCACTCTTCGTTCCCGCATCTGCGTTGGGACGGCAAGGGACGGTAGCGCCGAGCAAGCGAATCACACTCGGGGTGATTGGAACCGGTAATCAGGGCACCGGCGACATGCTGAATTTTCTCGGCGACAAGCGCGTTCAAGTTGTCGCCGTGTGCGACGTGAACCGCGAGACTCCTGGATATTGGGATGGAGCAATCGGCGGGCGCGAGCCGGCGCGGGTACAGGTGGAGTGGCACTATGCTCGCGACAAGCGGGCCGGCGTTTACAAGGGATGCACCGCTTACGAAGATTTCCGCGAAGTGATCGCTCGCAAGGATATCGATGCCCTTTTGATCGCCGTGCCGGATCACTGGCATTCCATTCCCGTAATTGCAGCGGCGCGTGCGGGTAAGGATATTTACGGGGAAAAGCCGCTCTCGCTCACCATTGCGGAAGGCCGCGCCATGTCCGACGCCGTGACAGCCAATAGCCGGATCTTTCAATGCGGCAGCCAACAGCGCTCCGATCCGAGGTTTCGTAAGGCCTGCGAAATTGTGCGTAACGGAGCCATCGGCAAGCTGAAAACGGTGACCTGTGGACTGCCTGGGGGTACGCCCGATCTTGGAAAGACCGGCGATCGGCAAGATCCCGAGCCCGTTCCCGATGGGTTCAATTACGATATGTGGCTGGGTCCCGCGCCCGAAGCTCCGTATGCGCCGGCCCGTTGCTTCGTGAACTTTCGCTGGATTCTGGATTACTCCGGCGGCCAGATTACAGATTGGGGCGGCCATCATCCCGACATTGCGCAATGGGGCATGGGAACCGTGTTGACCGGACCCGTTGCCATCCGCAATGGACAAGCGCAGTGGGCCAAAGAAAAGCTCTGGAACACTGCGACGGATTATTACTTCGAAGCCATTTACGAAAATGACGTTAAGCTGATCGTCTCCAGCCGAGCGCGGGGCGGTGTTACCTTCGAAGGGTCCGATGGGCGGGTGTGGGTAAATCGTGGAGCTATTGAAACCAGCCCAATGTCGCTGCTCGATTACGAACCCGGACCAAACGACGTGCGGTTATACCGGAGCGACAATCACTACCGGAATTTCATCGATTGCGTGATCTCACGCCAGGAGCCGATTGCGCCCATCGAACAAGCGCACCGTTCGATCAGCATCTGCCACCTCGGCAATATCAGCCTGCGCCTGGGACGGGACCTGCGCTGGGACCCGAAGGAAGAGCGCATTCTCGGCGACGACGCGGCGAATCAGATGTTATCGCGGCCGATGCGTAAACCCTGGGCGACCCATGCGTCTTAAGTGGCGCAGACTCTCAGTCTGCTGCGCCGAGACTCGTCTCGGCGAATGGCAGGTCTAGACGAGTTTCGACCCAGCAGGCAGGAGTGCCTGCGCTACTTACTGCAGCCCGAAAACAAAAAGCGCGTGCCCTGACGTCACCGCGATTCTCTGCTGGCCGTCCACCGCGAACGACATCACGTTCGAGTACATCTCGGCGCCGGTCTGATAATCCCACAGCGGTTTCCCGGTGACAGCGTCCAGAGCGTAGAAATTTCCCTCCATCGATCCGCCGAAAACTAACCCGCCCGCGGTGGAAAGCAGTCCAGACCACGGAGGCGATTGAAGCTTGAACTCCCACTTGATGTTGCCGGTGAGAGCGTCTAAGGCGCGAACCGCTCCGGAGGCCTTGGCGCCGCCCACGGCACGCTCACCGCCTCCGGTAAACATCGCACCCTTCTGGTATTCCGCCTCCGCCTTATAGAAATATGAGCTTTGCTCGCGAACGGAAACGTACACCAGCTTGGTGGCCGGCGAATAGGATGGGCTGAACCAATTCGTGGCTCCATAGAGGCTCGGCCAGACCAAGGTACCGTTCTCGCTGGGCTCCATGGACGCATCCGGCTGCGGACGGCCGCTGTCATCGATGCCCTTGGTCCAGGTGAATTTCGCGTACGGCGTGGCGGAAAGGAACTCTCCGGTGGTGCGATCCAGCAAATAATAAAACGCATTGCGATTGGCGAGAGCCAGCAATTTGCGCGGCTGGCCTCGAACCACGCCGTCGATGAGCATGGGTACATTGGTGGAATCGTAATCGTGAGAATCGTGCGGAGTGAATTGGAAGTGCCACTTCAGTTGTCCGGTGTTGGCGTCCAGGGCAACCAAAGAACATGAGTACAGATTGTCCCCCGCGCGTCCGTCGGGATTCCAGTCCGGTCCGGGATTGCCGGTGCCCCAATAGAGAACATTGGAATCCGGATCGTACGCGCCGGTTACCCAGGCCGGTGCGCCGCCTCTTAGCCAGCCATCGCCGGTCCAGGTCTGGTTGCCCGGCTGGCCGGATCCGGGAACGGTCCAGAACCGCCACAGTTGCTTGCCGGACTTCGCGTCGTAGGCGTCGATAAAGCCGCGGATGCCGTATTCGCCACCCGCAATACCCACCACCACTTTGCCGGCGATGGCCAAGGGAGCGCCGGTTAGCGAGTGTCCCGATTTGTAGTCGGCTACTTGCGTGTCCCACTCCACCGCTCCGTTCTTGGCGTTGAGAGCAAGCAGATGTGCGTCCAGTGTTCCGGCGTACACGGTGTTGTCGAGAATGGCGACTCCTCGGTTGACGCGGCCACAGCACACCTGGATATCCGCGGGCACGGGACGAACATATCGCCACAGACGGCGGCCGCTGCGGGCATCCACGGCGGAAATGGTATCCGGCGGCTCGGTCAAATACAAGATCCCGTCGACAGCGATAGGCGTGGTCTCAAAATGATCCATCTGCTCAATTTGGTAACTCCACAGCGGCTTCAGCCGCGCGACGTTGGCCGCCGTGATTTCCCCCAGAGGAGAGTAACGCTGGCCGTTATAAGTCCGCGAATAGGTAAGCCAGTTCTGCGGTTCTTTGTCGGCGGTCACGATGCGCGTATACGGCACCTGAGCGCAAAGAACCCCAGCCAGCAATGCGGCTGCCAGGGAGAATTTCATTGTTCACCTCGCAAGGAAGACAGGTAGGCCAGCAGATCCTGCAGTTCGCCTTCGGAAAAGATCGTCTTGTAAGACGGCATCTTCGATTCATTCGGGCTTTCTTGAAGCTCCGCAAGCGCTGACTTGCGGAGAGAGTGAACCGCTCCTGAGGGCTCCAGTATCTGGATTGTGAAATTGTCTTCGTTGACGCGAACGCCACCCACCTTCTCACCTAGGCGTGTGACGGCGCGGACTGGCACAAAACCTCCGCCGGCCGCGGCATTAGGCTCAATCAGTGCTTCGCGAAGACCGGCAGCGCTGCGCCGGGCGCCGATATCGGAAAGATCCGGGCCAAAGGCGTGTCCTTCCGCACCGATAGTGTGGCAACCTGTGCAACCGCCCTTGCCACGGAAAAGCCCCTTGCCTTTGACAACATCACCGTCGACATGGGGAGGCGTGGCGTGAGCGCCCAGCATTCGAACGTAGGCCGCGGCAAGCGTCACGCCTTCCACGCCGAGGTGCCAGGATGGCGGCATCTCGGTGCCGGGGAGACCAAACAAAATGATTTGTCCCAGTTCTTCATCGGTCCGGGCACGCCGCAATTTTGGGACGGCCAGGCTGGGCCCCTTACCGCCGCGCCCCTCAGGACCGTGACAGCCGGCGCAGTTGGTGTCGAAGACGCGTTTGGCTCGCGCGAAGTCAATTCCCGACGGACCCGCGGCTGCGGGATTCGCCTGGGACAAAAACAGCAGCAGCGGCAGAAGCGGCAGCATCGACTGGCATTGTAATACAATGCAGCCCGGCGCAGCGCCGCCGCGCGGGGTCCGCTATCTCTTCAGATACGCCGTAAGAATGTGGTCCGTTGCCGCCGCCAGCTTGTGGCATGCGACCCCGCACTTGGCGTCGTTCCCCTGCGGCGGCTTGTCAGTCGCCGACACCGCGTGAACGCATATGATGCAGTGTCATATTTGAACGCGGCGTATCCCCATTCGTCATCGCCCCTACCACGTCCAATGAGGAAGCACTAGCAGCAGAGGTTGGGCAGGGCTCAGATGAGGACGCCACGATCGGCGCTGGGCAGTGGGGCAGGATGTTATCCTGCTGCGGGTTGTTAACCCGCTCCGGATTTGGCGCCGATTAGCAATCGGCGCGCAGGTTAGCAACCTGCCCCACAGTTATGGTACGCCCACTAATCCGCCGCCCGCGACAACTGTCGAAATCGTAACGGTGTTGCGCGTAGCCAGATCGATAAAGAACATGTTCGTAGAGTCGAGATCCAGCACCGTAAGATCGCGGCCATCGCGCGAAATATGAATTAAACCGGGATAGCCATTCACCGGATAAGAGTCGACGATGGTGAACGTTGCAGTATCCACCACCTTGATGGAATCCGGGTAAACCCCGGAAGTTATGTAGGCTTGCGTACCGGTTGGATTGAAAGCAATGTCGCGCGGATCCGGGATCGGAATAGCGGTGCTGATAGTGCTGGTCAACACATCGATCATGTAAACGTAGTTCGCGAACGGACAGGTGACCAGCGCGATGGTCCCGTCCGGGCTGAAATATACGCTATGGGGATAAATCACAGGAATCGGGATGCTTCCAACGATCTGCTGATTTTGAACGTCCAGCACCAGCACCACAGGGTTTTGATCGATGAGGCTGACAACGTACGCGATTGCTCCGTCAAATCGCATGGCGATGCCTGCCGGAAAGACCGACGGATCGGTGGTGATGGTCTTGGTCACCTGGTTGGTAGTGGCGTTGATAAATGTAATTCCCTGGTTGTAGCTGGTTACTATCAGCGTCGAATTATCGGGGGTCAACACTCCTTGCAGTGGCCCTGGGGCGGCAATTGGAATAGTCGCGGTGATTTGCATCGGACAGCCGTCGTAACGCGTGACGCTGTTATCGAAGTGATTGATCCGGAAATAAAGATAAGTCTGCCCCGGATTGCAGCCATTCGAGCTGGTCACGGCGACGCCCGCCGATAACGGAGGCGCGAACGGAAGTGGTAAAACCTCGGGAAAGGCGGTGCCCGAATCGCCGGCTTGCCGCGGCTTGACTCCGGTTTGCACTGGCGCTTCTTGCGGCGCTGCGGTTTGGCCAGGGGCGCGTATTTGGCCTCCCAGTCCGTTGAGAAAATTCAGCAGTTGCTGCAAATTGTTCAAGTCCTGCTGAAGACTTTGGGCCGGATCGTTCTTAGGGACCACCTTGAAGCTCCCGTCCGTTTCCTGTTGCAGGATGTAGTCCTTGCACAGCTTGTCGCTGACGGTCGGAACTGTGTAGGTGTAGTATTGGCTGGGATCGCTTTGACTGGCTACCGTGATTTGAATGGTGCATTCGCCGCCATTCGGCATCGGCCCCATTTTTCCGGTGACGTCGGTGGGGCCGTCACCAAGCAGCGCCTCCATGTTGGCGATCTGCTGGGCGATTTCGTTATTCAGAAAGTTGAGATTCGGATTTTGAGCCTGTAACACGGCCGAACCCGCTATAACTAGAATCCACAGAGCGTGTCTCATTGAAATGCCACCGCCTCTCCGGTGAGGTAGATCGGCACCAGAAATCCCTGATCGACGCCGCTGGCGCTGAAGGCGCCGGATGCGCCAGCCCCCACTAAGAAGATTGCGCCCTTGGAGTAGTGAGGATCTCCGCGTCCTTGCGGCACGTTCGCCAGGATCGGTGCGGGAACGGTGATGGAAGTAGCGCCGGGCGATGCTACACACACGAAGATACCGGAGGAATTCGTAATAACGTCGACGTTGCCGCCTACGGCAGCGACGGTCTGTCCGGATCCTCCCGTCCAGGTGAGTTGTAAATCGTTGGCGCGATTGACGGTCAAAATCTGAGACTGATTTGTCCAGGTCAGCGGCGAGATCATCGTCGCCGTGGTGTTGAACGACGGTACATTGGCGCCGCCTGCAATCTGAATCTTCACGATGCCAGGCCCGAGCAGCGTAGTGTCGGGGGCAGTTGTATTCGCCGGATTCAAAGATCCCAAGTACCCGAGCAAAAGCGGCGAGTAAGCTGCCACATAGGTGCCCGATTTGCCGCCGGCTGTGACCATGCCGCCGCCGGCATCCAAGGCCGCGACCGATGGCGCAAGATTCGGGAGAGTTGCTGAGATGAACCAATCACCTTGGCCCGCGTAGGCCGTGCAGGTTCCCGCAGGTGGAAGCGACACCAGCGGATTAAAAGCCAGAGGGCCGCCTTTCTCCTGTCCAAAGCGCGCTACCAGGAAATCCGCGCGCAAATTCAGCGGGGAATTGGGAGCGCTTTGATTGATGTCGGCGCGCATTGGTGCAAGCAATCCAACCTTTCCTCCCTGAATGAAAGCCTTGGCAGGATTACTCGCTGAAGCCACGCATGACGATCCGTCGCTGGTAATCGCCATCGTAACCGTGTTACTGACGGCAGTGCCCGCCAGCTGCACATTTACGGGCACCCAGCAGCCGGTCGGTGCGTTCACTGGAACCTGGAAGACGATCTGATCATCGCCGGCGCAGCAAGGTGAGCGGCCGTGGTACGAGGTACTGGCCGACTTCCCTCCGACAAAAACCTCGATGCCGACCGGCAGATTTCCCCCCGCCGGAGCGACATTGTCGGCAGCCACCGGCCCCAAGCCGGTCCCCCACATTGTTACTACCTGACCGGGCTTGGCCGGCGTGGTTAGAGAATTCAGCGGTTGTTTCGCCGCCGTGACGTAATTGAAGATGATTCCGGGCCCGGCGCCCGTCCCGAGCGCCGTGAACAAGCCCAGACTCGCCGGTCCGATCCGCACAGGAACCGAATTACTGGCGATCCCATTCACGGTCACTCGCACCGACACTGAGCCGACCGGAGTATTCGACGGCATGATGGCGTTCACCTGGCTAGCCGAAACATAGACCGGGTAAGCGTTCAGCGGCGTGATGCCGTCCGTCACGCTTACGGACACGCCGCTGAGCGTGGCGTTCAGGGGAAAGGCGGACGGCTGGACCCCAGTGGCCGGGCCTAGGCTTCTCCCGTAAATAGAAAAGATGGAACCTTGTGCGATGGTTCCACCGGGAATTCCAAAAGGAAGTGAACTGGCCGAGTTCGCAATGCCTCGATTGAAAATAAAAGGTTGGGCGAGACAAGCTCCCTGGACTATAAGCAGCGGTAAAACGGTGCGCCTCACGAATTCCTCCCATCCGTTGAACTTTCAAAGCAGTCTAACATAGCGGGCAATTGCATGAAACCAGCGCGAGCCACATCGCCGGCACACCTCGCAGTCACGCCTCCGGCGCAAAGGCGCTTCATGTCCCTGTACCACAGACGTGATCGTTCAGTCCGCGCAATAATACAGGATCATGCCCCCCGAGCGGCAGCGGGAAATTGAGCAGTTGTATCTAGCGGCAGTTAACTTCAATGCAGAAGAGGGTGCCGCGCTGCTGGCCCAGGCGAGCCCCGACGTCCGCCAGAAAGTCCAGGCCATGCTGGGGCATCCGGGCGAGTCTGATCTTCTGGCGGAGACCAAGAGCCTGCCATTGGACGCTATCTTTCCGGCGCCGGGCCTGGGGGCGCGCCAATACTGCTGTGTGCGGGCTGCGCCTCGGCCGGCGCCGATGAGCGAGGCGTAACGCCGCCACTGGTGAGTTGGTCGCATGATGGCAAGGAGTTGTATCTTTACTCCGAGGATTCGCATCGGACCTATGCCGTGTCACTTAAACCCGGTCAAGCGCTGCCACCGATACCGCCGTCCGGCATCACCTGGCGCCACGCACCGCCCACGCTCGCCGGAGCGCGAACCATCCCTCATCCACGAGCGTTTATGAGCGGCAATCCGTCGGTTTACGCATATCCCGAGGTGTCCGCGCACCGCAACATTTATCGTATTCTGGTTCCCTGAGTATGATTTTTGACTGGGCTTCAAAACTGGTGGTATCAAAAATCGCTGCGTTGAGCGCCGTGACCATCCTCGCTGCTCAGATGGCCGCGGGGCAGCAGACTTCGTCCGGCTGCGCGCCGCCAACGAATTGGACGGCACAACAGGACCATCAGAACATGATGGATCAGCTGGGCATCAAGGCACTGCGTCCGGGGCCGAACGGGAATGAAAAGGCCCCCGATCACGCCAACTACGATGAATCGAAGGCTAATCCGTTTCCCGATCTGCCCGATGCGCTCACCTTGAAGAACGGGCAAAGGGTCACGTCTGCTGAACAGTGGTGGCGCGAGCGACGTCCGGAGATCGTCGAAGCCTTCGAGCGCGAAGTACTTGGCCGCGTCCCAACTCATGCGCCCAAAATTACCTGGGCCGTGACCAGTTCGACGGACGCGAAGACAGGGGTCTTTCCGGTCATCCAAAGGCAACTCGTTGGACACGCGGACAACTCGGGGTGCCCGTCGATAAACGTGGATATTGACATGACGCTGGTGCTGCCGGCCAATGCGCATTGTCCTGTGCCGGTAATGATGATGTTCGGCAGCGCGGCTTTTCTCAAGCGGATGGCGGACATGGCCGCCGCCCGCCCGGAATTGAAGGCGATGCTGGGCAGTGATCCGCCTTCCACAGAACAGCTGATCGCCGGGGGCTGGGGTTACGCGCTTATCGATCCCGGTAGCATTCAAGCGGACAATGGCGCTGGGCTTACGAAGGGAATCATTGGTCTCGCAAATAAGGGCCAGCCCCGGAAGCCGGAGGACTGGGGCGCTCTGCGGGCATGGGCGTGGGGCGCTTCCCGCGGTCTCGATTATCTGGAGACCGACAAGCTGGTGGACGCGCACCGCGTCGGCATCGAGGGTGTCTCTCGTTTTGGAAAGGCCGCGCTGGTGACCATGGCGTTCGATACTCGCTTTGCGGCCGTGCTGGTGGGTTCCTCCGGGGAGGGCGGCGCGAAACCGCACCGGCGCAATTTCGGAGAGGCGGTGGAGAATCTCACCGGGTCCGGCGAGTATCATTGGATGGCCGGCGACTTCCTGAAGTACGGTGCGGCGGAGGCTTCATTCGGAAGCCTGAGTGCCGGCGACTTGCCGGTGGACTCCAACGAATTGATTGCGCTTTGCGCGCCGCGGCTGACTTTTATCAGCTACGGAATCCCGGAGAAGGGGGACGCGAAATGGCTGGACCAGCAGGGCAGCTTCATGGCAACGGTTGCCGCGGGCCCTGTTTTCCGCCTGTTGGGCGCTAAGGATTTGGGAGTAATGGACAACTATCGGGCAGCGAAGATGCCGCCTGTCGAAACGGGGCTTCTGGATGGCCAACTGGCGTGGCGGCAGCATGCCGGCGGGCACACCGATGGTCCCAACTGGAAGTATTTCAATCCGTGGGCGGACAAGTTTTTGAATTATCAAGCGGCGCGCTGGGAACTGCCGGCCGGCCAGCCGGTCTTCCGAACGGACGCGAACTCCCTGGTCGCTCATTCCCAGTTGCTCGCGAAAGCGAAGCAGGGCGCGATCCAGGTCTACTTCGAAGGTGACTCCATCACACGACGGTGGGGCGCCTTGGACTATCCAGACCTGCTGGCCAATTGGAAACAGAATTTCTTCGGCTGGAACGCGGCTGATTTTGGATGGGGCGCCGATCGGACTGAGAACATCCTCTGGCGCTTGGAGAACGGCGAGTTAGATGCAGTCAACCCCAAAGTCGTGATTTTACTGGCCGGTACAAATGACGTTGGCAATGCGCCAAAACCCCGAGGAGCAGACGATGTCACGCTAGGTCTTCAGGCGATTGTGCGCGTGATCCAAACCAAGGCGCCGGCGGCAACGATCATCGTCATGGGCATCTTCCCGAGAAACGACAACATGGCTTTGATGCCGGTCATCGACAGGATCAACAGCAATCTGTCCAAGTTAGCCGATGGCGGGAAGGTTCGGTATCTCAACATCAATGACAAACTTGCCGGCGGCGATGGAAAGCTGTTTGACGGGATGATGGACGCAAGAGACAAGCTCCATCCCACAGCGAAGGCGTATCAAGTTTGGGCGGATGCGCTCAGACCGGTGCTCACGGAACTGCTGGGGCCTCCTGCTGCCGTGGATAACGCCCCGCCGCCCACTGGCAATCCCGCCATAGAACGTTGACAACCTATCTAGACTAGGTCTCTGAGCGCTTGACTTGTTCCCCCTGCTCACGCGCGTGGCTACAATGCCGGCTCGCTGTAGCCCCGCGCGTGAGCAAGGGGACAACCCCGTTTTTGAAAAGAAATCAGCCGGTCAGAGAACTAGGGCGCTTTTCCTTCGATGATCTTTACATACCGGTCCACTGGCATGTCCGTAAATCTCTGGACCTTCCCGCTGGGCAGCGGCCACTTGATCTCCAGCCAATCGAGTTTCGCCGCCGCCCCTAGTCCCAGCACTTCGCGCGGATCGTGCGACGAGAGATAACTGCCACCACTGTTCTTCAGCTTGCTCCGCTTCACACCGCCGGCCGACCAAGTGATTCGCGCGCCGATCGCGTCGCGATTGCAATTCACGCCTTCGAGCTTAATCCCCAGCCAGTGATTGCCCGATCCCGAGCGATTGCGCAGCAGAACCGGAGCGCCGCCGTTTTCGGCCACCAACACATCCAGGTAACCATCGTTGTCATAGTCGCCCACGGCCAGCCCGCGCGCCGCCAAGGGCTTTGAGAAGGCCGGCCCAGCCTGCGCGCTCACATTGTGCAGCAGGCCCTGCTCCTGATGAAACAGCAGCAGCGGCTCTTTGTATTTCACCTGTTGCGAATACAACTCGATCATGTCGTCGGGATGGCCGTTGGAAAGAATCAAGTCGATGGCGCCGTCGTTATCGTAATCGAAAAACTTCAGTCCCCAGCCGCTCAGCAGGCGCGTGGCCTGCGCTACGCCGTTCTTGTGCGCCGAATCCGAAAACGATTCGTTCTTGTTGTTCACATAGAGCGAAAACATTTCCTGGTCGACATTGGCCACGAACAGGTCTTCCCAGCCGTCGCCGTTGAAGTCTGCCGCGTCCACACCCATGCCCGATCGCGGCTGCCCGTTCTCGCTGAACCCTACCTCGGCCGCCAGGCCCATTTCCTCCCACGCGCCCTTGCCGCGATTCACGAACAAAAAGTTCTGCACCGTGTCGTTGGCCACGAACAGATCCATCAGCCCGTCGTTATTGATGTCGGTCGCCACCACGCCCAGCCCCTTGCCCAGCGCGCGTTCGATGTCGGTGCCCTTAGTGACGTCAGTAAACGTACCGTCGCCGTTGTTGTGCAGCAGGAAACTGTGGGTGCCCTTGAACACGCGCGGGATGCAGTAATAGTGCCGGCCCAGCTTGTTATCCCCGCATTGAAACTTGCTGGAGTAGTCGACAAAGCTGCACACGAACAGGTCCAGGCGGCCGTCGTTGTCGTAATCGAACCAGACCGCGCTGGTGGTCCAGCCGGGCAACTTGAGTCCGGCCTTCTCGGTTACGTCCGTGAAAGTCCCGTTCCCGTTGTTGTGATACAGAATGCACGCGCCGTATGCGGTCACGAACAGATCGGGGTAGCCGTCATTGTCGTAGTCTCCCACGGCCACTCCCATGCCGAACGTCGTGCCCGCGCCTACGCCGGCCTTCTCCGTCACATCGGTAAAGGTACCGTCCCGGTTGTTCTTGTAGAGCGCGTTGCGCAGGGGCTTCTTAGGCGTGAAGAAATTCGACGGCCCGCTGTTGACCAGATAGATGTCCATCCAGCCGTCGTTGTCGTAATCGAAAAATGCGCAGCCGGGACCGAGCGTTTCCGGCAGAAACCGCTCCGGCGACATGGCATTGTCGTGGACCCAATTGATCCCGCTGGCAGCCGGCGTGATCTCTTCGAAAATAGGGCCGTCGACATGCGGCGCTGCACGCAATATTCCGCCGAGTCCCGGAAGGGCGAAAGCGGCGGATGCGGCCAGCAGGCGTCGTCGCGAAAAATGGTTCCCAAATGTTTTCACATTCCCTCCGATTGGCAGAGGCTGCCGAAGCGCCAAGTCACCGAGGGGGTTTCCACGGGCGTGCTGGCCCACCAAAGGTCATGAAGACGCCCCGTGGCGCACGCACTCTTGCGTGCGGCCTCGAGACTCGTCTCGGCGTCGGGAGGACATCGACATGAGTGTCGATGCAGCACGCAAGAGTGCGTGCGCCACGGTGCGCCTTCAACGGAGTCTGTGACTTGGTTTTTCAGCTTGCTACTCGAGTACAAAAGTGACGGTCTCAGAGGCCGTTTCACTGCCCTGGCTGACGACAAACCGCACGCTGTATTTCCCGGACTTTAATTGTTCCACTGGGACTTGGGCTACATATTGAATGCGCCCCTGCTTATCCGGCGCCCCCAGCGGGACCTTGCCACGGCCCAGAAACTGCCCGTCTTTCGTGAATTCCATGGTCAGCTCTGGCGCGGCGCTCTGCTGCTTATTCGGATACACCACCATGTAAAACGGCAGCGTTGCCGTTTTAGCTTTCTCGACAATGGGCTCGAGCGTAGGCGATACCACTTTGTCCTCGATTAACCAGGGATCGCCAGGGATCGTGTTAGTATCTTTGTCTTTCATGGAGCGCACCACAGCCACGCTGGACATGGCCAGTTTGTCATCCGGGGCCGGGACTACGAGATTGGTCTTGTCCGCGCTGATGGTCTCTTTTTGCTGGTCCATAACCGCGGTTTCGAGTGAATAGCTGCCCGGCGGCAGATCGACGAACTCCGTGTAGATGAAGTGGCTTTGACCCAGCGCGGCCATCTTCGCGGCGGGCACTTTCAAGGGAATTTCGTTGCCGAACTTCTTGGCTACCTCACCGCTCGAATTCTTAATGATGGCCATATAGGAAAAGCTGCCGTTGAAAGTTCCGGCGGCCTTGTCCTCCTGCAGCGTGAAGCTGCTCAAGGGTACGTCAATCACCACCTCGCCGACGCTTTGGTTTTGCGGCCCACGGAAATGCATTCCGTCGGCATGATACGCAAACGATTTCGGCAAGGTGTCGGACTCGAATGATTTCAGAAGCGGCACCTCGTAGCCGGCGATTACCTTGCCGTTGCCAACCATCGATGGCGGCAATGCAAAGTAGCCGGCGCGCGACTGGATTCTCAGGTCGGCCCGCGCGCTTTTTACCAACACCTTGCGGAAAGAGCCGTCGTATTTCTGAATCTGGGGAGCGTAGGAGATCTCATAGTACGTCTCAATATCCTCGTTCAAGCGGCGGAGCGGCGTTTTCAGGTCGTTGCTGTTGGCGATGAGGAAGCCGCCGGTGGATTCGGAAAGTTCAGAGAGAGTGACCTGCGTGTTGGCGCGGCTGCTTTCGAGCGCGGTGTCAAACGCCGTAACCTCATCGCGCGAGACGGCCTGATAGCCGGTGGATTGGGCCTGCTTGCGGGAAGAATCGGCCGCCGAGTTCAACATCCCGGAGGCGCCCGCGTTACCCCCTGCACCCACCCCACGCGTATCGATGGCGTAGAAACTTACATTAGACCGGTTGGCGATGCTGATGACATTCTTGAAGGCCTGCTCCATGCCCTGCGGAATACTGAAGCCCGGAGTGAAATAGATAATGGTTTTGCGGCCCGGCAGCCGGTATTGTTCCTTCACCGCGGACAGCAGCGCGTAGATGCTGGAACGGC
>Ga0210388_10002672_pt1 | contig 13842 bp, 9 predicted proteins | sample IncBWC19OmetaG_FD_155485 | JGI IMG/M metagenome (GOLD analysis project Ga0210388, IMG submission 155485) | Forest soil microbial communities from Barre Woods Harvard Forest LTER site, Petersham, Massachusetts, United States - Inc-BW-C-19-O ...
CAACGAAGCCAGCGCGCCAACGTAAGCCGCGAAACCTCCGCTGGCCCGGATCATGGGGAAGAACCATGCGCAGGCGGTCGCGCCCAGCGCCGCAATCCCCACGGCAATCTTGCTCACAGGGGCGCGGCGCAGCGAGAAGAGAAACAGAGGCCCCAGAAACAGAATGGAAGACGGCCGGATGCCCGCGGTAATTCCCAGCACCATGGCGGTGGGAACAATCAAGCTCGTCTTGCCGCGATCAATGCGCCAGCAGAGTGTTCCGATCAGCGCCGAAGCGGCAGCTTCCACGCTGTAAGTGAGGGCAACGATGCCATGAAACCAGGCCAGCGGAGAGAGCAAAAACAGCAGCCCGGCAAAAGTCGCAGCGCGTGGTCCAAACCAATCCAGAGCCAGCGAGTAGATCAGCATCGCGCACGACATACTGGCCAGAATGCTGAGGATTACCAGCGCCAGGTTGGCATCGTGCACGAAGTAATTCAGCAACCGGCCCAGGCAGATGTAAAGGAAATAGCCGGGCGGATGCGGCTGGTGGACGCGCGGATCGAAGCGGGCCATGCCCAGCGCGAAATTCACCGAATCCAGATCGTACAAATCGTGGCTTCGAAAGGCAAAACGGCTCAAGGCAACCGCGCCGGCAAGGAGAGAAATCTCAATTTTTTGCCGGGAGGTCACGTCTTTACAATAGCAATCGAAGCTCCAACCCGGGCGATTCAGCGGAGCGGCCCGGAGAGGTACCGTGCGGGAAGTTACGAAGACAAACAGGGCATGGCCCGGAAGTGTTATTGCCGCGGATGCGTGTTAATTACCGTTTTTGGTCGTCTGAAAGCTGAGGACGTTCTCAGTGATGCGGACCCGAAGCCGCAAAAATCGAAAACAACATCCCAAGTATAAAGTTCGTATATTCAATCTCTTGCGTTACTGATTCCGTGAAAACTTTCCACTTCAATTGTTCTGCTCCGGCGGCTCGAAGCAACACCCCCTCGACTCAGCGCGGCTTTTCGTCCAGCCGCAGTCCCCAGATGCCGGTCCGGATTGGAGTTGTATCGTTCTGGGACTCTTATTCCCCCTAACACTTCCAGTCCATTACCAATGTTGCATGAAGCTAACGCAAAACAGGCATTTTCATCTGAGGTGCCGATTAGTGATCATGGAGTCACTTCACCGATAACCAATTCGGTTCAGGTTAGCTGCTCATGTGGGAAAGGTCGCCCATCAATGATCAAGATAGGTTTGTACTCGGAAGATCGTACGCTGCACCCTCTTTTGTCTTCTGCCCTTGGTAAAGAGTTTCAGGTAGTTCTGAATTCGGATCAGGAAGGCATGCATGACCTTGTTTCGGCAGGGGAATGCGATGTGATGATTCTCGATCTGAACTCTAACCATGAGTCGCTGCAGGAGCGGATCGGGTTCTCCCGCCGTTTAATCGCTTCCAACGTTCCTTCTGTAGTTATGGCCGATGACGGCCTGCGCTCCACCGCATTTGAATTGGTGCGGACCGGCGCATTCGGCTACTGCCGCCGTCCTCCGTCCGTTCGCGATCTGAAGACCATGCTCAGCCGCGCCTATGAGACTTCCTTGCTCAAGCGGCAACTGGAGACAGTGCAGCAGCGCATGGAAGATCCCGGCACCTGCGACCGCCTGATTGGTTCGGGTCGTCTGATGCAAAGTGTTTACCAGATGATCCACCGCGTCACCAATCTGAATGCCGCTGTACTGGTCACCGGCGAGAGCGGCACCGGCAAGGAACTGATCGCCAGGGCCATTCACAATATGGGTTCGCGCGCCAAGCGCCCCTTTGTGGCAGTCTCCTGCGGCGCAATTCCTGAAACATTGATTGAATCCGAACTGTTCGGCCATGAAAAAGGCGCCTTCACCGGCACGGTTGGAGCGCGCGAAGGATATTTTGAGCAGGCCGGCGACGGAACCCTGTTCCTCGATGAAATCGGCGACCTGAGCCTCTTTACCCAGGTCAAGCTGCTGCGCGTATTGCAACAGATGGAATTTAGCCGCCTGGGCAGCAACAAGCTCATCCCGCTGCGTGCGCGCCTGATCTTCGCCACCCACCGCGACCTGGCTCAACTGGTAGCGGAAGGCAAATTCCGCCAGGATCTTTTCTACCGCATCAACGTCATGCGCATTGAATCGCCCTCGCTGCAGGAACACCCCGAAGACATTCCTCAGATCGCGGAGCACTTCCTGCGCCATTATTCGCAGATATTCCAGAAGCCGATGGAAATCGTCGAGCCGAATGCCATGCACATGCTGCAGAACTACCCCTGGCCCGGCAATGTGCGCGAACTGGAAAATGTGATGCAGAGGGCCATCATTCTTTCCCCCGGAACCACCGTCCGCACCGAGGATCTGGCTCTCTCGCTTCCTGAAGACGACGGCGTCGACAGCGAAGATGTTGTCGATATCGGCGATTACCACCCGGCCGGCTCATTCGAACGCCAGCTTCGCGATTACAAAATCAGGCTGGCCGTCACCGCCGTTCGTGAGAACAACGGCAACAAGACGCTGGCTGCGCGCAGCCTGTCTATCTCTCGCGCATATTTGCATCGGCTGATCAGGCTTTCCGATCCCGATCCAATGTTCGACCAGGACCTTCGGGAGACGGTGAATGCCTGATTCGGGCATCGCCGTTTTCCGTGGATAGCGGAACAGCTCGCCAACTTGCTAATTCGCTATGCCCGCGCAGCGGACTCTAACTCGCCGCATCTATCCAAGGGCCGTCCCTACCCCAACGCCGGGACATTACTTGCGCGACAGCGTAACTTTTCGCATCTATTTAGGCAAGCAAAACCGCATCCGCCGCAACAACTTAAGCCAATCGTCTCGCGCGCGCTTTAAGTGTGCGAATTGTACTCCGCCGGACCCGCTGGAACCAGCGCACTCCGCTGCTTTCCATGGATATACCAGCAGCACCAGACAGTCTCATGCGCTCCTTTGCCGGGGGGCGAAATCAGGTCGTTGTAAGCAACTTTGCCGCATAGAAAGATTCGTTCGCTCCAACTCTCGATGCTGTTGAACTTCTCGTCTGAATCGCACAGGCCTCGCACATCTTCGCGGCTGAAAGTCTTCAACGTGGCCGACTCGCCGGGAAGCAGAATAATGGGAACGAAACGGCCGCCCGATGTCGCAGGCGCGAAGTCGGGCAAGCGCGGAAGCAGCGATTCATCCGCCGCAAACAGCACCAGATCGAATGCCGAAGTAATGGTCCCCGGAGAACGCCCGCGATTGGTCGCGGTGATCTCAAAGCTGCTTTCCACGCCGCGCGTAGGCTCGGCCGTAACCAGCACCCAGGGCCGCTCCGCGTTGGCAATTGCCTGCGCGTGCAGCAGCGCTGCCTGCGCGGTTTCCGCGGCAGCATTTGCAGCGGTAAAAGCCGCGGTTGCGGTATCGTCTGCAATCCTGGATTGCCGTTCAATCTTTTTCAGCGTGGAGACGGCCATCATAATTCCTGCGTATCCCAAAACGGCCAGCACCAGGTAAGCGCCCCAAAGAATCCGATCGTGCAGCGTCCAGACAATTGGCGCGGGAGCTGACGGAACGTAGATTGTTTTCGGCGATTGGTCTTCGCACGGCCCTCCGTTGCAGTCAGACTTGAATGGGGCTTGGGCGGCACTGGCGGAAAGCGCTGAAGTCTTCTGCGCGCTGGAGCCGGGATGACTGGCAGCTTGCGCAGAGGCCGATGCGGACGTGTGCATCATCGCCATCAGGACTACGAGAATCGCCAAACCCTTCGAGAGCATGGCGTCAATGTAACACAAGTGAGTGGCTGCGGGGACGCGGTGTCTCAACTGGCGATTTCGCAAACCCGATATAATCGACGACACTTGATCGAAATGCCGATTTGTTCAGGAAAACAATGAGCAGCGATGCCCAAGAACTGACAATGACTCCTGAGACGCAGCGCAGCGAGCGCGGCTTCTGGGCACTGATCGTTACGCAGTTTCAGGGCGCGTTCAGCGACAACATTCTGCGCAATCTGCTACTCGCAATGATTGTCGGCATGGGGCTGGCAGGCAACCACCGCGCCCAATTCGTGTCGCTGGTCACCTTCCTTTTCTCCATGCCGTTTGTGCTGTTCAGCATGGTGGGCGGATGGCTCGCCGATCGCTTCAGCAAACGCCAAGTCACGATGTGGACCAAGGTGATGGAGATTGCAGCCATGACCGTGGCGACAGCTGGACTGGCGTTGCATTCCTGGGCCACTTCGCTGGTGGCGCTCGTCCTGGTTGCAACTCAGGCGGCGCTGTTCGGGCCATCGAAGTATGGACTGCTGCCGGAGCTTCTTCCCGCGAAGCGATTGTCGTGGGGAAACGGCGTCATCGAGCTGGGCACCTTCCTCGCAATCATTGTCGGAACCGTAACCGGGGCTTCGCTTGCGGAACACTTTTATGGACGCGAGGTGTATGCCGGATACGTTTTGCTGGCGCTGGCCATAGCAGGATTCTTCACAAGTCTCGGCATCGATCGCGTACCCGCCGCCGCTCCCGATAAAAAACTGCGCATCAACTTTCTGGTCGATCTGTGGCAGCAAATCGGATTGATGCGCAAGGATCAGCCGCTCTTCCTCGCTGTTCTCGGCAATACCTATTTCTGGTTCCTTGGCTCGCTGCTTTTTTCAACCATTTTTGTATACGGGCCAGACGTGCTGCACGTTGGGCCTGCCAAGACCGGCTATTTGAATGCTGCGCTGGCAATAGGAATCGGCATTGGCAGTATGATCGCCGGCCTGGTGAGCGGAAACAAGATCGAATATGGACTGATTCCACTGGGCGCCATCGGCATGACCATTACCGCCTTCGCGTTTGGCGCTATGCACTTCGGCCTCGTAGGTTCCGGTGTAATGCTCGGAGTGCTGGGATTCTGGGCGGGATTCTTTGCAGTCCCGGTCAACGCGCTTATTCAGCATCGACCCGCGGAGAAAGACAAGGGCGGCATCATTGCCGCGGCAAACCTGCTGTCATTCGTGGGAATGGCCCTATCGTCCGGCGTCTACTTCGTCTTCACCGAATATGTCCATCTCAATCCGCGCGGTGTGATTGTTGCCGCGTCATTCATCACGGCGGCGGGCACGGTGTATGTGCTCATGCTGCTGCCGGAGTGGTTCGGGCGGTTGCTGCTGTTCTTCTTTACGCACACGGTTTACATCGTCAAGGTTCTGGGCCGCGACAACTTTCCGGAAAGAACAGGCGCTCTGCTGGTCTGCAACCACATGTCGTTCGTGGACGTGGCGCTTCTGATTGCATCCACTGACAGGCCGATTCGCTTTCTGATGTACAAAGGCATTTACGACCAGAAGCTGATCAAGCCCTTCGCAAAAATGATGAAGGCAATTCCCATCTCCAGCGAACAGCGGCCGCGCGACATGATTCGCTCGCTGCGCACGGCGACCGATGCGTTGCGGCAAGACGAAATTGTTTGCATATTCGCCGAGGGGCAGATCACGCGCACCGGTCAGTTGCTGCCTTTCCGCCGAGGCATGGAACGCATCATGAAGGGCGTGGATGTACCGATCATCCCGGTAAATCTCGACGGCGTGTGGGGCAGCATTTTCAGCTTTGAGCGCGGACGGTTTCTGTGGAAGATGCCGCGGCGCATTCCGTATCCCGTGACGGTGAGCTTTGGGCAACCGATGCCGCCGACAACCAGCGCACTCGAAGTGCGGCGCGCCGTGCAGGAATTGCAGGCGGAGGCGTTCCAGCAACGGAAGCGGCGCATGCGAACGCTTGACCGTTCATTTGTCCGCACGGCGCGGCGATTCCCACTGCGCTTCATGATGGCCGACGGAAAGACCCCCAAGGTGCGGTTCGGCTCGGCGCTCACCAAGACCATCTACATTGCGCGCAGGCTGCGTCCGCTGATCGGCCAGAAACAGATGGTGGGCATGCTGCTGCCGCCTTCGGTGGGTGGAGCGCTGACAAACTACGCGCTGATGCTGCTGGGACGCATCGCGGTGAATCTGAACTACACCGCTTCCAGCGAAGTGATTGCTTCGTGCGCCAGCCAGTGCGATGTGGACGTGGTGATTACTTCCAAGGCATTTGTGGAGCGCTTTCCCAAGCTGGTGATTCCGGGGCGAACAATTTTCCTGGAAGACGCTTTGCAAGCGCCGCGTGGGGGAGAAAAGCTGGCCGCTCTGGCTCTCGCCTGGCTGTTTCCGCAAGGCTTGCTGCGCAAAGCGATTGGAGCGAGACCTGTTGAAACGAAGAACGGCATTGACGATTTGGCCACGGTGATTTTTTCCAGCGGCAGCACCGGCGACCCCAAGGGAGTAATGCTGACGCACTACAACATTGCGTCGAATATTCAGCAGGTATCGCAGGTATTCATGCTGGATGGCCGCGACAAAATCCTCGGCATTCTGCCTTTCTTCCACTCGTTTGGATTTATGGCGGCGCTGTGGCTGCCCGCAGTCAACGGCGTGGGCGTGGTCTATCATCCAAACCCGCTGGATTCGCAGGTGATCGGCGAACTGGTGGGTCAGTACCGCGTGACTTTCATGATTGCGACGCCGACATTTTTGCAGGCCTACATGCGGCGCTGCTCGCCGGAGAGCTTCGGCAGTCTGCAATACGTGCTGGTAGGCGCCGAGAAGCTGCCGGAGCGCGTGGCGCTGGCCTTTGAAGACACCTTCGGCATTCGCCCACTGGAAGGCTACGGGTGCACGGAATGCTCGCCGGTCGTTACTGTCAATGGCCGTGACTTTCGCGCTCCAGGCTTCCGGCAAGTGGGCGGAAGACGCGGCAAAATCGGACATCCCCTGCCGGGCGTTTCGGTAAGGGTGGTGGACCTGGATACCGGCGAGCCGGTTGCCCCGGGGACGGCGGGAATGCTGCTCGTCAAAGGTCCGAATGTGATGAAGGGCTACCTGGGCAAGCCGGAGAAGACAGCCGAGGTTCTTCACGATGGTTGGTACACCACCGGTGACGTGGCTTTGATGGAAGAAGACGGCTTCCTGACCATTACGGATCGGCTGTCGCGCTTCAGCAAGATCGGCGGGGAAATGGTGCCGCACATCAAGATCGAAGACAAGCTGCACGAGCTGGCCGGAATTACGGAGCAGGTGTTTGCCGTGACCGCGCTGCCCGACGAGAAGAAGGGCGAACGGATTGTGGTGGTCTCCACGCTTTCGGCGGAGAAGCTTGCGCCGGTGCTGGAGAAGTTTGCGCAGTGCGACTTGCCGGCGCTATGGAAGCCGCGCGCCAACCAGTTCTTTCACATTGATGCGCTGCCGGTGCTGGGAACGGGGAAGATCGATTTGCGCGGGGTGAAGGCGCTGGCAGCGGAGTTGGCGGGGGCTGCTCCCTCAGTGGCCTGAGACGAACTAAAGCATATTCTGTCTGCCAGTAACCGTTCGACATGAGGGTCTGCGGTTTCCCACCCAATGCGCAAAGTACGCACAATGGATGGGGCACCCGGCTTCGTTGGCATGCGAAACTTCCTACTTCTTCTGGCGGGAGAGACCCAGCGAGACAATTTCAAGAGCGACCGGAGCCAGACCCGCCTTGGTGATATTGAGTTCCTTGGCGGCAGCATAGGAAAGGTCGATGACGCGGCCGTCGGAAAGCTGGCCTCGGTCGTTGATGCGCACCACCACCGACTTTTTGGTGTTGAGGTCAATCACACGAACCAGGGTGCCGAACGGCAGGGTCGGATGGCAGGCGGTCATGGCGTACATATCAAACCGCTCCCCGCTGGCGGTGCGATGGCCGTCGAGGACGGCGCCGTACCAGGAAGCAATGCCGCGCAGAATATCGGCACGGGATCTCTTCACGGGTTTGGCCTGGCCAGACAAGACCGGGGTTGGAGCGTTAACCGGCGAGATAGCGGAAACTGGTGCAGCTGTCGCAGTGGCTATAACTGCCGAAGTGAGCCGCGAATCGGCTTCCACCGGCGGCGTGGAGACTGGTACCACCACGGCGACGATCAGGCCGGCTAAAGCTCCCGTAAGCAGGCAAATCCCGAGCTGAATCTTGAAGCCCCAATTAGGTGATTTCCTTCTCACAACCATCCGTCCATATTACTAAAGTGGCACCCTTCTTCAGCCCCAAATCGTCGCAGAACTAAGCTTTTCTGGGCAGAAAGCTCAAGTTTTGAATCAGCCAGCCGATAAGTTATTTGATTTCTTGGGTTTACAATTTGCACCGAAGTTGGTGCAAATTGACCTTTCTTGCGATATGGAACGTGAACGGGCACCGGAGAACTCCAATTCCGAGCGAGGTGATCAAGTTTGTTCCCGCGGCCAAATTCTTCTTTTCGGGCCCGTTTGCAAGACCGGGAAAGCTTCACGATGAATCCATGATCCGGCTTGCCACGGATGCCACGGGTCAACGAAGATTGTCTGGATCTCCCCCATGCTTGTCAGTGCGCCTCCTTTCTTTGTTTTTCTTGTTGCGGTTTGTGTCCTCTATTGGGGCTCTGCCAGGTCGCGCCGGCTGCAGTTGGCGGTTCTGGTAGCGGCAAACCTGTTTTTCCTGGCGCATTTCAGCTTGATCTACCTGGCGCTTCCCCTCGCCGCAACCGTGGACTTTCTGGTTGGCCTGGAGCTTGGCCGCTCACAGAGGCCAGCCGCGCGGCGGATGCTGCTGGGGATATCCCTTGCTGTCAACCTGTGCTTGCTCATGACCGTAAAACTGGTCCCGCTGCTGACCGGCGGGCGGTTTGGGTGGCTCCTTCCGTTGAGCTTGTCATTCTATTGTTTTCAATCGCTTACCTACACAATTGACCTCTATTTCGGGGAGATGCAGCCGACCCGCAGTTACACGGCTTACCTGGCGTCAGCCTTGTTTTTTCCGTCAATGACCGCAGGGCCGATTCCGCGCACACGCAAGCTGCTGGAGCAGTTTTCCAAGCCCTTTGCCTTAACCGCGGAAGATGGCGGCCGGGCTTTCTTGCTGATAGGCGTGGGACTGGTGAAGAAGCTGCTGATCGCCGACTACCTGGCCAACAACCTGGTCGGGCGTGTGTTCGACACGCCGGCGCTCTACTCGAGCGTGGAGATCCTGGTAGGCGTTTACGCCTTCGCGCTGCAATTGTTCTTTGACTTCTCCGGCTACACCGACATCGCCATGGGCGCTGCTCTCTTGCTGGGCATCCGGCTACCGGAGAACTTCCGCCGGCCATATCTCTCCGTCAACGTGGCGGACTTCTGGCGGCGCTGGCACATCACCTTCTCGGAGTGGCTGCGCGACTATCTCTTCGACGTTCTGCCCAAGCGGCGCAAGTGGCCTGTGCTTTCCTACGGCTACGCCTTCCTGATCACATTCACGCTGGGCGGCTTGTGGCACGGCATATCGTGGAATTTTCTGATCTGGGGGGTGTTGCACGGGCTGGCGCTGGGGGTGGTGTTTGCGTGGAAGCGGGTGCGCAAGTTTTCATCGCCCCACTGGTGGGCGAAGACTCTTGGGGCGCTGATGACGTTTCATTTTGTTTGCTTTACTTGGATTTTCTTTCGCGCAACGTCGATCGAGAATGCGATGGCGATCTTGCGCGGGCTGGGCGCATTGACCTGGTCGGCGGCCAATCTCACGCCGCTGCTGCTGGGAGTAATGTTGCTCGCCGCAGTGATCCATTCGCTGCCGCTGGAGTGGTTTGACATTTCCGCCAGGATGGCCGGGCGGGCGCCCTTCTGGGTGCAAGGGCTGGCCATGGCCGCATTGATTCTCTTGATTCAAACGCTTGCGGGCCGCGGTTCCGCTCCTTTTGTTTATGGCAATTTTTGATTTTTCCGAAACCGGACCGACAGCGCCAGAGCCAAGGGGGCCAGGCGAAGGGCAGCGCTTTCCGCTCAAGACGGCCCTTGCTTTGCTGGTGCTGGCGACGGCGTTGGCGGCCTGGCACTGGGGCGTCGATCGCGGCAAAGGCATGAGGCCTGACATCTTCGCGGAAGCATTCCAGCTTCACTGGCCTCATGCACCGGTTGAGGTGGCTCCCAAGATTGTGCAGCACAATGCAAGCGAAAAGCTGCCCCCTGTCTCGGCCGTGTTTGCCGATGACACGGACAGCCTCGATCCGTTCTATGCGGCGCTTTGGAGGCTGGAGCGGGGCAAGCAGAGTCAAGGCGGAGCCTCGGGGCTGGTCACCATTCTGCATTATGGCGACTCGCCCACCACTGCGGACCTGATCACGGGCGATGTGCGGGCGCAACTGCAAAGCCGCTTTGGCGATGCTGGGCGCGGCTACACGCTGATTGCCAAGCCATGGGCCTGGTATGGCCATCGCGGCGTGGAAATGAGCGACCACGGCTGGAAGATTCGTACTGGCGTGGGCCTGATGCGTGAGGGGATTTACGGGCTTGGCGGCGCGGCATTTGAGGGGCAGCCGGGCGCGTGGAGCAGGTTCCGGCTGACTGAATCGCAACAGACTGCGGTGGAAGTGGAGTATCTGGCCAAGCCGGGCGGCGGCACGTTTCAAGTGGAGACGGACGGACAGACGATCGCGGAGCAATCGACCGATGCCGAGACGCAGGCATCGCTTTCGCTGCATGTGGATTTGCCGCCGGGAACAAAAGAACTCACGATCCGGCCCTCAAGCGGAACGGTGACGCTATTTGGCGCGGACTTCAGGCGCGGAACCAGCGGCGTACTCTACGACAGCCTGGGGCTGAATGGGGCAACCACCTCGGTTGTGGCGCGGGTGCTGCAGCCCGCGCTGTGGCAGCAGCAGCTTGAACGCGCCGCACCGGCGCTGGTGGTGATCAACTACGGGTCGAACGAGAGCAGCTTCGGCACATTTGTTCGCAAGCAGTATGGTGCAGAGCTGCGTCAGGCTATACAGCGCATCCGGCACGCAGACCCAAACGCAGCGATCCTGATCATGAGTCCAATGGACCGGGGGGAACGCACTGGGTTGGACGATATAACAACCATGAGCACCATCCCGGAGATCGTTGCCATTCAGCGCCAGGTGGCTCAAGAAATGCATTGCGCCTTCTTTGATACTTACGACGCGATGGGCGGTGATGGCACCATGGCTAGGTGGTATGGTGCAAACCCGCGGCTGGTTACGGCTGATCTGCTCCATCCAACGCCGCAGGGGGCAACCATCGTGGCCAGCCTGTTCGTGGAGCAATTAGGGCTGGGATACAATCGATGGAAGATGCAACACGGAATCGCATTGCCGGCCACAAGTCCCGGAAACCCAAGCGTGGCAGACGCCAAGAAAGCATCGACCGAATCGAAAAATGCCGCGAAACAAAGCGGAAAGCAGGCCGGAAAGAATTGAGCTGGCGTCTTCCAATGCGGATTTGCGTGGCCCTGCCGGCCGTGCTCCTGATGCTGACGGGCACAGCGATGCTGCCCGCTGCGGCTGCCAGGAAGAAGCACCACGCCGCGGCGGCAGGCCAACCGGCAGCAAGCGGGACCAAAAGCGGACATGCCGTTTCGGGAAAGGCGACTCGATCCGGAGTACGGACGCATGCACGAACCTATTCCTCTGTGCGAATCGATCCCGAACGCCGAGCCGCGCTGGTTGAAGAGATTGACACGCGGCTCAAGGAACCTGCTTCACAGACTTTTTCCAATGCTTCCACTTTGGATGGGTTCTATGCCCAGCTTGCCTCGCATGAGTCGGAGATTCACGACTCCGGGCTCCAAACGGGCACCGTGCGGGTGTTGCAGTTTGGCGACTCGCATACCGCGGCGGACATGTTTACGGGCGAGGCGCGGCGCGTCTTCCAGGAGCAGTTCGGCAATGGGAGCATTGGCTACTCCTATGCGGGGCATCCATTCGCCGGGTACAGGATCATGGGTTCGCAGCGATCGCAATCTTCGGGATGGAAGACGCAAGGCAACAAATTCCTGCAGCTGGGCGACGGGCTCACGGGTCTTGGTGGCATTAGCATCTCGACCGCGCGGGCAGGGGAGTCTGCGACTCTCGATGCGCCTTGCACCACGCTCGAACTGCAATATCTGCAACAGCCGGGCGGGGGCAGTCTGCGATTCAGTGACAACGGCCTGGACACGGCCGAGATTCAGACGGACGCACAGGAAACGGGGCCCGGCACGTATAGCTACTCCTGCCCCGCAGGCGACCACCATTTTGAGGTGACCACCGAGCAGAGCGCTCCCGTTACGCTGCTGGGCTGGGTTGCAACACAGCCAGGGGTCACCTGGGAAGCGATCGGCATCAATGGGGCGGAAGCACCGCTGATTCTCAAGTGGGATCAGCCGCTCTTTTCGCGATACTTGAAGGACAATTCTCCCGCCTTGATTGTTCTGGCTTACGGGACCAATGAGGCAGCAAGCTCCTACTGGGATGAGGACACTTATCGCCAGACCTTCGCGTCGCTCATCGATACTCTCCACCAATATGTGCCGGAGTCTTCGATCCTGGTGGTGGGACCTGCGGACCGCTCGGTGGCGCAGCATCGCGCGTGGCATCCTTATGGCGGAACCGATCGCATCATTCAAGCGCAGCGCGCGGTTTGCCGCACGCATGGATGCGCCTTCTGGGATCAGCGCCAGCGCATGGGCGGTTTTGGAGCGATGCAGCAATGGGTTTATGCGGGCTGGGCGCAACCCGATCACACGCATTTCACCGGGCCCGGATACCGCGCGCTGGCCGATGCGCTGATGGCCGACCTTATGACCGGTTATCAGGCCTACAAGGAACGGAACCCGGCAGGCAGCGCCACCACGGCACAGACGGCGCAGGATGGAATGCGAGTGGGAACGCGACTGGAAACGAAACAGGGAGCGGGACATGGAGTTGCATATGGAGCCACAGGAACGAATCCTTAAAGTTCTTCAGCAAATTACTGGAAAAGAAATCAACCCTGGCGCGGATGAATCTCTTTTTGCTTCGGGGTTATTGGATTCCTTTGCTCTGACAGACTTTGTCAGCGGGCTGGAGGAGGAGTTTGGCGTGACTATCCCTGACTCCGACTTATCGGCGCGCAAGTTTGACAGCATCGGCAAAGTGGACGCGTACCTTGCCCAAAAGGTATAGCTAATGGCCTTTCTGCGTGGCTTTGGTTCGTGGCTTCCGCCGCGCCGCGTCAGCAACCAGGAGCTTGCGCCGCTGGTGGATGCGACGCCGGAGTGGGTTCTGGAAGTTTCCGGCATCGAAGAGCGGCGCTACGCAGCGGAGACAGACACGGTGGGCGGGATTGGCCTGCTTGCAGCACGGGATTGCCTGGACAAGGCCGGCGCAACCGCCGCGGAACTGGGCATGATTCTGGTGGCGAGCGGTTCCAGCGACCGCTTTTGTCCTGGGCCTGCAAGCCAGATTGCCGCCGGGCTGGGTCTTGGCTCGACGGCCGCGCTCGACATTCCCGTTTCGTCTGCCGGGTCGCTTATCGGACTGATTCTTGCTGCGCAGCTTGCGTCGAGCGCAGGTCGCGTGCTGGTGGTCGGTGCGGAAATCATGTCGCGCCGTATCACCCTGTCGCCCGAAGGGAAAAGCACGGCGATCCTGTTTGGCGATGGCGCAGGGGCAGCGCTGGTGGACATGGAGAGCGGCTTTGCGCGCATCGCCGATTCTTGCATGTATACCGATGGCGCTTCGTCTGAGACGCTCTTCATGCGCGACGGCCAGTTTTATATGGATGGATCGGCGGTGATTCTGCACGCATCGCGCAAGATGCCGCGGGCGATCAACGAATTGCTCACCCGCAATCAGATTGCGGTTGCTGACGTGGAGACATTTCTGCTGCATCAGGCGAATCTGAATCTGATTACGCGCGTTGCATCAGGATTGAAAGCGCCGCGCGAACGTTTTTTCACCAACATCCACCGCTATGGAAACACCTCTTCGGCATCGCTGCTGATTGCGGCGGATGAGTGGCGCGGTGGACGCACCGGCGCGCTCAGCGGCCCGCTGGTCTTTTCCGCG
>Ga0210388_10002673_pt1 | contig 13833 bp, 7 predicted proteins | sample IncBWC19OmetaG_FD_155485 | JGI IMG/M metagenome (GOLD analysis project Ga0210388, IMG submission 155485) | Forest soil microbial communities from Barre Woods Harvard Forest LTER site, Petersham, Massachusetts, United States - Inc-BW-C-19-O ...
GAGGACGGTGCCGAGGTTATTCTCGGCCATCGCCCAGTCGCGCGGCGCCTCCTCGCGCGTGGAGACTTCGATCACCCTCTGAAAGTCGTCCGCCGCCTCCGCCAGCTGCTTGTCCCCCGGCTCCCCTTCGGTTCGTACGCCCAGATCGTCGAGCGCGGTTCCGAGGTTCGCCTCCGTCGACGCCCAGTCGCGCGGCACCTTCTCGCGCGTCCGGACCTGCAGCGCCAGCTTGTGGGCCTCGACGGCCTTGCCGAGCAGCGCCCGGCTCTTGTCGTCCTTGGCGCGCGTCCCCTGCTCGTCGAGCGCGCCGCCCAGGCTGTCCTCGGTGGCGGCCCACTCATCGGGGGCGAGCTCGCGCGTCCGGACCTGCAGGGCCAGCTGAAAGGCTTCGACCGCCTGGGCGAGGAGCTCGTCCCCCTTCGCCTCGCTCGCCCGCTTGCCCTGCTCCTCGAGCGCGCCGCCGAGCGCGACCTCGGTGGCGGCCCAGGCCCGCGGCGCCCGCTCGCGGGTGAACAGCTTCAACGCCGCCCGGAAGGCGTCGGCCCCCTGGGCCAACAGCTCATCCCCCTTGGCGCCGCTCATCCGCTTGCCGCGCTCGGTGAGCGCGTGGCCAAGCGCGCTCTCGCCGGCCGCCCATTCTTGGGGCGCCTGCTCGCGGGTGCGAACCTTGAGCGCGAACCGATAGGCATCGGCCGCGCGGGCGAAGAAGTCGTCGCCCTTGTCGTCGGGCGCGCGCTCCCCCTGCGACTCGAGGATCGATCCGAGCTCGACCTCGGTCGCCGCCCACTCATTGGGAAAACGATCGGCCGTCCGGACCTCCAGCGTCGACTTCAGCGTGTCGGCCGCGCGGGCGAGCAGCTCGTCCCCCTTGCCGCGCGGTGCCTGTTTGCCTTGATCGACCAGCACGCGGCTCAGGTTGGCGGCGGTGGCGGCCCAGGCCTCGGGGTGCTGCTCGCGCGTCGACACCTCGAGCGCCAGCTGCAAGGCGGCGGCCGCCTTCCCCAGGAGGTCGTCGGCCTGTTTCCCTCCGGCCAGCTTCCCTTCGTCGTCGAGGATCGCTCCCAGGTCGGTCTCGGCGGAAGCCCACTCCTTGGGGAACTGATCGCGCGTATAGATCTCGAGGGCGTCACGACAGGCCTCTGCGCTGCGCTCCAAATGGGACAGCGCCACCGCGCCGGACTGCCCGGCCGCCAGCTGTTGCTCCGCACGGGCGACGTCGAGGGAAGCCGCCGCCCAGTGGACGGGATCGTCCTTCTTGTCGCTCAGCGACAGCACACGCCGGTAGACCTGCAGCGCCGGTTCGAACTGCAGGCTCAAGAAGTCGGCGTCCGCCTCCTTCTTGAAGAGCTCCCGCATGGCGTCGCCGTGCGCGCGCTTCCTGGCCGCGAGCGCCAGCGCCTCCTTCTCGAAGCCAGTCTCCTCGGCGAGCGCGGCGGCGACGGCGGCGTGGGAGAAGCGGGCCGCGTCGGCCAGCTCGTGCCGGACGAACGCCGCCTGGCTCTTCTGGGCCGGCGTGCTCTGTCGGTTGTTCTTCACCTTGGTCGCCCAGCCGTCGACCGCCGCCTTCACCTCTTTGAACGAGAGGCCGTACCGTGTCGCCCAGTCGCGCAGGTAAGGGTCGAGACGGATCTGCCCGGGGTGCGCGTCGTGACCGATCTGCTCGCGCGCCCGCGCCATCATTCCGCTGACCAGCACCTCGATCGCGGGCGGCGAGAGGAATCGCTTGGAGCCGATCGGGACCAGCTGCAGCTCCACCAGGCTCTTGTCGAGATCGCTGGGGACACGCGCCGCGCCGCCGGTAGGCTGCCAGAGCCGGTACCCCTCCTTGTCGGCATCGATCGTCAGCGCGTCGCCCGGTTTCATCTCGGGCGGGAGGATCAGCCAGAAGCGGCCATCCTCGTCGGTCGACGGCGTGTCCTTGGCGCCCCGCACGTGCACCACGGCGTCCCCGATCGGACGCGGTTTGCCGGGCCGATCGGGCGGCGCCACCACGATCCCTTTCAGGTAGCGCGCATCGGCCGCGCGCGTCTGCATCGCCGGGGCGGCGACCCCCGCCACGACCACCGCGCAAGCGATGGCCAACCGGCGCTGACGAAGAGAGATCAGCTTGCGTGTCACGCTCAAAAACCTCGCTGAAAACTCTGGCGCACGCCTCGATGTTGTCCAGGCCGAATGCGCGGGCGGTGATCGGAATCACCGCGCGACCGCTTCCAAGATCACGGACCTGCCGTGCGTTGCACGGTTGTGACAGATCGTCGCGTGTCACCGGTCACGGGCGCGGTATCGTCGCGCTCGATGAAGCTCCGAGCGGCGGCCTGCGTTCTGGCAATCGTCGTGGCGACCACGGCGACGAGAAACGCGCTGGGCGGCTCAGCCGGAGCGCGGACCCGGGCACGCAACGTCGTCCTCTTCGTGGCCGACGGGTTGCGTCCGTCGTCGCTGAATCCGACCGACGCCCCCACGCTGGTCAGGCTGCAGAGCCAGGGCGTCTTCTTCGCCAACAGCCATTCGCTCTATCCGACGGTCACCACCGCCAACGCCTCGGCGCTCGCCACCGGGCATCAGCTGGGCGACACCGGCGATTTCGCCAACACCATCTACAGCGGGGCGCAGGTCACCGGCAGCGGAACGCCGTTCATCGAAGACGACGCGATCCTGGCGGAGCTCGACGCCCAGACGGGCGGCAACTACCTCGGCGAAAAGACGCTGCTCGCCGTCGCCCGTGCCCGTGGGTTCAGCACCGCGGCCATCGGGAAGGTCGGGCCGACGTTGATTCAGGATGTCTCTCAAGGCGATCGTTCGGTCAAGGTCCCCGGGACGATCGTCATCGACGACCGAACGGGAACGTCGAAAGGGGTGCCGCTCGATCCGGCGATCGCGGCGGCGCTGACCGCCACGCTCGGCAGCGCGACGCCGCCGGCGCGGAACAGCAAGCCGCCGACCCGCGACGACAACGGCTATTCGGGGACCAGCCAGGTGCCCGGGACCAGCGTCGCCAACGTCCGGCAGCAGCAGTTTCTGGCCGACGCCGTCACCAAGGTGATCCTCCCCGAGCTCGAGAAGCGGGGAAAGCCGTTCGTGCTGGTGTTCTGGTCGCGCGATCCGGACGCCACGCAGCACAATCAAGGGGACAGCCTGGGGGACCTGGCGATCGGCATCAACGGGCCGACGTCAAAGGCCGCGGTCCACAACGCCGACGACACCCTGCGCCAGATCCTGGCGGCCGTAGAGAGCGACGCCGCGCTCGCGGCGACGACCGACGTCGTCGTCACCTCGGACCACGGCTTTTCGACCATCAGCCGGCGTGAGGTGGACGCAGAGGGGCATGCCTCTCGGAGCTCGTCGACGAAACGGCGCGCGCCCGACGTTCGCCCGGGCGACCTGCCGCCGGGCTTCGTGGCGATCGACGTCGCCACGCACCTCGGGTTGAAGCTCTGCGATCCGGATCGGGGCTACGCGCCGATCGGCGCCGACGAGCACCCGTCGCAGGGGAACGGCCTCATCGGACCGAGCTGCGCCGTCGACGAGCCGCGCGACGGTCAGGTGATCGTCGCGGCCAACGGCGGAACCGACCTGATCTATGTGCCCGACGGTGACGCCGCGCGGATCGCCGACGTGGCGACGTTCCTTCTGGGACAGGACTACGTCGACGGCGTCTTTGTCGACGGGGGACGAAACGCCCTGCCGGGAGCGCTGAGCCTGCGCGACATCAACCTCGCGGGGAGCGCGCTGCTCCCGGCGCCGTCGATCGTCGTGGCGCTGAAGAGATTCAGCCGCGATCCCCGCGATCCGATTCGCACCGAGGTCGACGTCTCCGACACGACGCTACAGCAAGGGCAGGGGGGGCACGGCAGCTTCGGCCCCGCCGACGTCACGAACACCATGATCGCCTTCGGTCCCGACTTCAAAACCGGCTTCGTCGATCGTTCGCCGGCCAGCAACGCCGATCTCCCCCTCACGCTCGCGCGCATCCTGGGGCTGACGCTGCCGAGCCGCGGAAAGCTGCGAGGCCGCGTCCTCGTCGAGGCCATCACCGGCGGGCCGCCTTCGGTGGGCGCGACCTGCGGCGAGGCGGTCTCGGCGGCAAGCAAGGACGGGCTCCGGACGGCTTTACATTTTCAGATGTCGGCAGGCGTCCGCTACCTCGACGCCGCCAAGAAGTTCAGCGGCCCGATCGATTGGGCCGGCTCTTTCGACGGTCTGCCGTGCAACCTGTCGAAGCACGATCCGAAGGCCACCACGAAGCGCTGACCAGGGCGCTCACGGCGTGTCCGCCTCCACGGCGGCGGTCGCGGCGTCCGCTCCCGCGTCCTCGGGAGGCGCCTTGAAGTCCGCGCCGAGGCTCGAGTCGAAGTTTTCATCGATGGGCGGCATCTGATCGCACGCCAAGAACTCCCCACCAGCGACGCAGATCACTGCCCCAAGCAAGATGATTTTCAACCAACGCATGACGACCTGCCTCGACTGCGAGGGACGTGCCAGCAGATGGACCGGCGTCCGCGCGCGACTCTTCTCGGATCTTGGCGCCGTCGCCAAGGCGTGGTCGTCGGGCGCCGCCGATCTGACAGCCGGCAGGCCCGTGGCCGAGACGATCTGGCAGCGCGATTGCCGGTAGAATGTGTTTTCCTGTTCTGGCGTGGAGCGGGGGCCATGAAAGGACGTCACCTCGCAATCCAGCTGGCAGCTCTACCGCTGGCGCTGGGCCTCGGGTGTGAGCGCCAGCCCGGTGTGCGAATCGCGACCGACGGTCCGGTCCGGGACACTGCTGACGGCCGGCCGGAGGGCCGACCGGACGGCGGCCCATCGCCCGTCGATGCGGCGGGTGACGATCGCGCGCGGTCGGACGCGGCCCGCCTCGACGCCTGTCGGCTCGACACGTCCATCGATGGGACGGCCGTCGACGCACCAGCCGGCGACGCGTCGGCTCGCGATGCAGGCGCCGGTGACGCGCGCGGGGACAGCGGCGGCGACGCCGGCTTCGAGTTGCTGGGCGCGCCGCTGGTGTTCGCGCCGACGCCGCGAGGGTTCGGGCTCAGCGTCGTCCTGCGCTCGGGCGATCCGACAGCGCTCGCGCTCCGGGTGCGCGACGAGGATGTTTCGGCCTGGTCGGCCCTGGGGCCTCCGCTGGCGCCGGCCGCCGACCTCGCCCAGTGGACGGTGGACGGCCTGGCGCCGGGCCGCCGCTACGTGTACGAGGTCTCCGCCCCGGGCGACGCCCGCGTCGATGGCGGCGAAGGTGGCGATGGCGGCGAAGGTGGCGTGCTGGGCCCGCTTCCTGTCGCTCTTTATTCCGGGAGCGCCGTCACGGCACCGGCACCGGGTACCCCATTCACGTTTGCCCTCATCGCCGACTCGCACATCGAGCCGCGCGATCCGGTTCCCCCCGCCGACAGCGTCATCGACGACGCCTACGGGACGATGGAGACCACGCTGCTCGCCGTCACCGCTGAGGTCGCCGCAGCCAAGCCCGACTTCGTGATCAACTTGGGCGACATGCTCGACTATCACCTGTTCGGGTTCAACGCGCCGCCGCCCGACGCGTCGTGGGCGCGCCTCGGCTATCTGAACTACCGGCGGTTGCTGGGCGACACGGTGGGCCACGCCGCGCACTTTCCGGTGATCGGCAACTGGGATGGGGAAAGTGGTTGCAACACGCCCGACGAGATCGCGCGTTCGATGAGTCAGCGCCTCCTCTATGCGCCTGGCCCGGGGCCCGATACCTACCCCGAAGGGGGGAGCGCCAACGGCGACTATTATGCGTTCACCTGGGGTGACGCGCTGTTCGTCGTCCTCAACGTGATGACGTACACGCCGACCTGCCACCTACTCGGGTACGATCCCGGGCTGCCCGACGACTGGACGCTGGGCGCCGCGCAGCTCGGGTGGCTCGACCAGACGCTGGCCCACGCGACCTCCAAATGGCGCTTTCTCTTCATCCATCACACGGTCGGCGGCGCCGCGGGCGATGCGGACGACGCGGCCTACGGGCGCGGCGGCGGGCAAGCGGCCTACGTCGGCGAGCAGGCCACGATTCACGCGATGATGTTGCAGTACGGGGTGCAGGTCTTCTTCTACGCTCACGACCACGTCTTCACGGATATGGTCGTCGACGGCATTCATTACCTCTTGCCGGGGAGCGCGGGCGCGCCCTGGAAGTTCGATTCGTCCGAGACCGGGTACGCGCACTACTGGCCGGACTCGGGGTACGCCCGGGTTCAGGTGGCGCCGGATCGGGCCGAGGTCGATCTGGTCTCCATCGACGGCGACGTCCTGGAAGGCTTGACCCTGCCATGAGCGACCGCCCGATGCGCCACCTCTCGGCAGTCCTCGTCTGCTGCGGAGCTCTGCTTTGGGGCCCGCTCGGCTGTAGCTCGGGCAGTGATTCGGTCGCCACCGGCGGCACGAGCGGCGCGGGCAGCACGGGCGGCACCGTCAGCGCGGGGAGCGTCGAGACCCCGTTCGGCTCGGGCATGGGTGGCTGCACCTTCAGCGGGACCTTTTCAGTGAGCCCGAAGATCTCCACGGTCGGCATCGTGACCTTCACGACCATGCTCGAGGACCCGACGGAGGCGCACATCGACTTCGGCCTCGACACCTCGTACGGCATGACGGCGCCGGTCGATCTCACCGCCGCCAGCTACCGGACGCTGTTGCTCGGCATGAAGCCGTCGAAGACCTATCACTTCCGGCTCTCGGCGACCGACGGCACGAACAGCTGCACCAGCGACGACTTCACGATCGTGACCGGCTCGGCGCCGAACGGGATGCAGAACCCGACGATCACGACGTACGACGCCAGCGCGCTCTACGGCGGATTTCTGGTCACCGGCCAGTACAGCCAGACCTTCGTCGACGGCACTTCGGCGGGCGCCCCGGCGTTCATCCTCGACAAGGACGGCACCTACGTCTGGTGGTACACGGTCATGGGCAGTGACGCGACGGGCGTCACCATGAGCTACGACGGCAACTACATGTGGATCAACAGCGTGAACACGCCGAGCCACGTCGCCCGGGTCCACCGCGTGTCGATGGACGGTTTGATCGACGAGGATCACTCGAGCGAGTTCGTGGGCCAGAGCCATCAGCTCACCGTGCTGCCGGACGAGACCGTCGCCTTCTACGCTTACGGCACGAACGGCTGTGACGACATCAAGCTGCGCGCGCCCGACGGAACGGTCACCACGCTGGTCAACGCCCAGGCCGCGCACGGCGGGAGCGACGCCTGCCACGTCAACGCGATCTTCTACTCCCGCCTGGACGACACGCTGATCTTCGGCGACCTCGACAACAACTGCCTCACCAAGATCACGCGGACCGGGGCGACCGTGTGGGTCCTGAACGGCGGCGTCAGCACCGGCCCCACCAGCTCGTTCACCGGTGACATCTGGAAGGGTGGCGAGCACGGATTCCACATCCTCGGCCTGGACGACTTCGTCATCTTCAACAACAACTCGAAGGTGCCGGCGGGGAGCGACGTCAGCTGGGGGGCGGTCGCCGGTGACGGGACCGGCTCATGGGCCCTCGAGATGAAGCTCGACCTCACGGCGATGACGGCGACCCAGATCTGGTCCTACCAGGCATCCGGGCTGGACAACACCGTGCTCGGCGACGCGCAGCGCCTCCCCAACGGCAACACCATGGTCGACCTCTCGACCAAGGGGACGATCGAGGAGGTCGACGCCAACGACAACCTCCTGCAAGAGATCCAGACGGCGACGAACTTCGGCTACATGCAAAAGCGCGCCACGCTGTATGGTCCACCGCCTCGCTGACGCACGAGCTCGGGGTGGATTTTCCGTCGCTGCGGCGCCTCGCTGCAGTTCTTTCTGGAACGGTAGAAAAAACGGGGCGCACCGCGGCGCTGTCGGCTCTTTAGCGCACAAATAGTTTCATTTTTCGAGCCGGTTTCGGCTCTTATTGTCACTGCTACCTACGACCAATGATGAATTGGAAAAGGGGTACGTCTATGCGCGTCTCGATACCAGTCCTGCTGTTCGGATGTTTTCTCGCGGCCGGCGTCGGCTGCGCCAAGAGTGATGGGACGGGAACGGGTGGTTCGGACGACACAGGCGGCTCCAGCGCGACCGGGGGCTCCTCGAGCAGCGGAACGGGCGGCAACAGCGCCACGGGTGGCAACAGCGCCACGGGCGGAAACGGCAGCGGGACTGGCGGCAACGTCGCAACTGGCGGCACGACGGGCACCGGGGGCAACAGGGCGACGGGGGGTAGCACCGGGACCGGCGGCAACAGGGCGACGGGCGGCAGCACCGGGACGGGCGGCAGCTCGTCGACGGGGGGCAGCACCGGGACCGGCGGCACCGGCACGACCAGCTGCACGATCACGCCGACGGCGTCGACGAGCACGAAGATCGGCACGGTCGGCATCGTCACCTTCACCACCACGCTCTCCAGCCCGACCGCCGCGCAGATCGACTTCGGTCTCGACACCACCTACGGGATGACCGCGCCGGTCACCCTGACGGCCTCGATGTACCGCACGCTCCTGCTCGGGATGAAGCCGGCGAAGACGTACCACTACCGGGTCTCCGTCACCAACGCGAGCGGCACCTGCATGGGTACCGACAACACGATCATGACGGGCCAGATGCCGAACGGCGTCGCTCCCGCTGGTTTGAGCACCGTGACGGCCAATGCGTCGGCGCTCTACAAGGGGTTCATCGTCACCGGCGAGTACGTTACATCGGGTGGCGCGCCTGCCTATATCCTCGACAGCGATGGGACGCTCGTCTGGTGGTACAACGACGGCAGCGACGCCTGTGGCGCGCGGATGAGCTACGACGGGCAGTACATGTGGATCGCCAGCGCCGACGTTAGCTCCCCGGACCATACGCACCGGGTGACGATGGACGGTCTGACCGACACCGATTTCACGACTCCGTTCATGGGCCACAGTCACCAGGTCACGCCGCTCCCCGACGGCAGCGTCGCTTTCTACGCCGCCGGCTCGAACGGTTGTGACGACATCAAGGTCTTCCCGGCCAATGGCACGCCGACCAGCACGGCGACGACAGTGGTCAACGCGCGGACGGCACACGGCGGGATGGGTCCTTGCCACGTCAACAACATCGAGTACTCGCCCACCGACGACGCGCTGATCTTCTCCGACCTGGACAACAGCTGCCTCACCAAGGTCGATCGGAAGACGGGCTCGACCATCTGGGTCCTGAATGGAGGCAGCCCCTCCGGTGTCACGAGCACTTTTACCGGAACGTCCTACACCGGAGGCGAGCACGGCTTCCAGGTCGTCAGCGTCAACGACATCCTCCTCTTCAACAACAACACCGGCGGCAGCGGCGGCTCCCAGGCGCTCGAGTTCACGCTCGACCCGGTTGCGAAGACGATAAAGAAGATCTTCTCCTACCAGCCGAGCCCGGCCATCAACGTGATGGTGCTCGGCGACGTGCAGCGTCTCCCCAACGGCAATACGATCGTCGACTTCGGGACGGGCGGTCAGATTCAAGAAGTGACCAGCAGTGGGACGGTCGTCCAAACGATCACCTCCCAGGTCGCATTTGGGTTTTTCGAGAAGCGTGCGAGTCTCTACGGGCCGTCGACGAAGTAGCTCTGTTCCATCACCCGTCACCTGACCCATTCGAGGTTTTCGATGAAACGCGTCCAGCATCTGCTTCTCGCCGCCGGGGCCCTGGTTCCCCTGTTGACGGTCTCCTGCGGCAGCAGCAGCAGCAGTCCCAGCGTGACCTGCACCAACGGAACGATGGTCGCCGACGAAACGAACGATTACAGCTTCTCCAGCCAGATCATGCTCCACCCGGTGACGGTCAAGTCGATGTCCGACCTGACCTTCAACTGGGGCGGCGTCACCCAGGACTTCCTCGGCCACCCGGTCAACGCCGTCACCGACCTCAACATCATCTTCGTCCTTTTGGTCAATCTGCCGGCTGCGACGCTGGAGACGCAGCTCGACAACGACACCTTCAGCCAGTCGTCTGTTCAGATCACCCCGCCCCCCCAGATTGCGCCCACGGGCCAGACGTCGGGCAGCCTTTACGAGGACTTCATGGCGGGTGGCGAGATGATCACTCCGGCGTTGGCGGCGCCCTATCTGAGCGCCGCCGCCTGGCCCCCCTCGACGTCAACCTTCGCCATCGTGGCCCAGACGGGGTCGAACCTGGGGAAAGACATCCAGATGCTGCAGTCGTTCGAGCTGGATGACTCCTCCACGAACACGACGGTGACGCTGACCAACACATCGACGACATTGACCTACGACGCGAATCTCCACAGCCTGCACCCGACGGGCGTTCCCGCGGGGACCGCCGCGCTGACCCTCGATTGGAGCCAGATTCAGACGAACGCGCTGGGAAACAACTTCGGGAACACCGCCACCTCCCCGACGACGAGCATCACGAGCGCCATCGTCGGTCACTACACCCAGTCGCTGTCGGAGCTCGAGAGTCAGTTCCTCGACCTGCAGACCATCGCCCAGGACCTCTACACGGCGGACACGCCCTACGGGACCACCCTCGACTTCACCACGCTGATGGATTCGGCCGGCAACCCGTTCACGGGCGTCACCTCCGACGGGACCTGGCTGGTCGGTCTGATCTGCGGCGCCTGCCAGAACCCCGCCCCCTGGTACATGACCGTCCTCAAGCCCGTCGCGCAGCCCTGCGCGAACTAGCCTACTGCGGCGGACGAAGGCCTGGTCCGCTGACGCTCGCCACCGAGAGTCCGAAAAGGCTCCCAGTGGAGGGGCCCGTCAGCGTCGCGGCCGGGGACGATGCCACGCCCGTCGAGGTTCCGAGATAAAGATGGGCCCAGCCCGGTCCGCCACCGGCGTCGGCATCTGCCCCGACGATGAGGTCGCCGTAGCCGTCGCCGTTGACGTCGCCCGCGCCCGTGACACAGCGCCCGAACCAGCTGCCAGCGCCGTCGGGACCGCTCAGCGTGACCGTGGGCGATGATGCGGGACCGGTCGGGCTTCCGAGGTACACGTGCACCCAGCCGGCCGGCGTGTTGAGACCGCCATCAGCACCGACAGATCTGTCCCCCTCTGCGTCGGCGCCCACCGCGACGTCGGCGTAACCGTCGCCATTCACGTCGCCGGCGGTCGCCACCCATCGACCGAAGGAGTCACCCACGTTGGTCTCAGGACCGACCAGGGTGACTGCGGGTGACGATGCCAGGCCGGCCGCGCTCCCGAGGTAAATATAGGCCTGCCCGACGGCGTCGTTGAGCACATCGACGCCGATGATCATGTCGGCGTAGCCGTCACCGTTGACGTCTCCCGCGGAGGCCATCCGGCAACCCCCCTCGTTTGCGCCCGGACAGTCGATGGTGAGCGCGGGGGCGGAGGACAACCCTGCGGCGCTACCAAGGTAGAGATAGACCTGACCGTTCTCGGCATTGAGGGTGGGGACACTGACGATGACGTCCCCATAACCGTCGCCGTTGACGTCGCCTGCGCCGTCGATCGAATGACCGAAGTCACTGCCTGCGGCGCCGCTCAGAACGACCGCCGGCGAGACCGAAAGGCCGGTCGAGCTCCCATAATAAAGGTAGACGTGGCCTGTCACGTTGTCGTCGATAATGACGTCCGCATAGCCATCGCCGTTGACGTCGCCGGCGCTCTCCACCCGGAGTCCGAAATCGCCGCCGCCGTTCGGGGAGGGGAGCGCAACGGCAGGCGAGGAGTCGAGACCGCCCGCGCCGCCGAGATAGAGATAGGCCGCGCTCCCTTCGGCCGACGCAATGACGTCGGCGTAGCCATCGCCGTTGACGTCCCCGGCGCTGGCGACGGAGGCACCAAAGTAAATATTGGTGCCGGAGCCTTTCGGGTCTCTCAATGTGATCTGCGGCGATGCGCTGAGGCCCGCTGCACCGCCCAGATAGACTGAGACGGTGTTTGCGTTAGGTGCCCCGACCAGGACGTCGGCGTATCCGTCGCCGTTCACGTCCGGCGTCGTCCCCCAGGAGGTGTCGACCGGCGCGCTGAGGGCCCCGGCGGTGAACTCCCAGGTGGGCGAGACGGCCTGGCCGATTGCGCCGTTGCTCCGTCCGAAGGCCCGCCAGAAGAAAACGCCTTTGGGCAGAACCGACGCAGGCGCACCAGAGTCCGTCGCGTCGAATGAGGTCACCTCTTTTGTACAGGCGCGATCGGCGCAGATTTGGACGTGGGCGCTGTCGATTCCGTCGGCCAGCATCCAGCGCAGCGTCGGCCTCCGGGAGGTGACGGTGGCCGTCGAGAGTGGTGCGATCAGACGAGGAGCCGCCAGGCCAGCGACCCGCGGGACGTCGGGTGAGCCCCCGTCAGATGGTCCCCCGTCGCGGGCGATCGCCATCGACACGGTGCTGGGCGGCGGCGAGCAGGCGAGCACGGCGACCGCCCCGAGCAGCGCGAGGCACCCTCGGGCTGTCGTGGTCGATGGTCCGATTCGTCGCACGCCAAGCGGAGCGAGCACTGCCTGCATAGTGCGGCTTCAGCGAGAAAACTGGTCGGCAATCGTCAGCGGGGCGCCGACGTCGAGAGATCAGGCGACGTTGCGTGTCACCGTCGTTGCAGCGACGGCGGGCGCCTTCTGCCGGCGCAGGAACTTGGGCGTCACCATCAAGATCACGGCCGGCAGGAAGGCCACGGTCGCCGCGCTGCTGGTCACCATGGTGAGGGCGACCAGCACGCCGAGGAGGACGTGCACCTTGAAGAAGGAGAGCGTCAGGCAGAGGTAGCCGCCGGCCACGGCGCTGGCCACGTAGGCGATCGCCTTGCCCGAGGTGGTCAGCGCGGTGGCGGTCGCTTCGCGCAGATCGCCGGTGCGCTGGAACTCCTCGCGGACGCGGAAGATGAAGTAGACGGCGTAGTCGGCGCCGATGCCGACCGCCATGGCCGAGATGGCGGCCGTCCCCATCGACAGCAGGATGCCGGTCCAGCCCATGAGGCCCAGGTTCACCAGCGCCGCAGTGGCCAGCGGCAGCAGCACCAGGAGGCCGCCCGCCAGCGAGCGGAGCAGGATGGAGGTGATGACCACGACCAGGATCGAGATCTGGATCAGGTTGATGGTCTTGCCGTGCACCATCGTCTCGTTGAGCGCGATGGCGTTGGTGACGCCGCCGCCGACGCGCGCGGTGACCGGCATCCCGGCGAACAGCCGGTCGGCTTCGGCCTGCGTGGCCACGGTCATCTTCTTCATGGCGCGGAAGTCGTCGGTCTTCAGGTAGGCGGTGATGACCGCGTGCTGGAAGGGCCGGTCGACGAAGTGGGAGAGGTCCTCCTCGTCGCCGCCCATCGTGTAGAGCAGCAGGTACTGCGCGACGCCCTGGGTGGTGTCGGGCAGCTTGCCGCCGCCGCTGGCGTCGACGGCCAGGCTGATCTGCTTGAGCAGATCGACGATCGACACCACCTTGCCGATGGGGAGCGGCTGGTGCGTGATGAAGTCCCCCAGCTGATCCATGCGCTTCAGGACCTCGGGGTTCTTGATGACGTCGGGCGTGTCGCCCGACACCAGCACCTGGATGACGCGCGTGCCGGCCAGGCGCTCGTCCGCCATGCGGAAGCCGTGGACCGGCGCGTTGCGCTCGAAGAACTGCGCCGCCAGGTTGTTACCCGCCTCGAGGCGGGTGACGCCGATGAGCGCCACGACGATCAAGCCCGAGAAGACCCAGACGATCGGCCGCTCTTTGCCGGTGCGCACCAGCGTGGCCAGCTTCTCCAGAATCGGGTCGAAGTATTCCTCCCGCTTCTCGCGCTCGGTCTGATGCGCCGACGGCGGCGACATCAGGACGCGGATGGCGGGGATGAAGGTCATCTCGACGGTCAACGCCGCGATGATCCCGAACGCCGTGCAGAGGCCGAAG
>Ga0210388_10002674_pt1 | contig 13833 bp, 8 predicted proteins | sample IncBWC19OmetaG_FD_155485 | JGI IMG/M metagenome (GOLD analysis project Ga0210388, IMG submission 155485) | Forest soil microbial communities from Barre Woods Harvard Forest LTER site, Petersham, Massachusetts, United States - Inc-BW-C-19-O ...
CCAGAATCACAGCCTGCCAGAGCGGGCGCCCCACTTCCGTTACATTTCCAAGAGATTCATAAAATCGTCGTAAACGTTGTTCGGTCGAGGCCTTGGTGGAAAGTTCAGCCTTGAGACTTGCCGCTTGGCGCGCAAAGGCGCGGCGTCCAACTTCGCGCAATACCGCCTCTTTGCTGGGAAAGTAACGGAAAAACGTGGGCTGGCTGATTTCCAGCGTCTGTACGATGTCGTCGATGCGGGTGTTTTCGTAACCGCGCTGCCGAAAAAGATGCAGAGCTGTCTCGACAATCTGCTGGCGAAGGCGCGCCTTTTTTCGCTCGCGAAGACCGGTGGGCTTCTTCTCGGAGGACGCGGAGCCGTGCCGTTCATTTTCCGCCTGAATATTGCCAAGGCTTGCGGGTGGAGATGATGAGGCCTGTGCGGCGCTCTTTACGCGGCCCATAATGCTGGTCCTCCTGTTGAAAAGCATAGAGTCGTGCCTGACTCACATTCGATAGTGACCCTGACATTATAGCGACTAATGCTAAGTTGCAAGCCCGCGGTTAAGATGATGGCCCGCCTTGTAGTGACGTCTTAGCCATGACCTCGCCGGTTTGCCTCTGCTCACGCGGGGAACCCTCCGAGGTTTGAAGAAATTCCATGGTCCCGTCGCTTATCGACCCAAACGTAAACGCCGCCAGATCCTTCACATAGTTCTGGTGCACTCTCCAGGGCGCTTTTTGCCCCTGCTTCGGCAGCACGCCATTGGCCCGGCGGACATAGCCGGAACTGAAATCGATCAAAGGCTCGGGAACAACGGAAGGACCCGGAGCGCTTGGCACGCATACGGACCAGCCCTTTCGATCCATATATTTGAGCAACCGGCAGACAAAGCGCGCCGTGAGATCGCAGCGCAGCGTCCATGAATTATTTGTGTACCCAAAAGCGAATGCAAGATTCGGGATACCGCCGAACATCGCGCCTTTGTAAACGACCCTGTCGTCAAATTTCGCCGACACACCATCAACAAGAATATCGGCTCCGCCCATCAGCTTCACTACGAGACCTGTGGCGGAAACAACGATATCCGCCGGCAGTGTCGTGCCTGAACTCAAACGAACGCCGGATTCGACAAATGTTTCGATCGTGTCGGTGACGATTTCGACTTTCCCGGAGCGAATCGCAGCAAACAGGTCGCCGTCAGGCACCAAGCATATACGCTGATCCCACGGGTTATAGCGCGGCGTAAAATGCCGCTTGACGTCGAAATCGGGATGAAGCTGTAGCTTGATCCCCTTGATGATCATGCCCTTCATTTTCTCTGGTTTGGTGCGAGCGAGATGGAACATGGTGATGCTGTACAACACGTTCTTCCATTTTGTAAGTTTCGCGGCAAGCTTCTTTGGCAAATGCCGAAACATCCATATGGCCTTGGCGTCCTTGCTCGGGCGCGTGACCACGTAGCTAGGAGACCGCTGCAACATCGTCACGTGGGCCGCATCTTTGGCTAGCGCCGGAACCAGCGTCACCGCCGTAGCGCCGCTGCCAATGACAACGATTCGCTTACCTGCATAATCGAGGGTCTCGGGCCACTCCTGTGGGTGCAGGAACTGGCCCTGAAACTGTTTCACACCCGGGAATTCCGGGCTGAATCCTTTTTCGTAACTGTAATAACCGCTGCACATATAAAGGAAGGTGCAGACGAAACGCACAACCCGTCCATCTCTCGTTTGTGCCTCGACGGTCCACCGTGCCTCGGTTGAAGACCAGGAAGCTCGAATCATCCGATGCCCCAGTCTGATGTGACGGTCGATGCCAAAATGTTCCGCGGTCTCGCGTATATAATTCCATATGGCGGATCCCTCCGCGATCGACTCGTCCGCATGCCAGGGCCGGAACGGAAACCCGAGGGTGTGCATATCAGAATCGGATCGCACGCCTGGATATCGGAAGAGGTCCCAGGTTCCGCCGATTGCGTCGCGCGCTTCGAGAATTGCGTAGGTCTTCTTGGGAAGGGTAGTCTGTATCCGGTAAGCAGCGTCGATGCCGGATATTCCGGCGCCAATGATCAGTATGTCGAGATGCTCTTGTGTTTCCATCAGTGTGTCTGTGAAATTGCCCTTTTCGGACGTGGTGTTGCAACATGCAGCAATGGCAGCGCCGAGTTATCTTCTTGCGCGTCCACCGCGACGAAACTAGTCGAGCAAGTCAGGCTCGTCTCGAACGATTCGCGCGAGTAGTGGCTGAAACTGAAACCATCCAGCGAGATGATTTCCCACTTGCTCCCGGGTTGTAACTGCGGTGGCATGATCGATCTTTACCGGCACACCCGCCGCCTCTGCGAGCAACTGCGCCTGGCAACTGCGGTCCATGGTGATAAACCACCACGCTGCCTCCTCCACGCAGTGGCCCACCGTGATCAATCCATGATTCCGCAGAATCGCGGCTTTATATTGCCCCAAAGCTTGTGCTATTCGCTCGCCCTCCGACGTTTCATACACCACGCCCGTGAACTCGGCGAATAGTCCGTGGTCCTCATAGAACGCGCAGGAATCCTGCGTGATGGGATCGAGCAGCCGGCCGAGCGAGGCCCAAGATTTTCCGTACATCGAGTGCGCATGCGCCGCCGCGATCACGTCGGGACGCGCCGCGTGTACCTGCGAATGGATGGCAAAGGCTGCTCCATTAACTGGATAATTTCCTTCCAAGACTTCGCCGCGGTGATTTACCAGAAGTAGGTCGGACGCGCGAATTTGGCTGAAGTGCATTCCGAAAGGGTTCACCCAGAAGTGGTCAAGTCGTTCCGGATCGCGCGCCGTGATGTGTCCCGCCACTCCCTCATCAAATCCGAAACGCGAGAAGAGCCGAAAGGCAGCAGCCAGCATCCGCTTGCGATGCACGCGGTCTTCTTCGGCAGTTGCGAAGACAGGGGGCCGTAGAATGTTCGACACATTTGCTGGTGCTCCGGCCATTTAGACCTCCTGTGTCCAGAAAACGTTCTGACTTGGCACGACGCTGGCGATTATATACAATGCCCGCCGCGTTAGTCACCGTCATCTGTAAGCGACTCTCAACAGTCGACTAGATTACGGCTCTGCCCCGATCGTTAAGCGCCGGAGGGATTCACCATGAGCAATTTGAATCACAAATTTGAACTTGCCGCGCGTCCCGTCGGTATGCCGAAGCGGACCGATTGGGTTTATAAGGAAGAGCCGGTTCGCGACCCTGGTGAAGGCGAGTTGCTCGTGAAGATTCTGTATATCTCGCTCGATCCGGCAATGCGCGGGTGGATGAACGAAGGAAAATCGTACATTGCTCCGGTGGGTATCGGAGAAGTGATGCGCGCCGGAGCGCTTGGTCGCGTCATCGCATCGAAGAACCCCAAATTTGCCGTCGGCGATAACGTTTATGGCGCGTTCGGCGTTCAGGAATTCGTTATTTCGAACGGCAACGGCATCACCAAAGTAAATGCCGGCGCGATTCCTCTGCCAGTCTTTCTCGGGACGCTCGGAATGCCGGGAATGACCGCATACTTTGGCTTGCTGGATATCGGCCGTCCAGAACCGGGCCAGACGGTAGTCGTATCAGGTGCGGCTGGAGCGGTTGGGTCGGTTGTAGGGCAGATCGCCAAAATAAAAGGCTGCACGGTGGTAGGTATTGCCGGCGGTGCCGAGAAATGCAACTACATCGTGAAAGAGCTCGGCTTTGACGCCGCCATTGATTACAAGTCGGAGGATGTCCGCAAATCCCTGCAGAAACATTGCCCGAAAGGCATTGACATTTATTTCGACAATGTGGGCGGCGACATCCTCGACGCTGCGCTCACGCAGCTCGCACGCGGAGCACGCGTGGTCATCTGCGGCGCAATCTCGCAATACTGCAACACCACGCCGATCAAGGGACCCTCGAACTATCTCTCGCTTCTCGTTAATCGCGCGAGCATGAAAGGTATGGTCGTCTTTGACTACGCGGATCGTTATCCCGAAGCCGCGCGCGAGATGGCCGGTTGGATGGCGGCCGGCAAACTCAAATCGCGCGAACACATCGTAGAGGGTCTCGAAACATTTCCCGACACGTTGCTGAAACTGTTCAAGGGCGAGAACACCGGAAAGCTCATTCTCAAAGTGGCCGACGCCTAAATATAGCGTTAGAGCACCAGACTGGATTGCACTCCTGCCTACGCATGTTTTTGCAAACTCAGCGTGCAGCGAAGGCGCGGAAATTTAAATGACTTGCGCATCCAGACCTCCTGCCCGAAGTGTTGCGACGAGGTGGCGAAGCATCAGATTATCTGGGTGAAGAACAAGCCCACGCTACCTTCTCCCGGCAATGGCATCGAGAAAAGAAACCAGCTATTGCTGTGCTGGGGTCCAACTCGGATCGGGATCGAACTCGGTCATTGCGGCTGCTGTCTGTGTTGTAGCAGTCCCCAAATCCTTCTGAAGTAGGACGCCATCCTGGTTGATCATGAACGTCATCACGCCGGAGTTGCGGTACTCCGCGGGATAGGCCACGAAGGCGAAGCCGCCGGTCATCTTTCCATTGACGACGTAGTCCTTCGCTCCGCCGAGCGCGTGACTGCCTTGCCGAGTGAGCATGTGAAAGTAGTAGCCGTGGAATGGCACGTGCGAATCCGGCTTCAGGCTATATCCCTCGTTGGTGGCGAATGCCGCCAGCGGACCGAGCGGGCTTTTGGGCTGACCTTCCGGCGACTCCCAGTACAAACCGTTCTGCTTGCCGGTGTCACTGATGAACTTCACAGCGTATTGTTGCGTGCTTCCGTCGCCGAGACGCTGTGAGTAGTATTCAGACTGGGCGTCAGCCAGCGCCATACAAACTTCCATGACAGACAGTTCATTGCGGCCGATACGGCGGGCCAGAATCTCTTCTCTTCCCGCAGCCACGTCGAAGTACCACTGTCCCGCGGCATTCTTCTTCAGCGGTATCGGGAAGGGAAAATTGTCCGCTCCGATCAGCAGGGTTTGGGACCCGTCGGGCATCTTGCGCCAACGATGCATCGCGCTATACGCCGAGATGAATAGGTCGGCGGTATTTTTATCCTGCACGGGATCGCCGGTGACAACGATGTCTTTCGAGTCCGGACCAAACACGGCGATCACCGCATTTGGATCGCCTGATTTGGCCGCGGTCAACAGCCCGTTGCTGGCGTCGTCGGGTGAAGCAAACGTCTGGTAAGCAGGCTTGGCGGACTTGCCGCATCCGGCGAAGAGAATGACTATCGCCAGAGGAGCGAGGCGACTCAGAATAGTGGTCCTGCGGGTTGCTCGCGACACAGAGATCCTCCAAACTTGCATTATCAAAGACTCCATCAGCACACAAAAATTACCGTCGGCTCCGTTTCCTCGATGGCGCTAGATCTACCTGCGGCCACCCCGGCCCATGCTCGACGAACCGCGCGCACTGGAAGTCCGCGAATTCCATCCGCCGCCTCCACTGTTCATGGCCGATGATCCACCACTCTTTTCCTGCCCGCCCCAGCCGCTGGAACTGGATTTGTTATAACTTGACGGACTTCCGCTCTTCTGATTCCAACCACTGCCGGTGTTGCTGTAGGTTTTGCCGTTTGCCGCGGCATACTTGTCGCCATTTGCAGTTTGGCCAACGGCCGCGCTGTTGCCGTTCTTGCCTGTCGCGCCATAAGCCGAGCCGCCGTTCGAGCTATGTATCTGCCCGGTGGTTCCGTTTGCGTTGGTTTGGTGCTGGCTGTTAACGGTCGTGCCGTTTTTCGAAGCCGTGGAAGCCCCAGCGCTCCCATACGCATTGGACCCTTGCACAGTCGAGGCAGAGGCCCCGGTCTTTGTGTTGTACGCTTGACCGGCACTTACGCTGCCGTAGCCGTTTGAGACCGTGCCGCCACGTGCGGCAGTCCCGGTGGACGGGTTGTAGCCGTTGCTATAGTGTGCGGATCCGTTGGGGCCGTACGCGGATCCGCTGGAGCCGTAGTATCCACCGTGCCAAGCGCTGTTACCGTAATATGCGCCGCCGTGATAGACCACTGTCGTGGTGCCGTGCCATCCACAGTTCCAACTGCTGTATCCCCACGCGTAAGTGCCGCCGGCCATCATGGCCCCGACCGCTACGCCGACCCCAAACGCCACGACAGCGGCACCGGGAGGAGGCGGGACGTAAACGTACGCTGGAACCACGTAGGGATAGCCATAGACCACTGCGGGGTTGTACATGGGAACGTAAACTACCTGGGGGTTTACCGGCTGAATCACGATCACTTGCGGCGACTGTTGCACAACGGAGAGTTGCGTCGAAGATTTCAAGCTGCCTGCAGCGTATGCTTTCGCGCGCAACACCTGGATGGCTGCCATCACGTCCGCCGACTGCGTGTGATATGCCTCTCCTAGCGATGAAGTCCAAGTGAGGTTGGACGCCAAGTTACCGAGCACAGAGGGAAACTGTGTAAGCGCCTTCACCGCCGGATCCCACGGTTGCCCGTCTACGGCCGCCATAAAGGATGAGCCGGTCAGATTGCTGTGGTACTGATACCAGCTTTCGGCTGCGGCAATTTGATCCGGAAAGGTCGCAGCAGCTAGCACCTGCGCTACCAAAGAGTCCGGGTAGAGGGCGATGGGCGCCGCCAGTTGCTGCAACTCGTCCGCAGTTAGCGGCACGCCTTGTCCCGCATACCCCGATTGACCCGACTGAGCTCCCGCTCCGAATGGCGCAGTGCCAATCAGCAGCAGAATGGATAGCGCCGAAGACAAAAACTGTTTCATGGAGATGTTGATCATTTTCTTCTCTCCGTTCACGCCGCGTTGCCGGACAGGTGGTTGTGACTCTGTTCCCGGGGGAATGGCAGCTTGCGAAAAAAATAAGGATCGTGTTTCTGTGCGTCCTCTCGAATCGCCGGGCTCATTCTCAAGCCGACCTCGTACCCGGGCAAAATACCATGCAGCAGTTGGTACGCCGCAAATAACCTTCACCTACCCTATGTTCCCACCCGCGATCACCTGCCGCCATTGTCAGAATTGACAGGATATGGAAGGCTCAAGAGAATGTCGGATATTCCGCTCTGAAGCGCAAACCTCCCCAAGCAGTTCGCGTTAAGTCAGCTCTTTTGCTAATTCGGTTCAATGCCTGATTAACGCGACTAATCAGGACTTAGCTTCTATCGAAACCCTGCCGTCTCGGTGAAACTTGCTCGAAGTGTGTCGTTTATGCCGAATTCTGGTTTCCCAAACGGATTGACAGATGGTACCGTAAAGCAAAGGCGCTATGGCAAAGTTCTTGGACAACTTCGCTGGCAAGTTCAGTCTTCGTCCGCCTCTGAGGGGAGTTCTCTCAAGCAGATGCTCACTTTTTTTTCGCCCCCTATGTTTGTTGTTCCTATTGGCTATCTTCGTTGGGTCCGCCGTAGCGGGAGTAAATGATCAGAATCCACCCGCCAATCGCCTTGCGCCGGATTTGCCATTTGCGATCGCCGATTTTGACGGAGACCTTCGTCCCGATTTAGCCAGTATTCAAGCTGAACAAAACTTCTCAGGCACCACTGATTATTGGATCCAACTCCAGCTTTCGACGTCCGGACGCCAATCTTTTAGACTTGCCGCCCCTCCAGGCGGCCTCCTCATCGAAGCTCGCGATGTGAATGGAGATCGCGCGGTTGACCTCGTTCTCGTCACGGCTTGGTTCAAAACGCCTGTGGCGATATTTCTGAACGATGGCCACGGCAGGTTTTCACGGGCTCAACCGGCCGACTTTCCTGCGGCGTTCCTTGCGCTCGCCTCAGAATGGAGTTCAACTTCTGACCGGTTACTGGATTCCGTTGACTTTCCACCGCAGTCCCGAGCCGGGCTCAGTTTGCAAGCCGATGCTTTGCGGCATTTCCGGCAGCGCGGAATTGCTATTACGCTTCCGAATGCTGGATTTCCTGTTAGTTCTTTCGTAATCTCCCACGCCGGACGAGCGCCTCCTTCCGAAATTCACCACTTCTAATCACTCGGCTTATCGATTCGTAGACCTGCGGTCACACTTTTTAGCGCACGTCTGCGCGACGGAGCCGCGCCGTGCAATTCCACTTATCGCGGAAGGGCCCCGGCTCTTTCTCGAGAATTACTTCCACAAATCGGCTCATTGAGCAGGTCAGGCATGAGGTCATCCATGAATTGCATAAAGTGGCGTGTCTACTTACTGGCATTTGTTGCCACATTTCTTCTATTCGGCTGTGGCAATAGTAAAGGCGATCCTGCCTCGGAAGCTCCGCCCGCGGCAGCGATCGAGCCCGAAGCGGACGGAAGCATCGTCCAGATAGATCGTCCCGGACAGTTTCCACTCGTTACAGCGACTGCGCACAGCTCCAAATCAGAACTGGCCGTGACCGGAGTGGTCGTTCCCGATATTTCTCGCAGCGTGCCGGTGATAACGCTGGCTTCCGGACGAGTTGTGGACATTGACGCGCGCCTCGGAGATACGGTGCGGAAAGGCCAGTTGTTGTTGCGTGTTCGAAGCGCGGATGTCTCTGGGGGATATTCCGATTACCGCAAAGCTGTCGCCGACGAGATGCTGGCTCGCACCCAACTTAATCGCGCAAAAGACCTCTATAGTCACGGCGCCATCTCAACGAACGACCTTCAAATCGCCCAGGACACCGAGGACAAGGCTCAAGTCGATGTCGAGACTTCAGCAGAACATCTTCGTCTCCTCGGCAATGACCCCGACAAGCCAAACACTATAATGGACATCTACGCGCCTGTTTCAGGAGTGATCACCGATCAGCAAGTCACCAACGCAGCGGGTGTACAGGCGTTAGGCTCCAATCCTTTTACTATTTCGGACCTATCGCAGGTCTGGGTTTTGTGCGATGTGTACGAGAACGACCTGCCTAATGTGAGCTTAGGAGACACCGCAGAAATCCGCCTGAACGCTTATCCCGACCGGACCCTCAAGGGCAGGATCAGCAATATCGGCGCGATTCTCGACCCGAATATTCGCACTGCCAAAGTGCGTATCGAAGTACGCAATCCAGGCCTGATGCGGTTGGGCATGTTTGTGAACGCAACGTTTCACGGTCAGAAGCAGGAAGTTCACACCGCAATTCCCGCAACCTCGATTCTGCACTTGCACGACCGCGACTGGGTATTTGTCTCCGATGGCGACAACAAATTTCGGCGCGTCGAAATCACGCTCGGAAATACGCTCCCCGGAAACGTACAAGAAGTTATCTCCGGCATCAAGCCGGGCGAACGGGTTATTCAGAACGCGCTCGTCATACAGAACACGGTGGCACAGTAATGATTCGAAAACTCGTCGATTTTGCATTGGAGAATCGCTTTCTCGTGCTCGCAGCGGCGCTTGTGCTGTTTGGCTGGGGTGCGATTTCGTTCCATCAGCTTCCCGTTGAAGCCTATCCCGACGTAGCGGACAATTACGTGGAAATCATCACGCAGTGGCCGGGAATTTCCGCGGAACAAATCGAGCAGCAAGTCACCATTCCGCTTGAAATCGTAATGAACGGCATTCCTCACGTCACCCACTTGCGCTCGTTCTCGCTGTTTGGGCTCTCCGACCTGAAGCTGATTTTCGACGATAAGGAGGCTAATGCTTGGGACCGGGAAAGAGTTCTCGAGCGGCTCTCGCAGGTTACATTACCCCCCGGCGTGTCGCCCCAGATGGGGACTGACTGGAGCCCCGTCGGCCAAATCTATTTCTTCACTCTGCACAGCACCAACCCCCAATACGACGCAATGGAGTTGAAGTCGATCGAAGACTGGGTAATCGAGAAAAACTTCAAAGCTGTCCCGGACGTCGTCGATGTTGCCAGCTTCGGCGGCCCCACGCGCGAATATCAAGTTCGCGTGGATCCCGACAAACTGATCTCGTACGGACTCAGCCTTGCCCAAGTGGAGCAGCAGCTCACCAGCAACAATGCGAATGCGGGCGGTAGCTTCATTGAAGCCGGACTCCAGCAAGTGAATATTCGCGAAGTCGGCCTGATCAAGAGCGTGCAAGACATCGAAAACACGGTCATTACAACCAAGGGCGGTACCCCGCTGCGTGTGAAGGATATTGCTGTTGTCTCACAGGGCCCAAAGATCCGGCTGGGACAAACTGCACGCGCCCTTCATCGCGAAGACGGCAAGATCATCGATAACGACGATGTGGTTTCCGGCATCGTGCTGTTGCGCAAAGGCGCCAATGCGGACGAAGCCCTCGCGGGAATCCACGCAAAGGTTGAGGAATTGAACAACCGCATCCTTCCACCCGGCGTAAAGGTCGTTCCCTTTATCGACCGCAGTGACTTGGTGCACTACACCACTCATACGGTGCTGCATAACTTGACGGAAGGAATCGTTCTGGTCGCGATCATCCTTTTTCTATTTCTAGGAAATATTCGCGGAGCGCTTATCGTCGCCCTCACGATTCCCTTTGCCCTGTTGTTCGCGGCGACCTGCCTCAACTTAAGCGGCATTCCCGCGAACCTGCTGTCTCTTGGCGCGTTGGATTTCGGAATGGTAGTGGATGGGGCGGTCGTGATGGTTGAAAACATCATCCGCCACATGACCCAGCGTCAAAAAGGAAATAGTTCGAAGCCGGTGCTCCAAGTGATTGCTGAGGCCGCACACGAAGTCCAGCGCCCGGTATTTTATGCGATCGCCATCATCATCACTGCATACCTGCCCATTTTCACTCTACAGCGCGTCGAGGGGCGTCTGTTCAAGCCCATGGCCTGGACTGTGGCATTTGCGTTGCTTGGCGCGCTTGTGTTTTCCATGCTCATGGCGCCGGTTCTCTCCAGTTTCTTTTTCAGCCGGGGCGTGAGTGAGTGGCACAACCCGGTAATGGGATCTTTGAAAACGGGGTACCGCAAATCGGTCAAATGGGCCATCGAGCATCGCGTTGTAACGGTCAGCGTAGCGGCCGCCGGTTTAGCTCTCGCTGTTTTTCTAACTGTGAGCGGAGTGATCGGCTCCGAATTCCTTCCCCACCTCGATGAAGGCGCTCTCTGGGTGCGCGGCACTCTGGCTCCCAGTACGGGACCAACGGAAGGCATCCGCCTGATGAACCAGGCCCGCGTCCTGCTATGTTCTTTTCCAGAAGTACCTCAATGCACCAGCCAGGTAGGGCGTCCAGACGACGGAACCGATACCGCGGGCTTTTTCAATACCGAATACTTCGTTGATCTCAAACCGAGAGAACAGTGGCGGCCTGTGTTCCACGAAGACAAGGACAGGCTGATCGCCGCCATGGACCGCGAGCTGGAAAAACTTCCTGGTGTTACTTGGGGTTTTTCTCAGCCCATCGAAGACAATATGGAAGAGGCGGTCAGCGGAGTGAAAGGCGAGCTCGCCACGAAAGTGTATGGCGATGACTTGAAACTTCTTGAGGAAAAAGCTGATCAGATCGTCGCCACCCTGCGCCAAGTCAAGGGAATCGAGGATCTCGGCGTCTTTCGCGCTCTCGGTCAGCCAAACATCGACTTTGCCGTGGACCGCGAGCGAGCAGCGCGATATCAAATCAACGTTGCGGACATTCAAGACGCCATCCAAACCGCCGCCGGAGGCACCTCGCTCACCCAAGTATTGCAAGGCGAAGCGCGATACGACCTCGTCCTGCGCTACCTTCCGCAATACCGCGCAACAAAGGACACCATCGAAAATATTCGTTTGCTCTCTCCTTCCGGCGCAAGAGTCTCCTTGGCACAGCTTTGCAAAATACAAGAACAGGACGGCGGCTCGGAAATCTACCGTGAGGCAAACCAGCGTTACGTCGCGATCAAGTACAGCGTGCGCGGCCGCGACCTTGGTAGCGCCGTTAAGGAAGCCATCGATAAGGTAAGCGCACAGGTCCAGCTGCCGCGCGGGTATCACATCGAGTGGGAAGGTGAATACGAAAGCGAGAAGCGCGCCGAATCTCGGCTGCTCGTCATTGTCCCGTTAACGATTCTGGTGATCTTCCTGATTCTCTACACTATGTTTCGCTCGCCCAAATGGGCTGCTCTGATTCTCGTCACCGTTGCGATGGGTAGTGTGGGCGGCCTTTTAGCCCTTCTGTTCACTGGAACTCACTTCAGCGTTTCTTCGGGTGTCGGCTTCTTGGCGCTGTTCGGCGTCTCAGTCCAAACAGGAGTCATTATGCTGGAATACATCAATCAGCTGCGCGCCCGCGGTCACTCGATCGAAGACTCCGCCATCGAAGGAGCCGTTCTCAGGCTGCGCCCGATTATGATGACGATGCTGGTCGCGACCCTCGGTTTACTTCCCGCCGCGCTATCCCATGCCATCGGCTCCGATTCACAAAGACCATTCGCCATCGTCATTGTGGGAGGGCTAATGGTGAATCTGGCCATGAGCATTTTTATCCTACCCACCTTTTATGTTTGGTTCGCCCGCGAAGGAGACAAGCTTCCCGAGCCGGAGGAAGACTTTGAGACCTAAGTCTGTGCGACGACGCTTGTGGAGTTCTCGCGGAACGTCCACTGCGTCCTTAGTTCAGGTTTTTGTTCTGACGCAGACTACCGCGTTCGGCTGGAAGCGATCGAGCGCAACGCTCGAAAAGGCTACTCAATGATCGCAACGGGATTCCCCGTTCCCTGGGCTCGGCTAACGGATGCCGGCGATTGGGTTGTAGTCCTGTTTGGGTTATTGCTTTGGGTGTCCTGCTTATTAAGCCTGTTTGGGCTGGGAGTGCGCGCATTGTCCACCGGCAGATACAGATCGAGAAAGCGCAGAAGCGGGAAGTGGGCGAGGCATCGTTTGTAGCGGCGTTATAGCACGGGGTCCACGGTCGAGACTATTCGATTTGACCAGCGGCTTAGGGGCTGTATCCTCCAAAGTTTGCCGACGCTTGCAGCTTTGCTCGGGCACACGAGCATCCAGATGACGATGCGCTATGTTCATCCAGCCGAAGAGCACGAACGCGCTGCAGGAAAGATTGAGAATTCCAAAGCGGTCAGTGCCATGAAATTAGCGGGAAGAAGTTACGGAGTACCTACAGTTTCCACTGCAATGAAAACGATGAGAGTCGAAGATTGTAACTCGTTGAGAAGATTGGTCGGGGCGTGGAGATTCGAACTCCAGGCCTCCTGCGCCCAAGGCAGGCTCCTTACTTCCTGTAAGCAATTTATTTTCAATCACCCGATAGAAAAACTACGACTTAGCTCCGTCGGGAGAATGTGCGCGGGTGTATGGAAATGTGGGTGTCTGCACGTAGGGTCACTACAAAAGTCACTACAGTCCGCTGGAGCGCAGCGTGAAACCTAAAGTGCGCGTCGTTCCGATCACCCAACTGGTCCTCGATGAGAAAAACGCGAACAAAGGCACAAAACTCGGGCGCGAGCTTCTTGGAGAATCCCTCGAGAAATATGGTGCTGGTCGCTCAGTAGTGGTGGATTGTCACAATCGAGTAATTGCAGGCAACAAGACGATCGAGGCGGCTCGCGCTGCTGGCATGAAATCCATTGCGGTCATCGAAACGGACGGTTCGTCGCTTGTGGCTGTTCAACGCGGGGACTTGGACCTTAAGAAGGACAAAAAGGCCAGAGAACTCGCAATCGCCGATAACCGCGTCAGTGAAATCGACCTTGAGTGGAACCCGGAAGTGCTTGCGTCGCTTGACGTAGATCTCAAGCAATTCTGGAATGAAAACGAACTCAATGCGCTGCTTAAGGACTTCCGCAGTAACGAACTTTCTGCGCCCGAACCTAAGATCGACCAAGCCGCCGAACTGCAAAAGAAGTGGAAAACCAACCTGGGGCAAATCTGGGAGATCGGCGAGCACCGTTTAATGTGTGGCGACAGCGCAAGCAGTTCAGATGTCGCAACGCTCATGGATGGAAAGACTGCAAAGCTATGCGCGACTGACCCTCCATACCTAGTCTCTTAC
>Ga0210388_10002677_pt1 | contig 13832 bp, 25 predicted proteins | sample IncBWC19OmetaG_FD_155485 | JGI IMG/M metagenome (GOLD analysis project Ga0210388, IMG submission 155485) | Forest soil microbial communities from Barre Woods Harvard Forest LTER site, Petersham, Massachusetts, United States - Inc-BW-C-19-O ...
AAGGTCTAAGTCTAAATGGGTCAGAAAACACATCCAGTAGGTTTCCGCCTCGGCGTCATCCGCGGCTGGAGCTCGAAGTGGTATTCGGAGAAGGACTTCTCCAAGTGGCTGCATGAGGACCTGCGGCTCAAGAAGTTCGTCAAGTCGAAGCTGAGCCACGCAGGCGTTTCGGCCGTCGAGGTCGAGCGCGCGGCCAACAAGGTCAAGATCAACATCTTCACGGCGCGGCCGGGGATCGTGATCGGCAAGCGCGGCGCCGGCGTCGAGACGCTGAAGAAAGAGGTCCAGGCCCTCACCTCCAACGAGGTGTTCCTGAACATTCAAGAGGTCCGCAAGGCCGAGACCAACGCGCAGCTGGTGGCGGAGAACGTCGCCACGCAGCTCGAGCGCCGGGTCGCCTTCCGCCGCGCCATGAAGAAGTCGGTCCAGACGGCGATGAAGTTCGGCGCCAAGGGGATTCGTCTCGCCTGCGCCGGTCGCCTGGGCGGCGCCGAGATGGCCCGTTACGAGTGGTACCACGAGGGTCGGGTGCCGCTGCACACGCTGCGCGCCGACATCGAGTACGGCACCACCGAGGCTCACACCACGTACGGCGCCATCGGCGTCAAATGCTGGATCTTCAAAGGCGAAGTTCTCCCCCAGCGGAACTCCCGGCTCGCGTAGTAGGAGACCAAGACGATGCTCGCTCCAAAGAAAGTCAAATGGCGCAAACAGCAGAAGGGCCGCATGACCGGCCTTTCGAAGGGCGCGACCGACGTCGCCTTCGGCGAGTACGCCTTGCAGGCGCTGTCGTGCGGGTTCGTCACCTCACGCCAGATCGAGGCGGCGCGTATCGCCATCTCCCGCCACGTCAAGCGCGGCGGCAAGCTCTACATCCGGATCTTTCCGGACAAGCCGATCTCCAAGAAGCCGGCCGAGACCCGCATGGGGCACGGCAAGGGGAACCCCGAGGAGTGGGTCGCCGTGGTGCGCCCCGGGCGCGTGATGTACGAGCTCGAAGGGGTCGACGAGAAGCTGGCGCGCGAGGCCTTCCACCTGGCCGAGCACAAGCTCTCGGTCCAGACGCGGTTCTTGTCGCGGGAGGACCGGCTGTGAGCGTCGAGGCGAAAGACCTGCGCGGGAACGATCCGGACGAGCTGCGCCGCACGGTGCGCAAGCTGGAAGAGGATCTGTTCAAGCACAAGCTGAAGAAGACGACCAATCAGCTCGAGAATACGATGCTGATCCGCAGCACGCGGCGAGACATTGCACGCGTGAACACGGTCCTCGCCGAGCGTCTGCGTGGCGAGGTGGTTGCCCCGGCGGCGCGGGCGGCGGTCGTTTTTGAGGAGGCCGAGGCGTCGGCGGAGAAGCCGGCCAAGGCGGCGGCCGCCAAGCCGGCGAAGGAATCGGCCAAGGCGGCGAAGCCCAAGGCGACGGCCAAGGCAACGGCGAAGAAGACAGTGAAGGAGACCTAGACGTGGCCGAACACAAAATTCACAAGCGCCGCATGATCGGCGTCGTCACCAGCGACAAGATGAACAAGACGCGGGTGGTGCTGGTCGAGCGCCGCGTGGCCGACCGCAAGTACGGCAAGTATCTGACCAGCCGCACGAAGTACAAGGCCCACGACGAGAAGAACGAGTTCAAGTCGGGGGATCGCGTGCAGATCGTCGAGAGCCGGCCGCTGTCGCGAGATAAGCGCTGGCGGGTCGAGAAGCTCATCGAGCGCGCGCCAGAGGCTTAAAGAACCATGGTCCAGACAACATCCACTCTCGATGTCGCCGACAACTCGGGCGCCAAGAAGGTCATGTGCATCCGGGTCCTCGGCGGCACCAGGCGCAAGTACGCGTCACTCGGAGACGTCATCGTCGTCTCGATCAAAGAGGCGATCCCCAACGCCAAGGTGAAGAAGGGCGAGGTCGCCAAGGCGGTCATCGTGCGCACCAAGAAAGAGGTGTCGCGCCAGGACGGATCCTACATCCGCTTCGACACCAACTCGGCGGTGCTCGTCGACAAGGACAACGAGCCGGTCGGCACGCGCATCTTCGGCCCGGTCGCTCGCGAGCTGCGCGCCAAGCGGTTCATGAAGATCATCTCGCTCGCGCCGGAGGTTCTGTAGTCATGCACGTCCGCAAAGGAGATCAGGTCGTCGTCATCGCCGGCAAGGAGAAGGGGAAGCGCGGCCGCGTGCTCCGCCTGCTGACGGCGAAGGAGCGCGTCGTCATCGAGCGCATCAACATGGTCAAGCGCCACACCAAGCCGACGCAGCGCAACCCGCGCGGCGGCATTCTGGAAAAAGAGGGCTCGATCAACGCCTCGAACATCGCCCTCTGGTGCGCCAAGTGCGTGGCGCCGCGCCGCGGGAAGCACGAGCACAACGAGGGTCAGCCGAAGCGCCGCGTGTGCATCAAGTGCAACACGCCGTTCGAGACGGCCTAGAGATTAGAAGGCAGAGGACTTAGACGATGGCTCAAGACGAAAAAGAAGACAAAGGCGGCAAGGGCGCGAAGCCCGCGCTGACGCCCGAGCAAGAGGCCGAGATGGCCGCCAAGAAGGCGGCCCGCGCCGAGGCCAAGGCCAAGGGCGGCGGCGCCAAGGCCGGCGGCAAAGGGAAGGGCAAGGCCGGGGCTGCCTCATCGCTGGAGGTCGCCACCGAGCGGGTCAAGCGGACCACGCCGGCGCGCCTCCGCAAGCTCTACGACGCCGAGATCCGACAGAAGCTGATCTCGGAGTTCAAGCTGGCGAACCCGATGGAGGCCCCGCGGCTCACCAGGATCACCATCAACATGGGTCTCGGCGAGGCGGTCACCAACCCCAAGATCCTCGACACCGCCGTCGACGAGCTGGGGGCCATCACCGGGCAGCGCCCGGTCGTGACCAAGGCCAAGAAGTCGATCGCCGTGTTCAAGCTTCGCGCCGGCCAGAAGATCGGCGCCATGGTGACCCTGCGGCGCGACCAGATGTACGAGTTCCTCGACCGCCTGGTGAACTTCGCGCTCCCCCGCGTGCGTGACTTCAAGGGGGTCTCCCCCAAGTCGTTCGACGGGCGCGGCAACTACACGCTCGGCATCCGGGAGGAGATCATCTTCCCGGAGATCAACTACGAACGCATCGACAAGCCGAAGGGGATGAACATCACCTTCAACACCACCGCCGCCGACGACGATCAGGGGCGTGCGCTCCTCCGTCACTTCGGCATGCCCTTCAGGAACTGACCATGGCAAAGACCGTCGATCTCCCCGCCAACAAGAAGACGCCGAAGTGGCGTGTTCGTCATCGCAACCGGTGCCACAACTGTGGGCGTTCGCGCGCGTTTCTGCGCAAGTTCAAGATGTGCCGGATCTGCTTCCGGAACCTCGCGCTGCGCGGCGACATCCCTGGCGTCATCAAATCGAGCTGGTAGGTGATTGAATGTCTATGACCGATCCAATTTCTGACTTCTTGGCCCGGATTCGAAACGGAATCCTGGCGCGCCACGCCGACGTGCTCGCTCCGTCGTCCAAGCTCAAGCAGCGTATGTGCGAGCTCTTGAAGGACGAGGGGTACATCGCGGGTTACGACGTGCGCGACTCCGAGACCATCGCCGGCACCGAGGAGATCGTCGTTCGCCTCCGCTGGGCCGATCCGCGCACCAACGCGATCACCGGCCTGCGCCGGCGCTCGCGCCCCGGGCAGCGGATGTACGTCCGGCACGGGACGATCCCCAAGGTTCGTTCTGGCCTCGGCATCGCGATCTTGTCGACGTCGAAGGGGCTCATGACCGACCGCGCGGCCCGCAAAGAGGGGCTCGGCGGCGAGCTCCTCTGCGAGGTCTGGTAACATGTCGCGCATCGGACGCAAGGTGCTCCCGCTCCCCAAGGGGGTGACGCTCTCGCAGAAGCCGGGCTCGGTCAGCGTCAAGGGGCCGAAGGGGGAGCTGTCGAAGCCGCTCCCCGCCGGCATCTCGATCAAGACCGAGGCGGACAAGCTCCAGGTCGTGCGCGCCGACGACTCGCGTGAGAACCGCGCCAAGCACGGGCTCATGCGCGCGCACCTGGCCAACATGGTCAAGGGCGTGACCGAGGGCTGGAACCGGGAGCTGGAGATCAACGGCGTCGGCTACCGCGCCGAGGTGGCCGGCGACACCATCAACATGGCGCTCGGCTACTCCCACCCGATCGCGTTCAAGCTGCCGAAGGGCGTCACCGCCAAGGTGGACAAGAACCGCGTCACGCTCTCCAGCGCCGATCGCGATCTGGTCGGCCAGACGGCCGCCAAGGTGCGCGAGCTGCGCCCTCCCGAGCCGTACAAGGGCAAGGGCGTCAAGTACGTGGAAGAAGTGATCAAGCGGAAGGTCGGCAAGGCCGGCGCCACCAGCGGCAGCTAGTCGGTCGAGAACGGAAGCTAAAGGGTTTACATGCTCATCAATAACTACAAAAAAGAGAGCCGCGAAAAGCGGCACCGTTCTCTCCGCAAGCGGATCGAAGGGACCGCCGAGCGCCCGCGCCTGGCGATCTTCCGCAGCTCGCGCCACATCTACGCCCAGGTCATCAACGATCTGGAGAACAAGACGCTGGTCGGGACCTCGGACCTGGGCCTCGAGGGGGGCAAGGACGATGAGGGCGGCAAGAAGACGACCGCCAAGAAGGTCGGCGCGGCGATCGCCAAGAAGTGCCTCGAAAAAGGGATCGACAAGGTCGTGTTCGATCGGGCCGGCTTCAAGTACCACGGACGCGTCTCGGCGCTGGCCGAGGGCGCGCGTGAAGCGGGACTGAAGTTCTAGGCAGTTTAGGAAAAGGACAAGAATGGCTATCAATTACGAAGCAGTCGGCGAGCTGGTTGACAGCGTCGTCTTCATCAATCGCGTCGCCAAGGTCGTCAAGGGCGGTCGTCGCTTCTCGTTCTCGGCGCTGGTCGTCGTCGGCGATCAGCGCGGCTACGTCGGGGCCGGCCTCGGGAAGGCCAACGAGGTCCCGGAGGCGATCCGCAAGGGGACCGAGCAGGCCAAGAAGAACCTCTTCCTGATTCCGCTCGTCGGCGGCACCATCCCGCACGAGGTGCAGGGGCACTTCGGCGCCGGAGCGGTGCTGCTGCGCCCGGCCAGCGCGGGAACCGGCGTCATCGCCGGCGGCGCGGTCCGTCCGGTGCTGGAAGTGGCCGGCGTGCAAGATATCCTCACCAAGTGCATCGGGACGTCGAACCCGCACAACGTCATCCACGCGACGATCGACGCCCTTCAACAACTGCGTAGCGCTGACGCCGCCGCCGGGCTGCGCGGCAAGCGCCTCGACGAGATCCGGGAGTAGGTCATGGCCAAGTCGCTGCGCGTGACGCTGATTCGGAGCGGGATCAACCGCCCGGAGCAGCACAAGCGGACCATCCGGGGGCTGGGGCTCTCGAAGTTGGGTGTCGCCGTAACGTTGCCCGATAACCTTTCGGTGCGTGGCATGATTCGCGCCGTCTCGCACCTGGTCCGGGTCGAAAAAGCCGAATAGGCTAGGAGTCAAAGAGATCGCCATGGGAACCACGCTTCACACTTTGAAAGGCCCGAAGGGCGCCACCCGCAACCGAAAGCGCATCGGGCGCGGACCGGGCTCGGGCACGGGCGAGCAGTCGGGCAAGGGCGTCAAGGGGCAGAAGGCCCGCACCGGCCACCACGGCGCGCGCCTCGGCTTCGAGGGCGGTCAGATGCCGATGCAGCGCCGCTTTCCCAAGAAGGGCTTCAAGAACCCCTTCCGCAAGGAGATCTTCGCGGTCAACCTGGGCGCGCTCGACGAGCGCTTCCCGGCCGGCACCGTCGATCTGGCGGCGCTGCAGGGGGCCGGCATGGTCCCGCGCAGCTCGAAGGTCGTGAAGATCCTCGGCGAGGGCGACCTGACCAAGAAGTTCACCATCAAGGCAAATGCGTTCTCGGCGTCCGCCAAAGAGAAGATTGAGAAAGCAGGCGGCACGGCTGAGGTCGTGACCGGCTAACAGCCATGGCGAGCGGCTTTCAGAATATCGGCAAGATCCCGGAGCTGCGCCGGCGGATCCTGTTCACGGTGATGATGCTGGCGATCTATCGCATCGGCGCTTTCGTGACCACCCCCGGCGTCAACCGCGCCATCATGGGGAAGATCGTGACCCAGGGCCAAGGGTCGTTCCTGGGTCTGTTCAACATGTTCTCGGGCGGCGCGCTCGAGCAGATGTCGATCTTTGCGCTCGGCATCATGCCGTACATCAGCGCGTCGATCATTCTGCAGCTGCTCACCGTCGTCGTCCCCAAGCTGGAGCAGATCCAAAAAGAAGGGGAGATGGGGCAGCGGAAGATCAACCAGTACACGCGCTACGGCTGCGTGATCCTGTCGTTGATCCAGTCGTTTTTCATCGCCCGCTGGCTCGAGTCGAACAACCGTTCGTATGCCCAGTTCGGCCAGGTGGTCAACGATCCAGGTTGGGGCTTCCGGATGCTGACCATGGTGTCGCTGACCACCGGGACGGCGTTCATCATGTGGCTTGGCGAGCAGATCACCGAGCGCGGGATCGGCAACGGCATCTCGCTGGTCATCTTCGCCGGCATCATCACGGGGATTCCCTCCGCCGCCGTCCGAATGGTCGAGAAGGCCAAGATGGGGGACATCACCGCCTTCGACCTGGCCATCATCGGCCTGCTGATCGTGGTGGTCGTCGGGGTCATCATATTTTTCGAACGGGGGCAGAGACGTATCCCCGTCCAATATGCCAAGCGGATCGTCGGCCAGAAGATCTATGGCGGCCAGTCGACCCACCTGCCGCTCAAGGTGAACACGGCGGGCGTCATCCCCCCCATCTTCGCCTCGTCGATCCTGATGTTCCCGCAGCAGATCGCCTCCTTCGTGCAGACCCCCTGGATGCAGCGGATCTCCGAGGCGCTCCACCCGGGAGACTGGCGCTACAACACCATCTACGTCGGTCTGATCGTCTTCTTCTGCTACTTCTACACGGCGGTCACCTTCAACCCGGTCGACGTCGCCGACAACATGAAGAAGTACGGCGGCTTCATCCCCGGCATCCGCCCGGGCAAGGCCACGGCGGCGTACATCGACAAGGTGCTGACCCGCATCACCTTCGGCGGCGCCGTCTACATCTCGGTCATCTGCGTGCTTCCTTCGTTGTTGCACGAGCAGCTGAAGGTGCCGTTCTACTTCGGCGGCACCGGCCTGATGATCGTGGTCGGGGTGGCGCTCGACACCGTGCAGCAGATCGAGTCGCACCTCATCACGCGCAACTATGAGGGCTTCACCGGACCGCGCGGACCGAGGATCCGGGGCCGTGGAACACGCGGCACCAGCGGAGCCATCGGCGGGCGCTAGCCGCCCCCCACGCTGTTGAAAGCCGGGCGTTGAGTGAGAACCTCCTGCTGTTTGGACCCCCAGGCGTTGGCAAAGGGACGCAGGCGGCGAGGCTCTCCAAGGTCTTTGGGATCCCGCACGTCGCCACCGGCGACATGCTGCGGGCCGCGATCCAGTCGTACACGCCTCTCGGCCAGCGCGCGAAGGGTTTCATCGATCAGGGCCAGCTGGTCCCCGACGAGCTGGTGCTCGAGCTGCTCGGCGAGCGCCTCCGGCAGCCGGACACCACGCGTGGCTTTCTGCTCGACGGATTTCCGCGGACGGTTCCCCAGGCCGAGGTCCTCGGTCGGATGCTGATCGGTTACGGCAAGGCGATGGACCGCGTGATCGTGCTCGACGCGCCGGAGGAGGAGCTGGTCAAGCGCATCTCCGGCCGCCGCACCTGCGAGAGCTGCCAGTCGAGCTACCACGTGGTGGCCAAGCCGCCGCGGGTGGCCGGGATCTGCGACCGCTGCGGCGGCGTGCTCAAGCAGCGCAGCGACGACTCGGAGGAGATCATCCGCAATCGGTTGCGCGAGTTCACCGCCAAGACCAAGCCGGTGGTCGAGTACTTCGTGACCAACGCCTGGCCGGTGCGGAAGATCGACGCCGACGGCAACATGGACCAGATCTTCGGGCGGATTTACGCCGCCGTTCTGCTTTCGTAAGAGGAGCGCGCGCGGTGGCCATCCAGCTCAAGAGCCCGTCGGAGATCACCAAGCTGCGCGAGGCCAACCTGATCGTGGCCGAGGTGCTCGATACGCTGGAAGCGGCGTCGAAGCCGGGGGTGGCCACCTGGGAGCTCAACGAGATCGCCGCGCTGAAGCTGAAGCAGCTCAAGGCCGAGCCCGCCTTCCTCAACTATGGCCACCCGCCGTACCCGGCCGTGGTCTGCACCTCGGTCAACCACGTCGTCGTGCACGGCGTCCCGCGCCGCGACGTGGTGCTGAAAGAGGGGGACATCCTCTCCATCGACTTCGGCGCCTTCAAGGACCGCTGGTGCGGCGACTCCGCCCGCACCGTGCCGATCGGCCCGGTGAGCCCGGCCGCCCAGGCCCTGATGGACGCCACCCGGGAGTCGCTCGACCGGGCCATCGCCGCCTGCGTGCCGGGGAACCGGCTGGGGGACATCGGCTGGGCGGTCCAGTCCCACGTCGAAAAGCGCGGCTATTCCGTGGTCCGTCAGTTCGTGGGGCACGGCATCGGCCGGGCCATGCACGAGGAGCCCCACGTCCCGAACTACGGAGACGCCGGGAAAGGCCGGCGGCTTTCGGCCGGTCTGGTGATCGCCATCGAGCCGATGGTCAACGCCGGCAGCCCGGAGATTGCCATCGAAAATGACGGGTGGACGGCTGTAACCAAAGATGGTAGCCTCTCCGCCCATTTTGAGCATTCGGTCGCCATCACCGATGGCGGCCCGATCGTGCTCTCGAGGGCGTGAGCGGAGATGAACGGCCGTGAGCGTTCAGTGATGGGTCAGTTGACGGGTCATTGTTCGGGTATTTCTAGCGAATTTGTGCTATCGGGAGCGTCCGATGAAGGTTAGGGCTTCGGTCAAAAAGGTATGCGACAAATGCAAGGTCATCCGCCGGCGCGGTGTCGTGCGGGTGATCTGTGAGAATCAACGCCACAAGCAGAGGCAAGGTTAAGCATGGCGCGTTTGGCAGGCGTCGATCTTCCCCGCAACAAGCGGATGGAAATCGCGCTCACTTACATCTACGGAATTGGCAAGGCGCTTTCGCGCGACATCTTGAAGGCGGCGGACGTCCCGCTCAGCAAGCGGACTGACGATCTCGACGACAACGAGACCCGTCGCATCCGCGAGGTGATCGAGCAGCGCCAGCTGAAGGTCGAGGGCGATCTGCGACGCGAGGTCGGCATGAACATCAAGCGCCTCATGGACCTCGGTTGCTTCCGGGGCTTGCGCCATCGCAAGAGCCTGCCGGTTCGTGGCCAGCGGACGCATACGAATGCGCGCACGCGCAAGGGCCCGCGCAAGGGTCAGGCGATCAAACGGAAGACGGAAGGGACGGGCGCTTAAGCCATGGCCGGACCAGCTGAGACGACCAACAAGCCGAAGTCGAAGGCGAAGAAGGTCAAGAAGAACATTCAGAGCGGCATCGCCCACATCACGGCGTCGTTCAACAACACCATCGTCACGATCACCGACGTCTCCGGCAACGTGCTGGCCTGGTCGTCGTCGGGCGTGAAGGGGTTCAAGGGATCGCGCAAGTCGACGCCGTTCGCGGCGCAGCTCGCCGCCGAGGACGCCGCCCACAAGGCGATGGAGCACGGGATGCGCTCGCTCTCCGTCTACGTCAAGGGCCCGGGCTCGGGGCGCGAGTCGGCGCTGCGCGCGCTCGCCTCGACAGGCTTCAAGATCACGCTCATTCGCGACCTCACCCCGATCCCCCACAACGGCTGCCGCCCGCCCAAGCGGCGCCGCGTTTGACCCGTCCGACACTGGCGCTCAAAAGGAACCTTCTTTAGATGGCGAACTACTCTGGACCTGTTTGTCGGCTCTGCCGGCGCGAAGACATGAAGCTGTTCCTCAAGGGGGACCGCTGCTACACCGACAAGTGCGGCTACGAGCGGCGCGCCTACGCCCCCGGCCAGCATGGCCAGGCGCGGCGCCGCAAGCTATCGAATTACGGGTCGCAGCTGCGCGAGAAGCAGAAGGTCAAGCGCCTCTACGGCCTGGCCGAGCGCCAGTTCCGCGGCTATTACCACAAGGCGATCCGCATGAAGGGCGTGGCGGGCGAGAACCTGCTGCAGCTCCTCGAGCGTCGTCTGGACAACGTGATCTACCGTCTGGGGTTCGCCTCGGATCACGCGGAGGCGCGTCAGCTGGTGCGCCACGGCCACTTCCTGATCAACGGCCACCGGGTCGACATCCCGTCGTTCCTTTGCAAGGCCAACGACCAGATCGAGGTCAAAGACGGCTCCAAGAAGATCACCCGCATCCTGGAGAGCCTGGGCGCCGTCGACCGGCGTGGGGTTCCCAAGTGGTTGGAGCTGGAGAAGGACAATTTCAAGGGGAAGCTGACCGCGCTCCCCGCTCGTGAAGATTTGACGTTGCCGATTCGTGAGCAACTCATCGTCGAGCTCTACTCACGCTGATTCGAGGAGAAGGACATGGCGACCGCAATGGCTACTCAAAGCACCGGACAGAACAGCTTCGTCGCGCGCAACTGGCGCGATCTCATCCGCCCGCGCAACCTGGAGGTCGACGTCGAGTCATTGACGCCGACCTACGGGAAGTTCACCTGTGAACCGCTCGAGCGCGGGTTCGGGACGACGTTGGGCAACAGCCTGCGCCGCATCCTGCTCTCCTCGCTCCAGGGCGCGGCGATCACCGCGGTGAAGATCGAAGGGGCGCTGCACGAGTTCACCACCATCCCCGAGGTTGTCGAGGACGTGACGGACATCGTGCTCAACCTCAAAGAGGTGCTGCTCAAGGCTGTCGACTCCAAGCCGCGCGTGCTGCGGATCGAGAAGGACGGCGAGGGGCGCGTCAACGCCGGCGACATCCACCTCACCGACGGGATCGAGGTCCTCAACCCCGACCACAAGATCCTGACCTGCTCGAAGGGCGCCAAGCTGCGCATGGAGCTGACCGTCGGCTCGGGGCGCGGCTACGTCCCCTCCGATCGCAACAAGGGCGCGCAGATTCCGGTCGGGGTCATCCCGATCGACTCGCTCTTCTCGCCGATCCGCAAGGTGAACTTCCAGGTCACCAACGCGCGCGTCGGGCAGCAGACCGACTACGACCGCCTGAGCCTCGAGGTCTGGACCAACGGGGCGGTCAAGCCGGATGACGCGGTGGCCTTCGCCGCCAAGATCCTCAAGGACCAGCTGTCCATCTTCATCAATTTCGAAGAGGGGAGCGAGCCGGCCCACGATTCGCACGTCTCGGAGGAGCAGGCGAAGCTGAACGAGAACCTCTGGAAGTCGGTCGACGAGCTGGAGCTTTCGGTCCGCTCGGCGAACTGCCTCCAGAACGCCAACATCCGCTACATCGGCGAGCTGGTTCAGCGCACCGAGTCCGAGATGCTGAAGACCAAGAACTTCGGCCGCAAGTCGCTGAAGGAGATCAAAGAGATCCTCGCCGAGATGGGCCTCTCCCTCGGCATGAAGCTGGAAGGCTGGCCGGGCGACGGTCCGCCCAAGAAAGCTTAAGCGCCAAGCCTAGCGGCCTGGCGGGAGGGGCTTTGCCCCTCCCACCGACCCACCCCGACGCGACGAGAGCCGAATCCGGATCTTGTTCGGCACGCGGTGTCTCCGGCGGGAAAAGCCCGCCTCCGATTCGAGAAAAAGCGCAGAACGCAGAAGACTAGAGAAGAGAAGAGAACATGCGACACCGTAAAGCTGGGGTTCATCTTTCGCGCACGTCGGCGCATCGCCAGGCGTTGTTTTCCAACCTGGTGGCGGCGCTGTTCACCAACGAGCGCATCCGCACCACCGACGCCAAGGCGAAGGCGACGCGGCGGTTGGCCGAGCGCACCATCACCTGGGCGCGGCGAGTCGGCGATGTGCTGGGGAAGAAGCCCGAGCGGCGAACGACCGAGGAGTCGGCGCGCGTCGTCCACGCCGTCCGGATGGCCCGCCGCGTGGTGCGAGACCGCGGCGCGGTTCTCAAGCTGTTCGACGAGCTGGCGCCCCGCTTCGCCGGTCGTGCCGGCGGCTATACACGGATCGTCAAGCTGGATCAACGCCCCGGTGACGCGGCCTCGATGTCGCTGCTGGAGCTGATGCCCGAGGACGGCGCGTCGGCCCCAAAGCAGGAGTCCTCCAAGGACGCCCCCAAGGGGAAGGGCGCCGCCAAGGGTGAAACCAAGGCAGCCGGGAAGACCGAAACCAAGGGGGCCAAAGTTTCGAAACCGTCCTCCCAAGGCGGCAAGGAAGACGGCAAGAAGACGGCGGCCTCCAAGGCCAAGTCCAAGAGCGACGACAAGTAGATTTTCGTTCCGGAGCCCCGCCCGGGCGCGCTACAGTTTGACTTAGCTCCTGTCGAATCGTCTGGGAGCGAGGCCGACTCGGTCTCGCGGACGCGACGAAGGAGCGAACGCATGGACACCGGCACGGGGGCCAAAGTGGCGCAGAACCAGCAACACGTTCGGGCCGCGGAGCGATTCGATCTCGAGGTGAAGGTTGATCTCGAGAGCGATCACAACTTCTACACCGGCCTCACGCAGAACATCAGCTCGGGCGGCCTCTTCATCGCGACCAGCGCGATCCGAAAGATCGGCGACCGGATCACGCTGAAGTTCTCGCTGCCGGGAACCACCGAGACGCTCGCCGTCGAGACTGAGGTCCGCTGGATCCGGGAGAACAGCGCCCTGCACAAGGTCGAGGGCGCCACAGGTATGGGCGTCAGGTTCGTCAACCTCTCTCCCGTCGCCGCCGCCACGATCCAGAAGTTCGTCGAGAGCCGCGACTCGCTCTATTACGACGACGAATGAACGGGGGGTAGGGGGGCACGCCCCCCTACCAGACCCCCCTTCTGCTGAGGTGAGCCGGCGCAGCAAAGCTGCGCCTCTCGGGCGAAATACTCGCTCGCGATGCTCGCTCTGGCGCTGCGGCCCAATGCGGCGCTCTCTGAGCGCTCCGGGATTGAATCTCGTTGAGCATTGACAGGGCGGCTAGGGGCTGACGTATAAGCGCCGGATGGATGCCGGGCAGGTGCCGGGGGTGGGGTGGTCGTCGGTGATGTTGTCGCTGGCGTCGTTGGGGGTGGTTTGCTTGGTGGCCTGGGGGGCGCTGCGGCTGCTGGCGGGACGAGGGGTCGGGAAGGCTTCGGGCGCGGTGCGGGTGATTGCGCGCTGTCCGTTGGAGCCACGGCGGTCGGTTTACGTCGTCGAGGCGGCCGGACGTTCGTTCCTGATTGGCGTTGGCGACGGGCCAATGACCGTCCTGGCCGAGCTGGACGGCGAAAAGCTCAAGAGCGCACGGGAGGCGAGCGTTGCCGCGCCTGGCTTTGCGGAAGTACTGGCGCGCGCGTTGGGCAAAAGGTCCGAGGCTCCCAAGAGCGAAGCGCCGGCCGTGGCCTCCGAGGAGCGCGCGTGACCCGGGGTGCGCGGCGGTCGGCGGGTTGGGCGGTCGCCCTCGCGGTGCTGCTGGCACCGGCGCTGGCGCGGGCCGCTTCGGCGGCGCACGGCCACGACAGCGGGATGGCCTCGCGGCCCTTGGTGCTGATCCTGGCGATGGCGGCGCTGTCGTTGATTCCGTTCGCCTTCCTGATGGTGACCTCGTTCGTGCGGATCTCGGTGGTGCTTTCGATCCTGCGCAGCGCGATCGGCACCCCTTCGGTCCCCCCCACGCAGGTGCTGACCGGGCTGGCGCTGGTGTTGACCATCGCCGTCATGGCCCCCACGGGCGAGCGGATGTACGCCGCCGTCGCCCCCTCGCTGGGGATGGCGGCCGGCGCCGACCTGACCAGCGGCGAGACGATCGTCGCCCTGGAGACCGCCGCCGACAGAGGCAGGGAGCCGCTCCGTGAGTTCCTGCTCCAGCACACCGGGG
>Ga0210388_10002678_pt1 | contig 13829 bp, 15 predicted proteins | sample IncBWC19OmetaG_FD_155485 | JGI IMG/M metagenome (GOLD analysis project Ga0210388, IMG submission 155485) | Forest soil microbial communities from Barre Woods Harvard Forest LTER site, Petersham, Massachusetts, United States - Inc-BW-C-19-O ...
TTCGCCTCAAAAAGCTGGTCACAGGAGCGACCGTTTCAGCTTTTCGTACGGGGCACCCGGCCAATGTGTTTGCTCGGCAGTGGAGACGACTACCACGGTCACTTTTACTGGGACCAGTGCCGACGTGTGTAAATGCGTTGCGATAGGAAGGAATTGATGCCGGTCCGGGTCCCCATAGGCTTCCCTGCGCTGGAAGGCCGAGCCCCGGGTTTGCAGGCGGGTTAAGGCGGGACTGGGCCTGAGCTGCGAGTTCACACAATCCATCCAACGCTCACCGAGTTGCTAACAGGATTGCGCTATACGGGTGAAATGCTGCATGGATATTTGGTTTGAGTTGCTAAACCAACTCCGGCAAGAATGGCCAAAGCCCTCGCAAGACAGGCGAAACGCTGGGTTTAATACGATCCGTTGGATACACCCTGGCGTTTTTGCTCATTCTCCCCAACCACTTTGCCTCGGTTGCACCACTAAGGTGCACATTGCCCTCTAAGCCCGTTGTGCCGAGATTGTTACACCAAAAAAGAAACCGTTCGAATTAGGGTATGGAAGCGGGAGTTGAAGAATCGCCCTCCGGAGCCTCGTATATCGCGCCGCCTCGTGATCTGTCTCCCCTAAAGATTCAGGCTGCGTGGGAGAGGATGGAACGTGACGTTGCTGATTTGAAGGCCGCCGATGCGGAGAGGAGGCCGGACTTTGCCGCAATTCAAGCTGCCCGAGTGCGCTAACCCTCAGCATTCAACTGAATACACTTGCCCTCTCTCTTCGACAGCAAAATGGCCGCAAACACAGCAGGGGCCTTCTGAACTTTGCAGCACCCCGCCGCTCGGATCGTCCTCCTTCGATCAGGGTGGTGGCAAGAATCCGAGGTCCGCGGCCCGCCGGCACGTGCATCATTGATTCAGACCGTTTCGAGTCGCAGGGAGTGGGCGGTTCGGGTTCCTCCTACGCCACCGTATTCGTGACAGTCAGCCGCGGCAATCCTCTATCGAAACGTAAACGCTACTCCTCAATCTCGGCTTCCGCCTCGAGTTCGATTCCACTTTCAGCTTCGAGCGCCTCAATAGCAACCTTCAAGGGCTCGTAGATCGCCAACTCCTGGCCAACGACTTCAAACGTAACCGCGAGAGCGTACCGAGCTGTCGAATCAGGGTCTCTGCTCCAACCCTCATGGCCCACGACCGCGATGCAAAAATGATCCGGGAGCTTGTTTGACTTAACGATTGCCCAATCCTTCTGCACGGTACCACTACTGGACTTGGCCTCGCGTATGAAGCCATGGTCCGGGTTCTTGTGGAGCGTCCAAGGCAGGACAGACCCGACAATGCCTTCAGCTGCCTCTTCAGGAAACTTGAGCGCCCGGGCACAGAAGTCCTTCATCCCCTCACCGAGCTTGCTGCTCTTCCAGTCCACCCAAGTCGAGAGATATCTCCGCAGATTTCGACGTGTACGGCGAGGCTGCGCAACCCATGAGAGGCAAACATCAACTCGAACATCAAACTCTTGCCCTTGGGCTCTGAGTTGCTCGGGAATGGGAACCTGATAAACGTGGCATTCGCCTGCGTGGATAGGCATGGAATCATCTGTGATGGCGGTGACTCGGAAGTCTGTATTGCTCGTCGCTCTTTCTTCGGTGGGAATGCCATAGCCGATCGACCGGATTAGATCAGATACCTCGACAATCAACGAATCCTTGAGGGCATCGTTGTCCCCGTTCGCAAGTTGTGCGATCTGTAGTATCTTGACTTCCGCCCAATCCGGCCAACGGGCCGCCTGCACGATGAGTGCTCGGTACAACAGGGCAGATTGATCCGGCAGAATGCGGTTAGTGCAGCCGCGATCCTCGCGATCTTCGGAGCAGCATAGGAGGTTCCAGACTCATCTCTGTTGTAGGCTGGCCCGGGAGGGAACGCCGTCGATCTCACCAGCTCCGGGCACACACCGGCCACCTGAGCTCCCGTATGAGTATCGTTCCCCTCGTGACTTCGAACGTCGTCGCCGCCGTACTCGACGACCTCCGGTTTGATCACATTCCAGAGGCTGGGCCCAGTCCTTGAAAATGCGGAAGGGCCACCATTCTGTGTCGCAAAAGTTCTCCATGTATCGTTTTGCAGATCTCCATATCCCACAGAGCCTACGGTCAACGCCTGCAAACTCTGTGCAGGATTCGAGATCCTTGCAGACCGTTCGAGTAGGTACCCTGGATAATTTCTGCCTGCGAGTAGATGGTCCCGAATCCCTGGGCTCGTGACGGGTCCAGCTATCGGTAAATTTCCAGCACTCTGAATAAAGAGGACGTCGTACTTCTCCGACAGCAGATCAATCTCAGCGGCCCACGCCGACATGCGATTCAGACGACAAGCGTAGCGAGCGTTGATGGACTGATTAAAAATCCGAGTCTTGCGCGGACCGTCTGCATATCTCTGTACAACGGCGCGCATTGCCTCTGGAGGGTAAAGCTCCACTGGCATATTGGCGTTCTGATCCAAAACACGAGCGTTTTGTATCCAGAACAGGTGCTGCGCCTGAGGTCGCACGGTTTCCCCGAAGAGCACGGCACCGGCCACGCGGGTGCCGTGACCGCTGGGAGCGACCAGGTCGCCGATCTGGTCGACAGGAACGCCGGGAAGAAAGCAGTGAGATTCATCGCTTGCAATCGCATTGTGAAGGAGTACGTGACCTTCTTGAATGCCACTGTCGATAACGCATACTGCAGGCGCGTCGTTATCAGGTGCAGTCGGAACGTTTTCGGTTGGCGGTGTCGAATCGTCTTCGTGCCTTCGCTGCGGGAGATCGATGTCATCGGGCTCGACCACTTCGAAGATGTAGGCGTAAGTCAGAATAAGATCTCTCAGACCGAGACCTGAGATTCTAATGCGAACACTGAAGCTATCGGGAAGGGCTGCCGTCAGGTCTCCACCTTCCTCTACAATGTGGAGGATCTCAGCGCCGTAGGATCTCGAGAAGTTCTCGATGTCATTCTCGCGATCCATCTTCAGTCGATCCCAGTTCTCATAAGCACCGGAGCGCGCGATAGACCACTCCTCCTGCTTTTTCGCCCAGGTCGCGTCTGTGTCTCGTTTCGCTCTTGTGGGCTCTTTCGGGATTTCAACTGATCCCGCACAGGCTATTCCGACATCGACAATGTACGCCTGATCGTCCTGGATCTGAGGCCATAGCTGAAAGAGCTCTTCAGAAAGGATGCGGCGCAGTCTGGAGTTCTGATCGTCTGGCTGATCTCCGAGCCGATGAACAGAAGCTACAGTAGCAGTACCGTGCACTTCCACCGCAAAACCGCGGACTGCTTCTTCGAAAACCTTTAGATCGATGTCTTCAGAAGCGACAATGACGAACCCTTCATCTTCTTCAGATACGATCTCGAAGTTAAAAAAGTGGCGGAGCTTATCGAGATCGAGACCCGGGTCGATCTGCAACAGAAGCGGGATTCCGGAAGCAACGACCGGACGGCCGAGGGCCTCACGCTCCTCTCGATGTTCCCTGTAGTTACGGACAGCATCTGTAGCCGCTGCCTGGAGCGCGGCACTGTGGTTCGCGGCGGACTGTCGGTTAGCGATCGTCTGAGGAGATGATTTGGAACCACCACTCAAGCGTGCTTGGCCCTGGCGACGCATTAGCAGCGGCAGGTGTTCAAAATTATGGTTCTCTGGCATCAACCATCGTCCTATGCCGTTAGATTGGAACTTCTGATCTCCGCAATTGCTTCTTCAAGCAGCGGGTCATTAATTCCTTTGGCTCCAGAAAGGACTGCGGCCTTCGCAGCGTTCTGCGCAGCCCGGACGACCATGGCCGCAGACGCGCCCTCAAGCTTCTGAACAAGTCGATCCCAGTTGACCATCTCGGCAAAAGGCACGGCAGAAAGCGTCAAACGGAGCAGCCGTTGAATTTCAGGGGCTCCGGGAGGCGGAACATGAATCGCGTCATCGAATCTACGGAACAACGCTGGATCCAGAGACTCCCCGACGTTAGTAGTGGCTACCAGCAAACCTGGCGCATCATATTCATCCATTAGCTGGAGTAGAACGTTCACAATCCGAGACGCTTCGCCTATGTCTTTACTCCCATTTCGTGCACGAGCGATGGCATCGCATTCGTCGAGGAGCAATACGCAAGCGTGCTCCTTCGCTGCAGAAAACACCGAGGCGAGATTGGAGCTGGACTCTCCCAGATACGACGAAATCAGAGAGTCGAGACGAACCTTCATTAGCGGCAGGCCGGTGTTCCATGCGAGCCGTTTCGCTCCTAGCGATTTGCCACAACCTGGGGGACCATACAGCAAAACGGTCCTTCGCGGCAGTAGGCCGAACTTTCCGAGCCTCTCACGTGCTGCATACTCTTTTTCAAGCCGGGCGAACCGCGCCTCTGTGGCCGGTTCCAAAACCATCTCGTGTTCGAGAGTCTCGGGCGCACCGAGGCTCACCAGCGACTCGCCATGTCGGCGACTGACAGGCAGAGTCGTGAGCTTTTTGGAGAGGTCTAATGCTCTACGACCAGATGGTAGTTCTGCGGCCTTTGAGGCTCTCATGATCGCAGACAATTCATCGGCGAGTCTGCTGTGTCCGACACGCCTTTCCGAATCCACGATCTTCGCTGCGAGGGCGTGGAGGTCTTTGGCGGAACCGTCGGCGATGGCACGTACCATCCGCTTTAACATGTCAGCTTTCATAGGACCTCCTCTCACTATCAATAGACAGTCCAATAGGCCTCAAAGTCAACTAGCTCCCGCGCTTTGACCCTGTGGGTAACTGGACATGTCAACCTTGCGATGCCGGTAACGTGTCCGAGACGATTACCACGCCCGCGATGCTCTCACACGCTTTTCAAAGAGATTTCCCGTAACCGGAAAGGGTTCGGCAGGCGCCTGCGTGGCTGTCTTTACCGGGGCAATATGCATTCTTTCGTCGGGTAGGATGCGAAGCAGATGCACGGGCGGCCGATCGGTCGGACTCAACCACTCTTCATACTCCGCAGGGTCCAGAATCACCGGTTGGCGGTTATGGAGAGCTTGCATGGCAGAGTTCGGCTCTGTGGTGAAGATCGAGAACGTGTCCTCCATAGTTTTCGTCTTGGGATTTGGCCGTTTACCCCATAGGCCAGCGAGCCCGAACGCTGATTGGCTAGCCGAAAAGCCTAAGCCCAGGCTCTCCTCATTGGATCTGCGCTTTGTCCCGGTGCGTGACGCACTCGGGAACCGCTTCCTGTGCCAGTTTCTTTTCGAACAGCTCAGGCCATGCCTCACGAAGATCGGCTTGCGCCTTTTGCAGCTTCGCGAGCGCGCAACCGGTGGTATGACGGACCTGCGCGTTCTCTCCCACGGCAGAATGATTGCAGACGCAGCAAGTGTGGACTTCGATGCAAGGGCCGTCCGTCCCCGCGGGAGTGGTCGAAGCCGTGCGATCTCTTCCGTAGAGCCCGTGTTTCAACATCACTGAAGACTTCACGAGCTCACGCATTAGCTCTTCGATATTGTTCATTTTTGCTCCGCCTTCCCGACATCTGATCTGAGAAGCCTGTTCCCTTGGCGTACTCATTGCAGCATCGCCTTTCTATCGTCCAGCGCCACGATGCAGCCGCAAGCGGCCAGACGGTCAATCAATGTCGTCGGCGTCCCGTTCCCCGCCAACCAGTTTTTGCCGCGCAATCGGGCTTCGACCTGCCGCAGCGTCGAGCGAACGAACTGATCAACGTCCGTGGCCGTTTCGCACCGCGACAATTGAACCGGTGCGTTCTTTAGATCCCAATGAATTAGGCGGACACCGGCAGGCATGTCAGGACGCGAAGAGAGCAGCTCGATGATTTCGTCCCTGTGTTCACGTAAGACGTCAACCATCGGGCGAAGGCTCTCAGGTAAACGGGCGCGCACCCTGCCTTCTTCCAGCCAGAACTGGCCTCCAGCAGCGGAAACCATAGCGAGAAGTTCAGCAGCCTGCATCGTTATATCTCCACATCAAAAATCGGTTCAGCAGGAAGGGGCGATACATGGACGACACCATCAGCGACAGCCTTAGTCCTCGTGTCGCTGATGGTGGAACTAGCGTCGAATAAGGCTGATTTCACTGTGTTCGACCCATCGACGACATTGTTAATGGGAGTGTCGTTGATGTTGTCGCTGATGGAGGTTGTAAGACTCCAGTAGACTTTGCGACCGGAACTGAACCCGACAGACTCCTTCACAACTCCGAGACGCTTAGCTGTGCGCTGGAGCGTCCGGCGATTGATGCCATAGCCGCTTTCTGCTTGCCGGGCAAGAGCGGCTGAATCTTCCCTGCCTTCGATCAAGGCGTTGCGCAGGAACGTCTCTGCATCGCTCGCACCGTCTGGATCCTCGCCGGCATGTTCCAATAGATCGCCTGCCCGCAGTTGCGTGGTGCCGTCCCATACGAATGGATCTAGTCGGAATTTGTACGCCGGGGCCCCTGGCTTGACCAGATTGCTTTTCGCGATCGCTGCGACTCGCATGTCCACATTTTCGGGATGCGGCGCCACCAGGATCACATGCCTCGCGGTCGCGCTAATGCCAATCGACCCGTTGATTTTTTTAGCGGGTCGCTGGTTTGGGCCTTGTTCGTATGATGAATGATGACGATAGCGCAGGCATATTTCGCCGCCAGCTTGCGCGCTGCCACCAGCATAGGTGCAACGTCGCCATGAGAATTCAGATCGCACTTACTTGGCTTGTGCGTCGTCAGGGAGTCAATAACGACCAAGGCAGGCTTCAACTCGAGAATCTGGGCCTCCAGAGCCGGTATATCTCCCAAACCCCACGGCAGGTGGGACTCCTCGTCTTCCACGTAAAGCCGAGAAAGATCGCCGCCTAATCGCGTGAAGATGCGCCGCAGATGCGCTTCTGAATCTTCGTTCGACAGTACCAGCACGTTGCGGGCTTTGCGCTCGCCGCCGACGATCGGCACGTGGCCATTCGTAATAGATGCCGCCCAGTCTAGGCAAGCAGTCGTCTTGCCCAAGCCCACCTGCCCTGCCACAATAATCAGCGAATCGTCCGGTAGAAACTCCGCAACCAGCCAGTGTTGCTCACGGTCTACAATCTCCGTTCCGCGTTTCAGCTTCAGTCCGCCAGAATCCAGAGGCTCTTTCGCGTGGTCCAACAGCACCTCGGGCCCCACCGGCCGCGGCTCCCCCGGTTGCCAGATGTTCGCCAGCTCTGCTACAACCTCCGATCTTGGGCGATCGTCACTGGGGAGCAAAACCTCCGGCTTAACGTCGTTCAATCTGGCCCGGGTACGATTCGGGTCCATGGGATTATTCCCGATCTTGTCCTGAGCCTGCAGAGAATTGCCCACTACGGCCGCTCCCGGATATAGCGCTCGCAATCTTCTCGATCCGCCAGCAGCGCGAGGATGATCGAGGCGTAACGCGCAACTTCCTCGTTTTTGCCGAGATGCCGCATGAGCGCAATTCTTGCGTCTCTGTCCCACTGCGCAGCTTGAGCGTTATCGAGCATTACTGATGCCCCGTGTTGAAACTTGCAGCAATGAGCCGCTCGACGTCGGCAGGACGGAATAACAATCTCCGGCAGATTCTTACCGGAGACAGCCGCCCCTTGCGCACAAATGCCCGGATCGTATGAGGTGAGAGTCGCAGAACGGCTGCCGTTTCTTCCAGCGTCAGCAACCGAATGATGTCTGCCATCATTTGCTCCTGTCTTTCGACGTGCTTTGCTTGTGCCGTCCGTCTGTCCGCGCCTCTGTAACCGGTGCGGCGGAATCCGGATTGCAAGACGTAAGAAACGCCTGTAAATCACGCTCGCGGATCATCGTACGAGCGCCGACTTTAGTGCGACGCAACTTCCCGGAGCTCAACCACGCGTGAATGGTGTACTTGGATAGTCCGCCTAATTTTCGGGCTGCCTCTTCAACCGATAGCAGCGTGTCCATCTGTAAACCTCCGCAGCGAAATAGATACAAAGCAATTGTGGCGCAACCAAGGCGGACACGGTATGCTTTCTAACACACGAACGATTCACAATAAGCGTGTGTTAGAAAAGACAGCGACCAATTCATTTATGTGGACCGATCCGAAGTTCAATAAACCGACGGCCCTGCTGAGACTGCTGAATGCGGACTCCGTTCCCGATCTGAGTCCCTACTATGGCAAGCGCACCATTGCGTCGCGTAGGCGTGTGGTTGGACTGCTACAGGCGATCAATAGGGCAACCGCGATGCTTGATTCCGCTGTAGAGATTGAACCCGACCGGAACTACTGGACGGACGCGCCGAAAGATCTTCGAGAGGCATTGGAAGAGATCGACGACATACTGGCGGAATACCCAATGCGGCCGACAGTCGAGATCAGCGGAAAGTATGGGGACGGTGGCTTGCACTTCGATCATGCAAATGGCTCTTCACGTCCCTTGGGTGAACAGCTTGCCGTATGGGACATCACGACCCTCGCTCAGAAAAAGATGCTCGAACGAGTCCGCGAGTGCATGTGCGGTGAATGGTTCTTTGCTCGGCGCAAGGATAAAACCGCGTGCAGCGCCATTTGCAGACATAAAACCTACGAGCAGTCAGAGCGCTTCAAAGTGCAGCGTCGCCAGTATATGCGTAACTACTACAAGCTCAAGCAGAGCGGCAAGGTCAGATAGTTCGCGGAGGAATAATGTCGATACAGGAAAATGGCGTGGGAATTAGGGAAATCGGGAGGAGATATGGCACTCAAAAAGCGCGGTAAGACCTGGCACACGCATTTCTTCGTGGACGGGCAGCGATTCCGTCAATCTCTCGAAACGTCTGACTGGCGCGAGGCTCAGGCCAAAGAGAAAACGCTGATCGCCGCCGCGAAGGCGGGTAAGCTCAGTGCTTCCAGCGAGGACTTCGCCCGGTTGATCTTTGAGGATGCGGCGGAGAAATATCTCCTCGGCCGTCTGCCGGAGCTCGCCGAATCAAGCCAGAAGAAGGAGCGGCAGCTGCTGGTGAAGCCGAAAGAATATTTCCGCGGCAAGCGGCTGCGGACTATCGAAGCGGAGGACGTAATCGGGTTCCGGCAATCGAGAATAGCGGATGGGGTCGGCCCGGCAATCATCAACATGGAAATCGGCGTCATCCGTCGAATGCTGAAACGTGCGAAACGGTGGGGCACCCTGGCGGAGGATATCAGGCCCCTACGCCAACCTCGGAGCATTGGCAGGGCCATGAGTCTCGAGGACAAACTGCGGCTGCTGAGCACGGCTGGCGCCAATCCGGAATGGGAGAACGCTCGTCTCGCCATGACGCTTGCTCTGTGCACGACGATGCGAGGAGTGGAAATCAAGAATCTGCGCTGGCGGGATGTGGACTTATTCCGGCAGAGCCTGACGGTAAGGCGCAGCAAGACAGAGGCAGGCCTGCGGTCCATTCCAATCAACGAGGACGCCCATGGTGCCATTCTGGAGCTGCGGGAACGCGCACAGGGATTCGACGGCACAGCCCCGGAGGACTTCCTGTTCCCGGCATGTGAGCACGGCCACATCGATCCGAAGCGGCCGATGAAAAGCTGGCGGACGGCGTGGCGGAGGATGACACAGTTAATCCAGTGTCCCGCGTGCAGAACTTCTCAGGGGCCCGGCGAAACCTGCCGGAATGTCGAGTGTGGGTCACCAATCCAGGGCGTGAAAAGCCCGCTGGCAGGTCTGCGCTTCCACGATCTGAGACACCATGCCATTACCGAATTGGCCGAGTCACAGGCCAGCGACAGCACCATCATGGCGCTCGCCGGCCACGTCTCGAGGAAGATGCTGGAGCACTACAGCCACATCCGGCAGGATGCGAAGCGGGAAGCGGTCAATGTTCTGTCTGCCCGGGTGCCAAAAAGGCCAGGAACGAAGGGTTACGACACAAACAACGACACAAAACCCGCTCAGGGTGAGCAGGTGCCCTTGTATGTTGTTGAAAATATGGTAGGCACGAGGAGACTCGAACTCCTGACCTCTACCGTGTCAAAGAAACTCAAGCGTGTAAGTTATTGATTCTGGGAGCATCGGTGGCACCCAAAAGCATCCCAGAGCACCCGAAAAATGCATTCAGCACCTTCGTCAGCACCCTTGGAACCTTGCTCGCGCACGGTCATGAACCCATTACCGTCGGGATACTCGCCTAGACAGTGTTCGTTGCAAAGTGGGGTTCCTGTGGCCTCCCGGATGCTGCCAACTAACCGGCCACCTAAAGAATCTGCTGTTTTCCCTCACTTTTGTAGGCGAGATAGAAGCCTGCGGGAACCAGAAAAATCGTCAGTAGCACCGAAAGCGTGAGGCCGCCGATGAGGGCTTGGGCGAGTGGCGCATATGACTCGCTGCCTTCGCCAAGCTTGAGCGCCATCGGCAGGAGACCGATCAGCGTCGCGAGCGACGTCATCAGGATCGGCCGCAGTCTTACGCGGCAGGATGTCGTAATTGCCTCGCGTACGTCCATGCCTTCTTTCAAGAGGTGGTGCGCGAACTCCACGATGAGGATGCTGTTCGACAGCGTGATACCTGCCAACATGACCACACCCATGAGCGACATTACGTTGAGGGTAGTTCCCCACAATAGTAGAGCCAGGATCACGCCCGTGATCCCCGGAGGCAACGCCAAAAGGATGATGAAGGGATCAAGGAAGGACCGGAATTGAGCCACGAGGATGAGGTAGAGCAACAGGACCGAGAGCGTCAGCCCGATCGCGAAGCTGTGAAATGACGCAGTCATAGATGCCACACTGCCGGTGAGGGATACCTCCACGCCATGCGGCGGGTTTGTGGAATTCACGATATTTTGGATTTCCCGCGCGATCCTCCCGAGGTCTTCGGTTTGCGGACGAACATAGATATCCATCACACGGCGAATCTGCGTGTGATCCATCTCGGTTGGCGCGTTGAACTGCTGGATGTTCGCTACCATGTCGAGGCGCGTGGGCTGCGTCACTTTTTCGCCGTGTAGCGGAATCGCTTTCAGGTCATCGAGTGATTTGACCTGCCCCTCCCTGTACATGACGGTCAGGAAGTAATTATTGCCACTGTTCGGATCGATCCAGATACTCGGCGCGATCATCTGGTTCGAGGTGAGGGCAGTGATGATGTTCGAGACTACTTCTTTTTCCGTTAACCCGAGCTCGCTGGCACGTGTGCGGTCGATGCTGATGCGCAGCGATGGATAGTCAACGTCCTGCGGGATGTACACATCCGCGACGCCACGGATGCTGCGAATCCGGGCAGCAATCTTTTGCGCGACATTGAAATCGGCGTTCATGTCGTTTCCTGCAACGCGAATATCGATCGGCGCTGGCGCGCCCATGTTTAGGACTCCGTCCACTAAACTCCCGGAGGAATAGAAGGTTTGCAGCTCCGGTAATTGCTTTGCAATCGCCTTCTTAACCTCATCTATGTATGTGAAGCTGCTCGTCCGGTGACCGCCGGTGAGAGCGACCTGAGTAAAACCGGTGTGCATCGCGGAGTTAGGGGTGAAGAGCGCCGAGAAGCCGGGGTCCACTCCGATGTTCGTCACGGTCATACCCATGTCGTGCTTGGAGACGATGCGCCGCACCAGAGCTTCCACTCGCGCGGCTTCCTGTTCGGTCGCATCCAGCTTGGTTCCAGACGGAGCCTTGAAGCTGATCACAAACTGGCCGGCATCGGTGCGTGGAAAGAACGATAGCCCAAGTAGCGGAAAGAGCAGCAAGCTGGCGAGAAAGAGCACTGCCGAAATGACGAGCGTGGCACGCGGCGCTTCCAGGACCCTTGCAACCATCTTGTCGTAGCGATGGAGCATTCCGTCGAATCCGGAAGTGAAGCGGGTATTGAAGGTGGCCCAAGGGCCACGCCTAGTGGACTTGGAAGCCGCCGCGATGGCGTGCTCCGTTTCAGAGGATTCGTGAACCACATCTCCGTGAGCGCTCTTTATGAATCTTGCACAGAAGAGAGGTACAACGGTTAGGGCCACGAAATAAGAAGCGAACAGGGAGATGACGACGGCGAGCGCCAGAGCCGAAAACAAAAAGCGGCTTACGCCATACAGCATGGTCACGGGAAAGAAGACGACGACCGTGGTTAAGGTTCCCGCGAGCACGGGCAACGCCACTTCGCGGCCACCTTTCTCCGCCGCCACCACCGGCGGTTCGCCGCCTTCAAGATGCCGAAAGATGTTTTCCAGCACAACGACAGAATTATCGATCAATCGCGAGAGCGCCAGCGCAAGTCCCCCAAGCGCCATGCTGTTAATGGCGCTGCCAGTTAGCTTGAGGATGAAGAACGTTGCCAGCAGGGAGAGCGGGATGGAGAAGAAGACGGCGATCGTGGCACGCAGGCTTCCCAGGAAAATGAGAATCATCAGGCAGGTGAGGAAGAGCCCGACGCCCCCCTCGTGCAGCAGCGTGTCGATCGCGGTCTTCACAAAGCGCGACTGATCGAAGACTACTTTGGTCTTCAACGAAGCTGGCACATCGTACAGCTTTTTCAGCTTCTCCTGGACGCCGTTCACGATGGCGATGGTATTGGAGTCACCAACCTGCTTGAAGATGGGAAGATACACAGCGCGCTGGCCGTTGACGCGGACGATGTTGTACTGCAGACCGAACGAGTCCTGCGGCGTCGCTACGTCGCCCACTCTCACCGGTGACTGGCCCTCCATCTTGAGCGGGACCTGCGCGATGTCCGACGGGCCTTTTAGCATGGAGTTGGTATAGATGTTGTAGTCGTAGCGGCCGATCTGCACATCGCCAGCGGGAAGGATCACGTTTGCATCGTTCACGGAGCGGACAACATCCATGGGGCTCAGCTGATTCGCTTCAAGCTTGTATGGATCGGCGTACAGCATGATCTGACGCCAGCGCCCCCCGAAGGGCTGAGGCACGGAAGCACCGGCCACGCTAGCCAGCTGATTGCGTACAAAATTCTGGCCCACGTCCTTCAACTCGCTCTCGTTCAGGCCCGAGCCGCTGAGGGTCACCAGGGCCACCGGGATGCTCGAGGCATCCTGCTTCAGCACGATGGGTGGATACGTGCCCGGAGGCATGTCGCGCAGATCGCTCATGGCGAGTGATGAGATAGTCGCCGCATCCGCATCAGGATCGGTGCCGGAGCGGAAATAAATCTTCACCAGACTCACGCCCGGCAGGGAGCGCGACTCCATGTGATCGATGCCGCCAGCGAGGGTGAATTGGCGTTCGAGGTGATAGGTGATATTGGTCTCGATCTGCTGCGGCGGCATGCCGGAGTAGAAGGTGGCCACCGCGACCACGGGAAGACTGACAGGCGGAAACATGTCGACCGGCATATCCGAAACGCTGACCGTGCCGAGAATCATGATAACCAGGCAAAGGACAACGATGAGGTAAGGATTGCGAATGGAAAATCCAGGCATGAGGCCTTCAAGAACCTTTCGTGTGGCTGCTAGTGGATATCTGCGGATTCATATCCGGCAGCTTCGACGTCGACCTTTTCTCCGTCGGAAAGACTGCTATGGCGCCCCACGATTACCTGTTCGCCATTTTCTAGGCCAGACAGAATCTCCACGCGGGTCGGCGTCTGCAGCCCGGTCTTGACGTTCACGAGGTGAACGACACCATCGCGCACCATGTACGCCTGTTGCACGCTCGTGCCAAGTCCATCGACCGCATCGATCGGCACGCTCATCACATTCCGGCGCGCTGCCAGATGCAGGTGGACCTCGGCATACATCCCAGGCACCAGCGAGCCGTCGGGGTTCGGAACGTCTACTTCGGTATCCATCGTGCGCGTAGCCATCTCTACCGAATCCGCATAACGTGTAATTTTGCCGTGCAGCGTGCGGCCGAGACTGACGAGATTTACATCGACTGCCTGTCCGTCGCGAATCCCGGCGATGTCA